>Ga0247760_1000199_pt1 | contig 67715 bp, 27 predicted proteins | sample UWRJL171409R4_FD_179936 | JGI IMG/M metagenome (GOLD analysis project Ga0247760, IMG submission 179936) | Plant litter microbial communities from Arlington Agricultural Research Station in Wisconsin, United States - UWRJ-L171-409R-4 | ecosystem: Environmental > Terrestrial > Plant litter >... | reverse complement strand
TTGAGGGGGAGGAGACGGCGAGGTTCGAGATGGCGCGGATGGCGGCGGGGATGGACTCGTGGCGGTAGGCGGTTGTGCGGCTGAAGAGGAGGACTTGGAATGGCTCGGGAGGGGAGGTCATTGTCGTGGTTCAGGGGTGGGTTTGGAGGTGTGGTCGTGAGGGTTGCGGAAGGCGGGGAAGGTGAGCTGAACAAGGTGAGTGTGGGGTCATGGTGAGATCGGGAAGGAGGGAGGGGCAATTGGGGTTGGGGTTGGGGTTTTGGAGATTGATTGCAATCATTTGGATGCGCAAGCTTGGCATTCTTTTCAAAGTTTGACAAAACACCAGAGAATAAATCGCGACAATCGGACTTCAATTCATCGACCTCAATTTGTCATGCACATCTGCGGAATACCAACCCTTCGCCCACAAACGAGGGGCGCCTTGAACAAATTGCCCCAGCCAATTCGGACCTCATCAAGCTGTTGCCCAATTCAAGTCACAGCTGAGCTGGCGCCCTGAACACGCGGAGATGTTGACGGCCTATCAAGCCTCAGAGTCAGCTTGGTGTTGCACACCTGGGCAAACCCTAACCCGCAGGGCGAATCAGCTTGGAGTTGGGCTCATTTGGGCAGCGCCATAAATCTGAGTCATGGGCGTCGCTATCAACATGTTCAACGAGCGGTGTGGGGAATAGCAGCAGACGGTAGGGTTCCTGGATGGCATCATTGGGCAAAGTGCAGGTCTGACGAGTGTTGGACGCCGTGGTGCGAGGCAGTTCCTCTGTGGCATTGTTCGTCTCGTCAATCCAGCTGAGAGTCTCGACTTTTTTTTTTCGTTCAAGTCTTTTCGTGGCATTGACCTCTCTCCCAAGGTGGTTGGGCACTGGTGTCTGAATTGGAGGATGAAACCGGCCGGTCAGCCCAAGTGCTCAGCAGACACAGGCACCACGTCTTGACTTGCATATTTCACATGCCCCTCATCCTTGGCTCCTTGCAGGTGTTCTGCGCGCTGATTGACGGATGCTTTTAGCCACAGGCCTGCTACGTGGCGGGCGCTGCCCAGCTCGGAGCAGGGCGACAATTGTTAGCAGCGGGAGCAGCGGCTGGGCATTTTGCGACTTTGCAATTCTGAGACGCAGCGTTGGGTCGCGGCGCCACGTGGGACACGAGGGCTCACCTGCCCTCGCGCTGCCTATTTTGCCTGTTTTGGCCGCTTGACGCCCATTGCAGCCCTGCCTTCACGACTGGCGGCCGGGACGGACACGGCCGCAGCGGGGCGGCATCCGATTGGGAACAACACCACGGCGTCATTGGCCCAAAAGTCCACGGGATTGGCATGGGCCGACATCGTTGGCAGCTCCGCGCTGGCAGTTGACGCCCAACCGACTCGATTGGCACCACAGCATTTTCCCCCCCACCGCCCCTGAATTCGACGAATATTAATTGCCGCCATCCGGCCCCTCACCTCCAGCCAAAGAGGAAAGAGACCCATCACCAGCACCGCTGCAAAAGAGCACATAAGCAAACGCAACACGAGAATGCCCATTCCCTGCGGCCTCAACGTCTACATCACGGTAGAAGCAGTCACCCTCCTCGGCCTCGCCTTCGTCGCCGCCACCTCCATCATCGCCAACGCCGCCATGGCCAAGAGGAAGAAGAGCGGCTCGGCCGTCCCCAAGCCCGTCATCCCCGGCCAAAGCCAGCTCCGGGCCGCCAATGCGACGGCTCAGAACGGCGAGCCCTCCACGCCGCCGGCCGTGATGAAGGAGTTTGACCCTCGCCCCGAGTCCTCGTGAGTCTCTCCTCTCTCCTCTCTCCTCTCTCACCGCTTCCAGCCCGGAAAAAGGCAAAGCACGTGCTGACTGAAAACAGCCCCTATGGGAGCCCCCCCTGCACTGTGCCCTTCGCCAGTCCCCTCACAGTCCCCAACGACGTCCTGCTGAGGAGCCCCAAGCTGCATGCGGCCTTTGAGAACCAGCTGCCGGAGCTGCCAGAGATCACCGACGACATCGGCCACATCCTCGTGCACTACCTCCACACGGGCACCTACGAGTCCCTCAAGCCCAAGGAGGAGGACAAGCTGGCAAAGCAAATCTCGGAGCTGAGGACAGCCATCCGCGCCTATGCCACCGCCCGTGCCTACGACCTGCCCGACCTGGTGCGTCTGGCCGAGAAGAACATCAAGAAGTACGGTGACGGCCTGTCCTTGCCGCATCTGCTCGAAGTCACAAAGGAGGCCCACCCCACCCTGTCCGAGACCGACACATGGTTCCTCGGCTACCTCAGGGGGCGCATCAGGCCGCATGTCGAGGACCCCAAGGCACTCCTGACATCGAATCTGCTGGACCAAATCAGCAGCATCTTGTCCCCAAACCGGGTCCTTCTGCGGACCGTGCTCGAGATGTTCGTCGAGCGGATCCCCCCCCGTCCTGAGCCGGTGACTGTAGCAACCCCCCCAGCCACCCCAGCGAAACCGGCGGCGCTGAAGGCCAACCCAGTCACACCGAAGGATAGCCCGGCGAGTTCGAGGTCGGCTTCCACCCAGCCTCCCAACACCTCCTCCACATCAGTCTTGCAGATGCGGACGAGGGCCGTGCCTAGAGATGATCTCTCGCCTCTGAGAAAGAAGGCAGTGCCATGGCCCTCGGCTGACGACTCAGCGCTTGCATCGTGGGGCAAGGAGACTACACCCGAGCCGGTGAAGGAAGTTGTGCAGGAAGCCCCCGTTGAGGTTCTTCCTCAGCCAACACCAGCAGCCGAGCCCACCCCGGCGATCGAGGATCAGATCAAGGCTGCCATCGAGACTGAGATCAAGCAGGTTCCGGCAACTCTCGACAGCCCCTTCCGCCCCAGCACTCCCGGGAGCCCCTTCCGTCCAAGCACCCCGGTCCGCAAGAGGGATCGACGGGACTCTGCCATGGTGATCCCCATGACGCCCGAAGTTGAAATCCTGCCCGTCAAGGAGGTCGACCCCGTGGCCGATCCCTTCCTCAAGCCGCGGTCGTTTCCGCCCGTCCTCAGACAAGCCGACTCCGGCTTCTGGGACTCTCCCTCTGAGCACGAGCAGATGCTCAAGGAGTCGACTCAATCCATCGTCGAGATCGAGCCCGATTATCACATGGTCAAGCCCATGACGCCTGAGCCGATCCACGTGCATGAGCTTGAGGCCGTCCCTGAGCTCCACGACGAGGTGGTTAAGGGCATCGACACCCGCGACTTCGTCCCCGAGCCCCTTGTGGCTAAGAAGGAGGAGCCGTCCCAGATTCTAATTATCTCGGAGCCTGAGCTCCCCTTGGCGCCCGTGGTCTCCTCCAAAGACCCCCTGGAGTCGTTCCCCGAGACCGAGCCCGAATTCGACCAGGTCTCGGAGCTACTGTCCGAGCTCGAGAACGAGGCCCAGAACCAGCCCTCGCACCAGCTGCCGGTCGTCGACCCCAAGGGCCTTGACAGAATTTCCGAGGAGGACCTCCAGCAACAGGAGTCAGAGCCCAAGGTGGAGGAGCAGCCTCAGCCCGAGGCAGACAAGGTAGAGCCGCCGCGCGATGGTGCCGAGAACAAAGCAGGGCTAACCGTCCAGGAGGTAGCCCAAGACCCATCCGTGGATGCCACTCGTGCGCAGGAAGAGCCAGAGCCCGAAGCCCCGGCGACACACTCCGGTGCTATTTCCGACAGTGCTGACGCCCCTGGGCCCGCTGAGGCCACGCCGGCTGAGCCCGTCAGCGAGCCGAGCACGAAGCCCGTTACGGCCCTCGACCTCGAAGCGCAGCCGGAGCACCTCCCCGCCGCGGACACCGACAAGAAAACCGTCGAGGTTGCGGCTGATCCTGCGCCACTCAAGAGCACTGTCATTCAGCAGACCATCAGCGCCGCTACCCCCGAGAGGCAGAGAAGCTGGCGTAAGCGCTTCCTGAGGGTCCCCGTGCTCTTCCGACAGAGTATGTGACTCCCCAGCGCCTCTCCAAGAGCGCCGCCACCAGAAGTCGCATCGACGGTGGTGGTAGGGGGTGTTGGCTCGACGATAACAACGACGACGACTTCAATCTGCGCAATGTGCAGTGCCGCCAACGGCAACAACAACAACCAAATGCAAGAACCGTGTACTATCTCCTTTGTCGATCATGAAACGAGTCACGAGTCTCCTTGCAAGCATCACCAACTTTCGGTTACAACGGGTCATAAGGGTCATCAACAATCATCGGTTTCAGTTTCGGCTTCGGTTTCGGGTCAGCAGCATCACTTCAAGCAACAACAACAACTTCGTCTTTCCGCCCCCTCTTCTCCTTCGAGCCAGGGCCACTTTTCAAACTCCTCCCTCGGTCTGGGATCGCTGGGAGTCGCCGTGGCCTTGGCGTTCGCTTCGGGGTCGTGGTCCTCATCGCCGTGCAATACTTTTTGCTGCGACTGCGATATGGATCCCGGCTCGGACTGGTTGCTTCTTGGGAGCCTGGCATACCAGTGCTACTTTTTCTATTCGGCCGCAAGGCACGGTATTGGTATGGGCATGGGGGAGATTCCGTAGACACACAACACATTGGCATTGGGAGGTGTATTGGTATTTGGTAGGACGGATATGGGTACTAAGATTGTGCATTAGATGGATATATCATGGATGGAACGGGATAGCATAGCGCGGGGTTTGGATAATATATGGAGTATTCTTTTGGGAATCCAGTGTTCGCTGTTGATTTGCATGTGCATGTGAACGTCACGGTAAAGTGGGCTGCAGTAGTAACGTTTCAACTACTACCGCTGCGAGTATCTCCTGAACTCTGTTTGGCGCCAAAGAGCCAGATTCCTGAAACTTGAAAGGTAAACAGCCAACCGCCAATAATCCAGAAAGGTAGCTTGCGCTGTGACCATGTTGTGTACGAGAAACTCCGCCAACGCCAACCCCGAACCTCCTCATCCCAGCATTGGTATCATCTCAACTTGACCCTGAACTCCATCCGTAACTCCGCAAGCCAGCCCCGCCCAAGATATACGAAGAAACTCCCCAGACGTAATAAACACCACCCACCCACCCTGTACTATATGCACTTGTAATCAACTCAGAGTGCTAGGCAGGTAATCACCCCCTCGGCGTCGAAAGCGGAGACCAGTCCCCATCGCAGCACCCCCTCTCCGAACTATCCGTCGTAGACTCGGACTTCCTCTCCTTCCTAATACCACCACCGTGACCACCAATACTACCGCCGCCGCCACCGCCAGCGGTAGCGGTATAAACCCTCTCCGGCGGGCACGGGAAATTCAACGTCCCGCTCTCCATCTCGATGTACGCCGAGTCTTCGAACGATACTTCCGACGTTGACAGCGCGACGCCCACTCCCCCACCAATACTCCCCCTGCTCCCTCCATGAGAGTGCGAGTGCGAGTGCATACTAATACCGCCATCACTCCCCTTACTCCGCGAATGGGAATGATATTGGTATCCCGAGTCTGAATGCTGGTGGCTTTGTTGGCCCCTGGTCTCGGGGCGGGTCGCGTTGGAGCTGCTGCCTGGGGCGCCGGATGAGGAGTGCGTGGCGTGGGTGGTTTCGGTGTCTTTTCCTTGGATGTGCAGGAAGAAGCGCGGGAAGGAGGGCATGCAGCCTACGAGGATGGTGCCGCAGTATTCGATCATTCTAGGGGGATGGGTGTTAGGGAGGTGGGGGATGGGATGGGATGGGATGGGGGAGGGGGAGGAGGGAGACGTACGTCCAGATGCCGACTTTGGTGATGAGCCAGGTTAGATCGGGGTCGGTGAGCAGTGGGACTCGAAAGACCACGCCCGCGATGGCAATGGCGCAGGTGCTGGATGGGATGTTAGTTTGGTTCAGGTGTGGGGTGAGGAGGGCCGTACAGGATTCCCACGCCAAAGACGGCCGAGATGCCGATCTTGCGCTTCAGGGGCAGCTGGAGCCGCCAGATGGCCCACAGGGGCGTGATCAGGATGCCGATGTCGAGGAATAGGTTGATGGCACCTTGCACGACAATGGCGGCCGCGACATCGATGCAGTGGCCTTCGAGGAATGGCGTCCATGTCTTCTCGCGGGGCGTGCACTGGAAGGTGAAGGTGAATATGGCCGAGGTGTAGTAGGCGGCGCACATGAAGAGCAGGGCGTGTATCATCCAGAAGGTTGAATCGCGTATCTGGCCGGGACAGAAGAGCCGGCGGAACTGGAAGAGGATGGAGCATTTGGCCGCGAACATGGTTGGGGCGTTGGTGATCTCGGCGAGGTAGGACATCTGTGTGTGTCAGTGTCCGTTTGCGTGGCAGCAAAGTGTGGGACGTACGTAGGAGAGGTGCGAGACGTCGACGAACCGCACGTCCCAAAGGTGGCGGGAGAAGCCGTCGGCGGAGACGTTGATGAACATAGCGTCCCATGTGATGATGCCGACCTGGAGACTGTCAGTATCCGCGGTGCACTGGTGAATTTCTTCCGTGTACATACCGTTCCGATGATGGCAAAGTACTCTTCTGCTCGCATCTCCTTCAGCAGGACTGCCTTCGTGTAGATGCGAATCGCCAGCGCGGTTATCGTCAAGATGATTGTCGCGACGCCCACCCCAAACACGATCGAGTGCATGTTCTCGGGGTCCTCGAAGTTGGATTGCTGCCCCGCCGGGGGCAGCATCGCAGGGATGCTATCGAGGTTGAAGGCCGACATGGCGCCTGCTTGCCGTGTTGTCGCAGTACCTAGTACTTCAGTGGAATCCGGATTTCACTGTCTCAAACGCCCACCCTTCCCGAGCGCTGGGCCCTGACGTCCATGTTCCGAGTCGCTTGACTGCAAGGTGTTGAGTACCAAGGTAAGGTGAGTTTCGTTGCAGATTCCGGGCTCCTGGAATTGTACCTGGGGAACCCTGCAAGGTTAAAGCTCGCGTTGGGACCTGGCATTCTAGAAAGAGGCGAAAAAGGGGGACTTTTGCCCGTGTTTGCCCCCCCCAAAGTCCCGGACCAGTGAGGCCGCTCAACGGCCCTCTCGGCGGCCCCCGGCGCAGCCACCCAGCGTGCAGAACGGGCGCCCTCCCGCGCGATTGGCCGGGGCAACGTGGGGCAGCACGGCGCCAACGCCATCAAGCCGCGGTCGGCTGCTGAGTCTCGCTGGCCGACCAGTGGCAGCACCAGGACCGCACCGAGCCCAGCACGGTCCAGCCCAGAAACGGGCAGTGGGATCGGAGCTGGGGTGCTACGCCACTGCGGGCGGCCCCCAAGGCCCAGCTATGCGGCCTGGTTGGACCGCCGTGGCGGGGTCGCCAAACTCGTCACGGCAGACCAAACAGGCAGGCCCCGCTGGGAGGCCTGATTGGGAGCCCATTTAGGGCAGACTCTAGGCATCACGCCATGCGCATCACGATGGGGAGGGGATCACAATCACGGGTAATCGGGACATTTGTGCTGGGCGTGATATTGGAGAGATGGAGATGGCACATGCAGGTTGAAATGAGTCGGGTCTGATTGTTTTTGGGCGACGTGTTGCGATTGGGCCGTTGCTGTGGAAGTCGCTATGGGTTGTGGTGGGTTGGTGTTGGGCGACATCTGGGTAGCGGCCCGCGCCATCCACATTTGCTCTCTCCGCCGCACCGACGCGTCGACCCCCACACAGTTCGTGATGGGCTCCTGGGTGAAACTATCTCCAAAGAAGCGATTCAGCTGACGGGGAAAATTGAAAGGACGATTCTGGCCGATGGAAGGATGGTTGGTATCCAACTTGCTGTCGTTGCCAAGACCGTTATGGATTGCGCGGAGCTGATTCTCCTTCCTGGCTCGTCAGGCGGACCGGACACAGCACCGGAGATCAAACGCAATGCGAACGGCGAGCACACCGTAGAACTACCCCTCCGTCCACCAAACCCTCGACACCGACAATCCTCTACCGATCTCAGTCTTGCCATTGAGGTAACGTTATCGCTCTCTAGCTACAACATTGAGGCACTGTGACCCGACAGATTTACCGCGTTCGACGACGGCGAGGTTTGGGGACTAGCCTGAGTGAGGACGACCTGTCGGCACGCTTGTATTCGGGGGCGGACGCTTCCTGTGCCGCCGAACTGACCAAGGTTCCTAGCCCGGATCGATCGACTTACTATGTGGCTCGGTTCTTGTCACTTTCCCTAGCCAAGTTTTGGTCCCATTATGCAATTCATTAGGAGGCGCACCTAATCAGGAAGTCCGCGCCAAGCCACCAACAAACTTCGTCCCTCACCGACACGACTTCGACCTGTCCAGCTCGTCTTCCCTCAACATCCTCGAGCTTGTCTTACAATGACCCATCGTTGGACTTTGTTGTGATCGGAGCGCGACGGCGACAGAAGCCCGATCGAATCTGTCAGAATCTAGCACTTTGGGGCCAATAATGGTGATGACTGTGAAATTGATTGCGTTGTTGTTGTTGTCAACTACTGTGGAAATCTCTGGTTTCCAGGGGCCTCTGTTGCCAAGCCGGCTGCTTCCGCTGATGGCCCCAATTGCTTATATAAGCTGACAGAATCATAAGCGCATAGATGGGCGGGCCAGCCATCACCATTCTTGAGGACATATGCGGCGACTCTCTCCTCCTCTGCGGTGCTAGCCTGTCCGACATATAACTCTACAATCTGCCTGCAGCGTTACCGCGGGAAGGCATGGTAACGATAACGACAATGCCGCCTCTCGCCGGGGATGGTGACACACTTCCTACGCCAGAATTGGTCAGGCCTTATCGTTTATAACGGCGCGAGATCACCAATCACTCGAGGACATATGGAGCGCTAGAGTTGAGCTTGCCTCTCTGTGCTTCCAATGTCAGTCGCGCCGGAGACCATGTGAAAAAATTCGGTCCCGACGTCGATTCCGGGGACAAGTGTGACGGGGCTGGCGTTACATACGCTAATGCAGGGAACTGCTACAACTGCCCGCTACACCAAAAGGTATGTGCAAGTTGACTAACCGTTAGTCATCTTGCTAGTTCCCACTTATTACCAACCCGTTACAACAAGTTACAACTGGCATGTCCGAGCCAACAACTCACTCGCCGATAGAGGGCGGACGCCGGAGGCCCAGGCCAACAGCATGGACCAGACACATAACACTGAACATGGTTCCCCAATAGGGTATCGTCTATCCCCGTTGCAAGCCCTGCTTTGAGAGTTGAGCAAATTGAGTCATTTTTCCTCGACTGTGAACCGTGAATGCGTCCGAAAGCGGCTCATGTATGGAACATGCTTCCATGATGTTCTGGGCTAGAACAGCCTAGACGCCGCGTGGACACGCCTCTGCACTGGCCGTCCCAAATTTCTAGATCGCACAATGAGAAGGTGTGGAGATGGGTCCTGATCGCAGTTCCTGCGTGCGCCATACAGCTGCGGCATGTTCCAGTGTCTGCTTATTGGTTAATTGTTGCCGTTATTGGTGTTTCATCAAGCTGCCGCCAGCTGACCTACACAGTTGACAGGGGCTGGAATTTAATCACAAGTAGAGCACAGCTGTGTTCTGGATTCACCACCTGATCAACCGCTACCTAGGACATCCGATGACGGCTACCTACATATGAACATCGCAATTTCCGGCTTACGCTCTGGAGCGGAGAATAAGTGTAAGGAGCCGTCAGTGAGCGGACTACCCTGGTAGTTACCGCAGGCTCATGTAAAGCTCCTATGTCTGAAGCGCGCGGAGAGACTTGAGAGGCATGTCAAACAGCTTCAGTACAATCACTCCCTCCTCGCTGTTAGAAAGCCTCACTTGATGGGTCGCCTCGAAGTTGACACTATCGAGCTCCTCTTCCTCTTGCCTTTCACTCATCCATCCCAAACACCGCTTCTTCAATCTCCCATCAATCATGGGACAAGCAGCGTCAAAAAGCAACACGGTCTGCTATCTCCCTGACGGGATTGCTGACTTTGGCTCAGTCGGCGGTAAACTCGTACGTTCAAGTCTTTTCCACATGTCCACCTCCTCCCACTTCCTCTTTCCCAACTCCACATTCCATTCATTCTCGAGCACCCATGCTCAAACCCAACTTCCGGTTGCGCTAACCTCGAATCCACAACAGGTTATCAGCGCTCAAGCTGAGATAAGCCTTGCGGCCGTCATCATCGCCGGGGCACTGGCGTGGTACACTGGCAGGGGATTGAACCATGCCATGAACTCGAACCTCAGGACGCGCCTTCGGCAAGCAGCGCACGGGGTTTCAGCAGTCGGCCTCGTCCTGAGCATCGGGACACAGATCTTCGCGCTCAGCAATCACGCCCTCCCATTCCCCCAACTTTGGGTCATCTTAGACCCGGCCGCACAAGGCGTAGCCTCGGTGGTCCTCCCGAGCCTCTTCGTCCCAGCGTTCCTCGTCTGGTACCCGCATCTCGTCCTCCTCTGCGCGGTCAACCTCACCCTACTACCCATCGTAGGGTTGAAGTACGAAGCGGCGCTGGCCAAGGCTATCGCCGAGGTCTCCCAGGAATGCCTCAACGCCGTCCGCTTGGAAGGTTGTCGGGCAACGGAGTGGGCCATCTGGGGTCTGCTCGTCGCTTCGGTTATTGGTGTGGTGCTCCTCAACTTGTCGCAATACTTGCACGCGAGACGGGCCACGGCGGGCCGCACGCAACAACGCCGCCGGCCAGCTGGGCGGGTAGACATCTTGGACAACCCGCTTACTCAGCACCTCAAACACAGGCCTGAGAAGTATGCGGTGGCTTCTTTCCGAGGCGCCGTGGGTGTGATGTTACTGATAACCGCTATTGTCATTCTCTTGGTCGTCTGGATGATCTTGGACCGCGAGATCTATCTCCCGCTCATCAAACTCGAATAACTGAAGCTCGGCTTTGGTCAATGGACCGCGATTACCCTTGTTAGCACAACGGTGGGAATGGCGTTTGCCCACGTCGTCTACCTGGCAGGTAGTTCACTTCCTGTGTTGTTGCGGCTCTTTTGCTCTGCGATGCTGACCCATTTTATGCAGGGAAGTTCCACAGGTGGGTAGGCCTCGAGGAGAAGCCTGAGACTGGCGGAGAGGACTGGGATCTGGAATAGGGCACAGTGTTCCTGAGGATTATCATAAGGATAGCTTCGACATTCTAATGTTCCAATATATATGTATTATTTACTTATAAATGTTACATTTTAAGTACTTGTGAATAATGTTTTTCGCTTTGGGGCCTCAGATTCTTACGAACTGTATGAGGACTGATTTAGGAGTGGTTACTTGTAAGGCTTTTCCTTTTAGCCCTCTTGATAACAGCATCTGCTGAATGAGACGTCTTTGATTCCAATTCTATTCTGTATCTTAGCGTTTTATTAAGGATGATGATGAATTTAGGGTGTTGAATAATGGAAATAAGAGTGCTTTGAAGAAGGTGAAGGTGCGAGATTTGGAGGGTAGAGGTTAAGTATGGGAATTATTTTGGCTATCTTTATGTATGGGACTAATTCTGAGCCCACTTGACTAGAGTTGAAGTAGTTCAGCATGCTGCGACGCAGCGCGCCGAAAATGGTATTTGGCCTGAGCAAAGGTGGGCAAGCCTGAGCAAATCCTAAGGTAATCCTGAGCCGGGTCTGAGCCGGGGTGAGCCGTGTCACGTGGGCGAGGTACAAAACAGGAAATTTTGTGTGCCCAGATTCGTCTCACACAACAGCCTGGACGTTTAACTGTATGCAGTGAGGCGAAGGACGGAAAGAGCGGGGGAAGGACTGTCCTCGATTCCAGTCCACTTTTTAATTTGGAGAATGTCTATTGGCACAGTAGTCCTTGGCCTCGGTGCACAGTAGCCCCTGAATTCCACCATACAAAACCCTGACCCCCGCATCGCGGTCGCATCCAGCGATCGACCCCAATTGATTTCTTCAATCGAGTCGCATCGACCGGTGGAAAGTCTGTGGCTTATGGGGGGGTTCGACAGCGGCGCCGGGATAGCTTTGTCCATGAACGCGGGGTTGTCTTCGCCGTCGTCATCGACTTCAGGATCGTGGTCATTCGCAACATCGCGCGGCGGGCTATTCTCGGCCATCTGTGCACCCAGTTAGCCTAGAAAACGATGCAGAAAATGGGTGCCAACCTCTGAGCGACGGAAGCGACAACACGCGCAATCGTCGAATTGGCGATTTCGGTGGTTGAGGGTGGAAAAAGCGATCATGAGGTTGGCAGATTTAATTGAGTTCAATTGAACAATGCGCTTCGGCATGCGGTGGGGCCTTGTGGAGCGCGTGGATTTTCGGGGGTTAGGGTTTTGTATGGTGGAATTCAGGGGCTACTGTGCACCGAGGCCGAGGACTACTGTGTGCCAATAGACATTCTCTTAATTTGAAGCTTTGAGTATCTCATTGCTTGAATGATGATTCACCTATCACATACTAGGAATTACTTCAACTTATGGAACGCCAATGTCTAATACCTAATGCAGGAGAAGTTAATACAGATAAGGCTCGGTATCCAACATGTTCAAGACCTTACACAACCCGAGGACCTCGGGCCGGGTGGTGTCCCGAACGAAGCAACGGACCTCCAGGTTCTCAAGAGGTGGATTGTCCAAGAGAAAGAGAACCTTTCGTTTGCCTTCCGCGGCGCCATCACCCACAGCATGAAGTCTTTTGCTGATCCGGGTATAGACCTTTTGAATCTGGATTTTCGGCAGAGTGTTATTGAGAGTGCTGTTGCGCCTTTGCTGGTGGAGCTGCATTATCTGTAGGATGGGGTTTGAAGAGGGCGTCGCGGCGTATCATAGGTACGCATCCAGTCTCCAAATAGTTACCTGACTTTATCACTGTAGGGAAACTTATACATTTTCCTCTTCCTTAATCGGGATGGTAGGTTTACCTCTTGTGGGCAACCCTAGCCTCTTACGGTAGGTATTTTCCGAACTGTGTTCGCTCGGCCGCCCCCACCACCCGACCGCGAACACAAGTTGGTTCAGCCGCAGAACGGCTGAACGCCGCTTCAAGTTGTGATGGGCCAGATCAACTCATGATTGGTGCAAATGTCCAATATCTCGAAATTGGAACCAATGTGGCGCTTTCCCAAACACCTGCCCCTACCGAGCGCTGGGAAACCCCTCCTATATCACCGAAGTTATGGAACGCGTCTTCTCCCTAGGAGTCTTTTGCGAGCTCATGGTCTGTGAACGCGACTTCAATCTCAACACCACTCTGTGTGCAGGGCTAACTCCTTGCAAGCCAAGCACGCCCGCAATGTCGACAGCGCAATCAATCGGTAGTCTTTTGATGGGCGCTTTCGACAATTCTTACCCGTTCCAACTTCGCTCCGTCCTTGTCGTCCTCGCAGTCCAAATATGGTTCACGATCTTCATGACGGTCGACTTTGGCACGCCGGCGTGGTCCATCCTCACAGAACTTATCCGAAGCCCCGTTCATTTTCATCTTTCCCGATTGGCTCTGCGTCCCAGAGGCCATTGCGCTGTGGGGATTCGCATGGCATCAGATTTGGAGCAACCGAAACGTCATTCTATGGTGCTCCTTCGGGTCGAACGAGGATATCCAGTGCGCAGTGCTTCTGACAGCCAGGGGCTCTCTAGCGAAGCTAGAGAGCCGAAGAGAGAGCAACACAATAAGCAATTGCAACCCCTTCACAACAACTGTTTTAAACCTTCAAATCCACAGATTCCGGTGCAGTGTTTCTACCGCCTGGTGCGCTCAACCTGCAGCCACTTTCCAATCATCATGTCTCAAACACAGAGAGTAAGTGGCTAGCGGCCTCTGAGTTTACGGTATGTGGGCGTTTTAGGGACAGCACTATTGGTCTGTCGTGCAGGTGAGGGCTGATCGTAAGGCATAATATCTGCAGTCACAACGCGAATGATTGGCTTCGGGAATACCCCAGGAGTCCGACTGACGCGTTCGAATGGTTGGAAGCCTACCGGCCATGCCCTATTAATATCTCTTCCCCGCTTCCAAACCTCATCAGTTCGCGGGCCGTGCACTCGTTCTGCACTTCTCGACGCTCATTATCTTCGCTCCTCGGACCGATCTGCCGCGGAAATGATGACGGCTTCTACGCGAGGCCTCCAGGTGCTCCTAGTGGTGTTCGTCTTGGTTGCCATTCTGGCGTCCTCATGTCGCGCACAGGGCAGGTATGAAGCTTATACTACGAAGACGAAAGGGCACCGACCACAGCCTCAAGAAGCTGTGAAGACCGATGAAGCCGGGTATCCCATTTATGATCCTGTCAGATACAAGATCGACGTCGACCGACCACAGCCCCAAGAAGCTGTGAAGACCGATGAAGCCGGGTATCCCATTTATGATCCTGTCAGGTACAGAATCGACATGAACGGAAAGAAAGATCCCGTTACTAGGATGTGTTTACCCACTCCCGGAAAAGCTGTGGAAACGGATGAAGTTGGATATCCCATTGGTAACACTGGCGGATACCTCCGCTACTTCTACGGAACAGAAGACAGCATTACTAAGGGGGGGGTGCGCAGCACTCCCATTTCTCACGTTCTCGAGACCATGGAATATTACCTGAGCTCCGCCCACTACTGGAATGGCTTCGCTATTACATTGGCCCTCTTTCTCTACACCGTTCTCGATATGATAGCTGCTCTTTCAGGCACTGGGCTACATTGGATGGAGGGCGGAATTGGATGCCTTTTGTGGATATTAGTCTCCTTTGTTTTCCCCGAGGTCCTCTTCGCCCTCGTAGTTGAGCGATTCTATCTGGCACGTGGAGTGTTGAAGGATTTACGTGCCCCCCAAAAAGACCAAGAGTCAAGTTCTTCGGTATGTTGAAACGGAGTTCATTACTGGCAAGACTACTAACGCGTTTTCAACTTTCCAGAACTCTAGAGTCAGCACTCGACATGCGTTCTTCGTCGTCGCCGGGAGGCTAAAGGTGCGCCGTCGGGCGTATGGCGGAGAATCTTCACAGTCACACACTTTATCACCACACGAAATCAGCAATTTATCGCGAAGTGACCTTCAGATCGTGGAAACTGCTCTCTCCGGAACAAAACGCACGTCAAAAGGTAGTGAAATCGTAACGATAATAGCGGGAATTCAAATTGTCTGGGCAATTCTCAAGCTTGCCCAACGAATCCTCAAACCCGAAGGAACGACCTTCTCAGCTCTAGACATCGATCTTATAGCTTATACCTTTTGGGGGTCGCTGATTTCTCTGACTTGGGCCCTGGTATGTGCCTTCCAACTCTGCAACTTGACCTGTTCTATCGTCTTCCCATCATCATCCTATGGCCCAAGGGAAGCGCTCAAGAACTGATTAGTCTGCTCACACTTAGTTCCTGTTTGACGGCGAAGACCGGATTATCGAAATCGATGACCCGAACATGATGATTGGCAAACTTCCTGGCAACCCAACCATCTCGGAAGAGCCCGGGATAGAACTCAACCTCCCGGGCCACCGGGACTTGTTATTCGATTTTTCACATGGCCTTCCTCTCTTGTTATTCTCTCTTCGCTCTTACGCTAAAGACTCTGCCCCCGACGTCGCGCCATTTGACGCCTTGGCATGGTTAGATTTGGTCGTTCCTCTATCCTTGCAAATATGTGCTGTTTTCTACATACTGTTGCGTCGTCGGCTTAGGATCCTCTTCTACAGGGCCATTCGCCCACGAGTGCAATATGGATACACGCGTGTCATATGGAACTGTGTAAGTCTACTTATCTATACACCTGCATTACCCATATCTTGAGCGGGCCGTAGACATTCGCTAACTCCTGCTTCTTCAAGCCCCATTGTGGAATGGAAATGTATGAAGACTTTGAGGATACTAATTTGACGTCTCTTGGTGAGCTGAAAAGCTTGTTAGAAGGGTCCAACCACGCCACCGGGGGGACAGAAGCAGAGGGGGGGTTCAGCGGACAAAGCGACATCTCGGTGCCATCACCGGCCCTCACAACACATCGCCAGGACTCGCCTTCGTCTCGGGCTTCGCAGGCATCATCAACAACTACGGTGCACGATTCCGTTTCAATGCCTTTTGGATTGTCTTCTCAGAGCTCTCTATCCAGTCTTGGTCCGGTGGAAGCGGGATCACGAGTCTTTCTTGAGCTCTGCGTCAACACTGGCAAACTGTGCCAGACACTAGTGGAGCTGGATCTCACCCATAACATGTCTGATCGGATGATGTTTCACCGTATCAAGAACGCATACAACAATATCCGTGGGCCGCTCGCAAAGAGGAACTTCCTCCTGAAACCAAAGCAGGTCAACTTCGCCCAGTTCGGGTTAGAAAAGGACTCTCACAAAGCCCATATCTTCGCTGAGCCTGCTTATCCCGATAAGGAAGCCATCAACAGTGGGGAATGGCATTATAATCTCCATCCGCCGCTGAAGCCGATGCCCAGTACGGCATTCATCCACTACCTGCTCCACGAAGCCGCCCCAGACGATGATAGGTTCCAGCGCCGACTCCCTAAGAAGCTCCGCATGTCAATCTTTCAATCTAGGGCATCCGTCCCTGATTATCCCATCGTCTTCGGCTGGGGCATTCATATCATCGAGGGACCCGACTGGCCCAAAGTCATCTGGATATTCATCACAGTTCTAATCGCATGTTTCACACCATTGATTGCCTATGTCACAATAAATCGAGATTGGGCGACGGCTACTTCTACTGGAGGATTGATAGTGTCTTCCTTAACGCTGGTTTGGATGATGATGTCGATCTCTCAGGGCATGGGAGAGTAACAGCGCTCACTAGGTTTTGTGTAATAAACTCTGTCCATCAGCACAGTCTCTGATTCTTCCTTTTAGTGACTGGTAAAAATCAGCTTCAGACGCCTTATGTGTTGGAAGCGCGGCACTCTGGATTCTGTGGAATTGTAGGGGTTGCAACTGCGTGATTGTATTGCTTGTGTTCACTCTGTTCCTCTGGCTCTGGCTGGAAGCCAGAGGCTTCTTCATAGACTATTCTGCAGGATTCAGGCTTCGTCACTCTGGTGGCTGAGGCTCACTGGCGTACTGGCAGTGCCAGGTATCCAGTCAGCTCCGCTGACTAGATGCCCAGGGCCTCTGAACCCCTTTCTTTCTGACAATAGTATATAATGTACCAGCACTGATAGGATGTCCTACAGGATACTAGTATAGTCTTTAGATAATAAGAAATATTAGGGAAAGAACGCGTATATTTATACTTCCTATATACTTAGTAACTTAATGTAAGAATTTTCCAGGTTATTAACTGCTTTTAATAGGTATAAGCACGTTAAATATTAGCTATCTTAGGATGCGTATAATTATGCTTATACCTCCTCCTAGTTTTAATTATAAGCCTAATTTAAAGTACTGGATATATATTAAGTGTTTAGAAAAAAGATATATAGATTACCTTAACTGTCTGTAAATAGTTATATAGCTGAACGTAGCGTCTTAACAGTAATAATGTCTCTAAAACCAGAACCACTTGATTAAGGCTTCATAGTAATAAAAGAAATAAGCCTGACTAATATAATCTAATAAGTGTTCTAGCGATAACCTATTATTAAAATACATTAATCTACAGCGTTTAGTCTTTAATAAACTTTACTAGTTTTAACGCTATTATATATTATAGCCCGGCGTGTAGGAGGGGTAGGGAGATATTTTATTTGCCTCTTAAGCTTGGCGGTTTAGCTGTTTTAAGCGCTCTGGATAGGAGTAAGGCTACGTTTGTAATTATCTGCATTTCAGCCTTACAGTAGCTCTAAGTGTTATAACTGGGGTTAAGGGAGATAGACCCCCTTTTTAGAGTTTTATACATTATTGTGACGACTTTGCAGGCCGTCACTTAGGCTGGCACGGCCCGACGGATCCCCTGCAAAAGGACAGTGCAGGAAGACAGCACACACGGTGCTGTGCACTAGGCCAGGGTGTAAAGACCTGAAGCCCCTACGACTAATTATAACTTACTCTGTTGCTCTAGGTGCTCTACTACAGAGTAAGAGAGCAGATAGAGTAAGGCACAAAGTACCTTTTAGGAAGCTAATATAAATAGACATTATCATACCCATAATAGACGTAAGGGACTCCTAGTTCCTCATACTAATATTTAATTAATTATTTATATCTTACTGTTTAAACTTACCTCTGTGTATTATAATAATAACAACCTATAGTAATATTAAACTCTTGTTTAAAAATGCTAGCTTAATAATCTGTTTTCGGAATGCTTACCCAGTCTTTAACGTCTTACTATACGTTCTATCTTGACTTATAACAGTCCTTTTAAAGCCTGTGTTAAGTGTAGGTTATAATATAATATTAATATTATAATTCTAAGCACTGTTTATTAAACTCCTAGTAATCTTGTTCCTCCCCTTACTATATATATATTACCTCCTCCTCCTAACCCCTTTAAAGAAAATAATAGCTAAGTTAAGAATAATAATATCCTACTGCTTAATATAGCCGTTAGGGTTAATATAGAGGATGAAGGAAAAATGTCCCGTAAGGAACTATTAATAGCCTTTAAAACTTATAGTAAAACTATAGTTTTAATAATTAAGAAAGCCTTAACTATCTAATAACGACCTGTAAGATTTAAGACTGGCTAGTTACCTAAGTTTACTAATAAAAGTACTAACCTGTTTATTTAACTTACTTATATAAAGTGCGACTTCTAGGTTTAGGTAATCAGTACAGTAGAGTAAGAGGTCTTATATACTGTAAGTTAGCTTAAAGTAAATCTTAACTTAAAGTTCTTAACTATTATTAAAGATTATTTAAAGTTAATACTAACTGAATGAAAGATTATTACTGTTAGAATCTTTAATAAAGACGAAAGGTAAGTTAACTTTAAGTCCAAAATCATTAGGATATATAAAGTCTAGAATAAGCAAAAGTAAGTTAAGGACTGCTTAAAAAAGCTAATATAGCTATCTTTAGTAATTACGTACTTATCTGCCTTTAATTAAGACTAATGTTAAACTTCAGAAACTTATAAGGCTATAATACAGCGGCTGTAGCTTAGAGGAAGAAGTGCGTACTGGTCTAAGCTATACTACAGTGCCTACGGCACTGTAGGAAGTAAACGAAGGCCTGAATTACAGGGCAGCGCCACTGTAAATAAGGGTATCACAGCGAATATTAACGCTGGAAATAAGAGGATCGGGAAAGCAGTGCCTTATGTAATGACTAGAAAAGAGTAAAGTTACTTACTTAAAGAAGACTATATTTAAGAGAGTTTAAAGCCTATTATAAGCTGTAGGAGGCTCTAGAAGAATTCTAAAGCCTTCCATTATTAATATAATTCTGGAAGACTCTGTAAGGCTTGCCCTACAGTAAGTTAGAGCAGTGGAGCTTAAGATTCCAGAGCCTTCAAAGCTTAACAGGGGCCTATTACAACCTACTCTTAACAAGGGCTTAAGGAGGGTTTAGATAAGATAAGACAGAGCGTATAGCAGGACGTTAAGCTTAAGGAGTAATCTAAAGACAGCTTATTAAGCTAGCACTCTTAGATAAGAGTACACTATTACTGTAAGTCGCTATCACTATAATGTATAAAGGTGTAAGGGGCTAAGTAAGGTAGATACTGTTACTTAGTAACTAAATTGATTATGATTTCTATAAAGAAGAAGATTAAGAGTAGATATAGAAGCTACACAGAGCGCAGCTATATAAGTGGAGACCTGCCTCTATAAGAGCGGTAGTCTAAGCCCCTAGCCTAGACCCACTTTAGGGCCTTAGCTCCGTAACATCACCCCCCTACTAGAGCCCCACTAAGCCTATACTCTTGCTTACGTGTGTGTAAATACGCGTAATCTATTAGTAAATAATAATTTCTTCACGTAACTACCTTCGTTATTTTTCTTCTTCTTTTCTTCTTCTTTAACTGTTACCTAACGTAAGTAATCCCCCCTGTTCTTAAGGATTCCACACAGAGTTCCTTACCAAATAAACCGCTTACTGATAAGCAGAGTTACTAGTAATTTATTAAAAAGTAAAAACTCTGCTATTATAACTCTAATTACTCCTACTTACCACGTTACCACTTCACCTACTAGCTCCATATGCTCCTTAAAGCGCACTTAAGGACTTACCCCCTTACTCCTCCCTCTTATTACTATAAGTGCAGACTTGTTAACTTTAGCCATTACTTTTATAAGTAAGCGTTTTAGTAAACTAATAGTTATTATATTAATTATTATAATATAAGAAGACGTTTTTACTAATACGTCGTTTACCGCACTACTACCTCCCCTTACCTCTCTCGAAAAGGAGGTTGTCCTCTTTAAAGTAAAGCTCTCCCCTCCCTTATCCCCTTTACCGTATACCGACTTTTCAGAGTTAGATAATAAGTCTGTAACTGCAGAAACCCCTTATAGCTCTTACGCGTTAAGTGCTTCTACTTAAACGTATTTACATTTTATTATTAAATATCCTGTAAATATTATCCCCGTTTCTTAAAGGACAGAGTTTAACTAACTATTATTATATAACCCCTTAGTATAAAATTAATACCTTACACTTATTATATAAGATTAGACTTCCCTTATAAAGTCTATTTTAAACTTAAGAGCAGTATATACCTTTATTACGTTACGGACTAATACTTTTGTAAAGGTGTTACTTTAAAGTTACTACTGCATTATTACGTTATTTAAATCATAGTTAGCTGCTTTAAAGAAGGTGCCCCTTAAGTAAACTTCACTACTGTTATAACGATAATAAATAGGCTTTGTTAACTTGTTAAGCATTAAGTATACCTTATCCTGTAAGTCCCCTTTTGTAAGAGCAGTTTTTTAAACGTAGTTAACTTTTATATACATTATAAGCTCCTTAGACTTAGTTCTCTTTAAAGAACCGTTAATAGTTATACTGTTATTATTACTGTCCTTTACTCCCTTAGCCCTACCTATTCCTATAATCCCCACTTTTACTCTTGTTAATACAAAGGCCTTTATTACTGTTTTAATAAGGCTTTCGAGCTTTAAGGAAGCTTATAACACTTTAATATAAGGAGGAATTTAACAGTGTTTTTTACTTTTTTATTTTATTAATAGTTTACTAACTGCCTTCCTTACTAGAGGGGCTCTCCGCTTCCCTATAAGTGTATTATTATAAATGCCCTTTAGAGCTGAAATTAATTTAGTTGTAGCTTTACTGTTTTCTAACTGTTTTTATACCCTCTTCTCTTAACCTGTAAACCGTTCCCTTAACCTGTCTTTTATTATTATAAGGTTATAAAGTTCCTTATACTCTTATAAGGTAATAGTACTTTTAATATTAATTATAAGCTCTTACGTAAATATAACGTAACTAATCTATTTAATAAGGGTTTCGTATTATAAGCTTTATCTTATCTTATAAGTTCTTATATAGTAGATTTCATTAGCATTATATATACTTAATATAACTATTAGTAATTAAAGGTCCACTTATATTTAACTAAGGAGGAGGTCTCCTTTAACCCTACAGAAGAGGTTTATATAGAAATAAAAGTAAATCCCTTATAATATATCTTAAAGTTCTATTACGTAAAAGCTCTTTACCACTAAAATGGTAAACTTTATATAAAGTTAATTAAGCTTCTTCTTTAGCCTTATAAAGGTGAAGTTACGTAAGTTAAGCTACACTTTATCCCCTACTGTAAACCGTTAAGTAGATATACATTTCTAATTAACGTACCGCTCTTAATTAAACGCAGTAATAGTTATAATAGCCTCATATAGCTTTATAATATCTTTTATACGTTTAATGTAATTCTTAACTAGCGTTTCAGGAACGCTAAAGCGGTACTCTTCTACATACATGTTATTAGTAATTAGTATTAGGGAGGCTAGCTTATAACCGTATGTTATTAGAAAGAAGGACATATTAATAAAGCTATTTATCCTACAGTTAATAACTAACTAAGTAATAACATTATACATGTTTTAATTATCTTAATTTAAAGTAATATAAGGTCTTAACTAAGCTTAAACCTCTTAATTTATCCATTCTAAACCTTTATCCGTCTAGAAGTAATAAGCTGTGCTTAATTATTATTCGATATTTAATAGCTTATATACGTGTACTTAGAACTGATTAATCCAATTTAAATTTTAATTACTAACGATACGTTTAAACTAGTTATACTAACGCATTTAGCAGAATAGGAAGTAAGTTACATACTCTTCTACGTTTATAAAGACAGTAAGTTTTAAAATAATATACTTATTAAAGCAGCCCTTAATAACTTACAGGTTCTAATAACCGTTAGCTATGGGAAAGTCAGTAATAAAGTCTATGTAAATATCCATAAAAAAAACACTTTATTACTAAAAGCGGCTTTAGGAGGCCTTTTTTATATTCTCTTTAGATTTTATTACGGCTGCACACGTTATAATTACAGAGGAAATAACATATATAATAATAAAACAGAAGTTAATAAAACTGCTTACTAACTGTTACCAAAGTACCTTCTCTCCTAAAGTAGCTTACTATATTAAAATCGTGGATTAGTTATATAAGTTAAGTTCTAAGCGTATTCTACTTTAGTAACTGTAAAGGAAGTTCTTATTCCACTTATTCGGAAGCTGCTAACGCTTTAGGGACCTAGATCTAATCCTTATAAGTTAAATGCCTTATTTTATCGATCTTACAGTTTAAGATTTAAACTTTAAAAACTACTCCGCTATCTAAAGTGCAGTCCTCTTTCTTCACTACATAATATACATCTCTGTAAAGAGTATCTATTTCTACTACTCTGTTCTAAAGTAATTATAATTCTTCATCTTCAAATATCTTAATATAAGGAATCGGTTCTTCTACTATCTTAGTTATAAAGATCTATACGTAGTTCTAAAAGGCGCTTTTAAGAATAAGCTGTATGTCTTATACCTCTTAATCCTTATAGAAAAGAGCGTTTAATATTATTACTTCTTTACTAAAGTAGTATTTTAATTCGAAATTAAAGTAAAAGAGGTATTTAGCTTAATAAGCTTACCGTTCTAAGAGGTTCTTTCATATAATAAAATATTTTAAGTTATGGTAGTTTATAAGTATAATAAAGCCCTTACAGCTGCAGAGTTCCACTAACTACTACTCTAGATAGTAAATAATTACTAGTATCTCCTTATTATAAATAAAGTAGTTTCTCTTAACTATTATTAACTTTTAAAAGTAAAACACTACTACAGTATACTTACCTTCTTCTTCCTATATAAATGTACCGCTTAAGGCGTAACCATTACAGTCTGTCTTTAAGAATATAAGTTTATCAGGGTCCTATTACGTAAGGATAAGGGCTTACATGAAAAGAGTCTTTATTAGTTAAAACACATATTTTTACTTCTCCCCCTATACGTAAAGGACCTCTTTCCCTATAAGCTCCGTTAAAAGAGCAGTTACTTATAAGAAACTAAAGATAAATATCTAATAGTAATTAGTAAAGTTAAGAAAACCACATAAGCCTTTTACCATTATAGGAACAGACTAATCTAGGATAACGCTAATCTTTAAAGGTCTATTTAAATACTAATGCTGATATTAATGATGAATTTTAAATATTTAACTGTTTTAATATTGAATTTGCACTTCTTAAAGTCGAGATATAAGCCTACTTTCTTTAAGTAAGTTAAAACTTTCTGCACTTATACGTTATCCTCTTCCCTCGTTCCGTTTATATAGATAAGAATATTATTAATATAAGCAGTTATAAAGTCATTAAGATAATCGCTAAGTATAAAGTTAATATATTATTAGAATATAGCTAAAGCTTTACTTAAATTAAAAGAGGTTACCAGCTACTTAAATAAGTTATACTTAATGTGGAACGCCGTTTTCCATTCTTCGCTTAAAGTAATTCGAATCTTATAAAACACTTAAGTTACGTTAACTTTTATTACTTATTTAACGCTAGTAAAGTTATAGAAGGTCTCCCTAATTAGCAGAAAGGGGTATTAATCTACAGTTATAATAACGTTAAGCACTTTATAATTATAACAGAATCTCAGTCCTTCTCCTAATTTCTATATAAATAAGATTAAAGCTTTAATTAAGGAGTTACTAACTTTAATAAATCCTTTATCTAATAAGTCTTTAAGCGTTTTCTTTAAGATTAGGAGTTCTTCTTATAATATACTGTAAAGTAAGTTAAATAGTAATAAAAGTTCGTTCTTATTAATGTCTTTCTTAATATAGATTTCGTAATTAACACTAAGCTTATAAGAGTTAAGTGTGTTAGTTTCCCGCTTTAAGAAAAGCAGGAGTAAGTCGTAGAATTCCTTAAGGGTCTTAACCTTCAGTTCAGCTTTGGCTAAGAGGTGTTTCTTTACAAGCGTTTATTTTATATCCTTTATAAAAAAAGCGAATATTAAAGTTCTAAATGCCTTGCCTCCTTAAGAGCGGAGTAACTTCTTTACGTAGCTTTTCCAAATTACAGCTATTACTTCTACCGCAGAGCGTAACTCTTTTAACTGCAGTATATAAGCAATATCGACCTAATATTACACGTATCAGTACGTAAAGCTAATCTAAAGCCTCTTTTTAGCTAAGTTAGATTTCACTTTATATTACTCTATTTACAGTTTTCCTAAGATTATTAAGTTACTAAGTTTAAGAATAATATACGTATAAGTTAATTATATTTAATTAGTTACTTTAATAAAGAAGTATATAATCCCTTACGTTAATATTACAGCTATACCTTTAGTTACCCCTTTTACTAAGTGTAACGTTATAAGGATAATAGTAAGGTTTAATTCGTTCACTACCTTTTCACTAATTACAGAGTAATAAAGGCAGCCCTTATTAATAAGGGCTTAGTAAAGATCACTAAATTTAATTATAACTAGAATAAATGTAAGTAAGCTTATTATATAACTATTCTTTATAAAATTCTCTACTTACTTAATTACTAGTTCTTCTAACTCTAGACCTTATCTTTAGTTTAGAGTTACGCTTTTCTTAAAGCAGAGATAACGTTATCCTTTAATTCCTTATCTCTAACTCTGTCCTTTAACTGTAAGGCGAAAGAGACCTTATTAACAACTAGTTCCTTTAAGCGTACCGCTAATCTGTAAAGGTAAGCTGTAAGCTTATAATTAGACTTTCTACAGTAAATATAACAGCTGTCAGTCTTACGCTCCTTTTACTCTACTATAATTATTTCGCTTAAAGGGCTGTGATTTTAAGCTTTATAAAGGTTCTTATTATAAAGCTATGTTTTCTACAGTTATTAAAGCGGTTCTTACCGTTTTAAAACTTAGTAAAAGATATAATAACGTCCTTATTAATATTTACGTAAGGTTAAGCAGGTAACACTCCTATTTATATAATAGAGTATTAGTAAGTCGCTTAATAACAGTCGACTTTAATAATCTTTAAGCTTCCCTTATACTTATAGATTAATAATTTAAAGACTTTAATACATTCTTACTATACTGTTATAAAGGAGTATTCCTGGATTAATAGCCTTAGTTTTGTAAGTAGGGTTGCTGTAACTAACTCCCTTAAGAGTTCTTTTAAGAGGTAATTAGTAAACTACATTACTTTAGCTTCGTTATTCCAATCGTTACTGCCAGCCTTTGCTAAAAAGGCAGTTTAGAAAGCTATATAAATCTATAAAAAGTCTAACCCTCTCCTTAATACGTAACAATAAGTTCGTCACGCGCTTTCTCTAAAGCAATAGCAGTATTACCAAACGTAACCTTAATATAGTTAATGAGATCCTTGTAAAGTAAAGCTTTTAGCCTTTAATAATCCTCTACTAAATAATACTATAAGTCTAAGAAATTATCGATAATTACGTACGTAATTATAACGTTTCCACTAAACAAGTCCGCCCCTATAAAACCGTTAACTTCCACTTTCTATTGGAGTTAGTAAAGGTAAAACGTGAAAGTAACGCTATCCTCACTATTCTACTTTAATTAGCTTAATAGTTTTCGGTAATGTTCGCTAAAGGCTAGCGCTTTAAAAGCGGGTTATAAAGCCCTTATTAAGGGTCCTTATATCTAAAAGGGCCAGTTAAAGCCAGAAGCTCCTACGTTAATTAAGCTTACAGAGGGAGTTAGTGTAGTTATCTGGATAGTTAATATTGCCTTTTAAGGAGTAGGTTTAGTACCTTAGTAAGTAAAGCCTACTCTTTAAAAACCGAAAATTAACGTGTTTAGAGCTCTGGTAACCGAGGAGGTCCTAGAGGCTACTGGTTTACGATTTCTTAATTCTCCGTACTGCTGCGTATATAATTTATATAAAGCTTACCAGCTCTAGCGGCCTAACCTCCTTTTTAGGTTTAAGGTCTTTATAACCTTAGTTAAAGGTTCTGATAAATGTCCTTCTGTACTTACTAAAGAGTTTCCTATTACTTGCTAAGCTTTAAGTCTTACAGTAATCTTACTTTTTAATATAATAGTTTAAATGTTAAACCTTATCTTATTTTGAATTTTTATCGTTAGTTTTAATCAGTCTAGATTCCTTTAATAGAACTCTATAATTAAGTTTAAGTACTTAAGATTTTTAACACGCTTTTACAAATTACTTTTAAGGCTGTAATTTAATTACTTAATAAGATCTTTAAACATATTCTTTCCTTTTTATAAATCTATAACTTCCTTAATGTTATACTTATCCTTATTAGTATCGACTTTAATCTTCTTTTATAGGGGAACTCCCTTCAAGGTAGGTTTTTGTTGAAATGCAAAAGGGGTCAAGGCATTAAAAGCAGTGTGTGTTGAAGGTGATTAATTATTTCTATCTTCGAGAGTGGAAGCCGTGTTATTATAGCTGTGAGGGTGGCCAGTGCACGGAGTGTATTGGCTACACTCGCTTCTGCAAAGCGAGGTTAGCTGACTGAATACGAGGTTGGCAGTGGAGTCTGGCGTTCTTGGCTGTGTAGATCCACGGATGTAGCCGCGGAGTGGCTGCGTGGATCCAGCCACACTGTTCTAACCACACTGGCCGGGTTAGGGTTGTAAAAACCTAACAGTTTTAAAAGTGAGACTATTACGACCTGCACCCGACACAGGCCTCGAGAGGACTGGCGCGGGTTAAGACAGAACGTATGGCAGGACACTAACAGGTAAGAGGCGTTCTGAAGACGGCTTACTAAGCTAGCACTCTTAGACGGGGGGTTTAACGTCACTGTAGGTCGTTGTTACTATAATGTATAGAGGTAAGTCTGGATAGTAAGACATAAATGAATAATTAAATACTAATGTGAGGAACCAGAGTCCCTTACGGTAGTTATAGGTATAATTATAACTATCTATACTAACTAACTAAGAGGTACTTTGTACCTTACTTAATCTACTGTGCTTGGTGGTGCATTATGTAATTACGGCCAAGCAGCTAACTGAATAGTGCTTGGTGTTGTTAGTCCTTATAGACCACTAAACGCTTTCTTACTAATTGTAGGGGTTTTAGGTCTTTGCACCCCTGGCCTAGTGTGTTTAGATAGTGTACACCGTTCTCCCGTACTGTTCTTTCTATAGGGGATTTATCAGGCCGCCCTAACCTAAGTGACAGCCTGTAAGGTCGTTATATAATTCCCCCTCTTTAACATTCTTTTTCCATAAAGAATTATTAGGTTTATTCCTTTCCTTTTCCACTTTCGCCATATCTTTTAACTGCGTTAAAAAGTGTAAAAGATAGAGAAAATAGGAAAAGGCTCCTTATAACTGTTATATTTATCTTGTAAAATCCCTTAACGCCTTTAACTCGCAAATATCTCCCTATACTTATTATTAAGTTAAGTCCCTACTGTGCCGAGTTATAATGTAATCTGACAGTTATAGTAAATATTAATCTATTAATATACCTTCTTTATATAACGCGTTTAACCACTTTAATAAGTTTATTAAAGGTTTAGTAAATAAGAAAAAGGAGCTAGACACCTTATATAATTAAGCGGTTATTAAGCATTATAACTCCCTTATAAAGTTATAGCGTGTTAAAACCTAATGGTATGTTATTAAAGTGAAGGTAATAAAAGTGTTTTCCCGTAAGGTTAAGGTTTTATCTTTCTAAAAACAGGTAGAGGTAGTAGACCTGGTCTAGGTTAAGCTGGTTTCCTAGGATTAGGACTCTTTTTTTATGGGTTTCCCTCTTAAAGGGTCGCCTTAGCCTATAATGTCTTCTTAACCTAGTTTATAGCTCTTCTCTTTTAATAAACGAAAACGGTTTCTTTAGTGTAATGGCGGCGCACTTGCTTTTTTCAGCAAGAAGTTATAGGTTTAACTCCTATAAGGGTCTTCTGTCGATTTAGATTTTTACCCCTTAGGGCTGGAGAGTTTAAGGTAACTTTTTACTTATTTTTTTTTTTACTAACTTCTTTTTCTTAATAGTACTTATTTTTATGCGGGGTTTGCCAGGAACCCTGGAAGCCCAGCTTCCTTATTAGGTTTAAGGTCCTTATAACCCTAGTTAAGGGTTTTAATAAACGTCTTTTTATATTTATTAAGGAGTTTCCTGCCGCTTTTTAAGTTTTAAGTCCTATAGTAGTCTTACTCTTTAATATAGTAGTTTAAATGTTAGATCTTATCTTATTTCTGGTTTTTATTATTAGCTTTAGTTAGTCTGGATTCTTTTAATAAAACTCTGTAATCAGGTCTAGGCACTTAAGGTTTTTAATTAGCTCTTATAAGTTGCTTTCAGGGCCGTAACTTAGCTATTTAATAAGATATTTAAATGTGTCCTTTCTCTTTTATAAATCTATAACTTCTTTAACGTCATACTCTTCTTCGTTAGTATTAATCTTAATCTTCTTTTCTAATAAAACTCCCTTTAAGGTAGGTTTTAAAAGTGAGATGTGAAAAACCTTAATCTACACCTTTATACTGGTAGGTAAGTCTAGTTTGTAATTAAAGGTAACGACCTTTTTCTTAATTTAAAACAGTCTGTACCTTTTAAAGTTAAGCTTTTTATTAAGTTGTTTTAAATACAGGTTTTGTAAAAAAAGGTAGATATAATCCCCCTCCTAAAGAGTTAATCCCTTAACTTATTTATTATTATAATAAAGTCCTTTTTTAAGTATTAGCTACTTAGTTTAATGTTTATTAGTAAACTTTTTCATTTGTTTACGTGTAAACTTAAGTTCGGCTTATAGGTAGTTATGTAATTCTTACATCCAGTTTACGTAAACTGTGGCTTAGGGGGTACTGGTAGGCGGGCCTTAACAGAGTTTAGGCTCCTTACTATAGTTAGTGAAGAACGGTAACACACTTATTAACTTAATTAGTGTTATGTTATAAGTTATTTACACTGTTAGTAATAGTTTAAGTTAATTATCTTATTTAAAGTTAACGTAAGTTTAAAGATACGTTATAAATATTTAGTTAACTTACTCTGTTTAACTATCTATTTATAAGTGGAAAGTTATTAAAAGCTTACTCTTTACACCTATTCTTTATATTAACCTTTACTAAAACTTTAATATAATTAGCTTATCTTAATCTGTAATAATGTTATCTAATTAAAGGTGTTGTGAAATTACCTCTTTTTTAAAGATATAAGTGAGTTACTTTATAGTTATGTCCTTTAAGGTTAGTAAAAAATAAGCTTATTTTATTAATCTGTTAACTATTATAAGGATCTAGTTATAAGTAACTCCTGTAATAGGGTCCCTAGACCCTGGAATCCTAGTAATAAAGTTAAGTGAGATTAAGCTTTATAACGCTTATAATACAGGGAGTGGTTTAAAAAGTCTGTAAGGTTTATAACGTTAGTTCTACTTCTTATAACAGACGTTATAGTTATTAACTACTTCTTTAACTAACTTTTTTATTCCCGGGAAGGCGTACGCCTGTTAAGCCTATGTAAGAGTTTTAGTTTAGCTTATATATCCTTTAAGTCAAGACTTATAAACTTATTAAACGTACTTTTTCCATTTACTTAAGTTATAAACGTACAGTTTCTTTTAATATTAAAGCCTTACTTCTAGTTTAAGCGTGCTATTTACACCTTTTAGTAGCTGTTTTAATTAATAACTAATTTCATTATAATTTAAGTGTATTAGACACTCCTTATTACAGTTTTACAGGTACTTTAAGGATTCTCCTAAAGGGTACTTATACTTACAGGTACCTTCTATTAATCTTCTTACTTAAAAGTCTTATTATTATTAGTAGATATTACATTTTATTTATAAGTTTATATAAACGTTAATAGTTTATTTTAATATTTAGTTATTTAACATTTATAGTGTATATTCTAACGTGCCATTCTCCACTTTATTAAATATAGTGACAAGGATTAAGACTGGATTAATATCTTTATAATCCTGTCTCTAGTTAAGGGTATTAGCTTACTTATTATCTTTTCCCTTAACGTGATGGATCTGGAAGTGGAACAGGGCTATTAACTCTATTTACTGTATTTACTGTAGATTAAGTTCCTTTATTAGGAAGTACTGGAGGTTATTATAGTCTAAAAAGACCTAGACTAATTCTTTTATACTATTTAGATATAGTGCCCACTTAATAAAACATTAAATAATAACCATTAATTCTTTATTATAGATTAGGTATCGTAAGGCTAGGCTATAGATTCCTTTTAACAGGAAGGTAACTAGGTAACGTTTCCCATTATCCTGGATTTAGTTAAGTTCTTTACCAATTATAAATTTTAAGGAGTCTGTCTTAACTTAAAAAGGCTTTAAGAAGTTAGGGAGGGCTAAGACTAATATTATAATAAAAGTATACTTAAAGTTCTTAAATGCCTTTTATTATCTATTAGTCTACTTAAACAGTTTACCCTCTCCTATAAGCTTATGTAGTAATTTTACAATCCTTATAAAATACTTAATAAAGCACTAATAAAAGTTTATAAAGTTAATAAAGGCTTATAACTCTTTTTAGTTCCTTAAAGTAAGCCAGTCCCTAACTACCTTTACTTTCTCTACTTATATTTCGAGCTTTTTAAAGGTTACTTTAAACCCTAGATAATTTAGTTTTTAAACGTAGAAATAGCTCTTTTCCAAGTTCATTATCAGCTTTACTTTTTTAAAAGCTGTTAAAACTTATTACATATACTTTTAGTATTTTTTTTAAAGTTTTAAAATAGATTAAAACGTCGTTTAAATATATAAAGATAAACTTATTAAGAAAGGGGCAGAGAATATTATTAATAAGGTTTTAAAAGATTATAAGGGTGTTTATTAATCCTATTAATATAACGCAGTATTAGTAATACTTATTATAAATCTGAAAAGCTGTCTTATACTTATCCTCTTCCTTTACTTTAACGTAATTAAATCTTATAGGGAAATTAAAGCTAGAGAACTAGTTTACCTTAATAATCCGTTCTTATATTTCCATAATAAGTAATAATAAATAACAGTTTTTAATTATACTTTTATTTAACGTTTAATAATTAATAACTATATATAACTTACTATCTCCCTTTTTTAAGATAAACAGCATTAGGTACCTTACTGGGGATTAGGACTTTATAATAAACCTGTTCTTTAAGTTCTCATTAACATACTCTTTTAAAGCCTTAGCCTGTTAGGGGTTTAGGTAGTAAGGCTGGAAGTTACAAAGCTTCACTCCCAGCTTCAGCTTAATTTTGTAATCCTATAGTCTATAATCTAGTAATCACAGTATCTTTTTTCAAAACAGGGTAAACTTCCTATATTCCATTAATACCTTAAATAAGTTAATTTCTTCACTTATCTGTAAATCAGCTTTTAACTTCTTTCCACTTTTTAAATTATTATTTAAGTAACGTAGTAAACCTTCTAATCCTTTAACCGTTTTAATAAACCTAACTTAAACTGTGCTTAATTTTAAGGGTTTAATATGCTTTTAAGTACTTTATATATCTTTAAAACAGTTTATTACCTTCTTAGCTTTCTTTAAACAGTAATTGCTATTAAGGAACTTACTAAAGGTAAGGTAACCACTCTTTTAGTTAATTATAAGGTTATACTTTTCCAGTTAAGGTAAACTTAAGATTATATTATATTTTATAACTAATGTAACATTAAAGTTTACTTATTATTTATCCCTGTCCACTTTAATTAAGAGTAATAAGTAGTGGGTAATTTTACTATTATTATACTGGTATAGGCCTTTTTCTCTATTTTAAATGGGAATAGCCTCTTTATACTCTTAGTTAAGGAATTTCCTTTAGTTAATTAGTAAGAGGTGTATTAGGTTAGAAGTACTCCCATTATTAATTACTGCTTTTACCCTAAACAGCCTCCCTTTTCTATCTGTTATATTAATACTGATAAAATAGTGTTTATACTCCTTTAACATTTAAGTTATAATAATTATCTATCTTTAAGGTCTTATTTAACTTAACCTTTAAGTGCCTCTCCTTCTTCTTAGGGTTTTTACTAATTAGTAAATTACTAGTTTCTAGCCCTTTTAAAAGGCCTGTAACCTTTTTTTAATTCCTTTTAAAAAAACAGGTAACTTTAATAAACTTAGTAATTAACCTTTCTTAGGTTTTCACACTTTAACGTCTAGTTAACTTTAAACAGTTTAATGTTCCTGAAGTCCTTAATAAGTTAATAGTATACTTTGTGGGATTAGATTACAGTAATGTCTTTTTATTCTTAAATCCACTAGTAGTCTTCTCACTTTTACCACTCTCTAACCTTTCTGTTAAGGTGTAATAAGCACGTTACGACCGGGCAGTTATTAAGTACCCCTCTTTACTAGTATATAACAGGGGCTTAGTTAATTACAGTAACTTTCCACTTACTGCTAGACTCTCTTATCAGGGAATAAGAGACTTAGTAATAGGTTAGTTCTAACTTTATCCTTATAACAGCGTAGTCCCGTTTCTATACACTAGGGAAGTGATTATAAAGAGCTTTAAGCCCACTATGCTAGTTAAGAGTGCAGTTATTATACATACAGTTAATCTACAGTATGTCCTTGTAGCTAGGATAGTCGATATTTGTTGAAATGCAAAAGGGGTCAAGGCATTAGAAAGCAGTGTGTTGAAAGTGATTTTATTATGTCTATCTTCGAGAGTGGAAGCCGTGTTATTATAGCCGTAAGGGTGGCTAGTGCACGGAGTGCATTGGCCACACTCGCTTCTGTGAAGCGAGGTTGGCTGACTGAATACGAGGTTGGCAGTGGAGTCTGGCGTTCTTAGCTGTGCAGATCCACGGATGCAGCCGCGGAGCGGCTGCGTGGATCCAGCCACACTGTTCTAACCACACTGGCCGGATTAGGGTTGTAAAAACCCAACATTCTTCCTCATCTCCCAGGTTACACTTGTCTATCTAAATACAGTCTTCTTTATTACCTACCATCTTAACGTAAACGTCTCCAGAGTTAAACCTAACATGCTTTCCTCCTTCCGGAACGGGTTTCCAGCCAACTTACTTCGGCAACAGGCACTACTATACCATATAGCCTTTTTTATCACAATTAAAACACTAAACCTAAAACAGGTCTTTAAGCTACTTCTACTACTATTACTGTTAAAGCTTATCGCAATTAGGTTAGTTCTAACAGTTTATTATACTAATATCTATCAGCCCAAGGTAATAACCTATCATAATCGACTGGTTTCCCTTCTTTAATTTACTTAACTAGTAAGGGGTCCGTTCCTTCTAAAAGTTCTTCTAATAATAGTAATCATAATACCAATTATCAGCCTTAATAGCCATCTTAACCAGTTCTTATAAGCGGTCCAGTCAGTCTTCTCAGTAAAGATCTCTAGTAACGTATTCCTTTAAACTACTTTAAAATAGCATTACTAAAGCCTCTTAACTAAGTTTAGTCTTTACTGCTTCCAGTTTAAAGCGTGTAAAGAAATCAAAAACTGAAAACGTCTACCTTAAGGCCATAAACCACTGCTCAGCCTACCTAAAGGCGTCCAGTTCTCTAAACTTAATTTAAAGTTAGTTAATAAAAACGTTAAAGTCGTCGAAAAGAGCCTAAGTCTTAAAAGCCTCTTTACATACTCTATTTATAAAAAGGTTATTAATTATCTTCACATAAGGTTTATACCAACACGCAGCTACTCCATTTAATAAAGCTTTAATAAACCTAACCTTTCCTTCTTTTTCAAAAAACTGTTCGTTATAATAAATAATATAACTCTAAAGCTAAACTATCCAGGATTCCAGTTATGCAGAATCTCCCTTAAAACGTAAAGGCGGGGGAAACTTTACTTGTTTCTTCTATAAGCCCCTAAGGTCGTTATTCTCTAGCTTAATAACGTTAAGTTAAGCTTAAAGTTTCTTAATAAGACTAATACAACTCTTAATATCTCCAGGGAAGGTTTTATTAAGTTCCTTAACCAGTCCCTACTAATTAAGGTTTAAATCTTTAAAACGTGTAACTAACTTATTAATAATAGGGAGCCGCAGCTAAGCTTATACCTCCTTAATCTCCTTACCTTTTCTAAAAGTTAACATATTAGTAAGAGAGAGGTGGTGTCTGGGAATTTAATAAACAGTGTTTAAAACTGTAATATTAATATCGTATTATAACCTATACCTAATACAGGCCTTAAAAAGGCTAACGTAGGTTAAGACAGAACGTATAACAGGACACTAACAGGTAAAAGGCGTTTTAAAGACGGCTTATTAAGCTAACACTCTTAAACAGGGAGTTTAATATCACTATAAGTCGTTATCACTATAATATATAAAGGTAAATCTAAACAGTAAGATATAAATAAACAATTAAATACTAACGTGAGGAATTAAAATCCCTCACAGTAGTTATAAGTATAACTATAACTATCTATACTAACTAACTAGAAGGTACTCTATACCTTACTTATAACGTCGCAAATGCTTATTATGTAAGCACTTTACACCGTATAAGCGTTCTGCTTATAAGGTTTCTTCTACTCACAATACAAGCACTTAGCATACCGCAAGCGGCACCTTATTAATTATAAGGGCTTCAAGTCTTTACACCCCTAGCCCAGTGTGCCTGGACGGTATGCACCGTCTTCCCGCACTGTTCTTTCTACGGGGGATTTGTCAGGCCGCCCCGGCCCAAGTGACGGCCTGCAGGGTCGTCACACAGATGTCGTAGTTATTAACCACTTCCTTAATTAGCTTCTTCATTCCTAGGAAGGCGTACGCTTACTAAACCTGTGTTAAGGTTTTAGCTTAGCTTATATATCCTCTAAGTTAAGACTTATAAACTTACTAAACGTACTTCTTTCATTTATCCAGGTCGTGAATATACAGTTTCTCTTAATACTAAAGCCTTACTCCTAATTTAAGCGTACTGTCTACACCTTCTAACAGCTGTTCCAGCTAATAACTAGTTTCGTTATAATTTAAGTGCTTTAAGTATTCCTTACCATAATCTTATAAGTGCCTTAAAAAGTCTCCTAACAGGCACTCGTATTTACAGGTTCCTTCTATTAACCTTTTTACTTAAAAGTCTTATTATTACTAATAGATATTATACTCTATTTATAAGTTTATACAGACGTTAATAGTTTATTCTAACGTCTAATTATCTAACACTTACAGCATATACTTTAATATACCGTTTTTTACTTTACTAAATATAGTAATAGGGATTAGGACCAGATTAACATCCTTATAATCCTATCTCTAACTAAGAGCATTAACTTACTTATTATCTTTTCCTTTAACATAGTAAATCTAGAAGTAAAACAGGGCTATTAATTTTACTTACTATACTTACTGTAAACTAAGTTCTTTCGTTAAAAAGTACTAAAGGTTATTATAATCTAAAAAGACCTAAACTAATTCTTTTATACTACTTAAGTATAATACCTACTTAATAAAGCACTAAATGATCGCTATCAGTTCCTTATTATGGATTAAATATTGCAAGGCTAGCCTATAGATTCCTTTTGATAAAAAGGTAACTAGGTAGCGTTTCTTATTATCCTAGACTTAGTTAAGTTCTCTGCCGATTACAAACTCCGAGGAGTCTGTTTTAACTTAAAAAGGCTTTAAGAAATCGGGAAAGGCTAAGATTAGCGCTGTAATGAAGGCGTATTTAAAGTCCTTAAACGCCTTTTACTATCTATTAGTCCACTTAAATAGTTTACCTTCTCCTGTAAGCTTATATAATAGTTTTATAATCTTTGTAAAGTATTTAATAAAATAGTAATAAAAGTTTATAAAGCCGATAAAGGCTTATAATTCTTTCTAATTCTTTAAAATAAGCTAATCCTTAATTACCTTTATCTTCTCCAGTTACATTTTAAGTTTTCTAAGGGTTACTTTAAACCTTAAATAGTTTAATTCTTAAACGTAAAAGTAACTCTTCTTTAAGTTTACTGTTAACTTTACTTTCTTAAAAGCTATTAAAACCTGTCGTATATATTTTCAGTATTCTTTTAAAGTTTTAAAATAAATTAAAACGTCGTTTAAATATATAAAGATAAACTTATTAAGGAAGGGGCAGAGAACACTGTTGATAAGGCCTTAAAAGGTCGCAAAGGCGTTTATTAATCTTATTAACATAATATAATATTAATAATACCCATTATAAGTTTAAAAAGCCATTTTATACTTATCCTTTTCCTTCACTCTAACGTAGTTAAATCTTATAGGGAAGTTAAGACTAAAAAACCAGTTTGCCTTAATAATCTGTTCTTGTATTTCCGTAATAAGTAGTAATAAATAGCGATTCTTAATCGTGTCCTTATTTAATGTTTAGTAATTAATAACTATATGTAATTTATTATCTCCCTTTCTTAAGACGAATAATATTAAGTACCTTACTGGGGATTAAAACTTTATAATAAACCCGTTTTTTAAGTTCTTATTAATATACTCCTGTAAGGTTTCGGCTTATTAAAGGTTTAAGTAGTAAAGTTAAAAACTATAAAGCTTTACTCCCAGCTTTAATTTAATTTCGTAATCTTATAGTCTATAATCTAATAATTACAGTATCTTTTTTTAAAATAGGGTAAACTTCCTGTATTTTACAGGTACTTTAAATAAGTTAACTTCTTCACTTATCTGTAAATTAGCTTCTTACTTCTTTTTACCTTTTAAATCGTTATTTAAGTAATACGGTAAACCTTCTAATCCTTTAACTGTCTTAGTAAACCTAACCTAAACTGTGTTTAGTTCTAAGGGTTTAACGTGCTTTTAAGTACTTTATACATCTTTAAAACGGTTTAGTACCTTCTTAACTTTCTCTAAATAGTAATTATAATTAGGGGACTTACTAAAAGTGAAGTAACCACTCCTTTAATTAATTATAAGATTATACTTTTCTAGCTAAGGTAAACTTAAGATTATATTATAACCTGTAATTAATATAACGTTAAAGTCTACTTATTATTCGTCCCTATCTACTTTAATTAAAAGTAGTAAGTAATAAGTAACTTTACTATTATTATATTAATACAGGCTTCTTTCTCTATTTTATATAGGAATAACCTTTTTATACTCTTAATTAGGGAGTTTCCTTCAGTTAACTAATAAGGGGTGCATTAGGTTAGAAACACTTCCGCTATTAATCACTACTCTTACCTTAAACAGCCTTCCTTTTCTATTTATTATATTAATACTGACAGAATAATACTTATACTCCTTTAATATTTAAGTTATAATAATTATCTATCTTTAAGGTCTTATCTAACTTAACCTTTAAGTGCCTCTCCTTCTTCTTAAGGTTTTTTCTAACTAGTAAACTATTAATTTCCAGCTCTTCTAAAGGGCCTGTAACCTTTTCCTAATTCCTTTTAGAAAAACAGGTAACTCTAATAAACCTAGTAATTAACCTTTTTTAAATTTTTACACCTTAACATCCAGTTAACTTTAAACAGTATAATATTTTAAAAATCTTTAATAAGTCGATAATACGCTTTACAGGCTTAGATTATAGTAATGTCTTTTTACTCTTAAATCTGCTAGTAATCTTCTTACTTTTACTACTCTTAAACTTTCCTATTAAAGTGTAATAAGCACGTTACGACTAGGTAATTGTTAAGCACTCCTCTTTACTAACATATAGCAGGGGTTAAGTTAATTACGGTAACTTTCCGTTTATTATTAAATTCTCTTATTAGGAAGTAAAAAACTCAGTAATAAGCCAGTTCTAACTCCACTTTTATAACAGTGTAATCCCGTCTTTATACACTAGGGAAGTAGTTATAAAAGGCCTTAAGTCTATAATGTCAGTTAAAAGTACAGTTATTATACATATAGTTAATCTATAGTATATCTTTATAATTAAGGTAGTTAATATTAAATACAGGTATTACAGTTATAAAGTATAAAATAGGGGAAGTAACACTTTATTCTTTCTCTTCTTCCACTTACCTCCGTATACGTTATTTCTCCTAAACCTCTTCTTAAAATTCAGATAGTAATAACCCAGCTTATTCTTCCACAAAGTAGTCTTCCTTAACAAGTCGATACTCAAGCTAATTAACGAAGCGAACCTTATTACAGAGTTATAACCTAATTTCCACTACTCTGTCTTTAAATGTTACAGTAAAACCCTTAACTTACAGGTCCTCCACTTTATCTACTAACTCTTAGTGTTTTTCCTTCAGCTTCTAGACTCTCCACTAATGTACTTACTTTATACCTTCTCGGGAGACCCTTAAAGTACCGGTCCAAGGCACACCAGCTTTAATACAGGGCAGTTATTTAAGTTATCCTTCTTTTAAGGAGGTAAAAGTGTTAATCTACTTAGTATACTTAAAGTGTTTAAAAGTCTTAAGAAGCATTATTAAGAAGAACTTCCATTTCTTTAATTCGATTCTCTTAACTTACTCTCTTTTACCTTTTAAGGCTTACTTTACCGTTTAGGTAACTTAAAGGGCTAATTCTTCGACTCCTTTTACTATCTTAGTAATTTCTAAGTTAAGGTCTTTTTTAAACTTCTTTAATTCTTAGGCTTATAAGGTAAGGTTTTTAAAGCCTGTAATAACTAACCGAAACATCTCTTCTTAAAGTCGGTCTTCCACAACCTACACCTCTAATAGTTTTAAGTTTCCACCTTAAAGTCAGTCTTCTGTAACTTATACCTTTATAATTAACTTTTCTAAGATCCCCTTAAAGACTAAATACATTACGTTCTAAAGTTCTTCTACTTCTTCTTTATCTCCTAAGTTACACTTATTTATCTAAGTATAGTCTTTTTTATTACTTACTATTCTAATATAAATATCTCTTAAGTTAAACCTAACGTGCTTTCCTCCTTTTAAAACGGGTTTCTAACTAACTTACTTTAATAACAGGTATTACTGTGCTATATATCCTTTCTTATTACAGTTAAAGCACTAAACCTAAGACAAGTCTTTAAACTGCTTCTACTGTTACTATTATTATAACTTATCGCAGTTAGGTTAGTTCTGACGGTTTACTATACTAATATCTATTAGCCTAAGGTAATAACCTGTTACAGTTAATTAGTTCCCCTTCTTCAGTTTACTTAGCTAGTAAGGGGTCTGTTCCTTTTAATAGTTCTTCCGATAATAGTAGTTATAATACTAATTATTAGCCTTAATAGCTATCTCAACTAATTTTTAAAGACAGTCTAGCTAATCCTCTTAGTAAAGGTCTCCAGTAATATACTCCTTTAAATTACTTTAAAATAACATTACTAAAGCTTCTTAATTAAGCTTAATCTTTACTACTTCTAATTTAAAGTAAGTTAAGAACTTAAAGATTAAGGACGTCTGCCTTAAAGTTATAAGGCGCTGCTTAACCTATCTTAAAGCGTCCAGTTCTTTAAACTTAATCCAGAGTTAATCGATAAAAATATTAAAGTCATTAAAAAAAGCTTACGTCTTAAGGGCCTCTTTACGTGCTCTGTCTACAGAGAAGTTGTTAATTATCTTTACATAAGGTTTATACTAATAAGCAGCTACTCTATCTAGTAAGGCTCTAGCGAACCTAACCTTTCCTTCTTCTTTAAAGAACTGCTTATTATAATAGGTGATATAGCTCTAAAGTTAGGTTATCTAGGACTCCAGTTACGTAAAGTCTCCCTTAAAGCGTAAAAGCAGGAAGAGCTTTACTTATTTCTTTTACAATCCCCTAAAGTCGTAATTTTCTAACTTAATAATATTAAGTTAAGTTTAAAATTTTTTAATAAAACTGATACAGCTTTTAATATCTTTAGGGAAAGCTTCGTTAAGTTCCTTAACCAGTCCTTACTAATTAAAGTTTAAGTCTTCAAAGCGTGCCGTTAACTTGTTAATAATAAGGAGCTAAGGTTAGGTTTACACCTCCTTAATCTCCTTTCCTTTTCCAGAGGTCGATATGTTAATAAAAGGGAGGTAATGTCTGGGAATTTAATAAATAGCATTCAGAACTCGACATTAGTATCGTATTACAACCTACACCTAATATAAGCCTTAAAAGGACTAATGTAGGTTAAGACAGAACGTATAGCAGGATATTAACAGGTAAGGGGCGTTCCGAAGACGGCTTATTAAGCTAACACTCCTAGATGGGGGTTTAATATCACTGTAAGTCGCTGTCACTATAATGCATAGAGGTAAGTCTGAACAGTAAGATATAAATAAACAATTAAATACTAACGTAAGGAACCAGAGTCCCTCACAGTGGTTATAGGCATAACCATGGCTATCTTATACTAACTAATTAAGAGGTACTTTACACCTTACTTAGCCCGTTATGCTTGGTGGTGCACCACGCAACTACGGCTAAGCAGTTATCTAAGCGGTGCTTGGTGTTGCCAGTCCTTATAGGCCACCAAGCGCTTTTCTACTGGTCGTAGGGGCTTCGGGTCTTTACACCCCTGGCCCAGTGCGCCTGGACGGTGTGCACTGTCTTTCCGCACCGTTCCTTCTGCTGGGGATTCGTCAGGCCGCCCCAGCCCAAGTGACGGCCTACAGGGTCGTCACAATACCAGGTCCGGAACTATCGTTACTATTTCCGTAAAAAAGCCCTTACTAGGTACACCCCCTTTTAAGCTACGATAAAACTGCTTAATAATAAAGGTGTTTCCTACATACCGAAATAGGAGTAGACCTTAACTAACAGTATAAGAGAGCCTAGAGGAGAGGAAAAAAAGCCTAAAGGCCTCGTTTAAACCTATAAGTGGTGTGAGAAGTAATAAGCTGAGAGCTATAAGGTTTAGATATATAATAACACTTACCACACTAATAATAAGGGCCTAGCTTTATTCCAGGTTATAGGCCTTAATAACTAAGGTATAACCTTCTCCTACGCGTTTAACCTAATTAATAACAAGTGGTAAGAAGGTTTTAACTAGTTAATACTCCAGGTTAACGCTATTTATAACTATATCGGCGTTAAGAAGCTGTTAATCACTATTACTAACTATAATAAGGCTATACAAGCCGCCATTACAAAGGTCTACCCTACCGTTATACCCTAAATCTGCGTTTTCCACATTAATAAAAATGTAACTCTTTAAGTTAAGAAGAAGTGGAATAAGGCTGCCGCTGCTACCGTAACTGCAGCTGTAGGAGCGCCCCCCCCTAACAGTCCAGAAGGGGCTAAAGAGGATTAGGAAGACATAAAAATACAGCGTGTTATAAATCGTGCTAACTATCCCCCTAACAGCTAACCCAGTTCCATCCCTAACGCCATTAAGTACTTTATAAACGGCCTTTATAAACTCTAAGAGGTTATAATATATATACCAACGCTTAAGGATCATAACACGGCTTAGGCAAGGCTTAAGGACTTCTTTCCCTAACAGACAGCTATTATTCAGTACCTTAAGGAGAGCTGGTTTCTAATAGTAAAATAATAAGCAGCTTACTACATTAACAGGTACCTTAACTTTAATATAAAAACGACCTCCCCTGTTAAATCTGTTAACAGATACCTTAAATCTTTCGTTATTATTAGTAATAATACTATTTTAAAGGTTATATGCTAAATATACTGTATAGTTAAGGTAATAAAGCTTAGGATTATAGAGGTGGTTATTAAGGATAAGAATACCCTCCAGTACGACTTTATAGGCTAGAAATAGCTGGGGAACAGCCCTTTTAACGTCTCTTCCAAGGGATTAAAACACACTACCGCCTAGTAAAGGATCGCGCTTAACGTTATTCTAATAACCACTTACCCCTTAAGGCTAAAGCTCCTCCCTTATACCAAGAGATTTATAACGCAGTATAAAGTGCCTTACAGCTATAAGCTTCTTGCTTATTATAAGGTTAAAACCCTCCCTCTTCTTCGTAAGGACTTTAACCTATTCTAATGGCTAATTTAAAGCCTTACCAATAAAGATAATTACCTCTACTTTTAAGAATTCAACCACGTTACTATACTTAAAGGCTAACCCTAAAGCTTAACCACGTTTACTATGTAACAGAATGCTTTAGTACTAACGGCACTGCTCCCTTAAGGCAGCTAGATAGTTATACTAGCTACTCAGCCCCCCCCTTAGCCTCAAACACAGGTAAATATAGCCTTAACCCCAGGGCAGGAAGCTATTATACCTTCCAGCCAGCTTACCAGAGGTAGAGGTAAGCCACATAATACCGGCCAAGGCACTAGAACGTGTAAAGGGGCTCGGGGCAGTTCAGTACACGCCTCCATTCAACGTACCCCCTCACAGTGGGAGGGTACCCAGTTAGACAGGAGCAACTTAATAGCAATTAGTGGAGGATTAGCCGTGCCAGCGTCCAGCGGCGCCTAGCGTGGAGGGACACAGCCTGCTAGAGGAAGGCCTCAAACTGCTTCCAGCAGGCCCTCCTCCACGGCTGGTGTCAACAAGCAAGTCACTCAGTCGCAGGCCGGCCGTTAACGGCCATTATAGCCAATCAGAGGCATGGAAATAGCTTATTAAGCGATAGATTATATACATTCAATTAAGAAATTACTGCGAAAACGCCGTTTTAGCGCTCCAAGTGGCTGCGTTCAATTGTATGGCCAGGGTTAGGGTTATATGTGGGCGCGTGGGTGGGGTTACGGTGCAGTGAGACCGAGGGTACGGTGCGTAGAGACATTCTCTAACTTAAACACTAAGGTGATAATAGTCTCCGTGTTACCACCGTTCCATCTCGCGATTAAGGACTTAAAATAGTCAGAATAAGTATAGACGTACTAGGAAGCCGTCTTATCGCCCCGTCTGCTCTTTTTTACCAACTTCCAGGTTTATTTTACGTGTAACAGCTTAGAATTTCAAGAGTCGATCCAGCCCCCAGGCCGTCTCGTATATAACACACGACGGAGGATTAAACTTACTAAACGAAATAGGGGAATTCCGTTTAAAGTAGGAATAAGACGCACCGCGCTGCTGGATCACATTATAGAATACTCCCAGAGAAGAATTACAGTTCCTACAGATAATTTAAACAGAATTTAAAGAGTGATCAGCGTATTTACCAGGCGCGTAAAGGTCCAGCACCTTTACAAGGTCCCGATTCTTCCAGTCACCACATTCCATTCCAAATATAAATTCAATATCTCACCACAGGGCGTTAAAAATCGATTCGCGTGGGGACTTACCTGGAGATTCTCTAACTCTGGCTGGAACCGCCCTGATTGGAGTTTTAAGTGTTTCTTAATAGGTCGGGCTCCTAAACGAGTACCAGAGTTCCCAAGCTGGTTATAAACTAGTTAGATAATACCAAGTTTCATTCGATATGATTAGGAGTGGAATGATATCCACAAGGCGGCTGGCTACGTCAATTAGGGCCATATAAAATACAATATTAAGATCTGCGTAAAGCTCATTTACGGCACAGTTAAATCCCTAAAGGAGATGCTAAATTTGTCTAAGGTACCCGCCAGACATAACCGTATCTTTAAGTTCTTAATAATTAAAGGTTAGGTTACTAGATATAGTCTAGTAAGCTCAGCTCACCACTTGTCCTGGCTCGTACTAAGTGGGACTTACTATATATGCATTTAAAAAGCTATATTAGGTTATTAACCCTAAGTTAAGATAATAAGGAGGTTAGCTATCATAACACAGCCATGTACCGTAAAGAGGGTAAATGGGGAGCTACAGTTAATTACCAATGCCTCTGTGCCACCCACAAATCATAAGGGAACGAGTTTTTCAATCCGTTAAAAGCATAGCTGATAGTCAACTATAACGATAATTAACGGCATAAATATATTAAAACTGCCATTATCATTTGCAATCTAGGAACCCATTAGGAACGCGTTAGGGTAGTGTGTAACGTTTATTACCCTAGACTCTTCTTGGTTAATTAATCATGTCGTGGTAACCCCTATTTACTAAAGCGGCGGAAGATTAAATTAGGCTAGACAGATTAAGAAAGGGGTAATATGAAGTTAATTAAAGAGATATACATTTTGTCAGAAAGGAGTTATGGCCAGGAGAGCTGAAAAGAAGCCCATAAAAGCTGAGCTCTGCTGGCTATGGCCACCATTCTCCCACCAATCTTACCATTATTTATAATTATAATAAATGCTCTCTAGCTTCGTCAGAAAGCGGGAAATAAGTAACAGAAGCAATATAATTATAACCCCCATTATTTCCACATAATCCAGGGTCCAGTGTTTCTAACAACTCTCTCTCCTTACCCTTTTAAAAGGGGCTCTTACTTAACCCCTCTTACAGGTTAAAATTTACAGTAATAGTACAGGTAAGAGGCTTTCTCCTACGACAAGTCGTGCTCCTCATCACTTAGGATAGGCTCCTCCTCAACCCTTCTTACAGAGTAAACCCGGCTCACCCACCAGGTCACCCAAATGTGGGTCCAGCTCACCCAGCTCACCCAGGGTGAGCCAAGGGTAAGCTAGGGTGAGCCGAAGGTGAGCTGGGTGAGCCACAGCTGAGCCAGAGGCGCTTAACTATAATCCCTGCTTATAGCCTTTAAGTTTTTAATTAATAAAAGGCTTATATCTTATGTGAACGGTTTACGTGGAATTTATAACGTAATAGTAATTTTAACGTCATTTCAATGCTTTATAAGTCATTTTCGTAATTAATAACTATTACAGCTTAAGTAAGCACTTAATAACCGTTATTATATCACGATAGCTAAACTTACAGTAAGAGTAAACTAATTACACAGTGTTTAAATTACACTACTATCTTTTAGCCTTTTATACTTCTATAACTTACTAGAGCTTTACTCTTTCTTTTTTCTTTTTTTCTTTATAGCAATATGATTATACCTGGCCAGACCTGCCTACCCTTACATATAAATTAATCCTCTTATTATTATTATTAAGCTAGAGAATTCTAAACACTGTACTGTAATGCTGTAAAGACTTACAGCCTTTATAGTTATTACAACCTGCACCCGATACAGGCCTTAAGAGGACTAGCGCGGGTTAAGACAGAACGTATGGCAGGACGCTAATAGGTAAGGGGCGTTCTAAAGACGGCTTGCTAAGCTAGCACTCCTAGACGGGGGTTTAATGTCACTATAAGTCGCTGTCACTATAATACATAAAGGTAAGTTTAAACAGTAGGATATAAATAAATAATTAAATATTAATGTAAGGAACTAAAGTCCCTTATAATAGTTATAAGCATAATTATAACTATTTATATTAACTAACTAGGAGGTATTTCGTACTTTACTTATAATGTTGTAAGTGCTTATTACATAAGCATTTTATATATTATAAGTGTTCTACTTATAAGGTTTCCTCTGCTTATAATGTAAGCACTTAATATGCCATAAGCAGCACCTTATTAGTTATAAGGGCTTTAGGTCTTTACACCCCTAGCCTAATATTACTAGATAGTATGTACCGTCTTTCCACACTGTTCCTTTTATAAGGGATCTATTAGGCCACCCTGGCCTAAATAACAGCCTATAAGGTTATTATATAATTATTACAACCTACACCTGACACAGGCCTCAAAAGAGCTGGCACAGGTTAAGACAGAACGTATAGCAGGACGCTAACAGGTAAAGGGCGTTCTGAAGACGGCTTATTAAGCTAACACTCCTAGACAGGGGGTTTAATATCACTGTAAGTTACTGTCATTATAATACGCAAAGGTGAGTCTAAACAGTAAGATATAAATAAATAATTAAATACTAACGTGAGGAACTAAAGTCCCTTACAGTGGTTATAAGCATAACTATAGCTATTTATACTAACTATCTAAAAGGTACTTTATACCTTACTTAATCCACTGTGCTTAATAGTACACCACGTAATTACAGCTAAACAGTTAACTAAATAGTACTTAGTGTTATCAGTCCTTATAGGCCACTAAGCGCTTTCTTACTAGTCGTAGGGGTTTCAGGTCTTTACACCCCTAGCCTAATACGTCTAAGTGGTGTACACCGTCTCCCTGTACTATTCCTTAAGTGGGAGTTTCGTCAGGCCGCTCTAGCCTAAGTGACGGCCTGTAAGGTTATTACACAATTCCCCCTTTTTAATATTCTTTTCCCATAAAAAATCGTTAAGTTAGTTTCCTTCTTTCCTCTACCTTTATTATGTCTTCTAACTGTGTTAAGAAGTGTAAAAGACAGAGAAAGCAGGAAAAGGCTCCTTACAACCGTTATATTCGTCTTATAGAATCTTTTAACGTTTTTAATTCACAGATATCTCCCTATACCCATTACTAAACTAAGTCTTTACTATACTAAGTCGTAATGTAATCTAACAGTTATAGCAAATACCAGTCTGCTAATATACCTTCTTTATATGACGTATTTAGTTACTCTAACAAGTTTATTAAAGGCTTAGTAGATAAGAAAAGGGAGTTAAATATCTTATACAATTAAGTGGTTACAAAGTACTGTAATTCTCTTACAAAGTTACAGTGTGTTAAAACTTAACAGCACGTTATTAAAATAAAGGTGATGAAAATGTTTTCCTATAAGGCTGAAGTTTTATCCTTCTAAAAACAGGTAGAGGCAGCGGACCCTGTCTAGGTTAAGCCAGTTTCCTAAGACTGGGACTCTTTTCTTACAGGCTTCCCTCCTAAAAGGTCACCACAGCCTGTAACGTCTTCCTAACTTAATTTATAACTTTTTTTCCCAGTATATAAAGGTGTTCCCTTTTTACTAACTTTTTTTTTTTACAGTACTTATTTTTATATAAAGCTCGTTAGGAGCTCTAGAGGCCCAGTCTCCTTATTAGGTCTAAGGTCCTTATAACCCTAATTAAGGTCCTAATAAATGTCCTTCTATACCTATTAAAGAGTTTCCTACCACTTCTTAGGCTTTAAATCCCACAGTAATCTTACTCTTTAATATAGTAATTTAAATATTAAATCTTACCTTATTTCTAGTTCTTATTATTAATTTTAATCAGTCTAGATTCTTTTAATAAAACTCCATAATCAGGTCTAGGCATTTAAGATTTTTAACTAGTTCCTATAAGTTACTTTTAAGGTTGTAATCTAGCCATTTAACGAGATATTCAAACGTATTCTTTCCCCTTTATAAATCCATAACTTCCTTAACGTTATACTTATCCTTATTAGCGTTAATCTCAATCTTCTTTTTTAAAGGAACTCCCTTTAAGGCGGGTTTTAAAAGTGAGATGTGAAAAACCTTAATCTACACCTTTATGCTAATAGGTAGGTTTAGTTTATAATTAAAGGTAGTAACCTTCTTTTTAACTTAAAACAGTCTGTACCTTTTAAAGTTAAGCTTCTTACTAGGTCTTCTTATACGTAGGTTTCGTGAAAAAAGGTAAACGTAATCCCCCTCTTAAAAAGTCAGTCCCTTAACTTATTTGCTATTATAGTAAAGTCCTTTCTTAAATATTAGCTGCTTAGTTTAATGTTTATTAATAAACTTTTTCATCCGTTTATATGTAAACTTAAATTTAGCTTATAAGTAGTCGTGTAACTCTTATATTTAATCTGCATAAACTGCGGCTTAGGGGGTGCTAGTAGGCGGGCCTTAATAAAGCTTAGGCTTTTTACTATAATTAATAAAGAATAGTAATATACCTATTAACTTAACTGGTGTTATATTATAGGCTATCTACACTGTTAGTAACAGCTTAAACTAATTATTTTATTTAAAGTTAACGTAAGCTTAAAGATATATTATAAGTATCTAGTTAACTCACTTTATTTAACTATCTGTTTATAGGTGGAAAGCTGTTAAAAGCTTACTTTTCACCCCTATTTTCTATATTAACCCTTATTAGAATTTTAACACGATTAGCTTATGTTAATCCGTAACGATATTATCTGGTTAAAGGTGTTGTGAAATTACCTCTTTTTTAAAGATATAAGTAAGTTATTCCACTATTATATCCTTTAAAGTTAGTAAAAAGTAAGCTTATTTTATTAATCTGTTAACTATTATAAAGACTTAGTTATAGGTAACTCTTATAATAGGGTCCTTAAACTTTAAAATCCCGGTAATAAAATTAAGTGAGATTGAACTCTATAGCACCTATAGTATAGGTAATGGTTTAAGAAGTCTATAAGGCTTATAATACCAGTTCTACTTATAATAGCAGATGTTACAATTATTAACCACTTCTTCAACCAGCTTCTTTATTCCTAAAAAGGTGTACGTTTACTAAGTTTACGTAAGGGTTTTAACTTAGCCTATATATCCTTTAAGTCGAGACTTATGGATCTGCTAAACATACTCCTTCTATTTACTTAGGTTATAAATATACAGTTTCTTTTAATACTAAAGCCTTACTCTTAATTTAAATGTGCCGTTTACACCTTTTAATAACTATTTTAACTAATAATTAGTTTTATTATAGTTTAGATACTTCAGGCACTCTTTACCATAATCCTGCATATGCCTTAAAAAGTCTCTAAAAGGGCACTTATGTTTACAGGTCCCTTCCGCTAGCTTTCTTACTTAAAAGTCCTGTTATTATTAATAGATATTATACTTTGTTTATAAGTTTATGTAAACGTTAATAATTTATTCTAATGTCTAGTTATCTAACATTTATAATATGTGTTTTAATGTACTGTTTTCTACTTTATTAAATATAATAATAGGGATTAGGATTAGATTAGTATCCTTATAATCCTGTCTTTAACTAAAAGTATTAGTTTACCTATTATCTTTTCCTTTAATATGGTAAATCTAAAAGTGGAACAGGGCTATTAATTTTACCTATTATACTTACTGTAAACTGAGTTCCTTTATTAAGAAGTATTAAAGGTTATTATAATCTAAAAAGACCTAAACTGGTTCTTCTATACCGTTTAAATATAATGCCCACTTTATAAAGTACTAAATAATTACTATCAGTTCCTTATTATAAATTAAATATTACAGGGCTAGGCTGTAAATTCCTTTTAATAAAAAGGTAACTAAGTGGCGTTTTCTATTATTTTAAACTTAGCTAAGTTCTTTACTAATTACGAATTTTAAAAAGTCTGTTTTAACTTAAAAGGGCTTTAAGAAATCAGGGAGGGTTAAGACTAGCGTTGTGATAAAGGCGTGCTTAAGGTCCTTAAATGCCTTTTACTGTTTATTAATCTATTTAAATAGCTTTCCCTTACCTGTAAGTTTATAAAGTGGTTTTATAATCTTTATAAAGTACCTGATAAAACAGTAATAAAAGTTTACAAAGCTGATAAAAGCTTACAGCTTTTTCTAATTCTTTAAAGTGGGTTAATCCCTAATTGCCTTTATCTTCTCCAGTTACATTTTAAACTTTCCAGGGGTTACTTTAAACCTTAAATAATTTAGTTCCTAAATGTGGAAATGGCTCTTCTTTAAGTTTACTGTCAGTTTTACCTTTTTAAAACCTATTAAAACCTGTTATATATGTTTTTAATATTCTTTTAAAGTCTTAAAATAAATTAAAACGTCGTTTAAATATATAAAAATAAACTTATTAAGGAAAGGATAGAGAACACTGTTAATAAGGCCTTAAAAGGTTATAGGGGTGTTTATTAATCCTATTAACATGATATAATACTGGTAATACCTGTTATAAGTCTAAAAGGCCGTCTTATATTCATCCTCTTCCTTTACTTTAATATGGTTAAATCTTATAGGGAAATTAAGGCTGGAGAACTAATTTACTTTAATAATCCGTTCTTATATTTCTGTAATAAGTGGTAGTGGGTAACGATTCTTAATTATATCCTTATTTAACGTTTGGTAATTAATAACTATACGTAACTTACTGTCTCCCTTTTTTAAAATGAACAGCACTAAGTACCCTATTAAAGATTAAGACTTTATAATAAACCCGTTTTTTAGGTTTTTATTAACGTACTCCTTTAAGGCTTTAACTTATTAAGGGTTTAAATAATAGGGCTGGAAGCTGCAGAGCTTCGCTCCCGGCTTTAACTTAACTTTATGGTCTTACAGTTTATAATCTGGTAATTATAATATCTTTTTTTAAAATAAGGTAAACTTCCTATATTTAATAGGTATTTTAGATAAGTTAACTTCTTCACTTACCTGTAGATTAGCTTTTTACTTTTTTCCACCTTTTAAATCATTATTTAAGTAATATAGTAGACCTTCTAATCCTTTAACCGTTTTAGTAAACCTAACTTAAACTATACTTAGTTTTAAGGGTTTAACGTGCTTTTAAATGCTTTATATATCTCTAAAACGGTTTAATACCTTCTTAACTTTCCCTAAACAATAATCACAGTTAAGGGACTTATTAAAAGTAAGGTGGCTATTTTATTAGTTAATTATAAGATTATACTTTTTTAACTAGGGTAAATTTAGGATTATATTGTAACCTGTAACTAATGTAACGTTAAAGTCCACTTATTATTTATCCCTGTCCATTTTAATTAAAAGTGGTAAGTAATGGGTAACCTTACTGTTATTATACTAATACAGGCCTCCTTCTCTATTTTATATAGGAATGGCCTTTTTATACTTTTAATTAGGAAGTTTCCTTTAATTAACTAATAAGGGGTGTATTAGGTTAAAAGTACTCCCGTTATTAATTACTATTTTTACCTTAAACAGCCTCCTTTTTCCATCTGTCACGTTAATATTAACAGAATAATGCTTATACTCCTTTAACATCTAAGTTATAGTAATTATCTATCCTTAAGGTCTTATTTAACCTATCCTCTAAGTGCCTCTCCTTCTTCTTAGGGTTTTTACTAACTAGTAAATTACTAGTTTCCGGCCTTTTTAAAGGGCCTGTAACCTTTTCCTAATTCCTTTTAGAAAAACAGGCAGCTTTAATAAACCTAACAGTTAACCTTTCTTAAGTTTTCACACTTTAGTGTCCAGTTAACTTTAAACGGTACGATGTTTTTAAAGTCCTTAATAAGTTAATAATACGCTCTATAAGCCTAGATTACAGTAATGTCCTTTTACTTTTAAATCTGTTAGTAATCTTCCCACTTCTACTATTCCCTAGCTTTTCTATTAAGATATAGTAAGCACATTATAACTAGGCAGTTATTAAGTACCCCTCCTTACTAATATATAATAAGAGCTTAATTAACTATAGTAACTTTCCACTTATTACTAAATTCTCTTATTAGGGAGTAAGAAACTTAATAATGGGCTGATTTTAACTTTACTTTCATAATAGTGTAATTCTGCCTTTATATATTAGGGAAGTGGTTATAAAGGGCTTTAAGCTTATAATGCCAGTTAAAAGTATAATTATTATACACGTAATTAATCCACAGTATATCTCTATAACTAGGGTGGTTAATATTAACTACTAATGTTACGGTTATAAAGTACGGAACAGGGGAAGTAGCGCTTTATTCTTTTTTTTCTTCCACTTACCTCCATATACGTTATTTCTCCTAAACTTCTTCTTAAAACTTAAGTAACAGTAACCCAGCTTATTCTTTTACAAAATAGCCTTCCTTAATAAGTTAGTGTTTAAGCTAATTAGTAAAACGAACTTTATTATAAAGTTATAACTTAATTTCCACTACTTTATCTTTAAACGTTACAGTAAGTCCTTTAACTTACAAGTCCTCCACTTCATCTATTAACTTTTAATATTTCTCTTCTAGCTTCTAAACCCTTTACTAGTGTGCTTACTTTATACCTTCTTAGGGGACCTTTAAGGTGCCGGTTTAAGGCACATTAGCCTTAATATAAGGCAGCTATCTAAGCTGTCCTTCTTCTAAGGACGTAAGGGTATTAATCCACTTAGTGTGCTTAAAGTGTTTAAGAGTCTTAAGGGGTACTGTTAAGAAGAACTTCCGTTTCTTTAGTTTAATTCTCTTAATTTACTCTTTTTCACCTTTTAAGGCTTACTTTACCATTTAAATGGCCTAAAGGGCTAATTCTTTAACTCTTTTTACCATCCTGGTGATTTCTAAGTCAGGGTCCTTTCTAGACTTCCTTAATTCCTAGGCTTATAAGGTAAGGTTTTTAAAGCTTATAACAGTTAACTAAAACATCTCTTCTTAAAGTCGGTCTTTTATAACTTACACCTCTAATAGTTTTAAGTTTCCACCTTAAAGTTAGTTTTCCACAACCTACACCTTTATAGCTAACTCTTTTAAAACACCCTTAAAGACTAGGTACACCATATCCTAAAGTTCTTCCACTTCTTCCTTATCTCCTAAGTTACACTTGTTTATCTAAGTGTAGTCCTTTTCATTACCTGTTATTCTAATATAGATATCTCCTAAGTTAAACCTAATATGCTTTCCTCCTTCTAAAACAGGTTTCCAGCCAACTTACTTTAACGACAGGTATTACTATATTATATATCCCTTCTTATCATAGTTAAAGTATTAAATCTGTAATAGGTCTTTAAACTGCTTTTACTATTATCATTAAGGTTTATCACAGTTAGGTTAATTTTAACAGTTCACTATACTAATATCCATTAGTCTAAAGTGGTAACTTGTCGTAATTAACTAGTTCCCCTTCTTAGGTTTACTTAGCTGGTAAAAGGTCTGTTCTTTTTAAAAGTTCTTCTAATAATAGTAATTATAATACCAGTTATTAGCTTTAATAACCATCTTAACTAATTCTTATAAGTGGTCTGGTTAATCTTCTTAATAAAAATCTTTAGTAACGTGTTCCTTTAAGCCACTTTAAAATAACATTACCAGGGCCTCTTAGTTAAGTTTAGTTTTTACTACTTCCAGTTTAAAACGTATAGAGAATTTAAAGACTGAGGACATCTACCTTAAGGTTATAAGGCGTTACTTAACCTGCTTAGGGGTGTTTAATTCTTTAAACTTAGTCCAGAGCTAGTTAATAAAAACATTAAAGTTATTAAAAAGGGCCTAAGTCTCAGGGGCCTCTTTACACGCTCTGTTTATAAAGAGGTTATTAATTATCTTTATATAGGGTTTATATTAGTAAGCAGCTACTTTATCTAATAAGGCTTTAGCGAACCTAACCTTTCCTTCCTCTTTGAAAAACTGCTTATTATAGTAGGTGATATAACTTTAAAGCTAGGCTATCTAAGACTCTAACTGTGTAAAGTCTCCCTTAAAGCGTAAAAGTGGGGGGAGCTTTACCTGTTTCTTTTATAAGCCCTTAAGGTTATTATTCTCCAGCTTAATAACGTTAAGTCAGGCTTAAAGTTTCTTAATAAAACTAATATAACTCTTAGTGTCTCCGGGGAAGGCCTTATTAAGCTCCTTAACCAGTCCCTATTAGTTAAGGTTTAAATCTTTAAGGCGTGTGGCTAATTTATTAATAATAGGGAGTTAAAGTTAAGTTTACACCTCTTTAATCTCCTTTCCTTTTTTAAAAGTTAATATATTAGTGGGAGTAAGGTAGTATCTGGGAATTTAATAAATAATGTTTAAAACTGGGATGTTAATATTATATTATAACCTATACCTAATATAGGCCTTAAAAGAGCTGGCGCAGGTTAAGACAGAACGTATAACAGGACGCTAATAGGTAAAAGGCATTCCGAAGACGGCTTATTAAACTAACACTCCTAGACAGGGGGTTTAATATCACTGTAAGTCGCTGTCACTATAATACGTAAAGGTGAGTCTAAACAGTAGGATATAAATAAATAATTAAATACTAGCGTAAGGAACTAAAGTCCCTCACGGTGGTTATGGGCATAACTATGGCTATTTATACTAACTATCTAGAAGGTACTTTATACCTTACTTAATCCACTATGCTTAGTGGTGCACCACACAGTTACGGCCAAGCAGTCAACTAAATAGTGCTTAGTGTTATCAGTCCCTGTGGGCCACTAAGCGCTTTCTTACTGGTTGTAGGGGCTTTAGGTCTTTACACCCCTGGCCCAGTGCGTCTGGGCAGTGTACACCATCTCCCAGCACTGTTCCTTAAGTGGGAGTTTCGTCAGGCCACTCCGGCCCAGGTGACGGCCTACAGGGTCGTCACAATAATTCCCCCTTTTTAACGTTCTTTTCCTATAAAAAACTTAAAAGGTAAGTTTCTCCTTTTACTATTTCACCATATAATAAGTGTCTGGCTCCTGGGTTTTAAAACAGGAATAGGGTAAAAACATTAACTGCCGTCTGAACCTTACAGCTTATATATATACGTTTAATAGCGAAATATCCCCTTATTCTTTTTATAAGTTTATTAATCCTCTACTCGTTTACCAGGTCTTAAACTAGTTTAACAGTTATAACTACTATTTAAAAAGGCACTGGCCTTCTTAATATGACGCTTTTAATATTAATAAGGTGAAGTTAAAGGCTCTCCTTATTAAAAAGCAGGACCTTAACTTATAAGTTAAATCTGCTGCCCAGCAGCTTTATAAGGCTATTATTAAGCTTTAAAAGGTATTAGTACGTCTAATACGCCTTTATAAGTAGTGGTCTTGTTTTAAGGACTGGGTTATGAAAGCGTTTAACTGTGAAGTGGAGTTATTAGAGTTTTAAAAGAGTAAGGAGGCTAAATTAGACGCCCCTTTTAAAGATGTGGAGTCTTTTAACTAGGGGAACTTCCTAATAAGGTCTTTATAATAAGTGGTTACTTTATAACTTAATTTATAACTTTTTTCTTTTAATAAACGAAAACAGCTCTTTAACGTAATAATAACACGTTTACTTTTTAAAGTGAGAGGTTATAGTTTAACTCTTATAAGAGTCTTTTATCACTTTAAATCCTTATCTTTTAAGGCTGGAGGGTTTAAGGTGACTTTTTACTTATTTTCTTTTTTACTAACTTCCTTTTTTAGCAGTTTCCGTGGAGCTTACTAGGAGCTTTTAAAGGCTTAGTCTCTTTACTAGGTCTAAAGTTATTATAACCTTAGTTAAAGGTTCTGATAAATGTCCTTATATACTTATTAAGGAGTTTCCTGCTGCTTTTTAGATTTTAAGTCCTATAATGGTTTTGTTTTTTAATATAATAGTTTAAATATTAAATCTTATCTTATTTCTAGTTTTTATTATTAGTTTTAATTAGTCTGGATTCTTTTAGTGGAACTTTATAATTAGGTTTAGGTATTTAAGGTTTTTAACCAGTTCCTATAAGTTACTTTTAAGGCTGTAATTTAACTACTTAATAAGATATTTAAACGTGTTCTTTCCCTTTTATAAATTTATAACTTCTTTAATGTCGTATTTATCCTTATCGGTGTCGATCTTAATCTTCTTTTCTAAAGGAACTCCTTTTAAGGCTGGTTTTAAAAGTGAGATATGAAAAACCTTAATCCGCACCTTTATACTAGCGGGTAGGTTTAGTTTGTAATTAAAGGTGGTAACCTTTTCTTAATTTAAAACAGTCTGTACCTTTTAAAGTTAAGCTTCTTATTAAGTTATTTTAAATATAGGTTTTACGAAAAAAGGTAGACTTAGTCCCCCTTTTAAAAAGTCGGTCCCTTAACTTATTTACTATTATAATAGAGTCTTTTCTTAAGCATTAGCTGCTTAATTTAATATTTATTAGTAAACCTCTTTATTCGTTTATATGTAAACTTAAATTTAGCTTATAAGTGGTTATATAATTCTTATATCTAGTTTGTGTAAACTGTAGCTTAAGGGGCGTTAATAAATGGGCTTTAATAGAGCTTAGGCTCCTTATTGTAATTAGTAAAAAATAATAATATACCTATTAATTTAATTAATATTATGTTATAAGTTATTTAAGCTGTTAGTAATAACTTAAGCTAATTATTTTATTTAAAGTTAATATAGGTTTAAAGATATATTATAAGTATCTGGTTAACTTATTCCATTTAGCTATTTATCTGTGAGTGGAAGGTTGTTAAAAGCTTACTTTTCACACCTATTCTTTATATTAATCCTTATTAAAACTTTAACATAATTAGTTTATCTTAATCTATAATAATATTATCTGGCTAAAGGTGTTATAAAATTACCTTTTTCTTAAAGATATAAGTGAGTTATTCCACTATTATATCCTTTAAGGTTAATAGAAAGTAGGCCTATTTTGTTAATCTGTTTATTATTATAAGGATTTAGTTATAAGTGACTCCTATAATAAGGTCCTTAGACTTTAGAATCCTGGTAACGAAGTTAAGTAAGATTAAACTCCACAGTACTTATGGTACTAGGAGTGGTTTAAAGAGTCTATAAGGCTTATAATACCGACTTTATTTATAATAATAGATGTTACAGTTATTAATTACTTCCTTAACCAGCTTCTTTATTCCTAAGAAGGTATACGCTTACTAGGCTTATGTAAGGGTTTTAGCCTAGCTTATATATCCTTTAAGTTAAGATTTATAAACCTGTTAAACGTACTCCTTTCATTTATTTAAGTTATAAATGTACAGTTTCTCTTAGTATTAAAGCTTTATTCCTAGTTTAAATATGCTATTTACATTATCTGGCAGCTGTTCTAATTAATAATTAGTTTTATTATAATTTAGATATTTTAAGCACCCTTTACTATAGTTTTACATATACCTTAAGAAGTCTCTTAAAGGGTATTTATACTTACAGGTTCTTTTTACTAACTTTCTTACTTAGAAGTCCTGTTATTACTAATAAATGTTATACTTTATTTATAAGTTTATATAAATGTTAATAGTTTATTCTAATATCTAGTTATCTGATATTTATAACGTATGTTTTAACGTGCCGTTCTTTACTTTATTAAATATAATAATGGGGATTAGGATTAGATTAGTATCTTTATAGTCCTGTCTTTAACTGAGAGTATTAGCTTACTTATTATCTTTTCCTTTAACGTGGTAAATCTAAAAGTGGAACAGGGCTATTAATTCTACCTATTATGTTTACTATAAATTAAGTTCCTTTATTAGGAAGTATTAGAGATTATTATAGTTTAAAAAGACCTAGACTAGTTCCTTTATACTATTTAAGTACAGTGCCCACTTAGTAAAGTATTAAATAATTATTATAAATTCCTTATTATAGATTAGGTATTATAAGGCTGGGCTGTGGATCTCTTTTAATAAAAAGGTAACTAAATAGCGTTTTTTATTATCTTAAACTTAGTTAAGTTCTCCACTAATTATAAACTTTAAAGAGTCTGTTTTAATTTAAAAGGGTTTTAAGAAATTAGGGAGAGCCAGGATTAGTGTTATAATAAAGGTGTATTTAAGGTCCTTAAACGCCTTTTACTGTCTATTAATTTACTTAAACGGTTTACCCTCTCCTGTAAGTTTATATAATAATTTTACAATCTTTATAAAGTACCTAATAAAGTATTAATAAAAGTTTATAAAGCTGATAAAGGTTTATAACTCTTTTTAATTCTTTAAAGTAGGCTAGTCTTTAACTACCTTTACCTTCTCCGCTTACATTTCAAGCTTTTTAAGGGTTACTTTAAACCTTAGATAATTTAGTTCCTAAACGTGGAAATGGCTTTTTTCCAAGTTTACTATCAGCTTTATTTTTTTAAAAGCTGTTAAAACCTATCACATGTGCTTTTAGTGTTTTTTTAAAGTTTCAGAATAGATTAAAACGTTATTTAAATATATAAAGATAAACTTATTAAAGAAGGGATGGAGAATACTATTAATAAGGCCTTAAAAGGTTATAAGGGTGTTTATTAATCTTATTAGTATAATATAATACTAGTAATACCTGTTATAAGTCTGGAAAGCCGTCTTATACTTATCCTCTTCCTTCACTTTAACGTAGTTAAACCTTATAAGGAAGTTAAGGCTGGAGAATTAATTTACTTTAATAATCTGTTTTTACATTTTTATAATAAGTGGTAATAAGTAGTGATTCTTAATTATATCTTTATTTAACGTTTAGTAGTTAATAACTATACGTAGCTTACTATCTCCCTTCCTTAGGATAAACAGTATTAGGTACCTTATTAGGGACTGGGACTTTATAATAAATCTGTTCTTCAGATTTTTATTAATGTACTCCCTTAAGGCTTTAGCCTGTTAGGGGTTTAAATGGTAGGGCTGGAAGTTATAGAGTTTTACTCCCAGCTTTAGCTTAATTTCGTAATCTTATAGTTTATAGTCTAGTAATTATAATATCTTTTTTTAAAATAGGGTAAACTTCTTATATTTAATAGGTATTTTAAATAAGTTAACTTCTTCACTTATCTGTAAATTAGCTTCTTACTTCTTTTTACCTTTTAAGTCGTCACTTAGGTAATATAATAGACTTTTTAATCCTTTAACCGTCTTTATAAACCTAAACTATATTTAGTTTTAAGGGTTTAACGTGCCTTTAAGTGCTTTATGTAACTTTAGGGCGGTTTAGTGCCTTTTTAGCTTTCTTTAAACAGTAATTACAGTTAAGGGACTTATTAAAGGTAAGGTGGCCACTCTTTTAATTAATTATAAGGGTATATTTTTTCAGCTAAGGTAGATTTAAGATTATATTATACCTTATAATTAGTGTGATGTTAAAGTCCACTTATTATTTATCCCTGTCCACTTTAATTAAAAGTGGTGAGTGGTGGGTGACTTTACTATTATTATACTAGTATAGGTTTCTTTTTTTATTTTAAATGGGAATAACCTTTTTATACTTTTTATTAGAGAGTTTCCTTTAGTTAACTAATAAGGGGTGTATTAAGTTAAAAATACTCTTATTATTAATTATTACTTTTACCTTAAATGGCATCCCTTTTCCGTTTATTATATTAACATTAACAGAATAATGCTTATACTCCTTTAACATTTAAGTTATGGTAATTATTTATCCTTAAGGTCTTATCCAGCCTAACCTTTAAGTGCCTTTCCTTCTCCTTAAGGTTTTTACTAATTAGTGAATTACTAGTTTCCAGCCTTTTTAAAGGGCCTGTAGCCTTTTCCTAATTCCTTTTAAAAAAATAAGCAGCTTTAATAAACTTAGTAATTAACCTTTTTTAAGTTCTTATATTTTAATATCTAATTAACTTTAAATAGTTTAATATTTTTAAAGTCCTTAATAAGTTAATAATATGCTTTATAAAACTGGATTATAATAATATCTTTTTACTTTTAAATCTGTTAGTAATCTCCCCGTTTCTGCCATTCCTTAGCTTTTCCGTTAAGATATAGTAAGTATATTATAACTAGGCAGTTATTAAGTACCCCTCCTTACTAACATGTAATGGGTGCCTAGTTAATTATAATAACCTTTTATTTATTATTAGATTCTTTTATTAGGGAGTAGGAGATTTAATAATAGGCTGGTTTTAACTTTATCCTAATAATAGTGTAATCCCGTTTTTATATGCTGGGGAAGTGGTTATAAAGGGCCTTACATCCATTATACTGGTTAAAAGTGTAATTATTATATATATAGTTAATTTATAATATATCCCTGTAATTAGGGTAGTTAATGTTAATTACAGGTGTTATAATTATAAAGTATAAAGCGGGGGGAGTGGCGCTTTGTTTTTTCTTTTCTTTTATCTACCTTTATATTTATTATTTTTCTTAAACCTCTTTTTAAAACTTAAGTAATAATAACCTAACTTATTCTTTTATAAAATAGCCTTCTTTAATAAGTTAGTGTTTAAGTTAATTAGTAAAGTGAACTTTATTATAAAATTATAACCTAATCTTTATTACTTTATCTTTAAACGTTATAATAAGGCTTTTAACTTATAAGTCTTTTATTTTATCTATTAACTCTTAATACTTCTCCTTTAACTCTTAGACCCTTTACTGGTATGTTTATTTAATACCTTTTTAGGGGATTTTTAAGGTATTAATTTAAGGTATACTGTCTTTAATGTAAGGTAGTTATTTAAGCTGTCCTTCTTTTAAGAAGGTGAGGGTGCTGATTTACTTAATGTGCTTAAAGTGTTTAAAAGTCTTAAGGGGTACTGTTAAGAAGAATTTCTGTTTCTTTAATTTAATTCTTTTAACTTATTCTCTCTTACCTTTTAAGGTTTACTTTACTGTTTAGGTGGCCTAAAGGGCTAGTTTTTTAACTCTTTTTATTATCCTGGTAATTTCTAAGTTAGGGTCCTTCCTAGATTTCCTTAATTCCTAGGCTTATAAGGTGAGGTTTTTAAGGTTTGTAACAGCTAATTAGAATATCTTTTTTTAAAGTTAGTCTTTTATAACCTGTACCTTTAGTGGTTTTAAGTTTCCACTTTAAAGTTAGTCTTCTATAACCTGCACCTTTATAGCTGACTTTTCTAAAACACTTTTAAAGATTAGGTATATTACATCTTAAGGTTCTTTTTCTTCTTCCTTATCTCTTAAGTTACACTTATTTATTTAAGTGTAGTTTTTTTCGTTACCTGTTATCTTAACGTGGACGTCTCTTAAGTTAAACTTAATGTGCTTTCCTCCCTTTAGAACTGGCTTCTAACTGACTTATTTTAGCGACGGGTACTGCCATATTATATAGCCTTTTTTATTATAGTTAAAGTACTGGACCTGGGATAGGTCTTTAAACTGCTTTTATTATTACTGTTATTAAAGCTTATTACAGTTAGGTTAGTTTTAACAGTTTACTATATTAATGTTTATTAACTTAGGGTGGTGACCTGTTATAATTAACTGGTTCCCCTTCTTTAATTTGCTTAGTTAGTAAGGGATTTATTCCTTTTAATAGTTCTTTTAATAATAGTGATTATAATATTAGTTATTAACCTTAATAGCTATCTTAACTAGCTCCTAACGGCGATTTAGGTGGTCTTCCTAATAGAGGTCTCTAATAATGTATTCCTTTAAACCGCTTTAAAATAACATTATTAAAGCTTTTTAATTAAGTTTAGTTTTTATTACTTCTAGCTTAAAGTGTGTGGAGAATTTAAAGATTAAAAACGTCTGTTTTAAAGTTATAAGGTGTTATTTAGCCCGTTTAGGAGCGTCTAACTCCCTAAACTTAATTTAAAGCTGGTTAATAAAAACGTTAAAATTGTTAAAATGGGCTTAAGTCTTAAAGGCCTTTTTACACACTTTATCTACAAAGAGGTTATTAATTATTTTTATATAAGGTTTATATTAATAAGTAACTACTTTATTTAATAGGGCTCTAGTAAACCTGACTTTTCCTTCTTCCTTAAAGAACTGCTTATTATAATAGGTAATATAATTTTAAAGCTGGGCTATTTAGGACTCTAGCTATATAAAGTCTCCCTTAAAGTATAATAGTGGGGGGAGCTTTACTCGTTTCTTCTATAAGCCCTTAAGGTTATTATTCTCTAACTTAATAGTATTAAATTAAGCTTAGAGTTTCTTAATAAAACCGATATAGCTCTTAATATCTTTAAGAAAGGCTTTATTAAGTTCCTTAACCAGTCTTTACTAATTAAGGTTTAAGTCTTTAAGGTATGTAGCTAAATTATTAATAATGGGGAGCTAAGGTTAAGTTTATACCTTTTTAATCTCCTTACCTTTTTTAAAGGTTAATATATTAGTGGAAGAGAGGTAATGTTTAGGAATTTAATAAACAGCATTTAAAACTTAACGTTAATATTATATTATAACCTACATTTAATATAGGCCTTAAAAGGACTGGTGTAGGTTAAGATAGAACGTATAGCAGGACGCTAACAGGTAAGGGGTGTTTTAAAGACAGCTTATTAAGCTAGCACTCCTAGATAGGGGTTTAATGTCACTATAGGTTACTGTTATTATAATATATAAAGGTGAGTTTAAACAGTAAGATATAAATAAATAATTAAATATTAGTGTAAGGAATTAAAGTCCCTTATAGTAGTTATAAGTATAATTATAATTATTTATACTAATTAATTAAAAGGTACTTTATACCTTACTTATAATGTTATAAATGCTTATTACGTAAGCATTTTACACATTATAAGCGTTCTACTTATAAGGTTTCCTCTACTTATAATATAAACACTTAGCATACTGTAAATAGCACCTTATTAGTTATAGGGGCTTTAGGTCTTTACACCCCTGGCCTAGTGCTACTGGACGGTGTGCACTGTCTTCCTGCACTGTTCCTTCTGCAGGGGATCTGTCGGGCCGCCCTAGCTTAAGTGACGGCCTGCAGGGTCGTCACAGTAGTATAAAGGACTTATAGAGAACTTAGGAGAAGAAAGTGCACGTATAGGTGGCCAGAGCCTACTGTAAGGAGGGTATAGAGCCGAAGGCTTTATATTATAACAGTATTATTAAGAGAAGAAGAGTGGTGATTCTTACTTAATTAAAAACTAGATATAGGAAAGGAGAGAGCTTATTATAAGCTATAGGAGGCTTTAAAAGAATTCCAGAGCCTTCTATTACTAATTGTTACAGCCTGCTCCTAATACACCGTGGTGGTCAGGTAAAGACAGATCGTAGTAGCGGATAGAGTCCTAGATTGTAGCTAATTGCTATAAGGTAGGTAGGAGGCAAGAAGGCTAAGTGAAGGCTAGCATAACTCTTGAGGCAGTATACTATTAAGCAGATTGCAGACTTAGAGGCTAAAGGCGGATAGATCCCACTAAGTAATACTTAAGAATAATATATTACTAGCGTGAGGAATTAAGAGGTCCCTCACTCTACTGTGGCTACAATGGTGGTATCTATACTACTTAACACTTGTAGGTACCTCTGTACCTTTCCTGTATGATTACTGTGATCACTGTGATCTCCTGAGACCAGGGAGATTAGAGTGATTAACAGGTTTAAACTTGTTCACTGTAATTACTCAGTTTTAAGGTAATTAGGGTGATTACTCTGTGCGTACCACAGTGCTTATACGTTTTCTTATACAGTGACGCCTGCAGGGACACGTCGGTCCAGGCCGGCCACAAAGGTGGCCTGCAGGTCGTCACACTAATATAATTCTAAAGAGTTCTCTAGGGCCTTGCCCTACCGGAACCTTCTAGATCTCGGAGCCTTCCAGGCTCTAAAGGGGCTCTGTAGGCCCTATAAGCCCTTTGTACTATAAAGGCTGTAAGCCTTTGTAGCACTATATTAAAGTGCTTAAAATCCTCTAGCTTAACATTTTAAAATAAGTATAAAGAATACTTTTTTAAGTTCCTTATAAAGGCAGTAAGATAGTTATGATAATAAGTTATTATAAAAGAGAGAGTGGGTTGTAAGTTTAATGTAAAGGTAAATGTGTCTTTAAGATTTGCCAGGCTTGCTTTATTAAATAATGTAACTGTTATTTCTTAAATTTTCATATATTAACTAACCCGTTAAGCTAGAGGATTTTAAGGACTATAATATAGTGTTATAGAAGCTGTAAGCCTTTGTAGTATAGAGAACTTACAGGGCACTTAAGGGAAGAAAGTGCACGCACAGGTAGCTAAAGCTTACTGTAAAGAAGGTAGAAATGTTACAACCTGCTCCTAGCACGCCAAGGTGGCTAGGTAAAGACAGATTGTAATAGCAGACAAGGTCCTAAACCAAGGCCAATTGCTACAATGTAGGTGGTGGCAAGAAGACTAAATAAAGGCTAGCATAACTCTTAAGTGTTACGGCCTGCTCCTGACACATTAGGGTGGCTAGGTAAAGACAGATCGTAGTAGCGGTCAAGGTCCTAGACTGTGGCTAATTGCTACAAGGTAGGGAGGGGGCTGTGACGACCCTACAGGCTGTCACTTAGGCTGGGGCGGCTTGACAGATCCCCTGTAGAAGGAACAGTGTGGGAAGACGGTGCACACCGTCCAGTAGCACTGGGCTAGGGGTGTAAAGACTTAAAGCCCTTATAACTAATAAGGTGCTGCTTATAGCATGTTAAGTGCTTACATTATAAGTAAAGGAAACTTTATAAGTAAAACGCTTATAGTGTATAAAGTGCTTACGTAACAAGCACTTATAATATTATAAGTAAGGTATAAAGTACCTTTTAGTTAGTTAGTATAAATAGTTATAGTTATGCCTATAACTACTGTAAGGAACTCTAGTTCCTTATACTAATATTTAATTATTTATTTATATCTTACTGTTTAAACTTACTTTTATATATTATAGTGATAGCGACTTATAGTGATATTAAACCCTTATTTAAAAGTGTTAGCTTAATAAGCCGTTTTCAGAACGCCCTTTACCTGTTAGCGTCCTGCTATATGTTTTATCTTAACTTATATTAGTCCTTTTAAGGCCTGTATTAGGTGTAAGTTATAATATAATATTAACGTTAAGTTTTAAACGTTATTTATTAAATTTCCAAATATTACCTCTCTCTTATTAACATATTAACCTTTAGAAAAGGTAAGGAGATTAAGGAGATGTAAGTTTAGCCTTAATTTCCTATTATTAATAAGTTAACTGTATACTTTAAAGATTTAAACCTTAATTAGTAAGGACTAGTTAAGGAACTTAATGAAGCTTTCCTTAAAGATATTAAAAGCCATATTAGTCTTATTAAGAAACTCTAAGCCTAACTTAATACTATTAAGCTGGAGAATAATAACTTTAAAGGCTTATAAAAGAAATAAGTAAAGCTCCCCTTACTGTTATGCTTTAAGGGAGACTTTATATAGCTAGAGTCCTAGATAGCCTAGCTTTAAAGTTATATTACTTATTATAATAAGTAGTTTTTTAAGGAAGAAGGAAAGGTTAGGTTTATTAGAGTTTTATTAGATAGAGTAGCTGCTTGCTGGTATAAACCCTATGTAAAAATAATTAATAACCTCTCTATAGATAAAGTGTGTAAAGAGGCCTTTAAGACCTGGGCCCTTTTTAACAATTTTGACGTTTTTATTAACTAGCTTTAAACTAAGTTTAGGGAGCTAGACACTCTTAGATAGGTTAAATAGCGCCTTATAGCTTTAAAACAGACGTCCTTAATCTTTAAGTTCTTTATATACTTTAAGTTAAAAGTAGTAAAGATTAAACTTAGTTAAGAAGCTTTAATAATATTATTTTAGAGTGGTTTAAAGGAATATGTTACTGGAGACCTTTATTAAAAAGACTGCTTAGATTGCTTTTAGGAGCTAGTTAAGATGGTTGTTAAAGTTAATAACTGGTATTATAATTACTATTATTAAAAGAATTATTAAAAGGAATGGATCCCTTATTAGCTAAGTAAATTAAAAAAGGGGAATTAATTAATTATAACAGGTTATTACCCTAGGTTAATAGATATTAGTATAGTAAACTGTTAGAATTAACTTAACTGTAATAAACCTTAATAATAGTAGTAATAGAAGCAGTTTAAGGACCTGTCCTAGGTCTAGTGTTTTAACTATGATAAGAAAGGCTATATAGTATAGTAGTGCCTATTATTAAAATAAGTTAGTTGGAAGCTAGTTTTAAAGGGAGGAAAGTATATTAAGTTTAACTTAAGAGACGTCTATGTTAGGATGGCAGGTAATAAAGAAGATTATATTTAAATAGATAAATGTAACTTAAGAGATAAGGAATAAGAAAAAGAACCTTAGGATATAATGTACCTAGTCTTTAAGGGTGTTTTAAAAGAGTTAGTTATAAAGGTGTAGGTTATAGAAGATTAACTTTAAAGTGGAAATTTAAAACTATTAAAGATGTAGGTTATAAAAGATTAACTTTAAGAAGAGATATTCTAGTTAGTTATTACAGGCTTTAAAAACCTTACCTTATAAGCTTAGGAATTAAGGAAATTTAAAAAGGACCCTGATTTAGAAATTATTAAAATAGTAAAAAGAGTTAAAGAATTAGCCTTTTAAGCCACCTAAACGGTAAAGTAAGCCTTAAAAGGTAAGAGAGAATAAGTTAAGAGAATTAAACTGGAGAAATAAAAGTTCTTTTTAATAATACCCTTTAAGACTTTTAAATACTTTAAACACATTAAGTGGATTAATACCCTTACCTTTTTAAAAGAAGGACAGCTTAGATGGCTGCCCTGTATTAAGGATAGTGTGCCTTAGATTAATACCTTAAAAGTCCCTTAAGAAGGTATTAAGTAAGTATATTAATAAAGGGTTTAGGAGTTAAAGGAGAAGTATTAAAAGTTAATAGATAAAGTAAAGGACTTATAAGTTAAGGGCCTTACTGTAATGTTTAAAGATAAAGTAATAAAGATTAGGTTATAACTTTATAATAAAGTTTACTTTATTAATTAATTTAAATATTAACTTGTTAAAGAAGGTTATTTTATGGAAGAATAAGTTAAGTTACTGTTACCTGAGTTTTAAAAAAAGGTTTAGGAAAAATAACGAATATAAAGGTAGATAGAAGAAGAGAAAAAATAAGGCGCTACTCCCCTTACTTTATATTTTATAACTGTAACACCTGTAATTAACATTAATTACCTTAGTTATAAGGATATATTATAGATTAACTGTGTATATAACAATTACACTTTTAACTAGTATACTGGATTTAAAGCCCTTTATAACCACTTCCTTAATGTATAGAAATAGGATTATATTATTATTAGGATAAAGTTAAAACCAGCTTATTATTAAGTCTCCTACTCCCTAATAAGAGAATCTGGTAATAAGTGGAAGGTTATTATAATTAACTAGGTATTTACTATGTGTTAGTAAGGAGGGGTATTTAATAACTGCCTAATTATAACGTGCTTATTATATTTTAATGGAAAAGCTAGGGAATAGTAGAAGTGGGAAGATTATTAACGGATTTAAGAGTAAAAGGATATTATTATAATCTAATCCTTTAAAGTGTATTATTAATTTATTAAGGATTTTAGAAATATTAAACTGTTTAAAGTTAACTGGACGTTAAAGTGTAAGAATTTAAAAAGGGTTAACTGTTAGGTTTATTAGAGTTGCCTGTTTTTCTAAAAGGAATTGGGAAAAGGTTACAGGCCCTTTAAAAGGGCTGGAAATTAGTAATTTGCTGGTTAGTAAAAACCCTGAGGAGAAGGAGAGGTATTTAAAGGTTAGGCTAAATAAGACCTTAAGGATAAATGATTATTATAATTTAAATGTTAAAGGAGTATAAGTATTATTCCGTTAATGTTAATATAATAGATGGAAGAGGGAGGTTATTTAGGGTAAAAGTAGTAATTAATAACAGGAGTGCTTTTAACCTAATATACCCTTTATTAGTTAACTGAAGAAAACTCCTTAATAAAGAGTATAAAAAGGTTATTCTTATTTAAAATGGAGAAGGAAGCTTATATTAGTATAATAATAGTAAAGTCACTTATTATTTACTACTCCTAATGAAAGTGGATAAGGACGAATAATAAAGTGGACTTTAACGTCACATTAGTTATAAGGTATAACATAATCTTAAGTCTACCTTAGTTAGAAAAGTATAACCTTATAATTAATTAAAGGAGTGGCCACCTTACTTTTAGTAAGTCCCTTAGCTGTGATTACTGTTTAAAGAAAGTTAAGAAGGTATTAAACTGCTTTAAAGTTACACGAAATATTTAAAGGTATATTAAACCCTTAAAACTAAGTATAGTTTAGGTTAAGTTTATAAAGACAGTTAAAGGATTAGAGAGTTTACTGTATTACTTAAATGACGACTTAAAAGGTGGAAAGAAGTAAAAAGCTGATTTATAAATAAGTGAAGAAGTCGACTTATTTAAAGTATTTAAAATTGCTGGCGTCGCTTCGTTCGTCATTACGCGACAGCCCTTCGCTACGCTACAGGGCGCTCCATTCCTCACTTTCGCTCCTGGCAATTTTGGCGTGGGGTATTAAGCTTATTTTAATAAGTATAGCGAACAAAGCGACAGAAACCTGTCCAGAGGCCAATATATCTGTTGAAAAACGTGAAATAAATATTAAAAAGAATAATAATTAAGGTTAAGAAAAGTAATCTTTATAAATAAATCTTAGCTTTTATTAATCTTATTTTATAAAGCTTATAAGCTTTAATTTTTAAGGTTCACATACTTTATTTTATAAGGTTTAAAAGAAATAATAAAAAGAATAATAATTAAAAATAAATCTTACTTTTTAAAG
>Ga0247760_1000198_pt1 | contig 67759 bp, 89 predicted proteins | sample UWRJL171409R4_FD_179936 | JGI IMG/M metagenome (GOLD analysis project Ga0247760, IMG submission 179936) | Plant litter microbial communities from Arlington Agricultural Research Station in Wisconsin, United States - UWRJ-L171-409R-4 | ecosystem: Environmental > Terrestrial > Plant litter >... | reverse complement strand
ATGGGCGCAGCAAGAATGATCGAAAGGAAAGTGGGCTCGTTGCCCGCGGTGCAAGTGAGGAAGGGGCCGAAGGAGCGTCTGAGTCGGCAGCACTTGCCCTCCGAGAGACGGGTCAGGGGAGTTTGGAAGCCCCAGATGTGTAAAGCGCAAGTCGGGTACGCTCGGGAGCTGGGAAGCGTTTTTGTTAGGGCGCTTTGCCCCAAGCACGTCCTAAAAAACTGCCCTGCAAGTAATTAGTTTAAGAAATAAAATAAAGCAAGGGGGAGGTGCAGCGGAATGCCAGTCTACTACCGGTTGGGTAGATACGAAGGTACTTCTTCCATGAGGCTCAACAATGATGGGGGTGTGGAGTGCAAGCATGGGCCTGCAGTCACAGCGGGCTGCGATGGGCGTGTTTAATGCCCAGCCAACCGGCACGTGCACCAAAATCGAAGTTAAGGTTCAAGAGCGTCAGTATCGCAAATCCACCCCAAAGCCTTGTTTTACTCCATTCACGCACTGCCCGCTTGCCCCGGTGTTCACCGAGTAGTTTGATCGAGATACCGGCTGGTGGGCACACAGCGAGGCTCCCAATGTTGATATCCGTAGCGCCCGCGCAATTGGGGAGTTCTTGGCAGCAGCAGCAGCGTTGGAAGCCTGGCCCGCGGCCGTCTACGCTGCCTAGAACCCGATGTGCCGTGCGCCATCGAACATGCCCCTCGCAGCAGGCTGTGAGTCATGATGCGTGCGGCTCTGCGTCTCAAAAGAAGACCAGAACCAGTGTCGCCGGTTTTCTGCGGCTCAGGATGAGATGAACGAGTGGTCCATTGTTCGAGCACGCTGCATCTGCATTGTTGGCGCGACTGCAAGCGTCGTCGTCATAGAGGCAAGCTTGTCGTGTAAGGCTGGATTTTGAGCCTCACAAGTACTAGCGTAATTCGGCTCGGCCCAGTACTGCAGCGATCCTGCTTGTCAACGCCGAGTCACAGTCAGCTGTGAGTTTGATGTGAGCAAGAGTCCTTGTAACGTCCATTTTGCCCGGAGCCTCGGCACTTCTGACTAAGCCAAGAGCGGACGGTTAGGAGGAAGGAATTTGAGCCAGCCGGTGCTGTACTGTCGAATATGCAGTGGAGGTCTAGAGTGGGCATGTCAGTCGCCAGCAAGCACAGAAAAGAGTGTCGATGATGTGCTCCAAAGACCAGGGACGCGCCAGAGCCTGGTCGTTGTCCCAAACAAACACAAGCGCAGTCAAGAACTCTCCCTCTCTCGGGTTATGGAGTTCGATGTCGGCAAAGCGGGTCACGAGGGCGGTAGACAGGGGCCATATCCACAACGTTGAACATCCAAGGGCGGACTGACAAAGTGTATGATATTAGTATGAGGTCAGGGACTTCCGAACTTTGGATATCCATTGGATTGATCGAAGTTGCTTCAAAAGACCTCCGGGGAGGCGGTCCTCCTGACGATGAACAAGATGAGATCTGGACTCGGGAGCCATAGGCGAAGAATGATATTGGTGTCGAGGGCGATGCCATTTTGGGCGGTAGGATGGATTGGTTGTGGTGATTCATGCTGTCTCGAAACTCGGGGCGCCGATCTCGTGATGCTGAATGTAGCCGTGTCGCCATTGCCAGTCGATTGATCGGGCTACCCAGCCGACCCTGAACTCGACCAAGCCGTGGACTGACCAAAGCTTTATACTTTCTCCAGTTCGACATGAGGCTCTGCGAAGCCAGTGAGGTTTCCAGGTCGCCGAGGCCAGACCGACGGTTACCTACAACCCATCACACCCTCTTCTTTCTGACTGGCGATGGCGAGCCTGCTGAGCGATGTGCCTAAATATTGTTGGCCGCGGCCAGCTCGTCGTTCTGAGTTGTTGTGGTCCCATTGGCCCGAAAGAAGTAGACCGGCTGAAGGGGCATGCCAATATGACTGTTGTTAAGTTCAAATCGGGAGTCCGAATTCCTCAGCTCTGACCACGATGGACGGTGCAGAGCTCCAAGAAAGGCTATGAGTTTCGAAATCCCAGACATCACCGAGGTCATGCAAGCCACTTGACCGCGCAGGGCAGGCAACTATCCCAGCCATCCGAGAAGGCCTGGATGGTTGGAGAATTGTGTAGAACCCAAAGCTACAATGCGAAGACGACCTGAAGCCTTGCCGTGGCTTGAAAGCGTGACGTGGTCCCAGCAGATGGCCCGGCATGTAAATTCATATGTAGCATTATGCTGTCAGATGGCGGGTTAAAGGGCTGGAGTAGAGCCACATGTTGGAAATGCCTGAGGAACCCGACCTCTGCGGAACAGCTAGCGAATCCTGGACAATACCAATCTTTGACGATCTAAAAAAAAGGATCATTAGGTCCCGTGGTGTGCCTCTCTGGGAACCGCCAACATTGTTCGTCAAATTTCCAGGAGCCGCCACACCAATGGAGCTCGTCCAGGCCCATCAGGTTCGGCGGCGAAGAAAAGCATACTGTATTCCAGCCGGGAATACTGTTTGTCGGGCATCGAAAGTTTTATTCGCCAATGGGTGGCGATGCGAGACGTAAGACGGATCGGATTCATCGGTCTCCCCGTGGCTGAATGAGCCCACAAGACACTCCTGGTGAAATGCCTCAAAAACCGTGAACGTGTTCCCAAGTGGACACGGGGATGTTGTTGAAAGATAGGTATAAGCTCTCGTTCACTTGCCAAGTACATGTTGGAAGTGGAAGTTGTGGACTGGCCCACCTATCGGCTGAAGAGAGGGAAAAGGGAGGGAACCCAAGGAGCTGAGCGTTTGCGAGGATGGAAGGCAGAATCAGGGTTGCGATTAAGAATGGGGATGTGACGGGACGAGCTGAGAGGCAGCCTGCATCCGTCGCTGGGAGGTTACCAGAACCGAATATGGGCGACCAAGATAGATAGAATGGAAAATGGAAGTTCAGAAACGGTGCCACCATCAAAGACCGTTGCAGCTAAACCATGGCAATTGGGGGCTGCACGGACCAGACAGGGATGCAGGCAAAGCAGCGCGTTTGCGCTTGAGTTCGTGCAGCTCAGCGCAGGTGATCCAATTTGGCGGTTAGCCGAACCCTCGAAAAGCGCTGTCAGCAACGTCATCCCGCACACGCATCAACAACCTTGATGCGACTTCATACTAACCTTTCCTGACGCTTTCGGGCGTCGCAAGGTCCAATCCTGCCGGCAAATAAACCGCGATCTTCCATGGTCCGATTCCTTTGAACTCAAGGCCGCCTCCGCGCCTTCATTATTCGCCCATCCTATCGTTACGCTTTGCGCTCGGTTCGCCGGACGGACATTGGTTCCCGGAGCTTCTCATGCCCCGGATAAGACGCGATGGTAGGGGCTCGTAGGCCAGAGACGCGGTGGGTGACGCGACTCATACCGCTCTTCCTGGCTGGTTGCCTTGGGTTCTCGACCTACGTTTTTGTCAAACGCATATGTGGTTGGTAGCCTCTGCGCCGGAGAGACAGGGACAGACTTGCTTACGGAGTGATGTGCAGTCGACTTCTACATCGGACACCGAGGAAAATCCAACGTCGCGACCGCATTCCTTGCTATTTATTCCGTCTTCCTAGTCTTAATGGTGTTTACATACCTCCGCGTCTTCCTCGTCATCCAATTCGATCCTGGGGTTGTGCCTCTCGGAACCTTGGCGGTCGAGCAGAAGGAAAAGGAGAAAAAGAAACGAAAAAAGAACGGATGTTGCAACCACGGAGATGACCTCGAGGCCAATCGATACGAAGGCTACTGGCCTGACCCCAGCGTGGACAGTCCAGGGCTTGAGCGCTTTTACAGCAAAGACGTCTTTATTTGCTACACGGATGGCCGGCCTCGATGGTGCAGCACGTGCAGCAACTGGAAGCAAGACAGGGTCTCGCATTGCAGCGAGATTGACCGATGTGTCAAGAAAATGGACCACTATTGTCCCTGGGTAGGCGGCATTGTCGGGGAAACGTGTGAGTCTTTGCGCCAGCAGCTTGGAAATGATAGCTCATTCTGACCTGTCGCATTAGCCTTCAAATTCTTCGTCCAGTTCACATTCTACACAGCCATATACTGTATCGTTGCTTTAGTTGCGGCCGGTATGAGCATGAGGGAATCGACCCAGGAGGGCGCTACGGCTGACGGTTTTGTCATCGGCCTGCTGGTAATCTCTGGGTTCTTTGGCATTTTCACCTTCGCAATGACAGCCACATCCGTGCGGTATATCTGCGTCAATCTTACCAATGTGGATTATCTCAAGGCCAAGACTCTCGTCCATCAGATCGCAATCCGGGTGCCACGAGGCACCCCGCCTGGGCCTGACTATGGTGTTATCACCTACCCGCTTCCGACGCCACAGCTACAGCCATCGCCCACAACTCCGCAATCATCAAACCGAACAGCTACCCGCGAACCCGTCTCTCCGAGAGATCTCCTGGCACAACGCACTTTCGCCGTCGTTAGGACTGAAAAAGGAGAGAACCCCTTTGACATTGGCGTCTACCGTAACTGGAAATCTGTAATGGGCTCCAACATCATCGACTGGTTGCTACCGTTAAACAGATCACCTTGCGAAACCTTTGAGAATAACGAGAGCTTCTACCAAATGGGCCCTTTGGTTCAAGAGTTGCGAGCCAGGTTCAAGCTTCCGGATCTGCCACCGGGAGAAAAGGGGGGCGTAGAATTGAGCGAGCTGAATGGGCCAGGAAAACGGGAAGCGAATGGGAATATTAGGCAGCCCGAAGCCAACGGCTTATGACAATATAGTGTACTTTAAGAGATACCCGGCTTTTGGTGGTTTTTTGTGGTTTATTTTGAGGGCAGGGGGGGTGCTCCATCCTGTCATGTTTCATTGTTTTAATGAACAGCGATGCAGTCTAATAGCGGTAATTGGCCCATGTGGCTTCGCTCCCCGGGACATGATAGGGGAGCACGGAGCCAAATGCTGCATCCCGACCACGGAACATTGGGCCAGTCGATCAAGTAGTATTGTTCTTCTTTCTTTTGAGAAGCAGTAACTTGAAGCCGAACGGCCGGTTATTGCCGTCCATTGCATCCCACTTCAATCCAATGATATGTATGTATGCCGGTGAACACCAATAGCCATCGTGTTAGATGTTGCTCCTGCCCTGTCTGAATAGCACTCTGTTGCTCCTTCTTTTACCCCCATCCCATACCACCGTTTCATTGACGCCCGGGCGATGGCGCAAAGGCTGTTAGCCACTGCCTGGAGCGCTCGCGGGTTGCTGTGACCCGGTGGAAGCCAGCCAAGGTACGAAGTACCTACGCGATTGCGGCGGGTCGACAAGTACTCCCAGCAATCCTGGGCAATGCAACGTCTCGACACCGCCCTCCGACAAGACGCGCCCAACGACTCGGGCTTTGTTGATCGAAGTCGACAGTTGCGGGCAGCAGAATCGAGAACCCTTGCAAACACAAGGCGCACACAGCCGACTGCAAAGGGACTGCGGGCGTTGCCCTGCATTCAGCCCTATTGGCCAGGGCCAAAGTCGATCAACCATTCCACCATCGGTGGGGGCGGTACACTCCCTCTCGTGCATACCAGTCCCTCCAGGATGCCACTGCGCAGGTGTCCGTCTAGCCAGCCCGTGCCTACCGATAGCCGCTGCTGAGGAGCATCGATGGGCTGCATAAACTGCATGCAGGGTTGCCTTTGCTCTGGGGTTCGGAGGATTGTGGGGGAGGCGAAGCATGCTGCACGACGACCGCATCAAGGAGACAATAACCACCCCTTTAACGACCGGCTTGTTCTAATCTCGCCAACGTCAGTCTTTGCTCGACTATCGGCTGTGGCACTTACCTTTGGGCATATCAGTCAGTGTTCCCAATTCTCTGTTACTGCCCCTGATCTTGTCAACAAACCGACCCTGTACATCCAGTACCAACACGGGATATTAGTCGGAGACATGAAGCACCAGGCTGGCAAGCTGGGACTGCGACAGCTAGAGACATGACAGAAGTTATTGGCGTGCCGTGATGGAGAGGTTTCAGGGGTGTCGCTGTCAGGCAAAGGAAACATTTGGAAGGGGGGTGTAAGAGGGAAGGACGCAATGTGCACAGAGTAAGAACTTTGAGGGTACCCTTTCTCATTATAATGTCTGACTGCTCAACAGTCAATCTGAGTAAATTTCAACACAAACAGAACCTGGAAACCTCCAACACTTCCATCCATCATCCATCATCCATATCCTTCACCAACGGGAGAGGTTCGGGCTGAACATGGCAAGTTACAAGAACCTCGGTGGTATAGCGCTCTATTCCTTGCCACATTTGTCGCACTTCGCGTGTCCACAGACCGTGCCTCCGCTAACCTCGGGGCAACACATTGAAGAATTTTCGTTGATGAGGCCTCCGCACTGGCAGCACTTGAAGCACTCTTCCGGTGTCGTCGATCGAGCAGGTAGGCTTTCCACCTCTGGTTCGGGTTCGGGTTCGGATTCGTGATTATCGGGGGCGTCGGCCCTAACCCAGAGATAAGTTTGCAAATGCCTATGTAACTGCAAGTCTGGCTTACATTGTGTCTTGTAGGGAGTGGGTTGTTGTTGTTTAGCTCACGCACCAGCAGGGTGGGATAGATCGGTGATGGTATGCAGAGACTTACGTCTTCGCCGTTGAGGTGCGGCCAGTGTCTTGGGATCAGCTCTGCCTCTGTTCTTCGCCAAATTTATATTGCTCTCCGGGAGCAGGTATGTTGGGAAGAATCCACCAAGAGCCGCATCGACACCACTCAAGGGGCTCACCATCGTGGGTACCATCGGAAAAAGGAGGAAATCACATCAATCTCTGTCGCCGGGCACGAGAGTCTTCAAAAGCTCGGAAAGTGCCTTGGAAACGATCAGGTGGAATGTGAAAGTAACGCTATCCCACATGAGCTGACGCAGGCATTGCGGTGGTTGGTTTGGTTTTGTCGAGGGGAATCGCTAGGACAGGGGGTAATGCTCATGGCTGATTTGAAGCCCTCGGATCAAGCCTCCCTTCCAGAAGTCTTTGAAACGTTGCTCGCGTGGGCAACGTTGGCCGGGGGAAATGAATGAGGGGGGAACGAAAAATCCTGATTCATAACCTTCTCTGATCACGATGGCGGACCTCTCACGCCCGGGAATTCCGCCACTGCAACGACTGGGAGAAATGAGGAGCGTGACACCTTCATGCTTGGCCTTGCGATACTGTTTTTCAAACCCCGGTTGAGCTCTTTGAGTGGTTCTGACGTCGGAGCTGGTGTTTGCGAGCTGATTTAGGGGTTGAAATGAAGGGTGGAAGGCGGATAGGGTGGAGTCTCCCGACCGACCAACTCCTGCACGCAGCCTTACGGGCTCTTGTCGATCTCCGGTGCCCTGCAGCTGGCCGGCAATGCCAACAGGCCTCAGCGGTGATGGCCCTTTGCACAGTCGCCGTCGATAACGAAGCGGGGGAAGTCGATAGAGTGGACAGCGTGATGTATCTGCCCACCCCAGGGGCGGAGTGGAGGGCCATGTGATGCCCGAAGAGCACTTCTCTCCCTTGAATCCTGCCAGGCGAAGTACTGGAGCGAAAGACCAAGCAATGGGCCAATTGCCGCTATCGGGGACACAAGCTGGGACTATGTGTCCTGAGGAACAAGTTGACGACAAGTCTCAGCGAGTCATGTGCCTCGTTGCCCGGGTGTAGGCATTTTCTTGCCCCCACTTGAAGAACCAACTCTGGGTATGGGGCACTGTGACAATAAAAGACGAAGTCGGAGGGAATGACTTCACCCGGGAAGCCGATTCCGGAGAACAGAGAACGAAGTCGGTCAGCGGGCTAGAGCCTTGTCATCTTCCAGCACCTTCCTTATCCATATTTCCATTCCTCCCCCCCCCCGGGGTATCATACATGGCAAAGTTTGCTATGCCGTCCGAACAATCGAGCCGCTCAACCATTGGTGGCTTCGGATGGCGGACTTGCTGGGGTTAAGGTGTGGCAGCGGAATTCCATCGATCGCGCGAAGGGCAGCGGCAAGGGGTGGTTGACTAAGGTTCCAGGCGAGACCAGATATGCACTTTCAGACCGCAACTATCCCAACGACGTCAGTGGCTCGTTAACGCAGGGCCCTCTCAGCTCTCGGGGGAACTTCTGAACTTGGCTGGGCACCTAGGAAATAGAGAAGCTAAGAGGCACGATGGGCTTACGCAACGAAGCAATTCTCCTGCCGCTTTGATATCTCAGCTTCGAGAGCCGTCGTCGAATCCCGCCACCGAAAACCGTTGCGTCTCGGCGGCTCTTGTAACTGTGCCTCTGGTAGGGCAGGCGCAGATTAGCTCGTGGCTCCTTCGCGTCTTGCCAGGGCTAGCCTTGTCAGGCTTGTGTTACTTCGGGACACCCTCGGATCGCAAGCAGGCGGTTTGGCAGGAGATGAGATTGGGGAAAAGCCAAGAGAGATGAGGCAACGGGAAGTTCAACGGCGCAGTCCTCCCTTTCATTGGCAAAGGCAAAAGCTTTTGTATTCGAGTCCTTCAGCCGTTTGTGGGCCCACCACTTTTATTCTTCTTCGCGGTGCGTGCCAATACCTCCTCTATTCTCCCGAGCTGATTTGGACGGCAGGAGAGTAATGGCTCATCGAGAAGCACATAGCTTGCAAGCTCCATGCAGCTGGGTGCAGTTTGCAGGAGCCAACAGCGGCATTCGTCCCGATGTGGATCGGGACCCACGATTTGAGATCCCAGGTCTGGTCCCGAATATCCCTTTGTTTTGACCTTTACAGATTGAAAACATAGCAGAGCATATGCGGAAAGCTCTCAACGAGATTGAAGGATGTAGGAGATATACTGTGGTCATTTAAGAGACCAGTCTCAGTATATCTTTAGATCAAGAGAAGAGCGAGGTCACCGACATCTTCGCCCCCTAATACATCTTAACGGGATGACGTCCCGATTTGGGAAGACCTGCCAACTATCGGTTCATGCACGCCGGAAAGCCTTCCTGGGTGATGTTGTCAAAGCCGGGCTATCATTATCTAACGGGAAACAAACTAGCTAGGCAGTATTTTATCCTGACAATTGCGGATTACCTGATGGGTGAGGTTGTAGATCTATCTTTTGCAGCAGAGGCGCACGCTAAGGGTGTATCTGGACTGGGGCGTGCGACATTCTGTCCCGTCCCGCATTCTGTGGCTGGCTGAATGAGGGAATCGGCAATTCTTTCGTCGTGGTGGGACATGGGAGGTTGGGAGAGGGCACGGAAGGCTATATGACACAAATTCTAATAAGTGAAAGAAGCACCATCTACAATGGCAATCAACAAGCCTCAGAGTAAGAATCTGGGAACGGTCCTGGAATCCCCATAGGAGGAGTCCGGTGAGAGAGAAAGGCAATCGCTCGGGTTGTTGGTTCGTTGAAGCACAGTGAGGAGGCCGTTTCGCACTGAATCAAGTGCGATCTTCTCTCTCGACCCTCGCTTGCATGTCGAGGGTGTGCCATCTCTCATTTTTTGCAGGCTGCATACGCAGTAGGGTGTGGTGGGCAGGGGGTCGTCCTCGAGTGTTCCACAACAGGCTTTGGCGATTGCGCTGACATCCGTTGAAGGGATCGCTGTTGACGTGTCTTACTCCTGAAGAATAATGGTTGATTCGCACAGTTTTGCTCCCCCTGAGCTGGGACGACACACTGTCGGATGATGCGGAAACCTAGCCGGAGCGTCACGATGCAGAAAAAGGACACTAGAGTAGGTAGCTGAGGAACGGGCCGCTGATGGATGGAGGTGCGGCTTGGCTGGCGTAGCGCGGGCTTGCGTCTCTTCATGCTGGGGGGAAGCATAATGCTCCGCACCATGCATTGTGTGGTATTCCGTAGTAATAGGTAATCGTCAGTACAGGCCGCTCAAGAAGCGCCTTGGGTGCCGCTTTGCTTTGATAAGAAGATGCTTGCCCCGGGCTCTGACCTTCGCGATTTAACTAGACAGTTACGTACTTACCGAGGTGGTGTTCAGGATCGATCCACTGCCTTGGACCTGGGGATGGCGGTTGATTGAGTGGGGAATCGGGATCCCAGGCTGAGCTGAAATGTGGAATGACGGGCAGGGACACCCCCGACATCGTCTGGTTGGGCGATTCGCGAGCGCCAAAGCCAGCAGCGAATCGGCGCTAGGATCCTCCGTTCCAACACACCCACAGCTCGTTCCGTGACGCGACCTGAGACCGCGCCGCTTTATCGCTTTTCCGACCACCTACCTGCTCGACTTGAACACAGCTTCCGGAACTGGAAGAGCCACGGTCTTGCATCCGAAGCCGCCGAAATGCACAGCTCCTCCGTCCCCATAACCTCCGCAACTTCGGCTCCCAATGTCCTCCCCGCCGCGTTTCTTCCGGGACTCGTCCCCTGCCGGCGCTCCGGGGCGCAAGCGGTCGCGGTTCACATATCGCCATTTGTCACAGATGGCGTCGTACAGCACCACTTGCCCACTTAGGGTTATCGCTCACATGGATCTTGACGCCTTCTACGCACAATGTGAGATGGTGCGACTTGGGACTCCCGAGGATAAGCCTTTGGCCGTGCAGCAATGGTGACATCACCCCGTCTCTTCTCGCGAGTTGCAGGAAAACTGACATTGGATCTATATCTATAGGCAAGGATTGATTGCCGTCAACTACCCGGCCCGAAATTTTGGTATCGGCCGTCATTGCAATGTGACCGAGGCAAAAAAGCTCTGTCCGGATTTGATCGCACAGCATGTCGCTACGTGGAGGGAGGGGGACGAAAAGTGGTCTTATCGTCCAGATGCTGCGGAGCATGTTGCAACGGACAAGGTGTCCCTCGACCCTTACCGGCTCGAGTCCAGAAGGATTATGACTGTCATCAAGGAACACCTCCCTGCCGATCTACAGAAGGTGGAAAAGGCGAGCATTGATGAGGTGTTTATGGACCTATCAGCTCACGTCCACAGCATCCTGCTCGAGCGCTTCCCAGAGCTCGCAAACCCACCCCCATACGATGACCCGGCAGAGCAGTTGCCGATGCCAACTGTCTCCGCTCTTGACTGGCAGGCAGACGCCCTTGTGGATCTGGATGACGAGCATGGAGAGTTCACGGACCCCGACTGGGATGACGTGGTGATCTTGATCGGGTCGGAGATTGTGCGCGGCGTCCGGGCAGCAATCAAAGACAAGCTTCACTACACAACCTCTGGCGGGGTAGCGAGGAACAAGCTGCTGAGCAAGTTAGGCTCGGCTTACAAGAAACCTAACCAGCAGACTGTTATCCGCAACCGAGCGATAGGAAAGTTCCTGTCTGGGTTCAAGTTCACGAAAATTCGAAACCTCGGCGGAAAGCTGGGCGAGGAGATCTCCCGAGCCTTCAATACTGAAGAGGTCAGTGACCTTCTCGCAGTCCCGGTCGAGCAACTGAAGCTCAAACTCGGCGATGACACGGGCACCTGGGTCTTCAATACCGTGCGTGGGATCGACAACAGCGAGGTGAATTCCCGCACTCAGATAAAGTCGATGCTGTCAGCCAAATCCTTCCGCCCGAGCATCACATCACTGGAACAGGCGACGAAATGGCTCCGCATTTTCGCCGCGGACATATTCTCACGCCTTGTAGAGGAGGGCATGTTGGAAAATAGGCGCCGGCCCAGAACGATCAACCTCCATTTTCGTCACGGAACGCAGACCCGATCTCGCCAGAGTCCTCTACCCCAACGGCCCCAGGGCCGACCGTTGGACGAAGAGTCCCTATTTGAACTTGCCAAGGCCCTCCTCGGTCAAATCATCGCCCTCGAAGGCAATGCTGTATGGCCGTGCTCGAACATCAGTCTGAGCGTCGGCGGGTTCGAGGACGGCATCACCGGAAATATGGGAATCGGCGCGTTCTTATTGAAGGGCGACGAGGCGCAGGCGCAGAAGGCGGGTCCTCGGGTGACCATGGAAGCAGAGGTCAGCAGGGAGCGCCCGGCAGAGAAGCGACGGCGTATCGATGGAGGGATTCAACGCTTCTTCACCAGGAAGGAGACCTCCGACAGCCTTAGTAATGGGTTGGGCTCCGACGATGCCGCCATACTAAACAAAGGGGATGACTTGTTGGGCAGCGTCTCGGGTGAAAGCCCAGATGAGGCATATCAGGACCACTCCAATCATCATGAGACACCAATCATCCTCCATGTGTGTTCTCGATGCAACGTTAGTCTCGAGACCCCCGAGGCGCTTCAGAGCCACCAAGATTGGCACTTTGCGAAAGATCTCCAAGATGAGGACCAACGTGTCAACCTGACACTCGCCAGCCGTGAGACCGCCGCTGCATCATCCTCACGCACCGCAGCTGCGCCGCCGCCGAAGCGACCTGGGCGACCAAAGAAGACGGAGCGAGGTCAAAGCAAGTTGAAATTCGGTTGAGCGGGCTCATGCAATCCCCGCTGCCGCTGTTGCTGCCGACAGCGCACCGATAAATACCTGCAACACTGAAGCGAGTGGAGTACAGTGTCTCGCCTCCTCATATCAGCACGGGGATTTTGCGCCGGGGTGCATCCTCGCGCCGGGGATGTTCTGTTTCGCCATATATGCTGGGCGTCATGCCGGCCGTGGAATTGCAGCGGATGGCGTCGTCGACCGGTGCTCCTCACGGCCCGCTTTGGGTTAAATTCAGGAACGGAGGCCAATGGAGGTGCCTGCCGGTCTCAACATATCAGACTGCAGGCCCTCTTTGTTGGCAAACGAAAACGCCATCCCGGATCGAGACCGTTACTTCCGGGTTCCCTTCTTGCCCATATCGGAAGGCTTTGAATGGTCCCGAAGCGCATTTCAAGGAGGTGCATTTTGAGAGCAAGCGGGTGTATCCAGCGTCCGGGGAGACGGTGATCTGCGCTCTCCCCGCCCTTGTCCATGGGGATTCCGGACGCAATGGTAATGCCATTCTGTTTCCTCCACACTACAAGGGCTGGCAACGCCATGTTTTTTGACGATCAACAGCCAGAGGCAAGTAGAAGACTCAACACTGAGTGGCGAGCACGCTCGTCATGTTTGTCTGACGACCTACCATCTGTGCGTGCTTTAGTGCGTGTTGTTGGCGAGGGCCAGCCAATACACGCCTCGCAGAGTCCGTTCGCTGAGGCAGCTGGTCGCCTTACCAGCCCCCATCCCCATTTTGCGGCCAGCGGTGATTGGCTGGAGAGCATCAGACATCAGGCCCATCCATGCGCCATGTTTGGGCTGCTAGACGCATTGGTACCCGACCAGTCCCAAAACCAGCCAGCTCCCAATCCCGTTGTTGAACGCTGCCAGACTCACGCAGAGCCACCACTAGTCCAATGCAACAGCTCCCGATTCGAAAAAGACGTGACGCACACGGAGAGCCTGAGGCGATTCCGGTAGGTTATACAAGCATGAGACCACGTCGCCCGCCGCAGCACGAGCAGAAGCGGCCACCTGTCGTAGACCGGTGTCTCCTGGATGCCATTATCTCCGGTCAAGCCCAGTATGCTGTTCGGTTCCGGACAGTTATCTGCGCGCAGATTGGCAGTTTCGTACCCTCCAGCCAGCAAGACATCCAGATGTTAGGACAGCGTCGCCATCTGGTCCGCCGAAGACGTCGCGCTCCGCTTGCGAATTATCTTGTGCTTGGTAGGCCAGATAGCAGCTCTGTCAAGCGATATCGCCGGCGGCTTTGCTATAAAACCTGGGCCGGCCTCCAAGTGCTGGATACCCGAATGCCACTTTCCGAATGATCCCGCGACCTTCGTTGTGTCCCTGTCTCGTCACTTATTGCTGGCATCTTCCCGGCCCAAAAAGCTCTCAGGGCGAGGAACCCTCTGCTGCCCAAATCGGGTCACCGAAACCCCACCAATACCGTCCCAAAGCCAGCCTGACTGGGCCTCCGTTCTCTCTTGTTTGCAGGCAACAGCCTCGGTCCCCTTTTCAGAACAGTGGATGTTCGTACCTTTTGCTGCGTGATCGCATAGATTAGCACCACACCCTGCCTGCCTCGTCTTTGGATAACGATCGTTGCTTGTGCCTGGACGGAAAACCAGCCTCGCCAACTTCCGAAACGGGACAATTCCAACCCCTCTGAGCACGACACCGTGTCTTTTGGAGACTTGAAACTTATACAAACTTTTGCATCCCTTGCCGCAACTGAACCTGCGCCCAAGTCTCTGGAAAGGGGCGATCTGCACAGTTCATTCTGTTTGGGAAGCAGAGGACTCAACGCAACAAGTCCGATGCGATTCCGACACTCAAAAAGTGCCACCACGAATCGCTTCTCCAGCCGTTTCGTGTTCCGAGCTGCTCCGCCCCCAGGCTTCCCGCTCCTCCGTATCATCAGTGGTCGCCGTCACTTTGCTCGCCTGCCTGCTGCAGCCCGCACGCTCGCGAGCCCTCCGACGCAGCAACCCCACTTGATCGCGGGCCAACCAGACTCTCCCACGCCAGCGGCCGACCACACAGCTCACGCAGCAGGAAAATTTCTCTAGCATACTGCGTGCTTTTGCACAGCTCCGGAACCTCTCGATTGGCCTCGGTGCACCTCACCTGACGTACCTGCTCCCTGTGCTAGACTGCACCGGGAATTTAACCAGATCTCCCAGTTCGTGTCTCCTGTTCTCCCGTTTCCCGTCTGCGCGCACCTCAATTACCCCTCACCTCACGGGTCCGCTCTTCGGTGGCCGTCCTCTCGTCCTCGTCCACCGTCCACCGTACACCGACGGGACTCCCGCCCGCCGTCCAGGTTCCAGGTTTCCCAGCGGTCCGCCCTAGCTTCGCTCTGTGGCGACGCTGCGACGCTGCGACGCTGCAACGCTATAGACGCCAATCTTTGGGCCGTCGCGAAGCCTCCAATTGGCGGCGCATCGCCTTTCCCACAGCTTCCTCCCTGCCAGGCATTGGACGCCACCCCTCCCCCCCCTTCCCCTACCCGGCCGCTGCGGGTGCTTTTGGCCAGTGCTCTTTGGTCGCCACCGGATTGACAGGCCCCCCTACCTAGCTGGCGTCTCCGCCGTCCCGCCTACCAGAGGCCGCGCAGGCTGCGCACGGGTGCTGCCGACCAACTGGACGCCGCCGTTTTGGTTCCGTCGGCTCGCCTTGTCCAACTGCCCAACGGAGCCGAAAGTGGCTCGCGCAGGACAGCCCACCACTCACCACTGCCGTTGCTGGCTTGCAGCTGTTGCAGGTCGCCAGCCACCACGACTGACGGGACCCACACCTGACAGCCCAACCCCAAGCGCCGGGTGCTTCCTGGGCTGGGGCTGCTGCCCATTTCTTCCACCACCACCCACCCTCCCCCTCTTCTGCCTCCCTCGTTCCAACTTCTTCCTGTTTACTGCTCCGCCGCCTTGTCGGATCCCTCCCCCTCGCGCCGCCCGATATCTATCAGGTCTTTTTGGTATCCCGACCCTCCGGATCTCTTTGGTCTCTAGTCTGTTTTGTTTGGTGTCGACCCCTTCCCTCCCACAGATTTCTCGCCATGTCGAGGCAACAGAACAACCGGCCGCCTCCGGCGTCCCAGATCCCGGCGTCGGCGCGGCAGAATGAGTACTTTGTCCCTCGCGACGGCATCGACCGGGAAGTTATCACATCCGACATCTGCAGATACCTGGGCAACGACGCCCTCGTCCGCCCTGGCACATACGAGGTATGAGGTCCCTCCCCCATCCTCTCGCCCTCGCTCTTGCCCGTTGCCCGCACTGCCGCCGTGCGGCCAACTACGGGCGCTTTTGACGGATCGTGTTGCTCATGCTCCCCTTCCCACAGGCGACCGATGGCCGCGTTACGCAAGGCTACTTCATCACCGCATACCGAAATCTAACATCAGTGAGTACCACAACCGGCGCACCCGTGATCCGAGCAATCGCAGCTGAGCACCAAACTAGGCAATGATTCAGGATCTCAAAGCGGACTCTGCTCGGTGGGAGCAAGAGAGGCGCGCGGCGTCTCGCACTGGAGGTGGTGCTGGAGGTACAATGCACTCGAGCCAACCGAATGGCATGTTTAGGAGAGGCTCTAACTCGCCCGTAGGCGCTCGTGGTGAACCTCGTGGGCAGGTTGACTACCTTTCCTGGAAGAACCGGCAGCTCGACAACAGCACTGCTTACGGTGTCCCTCCTCCCGAACGCATGGAAGTGGAATATACGTCCCCTCCCGTCCAGCCTGGTTATGGCGGCGCTCCATATGGTGGAGCGGCCGCCCCGGGCTACCCCCCGGCGCCGTACCCGGCTGGACCAGTCCATGGTGGTGGCGCCCCATATGGACAGCCTTATGGATATCCGGCCAACCCGCCGGCGACCCAATACTCCCCAGGACCTCAGTCCGCGGCGGAAAGGTATCCTCCCCCGATTGCTCAAGCCTATCCCCAGGAAACTTTTGTCCATGGATCAAACTTCAGCAATGCTGCCCCAGGCTACCCGGCCGCTGTGCCCAGCAGGATGACTCCTATGTCTATGACCTCGGCTCCTCAATCCAGGGGATTTAGTGCTACTGCGGGTGCTCCCGCTTACCCAGACACAACAGATCCTTTTCCCTACAATATGTCAGCGGGGAATCCGGTCAACCCGTTGGGGTTTCAGAACCTTGCCAACCCAGGAGATCCTGTATACGGCCGCGCGCCAGGTGGTGCGTATAACACCACATCAACAAATCCAATTCCAACCCAGGCTGCGTCTGACGATTTAGGTTCCCCTGCAGGTACAGCACCGCCCCGACAAGGCTACAGTGCCGCCCCGGATCCCCAATATGATGAACATCACAGCCCTGCCATGCCAAACGCCCCTACACCCACCAATGGCTCCCAAATACCACCTCCTGGGCAACCACCGGCTCGCCGTGAGGGTGAGACAAGGGACCGAGACCGTGGCGACCGAGATTCACGCGGACACAGATCCCACCGTTCCGAGACCGATCGCGAAGACCGACATGCCGCGGACCGCGCCAGGCTTCGGCACGGGCATCGCTAGTTGCAGGGCCCGCTCAACCTTGACTACCTGCCGGGCACGACCCCTAACGAGGCCTCCCGAGTTCTCGTGAGATCTTTCTCGTTTTGCTTGCTAATACCTCTGGCCTGGAGTTCCTCATTTTGCTTGATTTATTGTTTGACCTTTGCTTGCGACTTTTTCTCCCATCTGGACTCGGCTGCCGGCGTCTCTTGCTTTTGAAACATCATCCACGGATAGACCCAGGATTCGAGGTTGGCGCAAACCTCTAGAGCTGCAAGTTGCATCTCTCTGATGAAACTTTTTGGATCATGACTTTCCGGCGGCTCGACATTGAACCTTTCAGACTCACCTCTTGGAGGGTTCTTCCTCTCTGGATTATCGACTGACCATGGATTCCCACCCACGGACCTTGTGCTACTGGATCCACCACTGGTGTCGACGCTTTGCGGACGATGGCACACATCATCTGATGCATATTGTATCATTTGATGACGTCGCCGTTGTGATTTCTTTTCTCATTTATTGTGTTCTTACAAGAGGCAACGCACGGAGATGCATGATACCAAGGACCGGAACGCGCAACTGGATTTTTTTTTTGGGAAAAGAGCGACTCGGTTTATGGCTTTCTCTGCTTGTGGATGAACCCTCCTCTTCCCTTGCTGTCCGGATCGGCTGTCGGGAGCGGCGCTGGGCCTTCTTTCTGGCCCACGTCCCGCCTGAACCTTCCCCTGCCCGGAAGCGCGAGTTTCTCTGGCTGATACTCTCGGTTCCAACACGGATCCGCCTCTCAACCAACAGGCGGACAAAGGCCATGGCCGGACAGCAAGGTGAGTGAGCATTTGGAAGTGTGTATATATCGATGAACCCCGTGGAGCACAATGCGCTACTCCGTTCTACCAATGCGGCCTCCCATCGGGCGATCGACGTGAGAATTTGGGCTTACTGACAGGACACAGGCTTGCCTTGGACGGAGTACCCTACTACTGGACTGTTTGACCTGGATGAACCCTCGTGGACCTTGAACACCGGATCTCTCAGCCCTGGATTTTTACAACTGCACACACAACCTTCTGGACTTGACCTTATATGCCATCAGGACACAGCCCCCTCTGTTGATCTCGCTGAGGCGTCCTTAAGGACCAACATCATCATATTGATATTCATCAGTCCAGCCACAGGAGGACAGGCCGCGGAAGCCGTGTGACTCGCGCTCTCGGACGTTGACACCTTTGTGCAGATGATGCCGAGGGAACAAAACATTATGAGCAAAGCTATCAAGCACGGTAAGATTGAGCAGATCCATGCTCCCCTCGATCCACCGGACTTTCTACACAACTCCGTGAGCGGACCTCACGCACCTGGGAATGCTCGTTCTGTTTTTACGATATCCTGTGCCATCCATTTGCTTCAAGCGCTCCAGTTGACCCGGCGGTCAGTGATCTTGCCTACAGGCCTTCCATGTTTTATCATCTCCGGATAGGTGTCCCGAGGTTTTCTGTTCCAGCAACAAACTGTGCGATTTCATCAACTTGGTCTGAGAAGGTCGCCCCAAGGCAGCACGCAAGTGTGACACCACGCCCAATGAGAGATATCACACGTCCAGGGAGCAAAACTTACCGACCCACCCGTACAGGAAGAGTCTGATGACGTGCGTTCGTTTTCTCAAGGACCTTAGGATGGTTTCCCATTGTTTCCAGGACAGGATCATACAAGCCCAAGGATGCCCGACAGGACACGGAGGAAATTGCTGCCATGGACTGTCGCATACGTTCATACACAATGGTCATGTTGGAATGTGTTGCATGGAATGTCATTGTCAGTTATGTTCTTTCCCTTCTCTCTCTACCCTTTGGGATGGCTTGGCTTGGTCTAGGTAAACCTGGAGGATCATGTTGTCTCCTTATTCTGACGGTAGGCGCGATGGATGGGCAAACAACCTCTTTGCATGGTGTAATCGCACTTTCTGATGGTTTTGACGACGGGTTGACTCAACATGCTAACATGGAGTTTTTGTAGCTTGGAGTTGCGCCGGTGTACAGACTGTTTCTTTTCGGATTCGATGGATGGATGAATATTCTGACCTTGTCACGTCTCTTGTCTGCTTAATGCATTGCTGAGCCGGGCGTTTGTCTCATCTCTCTATCTCATGCTCATTAACCCTTTTGGGTGTGTCACTTGTAAAGCATGGCGTACTTGTTTCTTATTTGTGTTTTTGGTTTTCCTTCTATTGGACGGTTGGTCCCAATGAAGATGATTTATGATGGGCTTATTCCTCTTCCTCAAATTTTACCTACCCAAAACTTGTCATGTTATGTCATCAAACTTGCATGTGGATGGCAGAGACAGCAATAGCGGTTTTTTGGACACTGCATCTGGCGGGACATATTGTGAACTTGTATCCGTGTGTATGTTGGACTTTTTATGTTACAAGTTACACGTTGTTATTGCAAGAAAGTACAGTACAGGCGGTGCGGTGTGGTATGACAAGTGGTTGTGGTGAGAACGGTTTGAGGCGTGGCTACGGAGAAATAAGAATGGAAAGAATGGAGATTGTTTCTTGCCAAAACGCTCATCTGACGATGGCCTGTAACCTTGCTATGTGTGATGAGATGAGATGAGAGTGAGGGTGGCAGTTTTTGAGACGATCTCTCTCTCGATACTGGCGAATGAGCAATTTTGGCTTTCTGAGGGGAGCCTGGTCTCGCTCAACTCAAGCTGCCCCTGAGTTAGGCAAGTATATGGAGAGATAATGAGAGTGTTCCACCACCCGTCTGTGCCAAGTGTGTCTTTGTGTGAGTGGGTGAGATGACATGGATGAGATGAGATGACTGGAGCTGCGGGCGCGGTTTCTCATCTGCCAGAGATGAGAGGCAGTTGGGATGCTGACTCTGGGCTTTTGGATTGCGATTTTCTTTTGGCTCTGGGCCCCCTTGAGCCGCCTGCTTCCATTGCCGACCGTTGGGCTCACGGCCGGTTGACGCCTAACGTCGGGGACGATTGAACGGTTTTTACTGGGGGGGATTAGCTCATCGGATGGGGCCTTGGGCAGATGTGGACCAACGGGTTCTGTCATGGAACGTCGAGGATTATGAGGCCGGGGTGCATTTTGTTTGTGTGGGGAGCCATGGCAACTTGGGAAACGCGTTGAATGCGACATCGCCTGCTTGTAGTTTTGAGTTTCTGGCGCCTACCTACTCGAGGACTCAGCTCGGGAGGGGTGCGATGGATAGACAATTGAGTCCAATATCACGGATATTCTAGTGTAGGGGTGCATGTTGCATGTTGCATGGAGGCTGGTGGGGGATGTTCAGGGACCTCGGCCGTTTCTGGCTGTTTCTCAGACAGGCCGTTCCCCGTCTCGAGGGAGCGGAATTCGAGACGATCGGCGCATGGATGATGGTGGCATTTGATCGCGATGATGGTCCAGTGGGGGGTTTAGGTCGTCTTCGGGCGTAAACCTGTCATGGCATGGCATGGGACGAGCGCTCTCAAATGCATTCGAGCTTTGACATGGGAACTGTGGCCAGTTTACGTGCTTACAAACGTGGGCTCTGGGCTGGTGGCGTAGAGCCTGATGAGTTGCATTTCCTTGTTTTAATGCATGGAGCCGGAGAGGTTCTCAGCTCAGCGCAAGGGCGGGATCAGGAATACAATGCTTTGTGTGCGTCGGCGAAAGCCCTGGCAGAATGGCGAATGGGAGAGCGCATGGTTGTCACCGCCTTGAGTGGTATTTCTGGAGCCATGTGGCTTTCGGACGGAGAGTCATGATTGAAACGCTGTTCACCGCCATGTTTCCCAATAGTCGATAATCGACAGTCGGATGGCACCTCGGCTGGAAACCTACCTATCTTATCGGACCTGCCCTGGTGTTTTGCGGTCGGTCCCCCACGAGGGGTGATGGCGGGGTGACCCAGTGAGAACCCTGATGATGTGCCCAAAAGTCTTGGGATGCCCCGATAAGAAAGCCAGCAATTCTGCCTGGTTTGGAGCTCCTTCATCTTCCAGCATGTTGCCGCTGACCGATCCACAGCCAACGCGCACAACAATATACTGCCTGCCGTATGTTCCTTTTCTTTCTTTTGCTCACATTCTTTCAAGTTTGCCCTGCTGGTTGCAATCCGTTTGGCGTGTGCCTGTGAGTGTCCCGTTGAGAGGCCGCTTGGACTGCGGGGTTCAAGGTTGAAGCTGCGACAAGCAGGGGGAGGGAGTCGGGTGGCAAGGAGGGGCAAATAAGCCGACACGGCCGACTAACAAAAGCTGGAAAGTGAGGCGTCCGTGAATACCAGCTATTGATCTGTCGAGTTGGTGCGCTTTCGGTGTCCGGTTCGGTGCTTTCATGCATGGAAGAGGAATGGCCTACCTAGGTGTGGAATGCACGAGCAGTGATTTGCCCAGCCTCGGCCAGTGGAAGAGTTGGGATCAGCGCTTTTTTGTGATTTCTCTCCCACAACTGAAAAGGGCTGAAATATTGCAAAGCCTATTGGTGGGCGCGATCTTCTTGTTATGCATTGGGAACTGACTGGAAGGGAATCCCAAGCCAGCGTGCAGGGCTCTGACGGCCGTCTGATCGAGGTCTCCAGTTAAAAGAAGGGGTCAGTCGCTTCACTTCCGTGTGCCGAAGCCTTGGTGGAAATCCTCATACGGAGAGCCTCGATGGAGCCGGCAAGGCCGTGTACCTAGAGTAAGACGATGCATTCCTGAAAAGTAGCAACGCCTTTGAGAACCTCAAGGGTGCATACCAAGCAACTCGATATGAATTACTATGATCTGGCCTTTTGGTCAAGAAATTTACAGTCTGACAATGATGGGATGGAAGGGCTACATTCGCACTGGCTACGGCGGCCGTTTCATTCTGTACAGCTCTGTCTTGCACAGCGTGAACCCCTCTAAAACCCCCCTAACTTCATATATGCCCCACCATCTAAGGCCTTGTCGCCAGACCCTGAGGGAGCAACGGGGCCAGATTTGGCCCAAATTTTTTCTGATCTTAGCTTGCCGCCCCTCAACTTCAACACTTCCGGAGCCTGTCATTTATTCCTCTCCGCCCACCGCACCACATCGATTCGCCGCCGAAGTGCCTTGGATGCGAGCATTGGCCTGAAAGTTACCCACGATGGATGCCGCTGCGATTCAAAGCTGCATCGTCGCGACACTCGATGCCGACGCCGATGTCCGCCGGCGGGCTGAGCTTCAGCTCAAGCAGGTGCGTCGTTGCCGTTTCACCATTAACCACCACCACCACCACCCTTCCCCGCGGTGCAAAACCACATCCGCGCCGGTGCACCAGTGCTAACGGTCAACCCATTCTCTCGATCACAGGCTGAAGAACAACCGACTTTCACCGACGTGCTGCTCGATCTTGTGCAGTCCGAACAGAATGTCAACCTCCAGCTGTCGAGTATGCGTGCCCATCGAGGGGTCCTCCCCACCCCGCCCCCTCAACACACCAAGACAACAACTAACCCACGCGTCTTTCCAGCTGTGATATATCTCAAGAACCGCGTCAATCGTGCATGGCAGCGTCAAGAGCACTATCCCGGCGACTCGGTGATTCCCGAGGATGCGAAAGCGCGATTTCGGGATCGGTTATTGCCAATCCTTGCGAGCTCACAGACCCTCGTGCGGCACCAACTCGTTCCCATTCTCCAGCGCATTCTGCACTTCGACTTTCCCGACCGATGGCCGACTTTTATGGACTACACTGTCCAACTGCTCAACACCAATGAGGCCCCGTCGGTTTTGGCTGGTCTGCAGTGCCTCCTTGCCATCTGCCGCGCGTACCGTTTCAAGGCCAACGACGGCGAGAGCAGGGCGCATTTCGACAAGATTATCGAGGCGAGCTTCCCCCGCCTGCTGACGATATGTAATGAGTTGGTCAACCAGGAGGGCGAAGAAGCCGGTGAGATGCTTCACATCGCGCTGAAGTCTTACAAGCACGCCACATGGGTACGTCTGTTTGGAATAAGGATGTAACCTTTTGAGCAACGCGTCTGACTAAGGCCCGCAGCTTGAACTCTCAGATTTCCTCCGTCAGGGACCCGTAAACCTCGGATGGTGCACCATCTTTCTTCAGACCGTAGCGAAGCCGATACACACCACAGAGGACGACCCGCTTGAGCGGGAGCGCCAACACTGGTGGAAGGCGAAGAAATGGGCTTACTTTAACCTGAACAGGCTCTATATAAGGTATTTGAACCTTGGTTCTGGTCAACTTACTTCCGTCTGTCGTAGCTGACACAACTGTAGGCATGGAAACCCCCAAGCTTTTACCGACAAGCCTAACGAGCTCCAAGCTCAGTTTGCAAAGGAGTTTACAGCCCAAGTCGCACCCGAAATTCTCAAGCATTATCTCCAAGAGATCGACAAATGGGTTGCCAAGACTGTTTGGTTGAGCCGGCCCTGCCTGTCATACACTATCGTATTTCTGGACGAATGTATCCGCCCCAAGGAGATGTGGACGTACCTGAAGCCTCACTTGACGAACCTCGTTACCCACTTCATCTTCCCGGTCCTCTGTCTCTCGGCGGATGATGTTGAAAAGTTTGACGATGAGCCGGAAGAGTATCTACACCGGAAGCTGAACTTTTACGAGGAAGTCTCTTCGCCCGACGTCTCGGCTACCAACTTCTTGGTCACGTTGACGAAGGCACGGCGGAAGCAAACGTTTGAGATCCTCAAGTTCATCAACGAGGTAGTCGCCCACTACGAAACTGCACCCGATGCTGAGAAGAACCACATCGCAAAAGAAGGAGCCCTGCGGATGATTGGCACGCTTGCACCTGTCATTCTGGGCAAGAAGTCCCCGATCGCCGACCAAGTCGAATATTTCCTTGTTCGTTATGTATTCCCGGACTTCACCAATCGCCAGGGCTTCCTCCGGGCCCGCGCCTGCGACACTGTCGAGAAGTTCGAGCAGTTAGATTTCAAGGATCAAAGCAATCTGCTGACCATCTATCGGCATATCCTTGACTGCATGGCAGATCCCGCGCTGCCTGTCCGGGTGACGGCTGCCCTTGCCCTGCAACCCCTTATCAGACACGATGTAATTCGGACAAGCATGCAGCAAAGTATCCCCACCATTATGCAACAGCTCCTCAAGCTCGCCAACGAGGCGGATATTGATGCGCTTGCCAATGTTATGGAGGACTTTGTGGAGGTCTTCGCCACCGAACTAACTCCCTTTGCCGTGGCTCTCAGTGAGCAGCTTCGTGACACATACCTCCGGATTGTCCGAGAACTCTTGGAGAATAACGAGAAGCGAGACGATATGGACAATGAGTACGGCGATTTCCTTGACGATAAAAGCATTACCGCTCTTGGAGTGCTTCAAACCATTGGCACACTAATCCTCACGTTGGAGAGCACACCCGACGTCTTGCTTCACATCGAAGGCGTGCTGATGCCTGTTATCACCGTGACTTTGGAGAACAAGCTATATGGTACGTCGTCGCTGAACCAACCCATTATGATAGGTGACTGACCCTTTGCAGATCTATACAATGAAGTCTTTGAAATCATTGATAGTTGCACTTTTGCGGCCAAGCGGATCTCCCCTGTCATGTGGCAGGCATTTGAGCTCATCCACACCACTTTCAAATCTGGTGCCGAGCTATACCTTGAGGATATGCTCCCGGCGCTTGACAATTTCGTACAGTACGGCGCCCCTCAGCTCGCTCAGTCTCCCAAGTATGTGGAGGCGTTGTTCGAGATGGTTTCAGACATGTTCATCGACACTAAGGTTGGCGGCGTCGACCGGATATGCGCCTGCAAGCTTGCCGAAGCTATGATGCTGAGCCTCCGTGGTTCTATTGACCAATGCGCCATAGGGTTCATCAACATGGCTATGGGCGTGCTGAGCTCCCAGGAAGTCAAGGTCAAATCGTACAGGATCCATCTGATGGAAATGGTTATCAACGCCATCTACTACAACCCTATTCTGTCACTGCAAGTCCTTGAGACGAATGGCTGGACGAACAAATTCTTCAGCCTTTGGTTTGGGAGCATGGAGTCCTTTACCAGGGTCCATGACAAGAAGCTGTGCATCATGGCCATAGTCTCCCTTCTCGGCATTCATCCCGACCAGATCCCTGCGAGTGTTTCGGTGGGGTGGCCTAGACTGCTCCATGGCATCACTGTCCTATTCAGCTCTCTCCCCGCGGCACTAAAGAGTAAGTCATCCTGTTGCACATGAGTGAAGACAAAGACTAACAATACAAGACCGCGAGGAAGCCCTCAAGGACGACTTCCACCTCGAGAGCGGTACATATGGCTATGATGATGAGGACGAGGAGTGGAACGAAGAAGAGGCCAACTGGGACGCCGGTGAAGGAGAGGGCGAGGAGGAGGTAGCCGATGCCAAGGATGAGAGCACCGCCTATCTCGAGTTCTTGCAGGAAGAGGTAAGGCCCTTGAGAGCATGTTTCAGGCCCCGAAATGTACTAATTTCATGGCCAACAACAGTCTGCAAAGTACGGAAACGCCACGGAGGGTGAATATTCTGAGGAGGAACTTGGCGAGGACAGCGTGCTCCTCGAGTCGCCCCTCGACAAGATCGATCCATACACTACTTTCCGAACTTCGCTCATGAGTACGTTTTAAGATTAAGTCACCCAGCAGATAACCGGACATGTTATAGCTAACTGTGCCACAGAATTGCAACAAGAGCAGCCGCAATTCTATACCTCGATTACGACACATTTGACGCCTGATGAACAGGGCGTCATTACGGCTGTTTGCCAGCAGGCTGAGACCCAGGTTATTCTAGCCCAACAAGCTGCTAGCCAACCCGCAGTCAACGGAGCTAGCTAGTCTCCTTACGAGCCGCTGCTGAACGGGGTTTACAATTGCGGGAAGCCGCCGTCGATATTTGACTCAACAATATTCGGCTCCCTCGACAACCAATTATTGCCCCCAACGCCTCCCACATCACCGCGGCTAACACCGGTGTCGTTCCTATTAGATCAGCTACGTGAGCTCGAAGCTGCGGGTTTAGCCACTATTCGACTGAGCAGGCGTTCTCGAGATCCCAGAGGAGGGATGCAGAAGATGTATGAACTGCACGGACATTGGAGACGACGTAAAATGGGTAGGTGAGAGACGAGCGGAGGCATTGGGCGTACAAGCGCAAGACTGGCTCTTCCAAATAAAGAGGCAGTGTTCATGACGTCTTGTGGCGGTGTTTTCATGGTTCGCCATTTCATCTATAGGAAATCGCGTCATTTTTCTTGTCATTCACCCCCTCCCTAACACCCCCTAACACCCCAAAACCCCCCCCCCCCACAGCGAACAGAGGCATTGAGAGAAGCGAGAAGCGAGAAGAGATGGAAGGAAGAAAACAAAGTTACCCAATAGATACGTTCAAGCACATTGACAATCGGCGGCATAGGGCGCTTGGTTTGATGGGAGGTAGCCAGTTTTTGTTGAGAAATACTGTCAAATTTTTGCGTCGATGATTCTACGTGTGACGGTGTGTCATGGTCTGGGCGGGCTCTCTTGGTAGCAAAGCATGCGCTTCAATATCAGGGGCTCTTCAACTCCCAACGCTTACGATGCCCTCTTACGGTGCAGTCATCCTCTTCAGTACCTTGTGAAATACATTCCTACATACTCAAGAAGCCTTACTATGTTCTGGGGGCTGCCTGGTGCAAGAAAGGTAATTTGGACGGATACCCAACCTCTAAGATCTCACGGAACGGGGACATGACGCCTTGACTCTAAGAACCATGACATGCCATGCGGCTTGAACAAGTCAAGTAAGGCTAACACTGTATTGCACTCACACAAAGAATAAGGGACATCGCGCATCTTGCTATCCCGTCTGATTTGTGGGGTTGTCTTGTTTTGGTTTGAGAAGGAGGAAGCATCCATTCTGACACATGCCACGCACCATACCCGGTGTTAGAACGGATGGAAGTGTCATTCGTTTTTGACACAACACGACAATAGCATTGTGCAACTACGTCTGGGAATCCGATGCTGAATTCATCACATCAGGCCCGATCCCATTGCGTCACATTAGGTAAGGTGGTATAGTAGTAAGTAGTGTTTTGAGGAACGTCCGAGGTCGTCTTCTTGCCGACTGACGTTGTGAATCTACGTCTGGTTCAGGGGGGTGCCGAGCATGTGGTAGCATGTGTTTTTTTTCTGACATGACTTGTCTTCTTGTGGAGAGGGGAGGAAAGGGAAGGAGGGGCTGAGGTGAGAAGGACAGCCAAGAGAAACGTGATGCTGGGCACCTGCTGTTTGGGTAAAATGGCGTGGTGTGGGTGTTGGGTTGCTCGCTCGGTGGATGGGGCGTGAACGAGGTGAGCACTTGGAGGCGCCGTGGTAGTGGAGAGCTATCATCTATAGTTTCGCCTTATCGCATATCTCGGTTAATAGATACCACGGCGGGGCTTGCCGGTATCGTCGCAGCCCTGAGTGCCCAAGATTGCCCCACCGCATTGGAGCGCATAGCCACACATACCGCCACACCTTAGGCACATGCTTGCTCAAACCGTCTGCCCCGCCGACTGAATTCACAAATGTGCGCGTGTCGCTGTCTCCAAATGTTCCTCTCCACACATTGGACCCGCCGAGGGCATACAACCCGCGTTCAAATCCAGCAGTCGAACTCCAGACAGGGCCACGACGTGGAATTCTACATACTGCGGCTCTGCCCCTCCCGAGATCCGGTTTTCCGGCCCCGCGTTGCTCTCGACACCCACTCGACAGTCTCCGAATTCGTTGAGGCTCGCGGGTTTAGCCACCATCAAACCCACAAATCCGACCACTCTTGCCCGATCAGCCGCTCGCAACGACCAGAGCATGTTCGGTAACACGGCCATTATGTTTACCGGGTCCATCACGCGTCACTTGCGCGACGTAACCTTCAAATTTGCGACAAGATTACCGACAATCGCCTACACCCCCCTTAGTTCGCGCTACTTCCCCGATCCTCAAGAAGTACAGCGCAGCTACCAAAGGCGAGGCGATGCTTGATTACCTGATCCAACAGCTATCACTTGATTCATGCGCTACGATGGTCCGCTTTCCCCAACCTCATACTGTCTCCGGGATGTTTGTCATGATGGTTGGAGTACAACCCCCTCTCCCCCCTCCCCCCCTCTCTCTTCTCTTCACTATAACTGACCACCCAATTCAACAGCCAACCACTCCTTTACCCCACTACTCTCCGTCCACCAAACCCTCGACGCCGACAATCTCTACTGTGCCTAGCCTTTCCTACGGGCCCGGACGGTGTTACGGAAGCGAATGACACGTGCGGTGCGGACCGAGATAGCCCGTCGTCGTCGTCCTTGCGCCCTCGAGCGCGTTGTGCGTGATGATACGACGCTCTGCTCGATCAAACCTCACAATACTCCTCCTCGCTTCACAGCTACTGCACTTCTCGAGACAGGACTGCTCCGTCGTGCCGCAACCGGAGGACCGAGGTTATCATGCAAGATGGTGTGCGCATCCAGATGTGTGGTCGAGTAGAACGACTCGCGCTGCGAAAAGATAGTGTTGTGGGGCCGGGGAAGGCGGGTGTTCATCTTGAGGGCACGAGAGCGACGGGTCGGTCATGCCCCTCTCGAACAGAACGGTTCAACGGAGCTGGCCGAGCATCTTCCATTCCCCCTCTTCTCGTACATTGACTAACAGCCAACACCGTCTCTTAGTTCATAAAGGCATCACGCGTACCGCACTCCGATCCTCCCCCTCTTAACATGCACCTAAAGTCTTACATCCGCCTGGTAGCTTTGCACGAGATCCTCCTCTCTTACTCCCAGCATTGGCATGCGAATTCGGCAAAAAACACCTTGGTAAAAACAAGGTCCGTCTCCCTTCTCTGCTTCGACCGTAGGAACACCTCCCCGAAGGGAATGACCATGGGTGCTCCCTCCACGATCCAATGTCTGCTGTCATACAGAGAGAATGGCTTATCTGGACGCGGCGAGACGGTAACGACCTGAGAGGGGGATTGCTGACCACGGTACCACTGTTCCACGATGATGCGCTTTGTCCGAGGGTACACCTTGATGAGAAGAACAATCCTCACGTCGCCTCGAGGCTGATGGGGTGGCGAGTTGTCAAACCACCAATCCTTATCCATGCGAAGTGCCGCCTGTGATTCCGCATTTCCTGCTTCGATAACAAGAGTAGGAAAATCGCTGCTGGCGTTGCGGGGGGGATTAGGCCGTAGACCATTATCGCCTTCCTTTTGCCGAGTACTGATGCCCTTATATCTGGCCTCCTTGATGGCGACAAGCTTTTCGTGCGACGCTATGTGGGGCTCCTCAGGGCGCTTGGGACGAGGCGCCTCGGTAGCGTCGGCGGGGACGGGTGCAGGGATGGAAGGCGACAGCCCAGACGAAACTCCACTCATGGCGCCAAGGCCAAGGCCAAGCTGCGACGTCAGTCCCAGCACCTCGGGAGACGCAAAGGCCGCAGAGCTGCCAGCCGATGGCCGAACAGCAGTGAACCGGGTCCTGTTGGCCGGAATCAGGTCATCCTCATCGTAAATGTTATCCTCCCACTCATCCAACACAAACGAGCCTGAAATCGGCTGCGCCTGTCGTGGCTTCAGGCGCAACGTCAAACGTCAAGGCCTCTCTTTGGGCGTGGGCGGGCTGCGTCCTTGTGTCGGGTGCGCTATCCTCGGCCTTGTTGTCGCTGTCTGAGGGGGGTGGGGGGGGGGGGGAGGGGGATCTATCGCCATGTTGCGCTAAAGCAGCGCTTGTGCCATTGTAGACAGGTCTTGCTCATCTTCAAGCTGTGGGTTCTTAATCCACGTGAAGCGATCAAAATGCGAGTTGGCGGACAGTGAATGGAATACATCAGTGACGATCTTTCGAGCGTCCCTGGACTGCTTCCAGCTTGTGCCACCATGCCCATTCCGTTGCTTTCGGGGGTTGACCTTGCGCTCAGCGATGATGCAGGGCGCGAGCACCTTAGCCATTGTCACGATGACAACCTTCAAATGGTAAAATGCCTTTTTGTTGCGGTCGCCGATCTTCTTAATGGGCGGCGAAGCAAAGCGCGAACAAGGTTTCATCGATGCGGGTGTAGATCCAGTTCTTCGTATGGTCAAGGTGTTCAGGAGGGATGACATAAACGTACTGAACCTCAGCAGGAGCGGCGCCGCTAGCAGGAGCAGCGGAAGTGGCGGGCGCAGCGCCTTGAGTGGGAGCAGCGCCGCTGGCGGGAGTGTTCGGGGCATATGTGCCAGACTTGGATGGCATTGCGGCAGGAACGGGAGTGCCAATGCCCGAGACCTCACCATTATAGCGAACATCGCCTGGCTTCCTTCCTATTTCTCTCGCGCCCCAGTGTTCAGCCAAGCATTTACGACGGTGTAGAGACCCCTGAAGAGAATGTTGTGCTTGTGGTTTGAGAATCTTTTAAGGAAATACTGGTAGTAGCCGCGAAAAGTGGTACGCAGATGCAGTCGGCATCCCCTATCCAGTTATCCCGTCGTTTGCGCATTTCCAATTCCCTCACGGTAACCTTCCCCCCTCATGGGCAGCCCCAGCCCTCCAGATCCCACGAGGTTCCAAAATCCTACCTCAGCCCTCCTCGTTCGACCAGACCGTCCTTGCGCGAGATATATCCTGCCGTATCTCTCAAAACATCTTCGGTACAGAATCAGCCCACCTTGTCCCACGTAGTGAGGAGCACTAGTTTAACACTAATCAGATGCTTCGGTATTCGTCTCGTCCCGAAGCTCCTGTCACAAACTCGACTGACGATGCACGCAACGTCTTCCTCCTCCGATCTGATCTACATCACCTTTTTGATCAAGGTCGTTTTATCTTGCTGCCTAAAAAAGGCGTATGGGTTATCCACGTCCTCTTCGGTCTGCCAAAGGGAGAGCTAGCAACCTTATACCACAACGTCACAGTGCAACCTCTATCAGAGCTCTCTATCGAGTTTCTCCTTACCCATTTTGCCTGGGCTGTTCTCTCCCAGAGCATCTTCTTACGTGCCGATACCGATCGACAGTTAGTCGTTGTGGAGGGAGACGAGGTAAGGATCGAAAATGTGTCTGGACTAGACTGCCGTACCAAGCTTGCACCGCCCGGAGCTAAGAGCCGGAGCCGAAGCCCCAAGAAGCGTGCGCCGGATGCTGGAAGCGAGAATCAGGATGACAGCGACGACTTAGATGCCAATGCAGATGATGAGGACGAGGAGGACCAGGACCGTGGACGGAAGAGATGGCGGCAGAGCTCCTCGCCCTGCTGGCCGAATGTGTCTAGCGGAGATGACGAGGGTCCGCTACAACCGCAGCATCACCGCTTGGTCGCCGTCTGAGGAAATGGATCCAAGATCCTCCTTTGTTTCATAGTTTCACCCATCAAGCCTTGACTCTCTGAGCTTTTTTTCGTCTTGTGCGTTTAACTTTGTCTCGCTTCGCCAAACAGGAAGGTTTGTCAAGTTCACACTAGCAGCGATGAGATCATCCGCAAGCGCCATCACCCCCTTCAGCCCCCGCGCGAGAGAAAGCCATCGCGTGGCATGTGCTAGTGGTGCTCGGCTACATCCATACTAATTAAGGCTCGTCGTGTGTTACAGATGATTCAGTGTTTCCGATGGTGGCTTGTAGATGATTCTAAGATATAAAATTCCCTTCATGCTTCTCACTCCTTTTCGCCCACATATCGAGGCACACACACACACACACACACACAAAACAACAACAACAACAACAACAACAACAACAACAACATACGATGGCCAAGACAGAGAATGACAACTCTCCCTGCCAAAAGGAATCTCTCCTCCCTAGAAGTACCACAGCTTTGCGCCCTACTGCAGCAGCCCTCCACCCTACCACAGCGGTTGAGCGCCCCGAGAAGAAATGTGGTGATGTTGTCTGGTTTAAGGACATGGTAATTCTCCCTCCTCCTCTTCCTGCTTCCCCTTTTCTACAAAACGCTAATTGGGGGTTTACTTTTCAGTACGGCGACCTGGCCGCGGACTTGCGCACATCTTCATTGTGGGAGCGATTGGAGGCAGAGGAGGAGGAGGAGGAGGAGGCTGATAAGACGATAAAGAATGCTGCCGTGGGGATAAATGGTAACCTCGGGTGGATTGCAACGGAGATTGATAGCTGCGTGGCTGGTGGTGGTGGTGGTGGTGGCGCCGGAGCACCGGCGCAGAGGCCCGTCACAGCGGGGGGACAAATGCACAGGGAAGTGGGTCAGAGAGGGGGACAAGTATCTCACGATAGTTGGAGTTCTTCTCACAGTCATGGTTATCGCCTAGAGCGTGATGATTTGAGTGGGTTGGATGCGTTGACGGGAAAACCTAGGGCTGGGGTGACGGGAAAGGGGTAATATAAGGGGGGGCAAGGTTGTCCATGAAGACGACCATGCTGCCAGTAGTGGTGGTGGTGGTGGTGTACTGTTTCTTTCACCAGTCGATGCAGATGCCATCATCACATCACAGCGGAGAGGCGGCCCGCACATACCTAGAAGGAAACCTCTACCTGGCGTTTCCTGAGTCTTCGGCGTCACTGCAACAAACAGCCAGCAAACAGGGTATGCTAGCAGCAGGGAAGCGGTGATCGGCATTGTAGGATATGATGTCTCAGCTCCTAAGAAACATGGGGAGAAAGATATTTAATGGCCTACAGATTCAAGTCGTCGGAATGAAGAACTGCCTTTGGAATATGCCACCCAGCGATGCTGATATCGTAAGATTTTGGTGTGCTGATGCTTGGTGAGATGTGACAGGTAGATCTGAGGAGCAAGGCAGCAGCTGAGCCCAAGCAACCCGAAGCAGAGGTGTGAGTTTCCGTCCGTTCCAGGTTGAGCAAGCTTCTGGGTGGTGAGAAGGAGCGGGGGCCCAAGGGTGAGGCTGTCATGGGCGTATTGGGTGGGTATCTTGACCAATGGGGAGAGTTGGGCTTCGGGGCTATCGCATGTTTTGCTCAGGCGGCGGTGATCACATTTTAGCTTGGTTAGTGAGGTTACCCAGTGTAGCTATTAGCCTCATCATCGACATCTCTCATAGCTCCGATGTCAAAAATCTGGGAGGCCATCGACATTTCCACTCTGAAGGACCACCCTCAGGATGCTAAGAAGGTTGTGACATCTCCGTAGCCTGGAACGCAAGAATGTCTTGCTTGAACCAGCTCCAGAACGGTCCATTTGCCCATTCCGCGAGCCTCCGAAGAGATGATAAAAGCTTGTAGATGCCCAGCACTGAGTGCGTGTTCCCCAGTTCCAGGATGCTGTACATGGTGACGGCGGCCGACGTGTCCTTGATCAAATAGAGATGCCATGCGCTGCACGACACGATGATAACAGGAAATCCCAGCTTGGCCATGGCGGCATCTGCCCCAATTTGACCGACTGAGCGCGCATGGAGGAAGCGGCGCATTCGGGTAAGCCACGCCGACGTCCACTGCAAGAGCTGTGACCTTGCCTCCAGCTCATTTGTACCTCCGCTGGCGGCCCCTTTAGTCTCGATACAAACAGCCGACGGCCGCCAGCACAGCAACTTGTATAGGGATTGGTTGATGGTCCGGAGCGCAACTGGCTCGGCAGCTAGGAGGAGTCGGATATGCTCTGCAACAGCTGGCTCCATCTCAGGTCGTACGTTGATAGACAAATCGACAAGCTTAGCCTCGGATTCCTCGACGGCAAGGCTCTTTGGTAGGAGTTCTCGGCATGGCCGGGCGGTGGTTCTGTAGAGCATGGTCAAGGCTGGGTGTCAGCAAGTGAATCAGGTGATGGGGGTGGAAACGACAAGAGGCTGACAAACATATTGTAAGCTCCCACGGCCGGAGACCCTCGCAAAGCTAGATTGAGAAGCGGCATATGGACGTCGGTATTCCAGGCTGCCTCAGACATCTCCATGACGTCGCACTCCATAGAACGCGCAACCAGATCCTTGACGTCGTCAAACTCGCGCTGCAGGCGCAGCAGGACGGTGCCGTCTTCGTCGTTTCTCAGCATCCAAGACACGACCTCATCGAGTTCTCCCAAAACATCCTCCACCTCGTGCTGCACAGATCGGGGGATGGTGCCTTGGCCGGTTGCAAACCTCTTGAGATCACGAAGCAGCGACTTGTCCACATCAGAGAGTGTCGAGGAGATGGCGCTGACGGTGGGAAGGGCAGGCTCGTAGCGCAGCGGCTTAGTGGTAAATCGGAGATCGAGCGGTGACTTTACGGGGCTTCGCGACCTTGACCCTCTCTGAGAGCTGCCAGCAGCACTGTGGGTCGTTGGGCGGGTCGCGTTCCCAGTCTGTGGAGGACGACGGCGCATCGGCAACGACGGGCGGAGGAGGCAACGAGGGAAACGGCACGGACTGGCTGAGATGTAATCGTGATAAGCGGCCGGTTGGCACGTCTTCGTCGGTTCTGACGCTCCGCAATGGCTGGCGTCGTCGGCCAGCGGCAGGTGGGGCAACGCTGGAGTCGCTCATGGCGCGAATCTGATTTCGACCGGGAGCACGAGCGTCAACACAGGTTGTTTGGATGTCGCCGGCGCGAGTGTGTTGCTGGATGAGGTCTTCCAGCCATGCCTCGAGCAGGTCTGCAGTGGGAGGCATTGTGTGAACGTTGGGGCGCAGGTAGCACGTCTTTGCGATCAAAATGGTGGACCATGTTTGGCATTTCGCGCTGCGTGTGGAATGCGGTCGTGATTGGCTTGCCGCTGGGTTTCCGTTGCCACGGTGCTGCAGCTACCCACGTGGCAATGTGGGACTTGGACTGCTCCTTGGCAGTGCCAAGAAACAACGGCGATCAACCCCTTTTCTCTCGTCCCTTGTACCAAATTTTGGTCCCGAAGAGTTCCACGAAGCTCGGCCATTCTCGACACGCCCTACCAAGCCTGCGTCCTACGGACTTCAGGCACCCCGCGCTTGCGGCTGCCCCCCAGCTCCGACGCGCCACACGACAATGAAGTCATGACCAGAAAGCTGGGCGGCGCCAGATCGAGGTCCACGAGGTCAGGATGGATAGCTGCTTCCGGCCACTATGCGTTTCCTTGGGGGAGATGTGGCCGAGTCCCCGCTCGCCGTCCTGAGCGGCGGAGTTTTGTGATCTTGTACCAGGCAGCGGCTTGTGGTGAGCAGAGGTTGCAATTATGAGCTGACTTCTGAAGAAGGTATTGGCCGGAAGTCAGAACCAGGCAAGCAATACAATCAAGCAGTTGCAACCCGATCAAATCCACAGAATCCAGTGTGCAGTGTTTCTGACAGTGACATAAACATTAACCGTACATAAGCAAAATGGTAAGTCTAAAAGCAATAGTGTAATGTAACGAGGGCTGTGTAAAAAACCGGGTACTCTCTATCTAAACTACAGGCGGTTCTCAACACGCAGCCATGTCACATCAGATAGGAGTGGCATCAGCCATGCACGCCCAAGGCCAGCTGCACCATAAGGCCTAGCTGCGTCGATCCATCCTCGCATACAAAACCAAGTTTCATGTCCCTCAGAATCTCGTCGATATAGTCACCAGCCCCCGAAATATGGAGAATGTGAGCAATGGCGTAGTGTAGTGTAAGAAGGCGTTGTGACGGAGGGTCAATAGTTGGATGTGTGAAGAGAGTCCTTGTCAAGGGAATAGGTTCAACCAAGAAGGGGGCACGAAAGGTACCGATGTAATAGGTAGAAGGGGCGTCTTCAGGAAGATGTTTGAAGTAAATCTTCAAGTTCCCAAATTCTTTGTGCATATCGTGGCTCAAGGTAATAGCATTATACGGCCGGTTAATATCAACACCTTCGATAAGGTTGGCAATACCGAGGTCAAACATGTTAAGGATGGCGATGGCTGCTTTCTTGCCCTCACCGACACGACCGTTGTCCTCAACCTTGGTCAGACCATACGGGATAATGTGCGCCACCTCGAGAGCAGCAAAACGTTGGCTAGCGGTAAGGAGGTTCCCATCATCGTCTAGGGCTTGGCCGTGGCGATCTATCCGGGCTTGGGCCTCATCTCTGTTGAAAGCACTTGTAGCGACGCAGCGATTGCGATCACGTTCAAGGCAGTCTGTGCGAAGGGCTAAGATAGGTTCGGGGGTTCCGACGAAATCGTCGATCCGCCGCTGCTCCTCCTGGAAGAGCACCTTCTGGAGGGCTGAGTGCTGGGCAGGAGAGGGCCGCGGTGTCTTATGGGCAGAGGCGCGCACTGGAGACTCGTTAGCTGGCTTCATACAGTAAAGAGAGAGTAATTGTACTTACAGGGCAGGAAGAAGTTGGTTATAAGAAACTCGGCAACGCCTAAAAAGGCCTCGCCAAGGCAGGGGTCGGCATAATCGACAGGCTCGTCATCCAGCATACCCACGGTAAGCGACTGGAAGAAGAAGGCGAGGAACCGGTCTTGGGATTCGGGCGATCGTGCATATTCGAAGGTGAGGCGGATGAGAGTAGCGCGGTTGTACGGTTTCGAAGGGTTGTTTTCTTCGATAGGGCCAAAATGTTGGACGATGCGATAAAAACGGGAAACGGCTTGGGCGCGCTTATCGGCATTGTTAAAAGGAGGCGTCTGGGAGCCAAAGTCGATACAGACGGTTCGGCTGAATTCAGGCTGTCTTTCGGTTGAGAGGGAGTCTTTCATGACTGGTCAGCTTTGGAGCGGATTCGGGGTGTGGTGATTGGCCGGTGCAGTGGTGGTGAGAGGACAGGACGAGGGAGGGAAGAAGCGCCTCGGAGCACGACCAGCAGCGACTCCGCGCTGCTTTTTCCCCTACATCCTCAATAGCAATTTTGGTAGAACCCCTAACCTTAAAGGCCGAGCTCTGTCCAGCCATCGCGAAGTGGCCGGACAAGACCGGAGCAATTGGGACGACGGCGAGTGGAAATGCGGCCGTATCAATTGACAGGAGGGCCGTGAAAGCGGGGCAGGGGATGCAGGGACTCCGATGCCGAGGAACCTTATGTCAAGTCTTTCGGCGGAGAATACAGGCACTGCACCAACACAGGTTTGGTGTGGTCTTGCAGGGCAGCTGTGGACGAGCCAAAGCGGGTGGGAAAGGTATCCCGTACCTAGGTTCGGTGCTCTCCCCCACGCCATGCACAGATGTCGTGATCCCATCCTTTTGGCCCGGCCTGCATGCTGGAATTTTCGCTTTTGCCTCTGTTCCGCTTTCCACTGGATGCCCGGAATCTCACCGGGCTGGCTGAGAGTCCTTGCCCTCGCAGCGGCGCTTCCCACAAAACGATGAAGAGTTTTCCCCACTTGCACTGCACATGTCTGGTCATGTCTTGGACATAGAAGGAAGGAGCCACTCGCTGCCTAGCGCCAGAGCAGAGGAGAGATAAGCCTGCCGTCTTCTCGAGGCCGGTGGCATTCGCAATATGGCAGCTGTAGCGCCAGACCGAGGAAAAGGGGGGTGTTCGGCTTGTGTCCCGCTGCATTGCGACGTCTTGGGACTGGTCATGATAAATTGGACCGGGCCGAACTCGCCCAGGGCATGATTAATGATGATGGGCGGCCCTTACACCTACGCCTTGACATCATCCAACATCCATCTGTTTTTCTCTCTTCCACTAGCAAGCAGCCCAGCGCTCCATCCCAGTCGGCGCTCGGCGCCAATGCTCTCCGTCACCATTGAGTCAAAACTGAAAGCTATCTGTCCGGTTGTACGTGATGGGCTTCCTCGTGGCAGCATCGCGGCGGGCTCTAAGCTAGGGGCGATGCTAAGGCAGACTCCCCCGCTACACGACACGGCGTCTCCGAGGGAGATGGGCCTAGTCTCCGTGTCTCCCATCGCTTTCAGCACCGTAAGGAGAGAAAAAGGAGGCAAAACACGCCAAACACTCATCATGACACCGGCGCACGCTCGGCTAGACTGGACTGGTCCAGACCAGTCAGCCAGAGTCGGGCCCCATATCTCGTAGGTTCGCCTCCGTCCGTTCATCAATCATACCCGCACGCCGCGGGGAATGCGGTCTTTCCGGGGAGACGGGGAAAGACGGGAAATCAACCCACGTAATCCGTCTGTTTCTCACACCCTACGCGGTGCACTCCTCCTCCTCCTCCTCCTCCTCCTCCTCCTCTATCAGCCAGTCCGTCCCTAGGCTAGAAAAGAAGAAAGCTTCCCTCGCAATACACAACAGCCTTCTAGACAGTTTCCCCGATGCCAAGTTCAATGACAATTCGCCAGCCAAGCCGTCGGATAAGTAGTGAACTGCCAGTGACAAACGCCAATGAAATAGAAACTCTTGGTAGTACGACCCTGTGTGGTGGTCGCCCAAGGAAGGATGAAGCGATGATGACAGGAAATGACCTCGCCGTCTCCATCTTACTCTCCCTCTCTTTCTCTAAAAAAAAAAAGAAGGAGGGGGCCGCCTGTGCCTAGCCTTCACCAAGCCGCGCCGCGCCGCTGACGAGCAAATCCTCATTCATCCCGAACCCGAAAGAAGATGGCAGAGTGAGGGGTCGGTTGGTCGGCCACTCTCCTTTCCCACAGGAAGCCACACACCTAAACAGAGGCGAGCGGACTGTTCATCACCATCCGTCTTGGCTGCTCGGTCTCGCTTACAGCAAGCAGCCGCTCCTCTTTTCACGATCGCGATCTTGACTCTCTAGTGAGTGAAGAACATCAGTTCGCAATTGACACTAGTCTGCTACCTATATCCCTGCCCGGTCCAGCCGCCAAAGCCAAATCCATTCCGAGTGCAACTCTCCGCGTCATACTTGATATCCCAACGCGTAACGCGGGGAAAGGAAAGAACCCAAATGCCAGAAAACCTGCCTGCTCGCAAGGAAGGAAGGTAAATGTAAATGCAGATGCAAAATGTATGTACAATACGGTGTTCCGCCTCGTTAGCCCAGCCAAACAAAGGCACTAGCAATCAATCAACAATCCCCAACCAACCACTCAAACCCGTGGGCCATGAAAGCAAAGACCGAACCGGACCAACCAGCATTCCCTCGCCCTAGCGGCCAACCGAGCAGGAAACTCGCATCAAAATGATGTTGATGAATGTATGGCGATCCGATTCCCATTCAATAAAACGTTCCAGAAGGGAAAACCGAAGGGTGCCACAAACCACTCCATGTGATCACGTCTTCCCACGTGGTATGAACCCCTGCTGTCTGCTGGCCAAGCAGTTCGTGGGCGTGATAAAATAAGCCCAATCTAAGCGGACGCTGCGGAACATGTCGGGATGAAATTGAAATGATGATGGCTAGGCTTTCTCCAACAAACCCGCCTACCCACACGGGCCACACACGGGGAACAAAAAACCTGGAGAAGGCACCCGGCTCGGTAGCAACCCAGTCAACACGGGGAAAGCCAAGTAAACCAAGCGGGTGGTGTCGTATTCTATAATTATTCCGTTGCGTGTTGCGTGAGTCCACCTGAGGCGGTACACGTACTTTGGGGTTTTCTGAACCCCCCCCCTGAGACAATCTTCTTGTCACACCTACCCCCAGAGAGCTCACCAGCACCGGTAGCAACGGTAACATGGGCAAGCGGGCGTGGCAGATCAAAGTTCAATGATGTTATGTGAATTTTCGGTTTTGATAGCAACGACATTCCTGTTTCACCCATCTTCCCTTTCCAATATCTTGTCGGCTTCCACCCTGCGGCCCTCTGTTTCGGATGATATTTGTCGCCGTCTTCTTTGCATCCTCGAGTCTGAGACCTAGATCAAAAACCGTCCAAGAAAAAGGCGATGGCGACGCGGACGTGTTAGGTCACATATTTCTTCGTGTGCCTGTGCAAAAAGGGGGAGCATGGCTTGCGTCACAAATTCGAGTCGGAGTGAATAAAAGCGTTCGGTACCATACCGCAGATTGGCACACAGAAAACAGGACGAGGTATAGCCGCCTCAAGTATAGGTAAATAACAGCAACGTAATGTAATTCCTGCCATCGACTTATGTAAATAAAGACATCCAGCCAGCCGACCCACTGCCAATCAATAGTTGCCCCCGATATTCGTAAAAGAAAACGCCTGGTGAGCTAAGCCAGATAATGACATGCTGCCTTGTGATATGATGAGCCCGAGCCTGCAACGCCAACAATGTATAAATGCCCGTCTGTGAACGAAACCGAAAAAGAAACATTACAAGTCATGTTAAAATGGGATAAAGAAACGGTGTGTGCCCTTCCAGACTCAGTGTCAATAACCAGGTTGTCCGGGCATTTTGCCGAGCGAGTGCGTGTTGGACTCCTTGGGAGGCAGATGGTTGTGGCAAAACGTCTTTGAGCCCCCACATTTCAGACTTGCCTTCTTAGATGCGTCAATTATTCTCGAGGGGTCGTCGTAGCTCTCCAGCTGGCAGCATTCGATATTCTTGACCCAGCGGTTCTTGACCACTTCAGCGATCGTGATCCGCTTCTCCGGGTCCGGGTTGAGCATCTGTATGAGGAGGCGGCGCAGTGCTGGCGGCTTGACGAACTCGTCAAAGGCCGTTACGAAGGGGTAGTCGTTGTTTGCAAACGCTTTCTCGATGTCGCCATCTGGGTTCCTCCTCTTCCACTTCTCCCAGGCCTTGACGACTGCTTCGTAGTTGGGATTTCCGGGGACTTGGGCCCTCCTCCACAATGGAGCGTTGAAAATGAGGTTGATCATGACGATCGCTGAACTCCAGACATCCAGAGACCGTGGGTCGTACTCGCCCCCTTTCGTAAGGACCTCTGGCGCGATGTACGGCTCACTGCCGCAGATGCCGGGGGCACAGCGCCTCAACTCGCCCATACTCTGGCCGCATTGGCCGCCCGCTTCCCTGAGTCCAGGATGGATGCCGCTGAAGACCTCAGAGACACCAAAGTCAGTGATCTTGAGCTTGCTATCGGAGGTTATGAGTAGGTTCTCCAATTTGATATCGCGGTGGGCGACGCCGTTCGTGTGGAGATAATTGACACCCTGAACCAGCTGCTTGAACAAGCACTGTCGGTCCTTCTCCCTGTCCTCGTTGCTGAGGAACTTTTTGTTTACTAGATTGAACAAATCGCCCTCCTGGCAATACTCCATGACATGGTTCCACCGACCATGGGAAGTACATAATCGTACTGTCTCGACGATATTGGGGTGGTGTAGGCTCTTCGCTAGCGTGTATTCCGACTTGATCTTTTTCTCGTACTCTTCGCGCGTTTCGCTCGAAGACTTCCCGCGGAATTCCTTGACGGCGTACAGTTCACCGGGCGAGCCTTTTCTCTCCATCAAAGTGACTTTGGACGTGGCGCCCTTGCCCAGGTGCTTGCCGTGACGACCCAGGAATTTGTGGTGGTATTCATACTCGGTTGAAAGCTCTGCAACATCCACGGTGAAATCGTCAGGCAGACTCAGGCTCATGCGGCGTGCCTTGACACCCGTACCTGTTTCTGCTGGTAGGCCCCATGGTTCCCTCATCATGTGGATCGGGTCATCAGGGCCTGCACCCTCGACATCCTGCTGCTTGGAATAGTCGAAGCTGCTCGCTCGTCGCCTGGAGGGCGCCTGTGGCCTCTTCGCGTTGGCCACGCGTGAGCGCAGACTGAATCCGGTCGCGGCGCGCGCCTTCTTTTTCCCTTCGAAAAAGACGTCCGAGTTAGGCACTGTCGGCGTGGAAGCCTGTTCCTTGGTCTTCACGGCCATCTCCAAGGGCGAGCTCGGCGAAGGTGGTGTGTTTGAGCGGGTAGTAGCCGAGCTCCTGTTCATTGACCACCTCCGGGAAGGGGTCTTCCGCTGGGAGGATCCGGGAAGGTTGACGTCAGACACAAGCGCGGAATGGGGTGCACCTCCCATTGCAGCCTTGTCCGTCTGCGAATTACTTCGCTTGAAGAAGCTGGACATACTGCGCTTGAAATTGGAGGTTGAGCCACGGGTTGACCGTCTGGAGAGAGGAACAGGTGTTGGTTCCTGTTCGGATGATGGTGTTGCGGGAATAGGCGTCAATGAAACTGCACTTTCTGGTCGCTGTTGCTGATTCCTGCTTGGTGTGGCGTTGGTGTTGAGGGCGAGGGTCGGTTTTAACCCAGGGCCGGTGGTGGCTCGCACGCTAGAAAAGGAGGTGGCTTCCTGGTCCGTGGCGAGTGAATCGTGGACGACTTCGGGATGCACGTCGGAATTGGCGAGGGCGTGAAAGTCCTGGGATTGTCGACCGCTCACAGGCGTCACTGGCTCATTTGAGGGTTCGCTTTCGGTCTCATCGCCCTCTTCAAGAATAGAGCTGGTGAGGTCGGTGGGAAACTGGCGGGGCGAGGATGAGAGACTAGAGAAGTTGGAGCTGGTGTTGGTATTGGGGGCGGGGTTGGCAATCGACACGGGTGCAGCTGTGGATGACGACGCGACGGAAGATGCGGCAACAGCTTGTGGTTGCTGCGTCTGAGCTTGTGTTGCTACGGTGGGGTTGGGCGGCGACGCTTTGTAAGGAATAATGTTAGAAGAAGGAGAGAATGGTGCGAGTGGCAGCCTTTCATGGCTAATGTTAAAAAGAGTAAAGATACCTAAAGAAGAGGTCTGCGTTGCCGCAGCAGCTAGCACCGAGACGGCCATTGTGGAAGGGGCTTCGGTGAGATGGGGGTGACCCAGCAGGGTAGGCAGAAGGAACAGCGCGCGAGAGTGGGAAGACGTCAGGGACCCCGCCAACCAGTCACAGCACTCGCCACAGGGCAGAGGGCTGCAGAATGACCGAGGACAAGGACACCCAAACCTCGAAGGGGAGAAAGGCCCAGTAAACTGGTTTTCTCGATTATCAATCGGCGTTACCGATCGAACCCTTCTGACAACCGACTTTGTCGCGCACTGCTGGTTGCTGCAGGACACCACACCACCTTCCTAAAACTTCCTCACGTCAATGATCGTCTCCCAGAGCAGTGGAATCCGGCCGGCTATGAGACAGGCGGCGGATACCCAGCGGACTTTGGGATCGCGTGGTGGCTGGCTGCTGATAGCTCTGCTGACCAGCACCTCAAGTGGTGGGGGCCTTCGGACGGTGACGGGCGGACGGCGCCCTTTATAAATGCTGTGTCTGATGTCTCTGTATTCCCGTACAGCCTCTGGACCGATAATCGTTCCCTGCCAAGCCTGTTTGGCACCGTAAGGCGAGATTTGTGTAGCCCTGCGCAGCAGTCGTGGCGCGGTGTCGAGGGCACAAAAACGGCCGAGATCTACACGCTGTAATGCCGGTTGGTTGGCGGCGTGCTTGGCGACCAAAAGGGATGAATCGGAAGGTGGGAAGAATGTAGAGAGTAATTGCGCCCCGGGGCCGGAGGTTATAATGCCATTACGAGGGGAATACTTGTTTTAATAGAGGTTGAGTTTTTTTTCCCGTGCAGGAAGTGGTGGGCGGCGGGCAGTTGGCAGTGGGCAGCTGGGAAAGGTGATGCGCAGCGGATCTGAGGGTCTCGAGGGTTTTTGGTCGATCTTGGAGGCGGGCCAAAGGGGGGAAGGGGGGGGCGAGCCGCCCAGGTGCTCTTGCTGGGGACCGGGGGATGGGGGAGGGGGGGTGTGAGGCTTGGTAGTCCCGCAGGTCGTATGGGTGTAGGGAAGAAAGAGTTGAGGATTGCCCGCGTCTGCGTCTGCTATCGGCCTCGAAGGCGGGGCGCTCGAGATGCGGGCGTGAGTGGGCTGGTCGCATCAGGATGGAGCGATGCGTTGATGAGGGCCAGGGGGACTGGGTGGCTCAAGGTTGCCCGCCGCAAATTGGCATCGAAACGGGGAAGCGATACAAGTCGGCAGTGGCTTTCAGTGGCTCTTGAAGCAGCTTTTGGGGGACTGGCGTGGGCCTGTAACAGGTACCTCGCAGTCGGTGTCTGAGTTTGGAAGCCGCCTGAATCGTGGGCTGGCACGCGAAAAGGTAGAGGTACGAAGGTCCTGTCCTGGGACAGAATCCCGGGCGACAGTGCCCAAGCCTCCGCGCATCTTTGAGATTGCAGACGCCAAGGGTCCCACCAGACTAGCTGCGGCGAGCGACTCGCATCATGCTGCAATTGGGGGATATCGGAAAGATTTGATCAGCCGTATTATTAACCAGCACAACATAGAGCGAGTTCGAGGATCCAGGTATCTAACGAAGCCTCGCCAGAGCCAGCAGGCAATGACTGCATGGGGCGAAGGCGCGTTGAGACCGGTCAGCCATTGCCGGGATGGACATGAGACGAAAGCGCATTCACCGCCGGGTCTCCTGGTCGCCGAGCTTATCAATAGGCAGCGGACAAAGACGGGAACAAAAGACCTCGCGCCGCCGGGGGGTTCCTGGAGGAGAATGGCTTTCATACCGGTACCTCAAATGGGGCAGGTATCGTTGTATTGTCAAGTGACGACAAAAACTGAAGCGGCGAATCCGTGGCATTTCCTGCCTCTAGACTCGACCAACGCTGCAGAAAGCTCCAGATCGAGACCTGAGCAAATCTCGTCCCCGTCGGTTTCTTGGCTGTCTCTCTCGGCGTGTTTCGTGGATCGAGAGGGCGAGAAGAGGTTGGCTCGTGGATGTACCGCTACAGGTCTGCGTGGATGGTACGTTACGACATTTTTGCGCTACGAAACCTGGATGCGGGATGGTGTCGCACGCCCACCCCACCAGGGCCGAGGGGCCGAGCTTGCGACCATCTTATCACTCGACCCCGCGGCTGATTGGCCAAGCATGACCGCACACGACAGGCGTGCGCTTCAGCGCTTCATTCTAGAAGACGGTTTTTCCGGCCAGCAGAAACATCACTTGACTGAGCCTTGCCCGACCATAGGATACCCTCCGGCCCGAGCATTACCCTCTGGTTCCTGCGGTCTCTTTGATCTCTGTTGACTTTGAGTCGTTGCAATACCGTGTCTGTGCTGCGTGCTTTCTCTCGGTCTTTCTTCGCCGGCACTGGCTTTGAGACCTAGCCTGTCGTGCTTGTCGCCAAGGCGCCTCAGGAATTACCAAGACTGCCCATAAATATGTCGCAATATGAGGCCCGTGTCGGCTTCAGCAGAGCGCCCTGATCATAGGCTGGCAAATTCGGGGTAGCTCGCAAGAGAGGTAACTTATTGTATCCGATCATCTGCTTCACAGGCGATTCAGAGCAAATTTTACCCTCTTTCTCTGACAACAATCCAGACCCGCCGGCGCTTGTTGCCCTCGACTTGCCGAAAGCAAGTGGGTCCCTGACCCCACACTTGGCGGTTCCCCAGCTGGCAGGCGCCAATGGCGGCTGCCCACCCTAGCCGGAGACGGCTCAACGCCCCAGTGAAGAGCTTAATTAACAACGCTGTTCTTCCCTGACGAGGAAGGACAGACATCAGCAATATTTGCTGAAACTCAATTGAAGATAATGCTGAGGCGGGCGGGCGGAATGACGGGGCAGAGTGTAGCGCGACTTGCGGGTTGATCGTGCCCAGCCGCTGCTCCCCTGCGTCATCGCTTCGTTTTGTTTGGTCTAAGGTGGGGAGTCCCATCGCTAATCACTTCAACGTTGATCTCCGCCGCTCCAGTGTCCTCTCGCCATCCAGCCGGAACCGTCCCTCGCAATGAGCAATTGCATCATATCACTTTGTCATCCATGTGGCAGTTCCAGGTTCTATCGGTAAGCCGACGATCGCAGCGGGAAGCAAACAATGTTGCCGTCACCAAGCGTCCCTGAGACGCCGCCGCCATCCGAGGAGGCCACGGAGGCCTGCGATGTCTTGATGTCTCTCATGGATCCAGCGACGTGCATCAAAGCGCATCAACCAGTACGACGCGGGGACTAGCACATAGGTTAGCCGGTGTCACCCACGACACCTTGAAAGTTCGCTCACGGCGAAATATGTGTGGATGCGCTCAAGATCCAAACATCCGGATTGTGAATAGGGTTCAGCCTTTGATTTGCCCGAGAGGGGCCAGATGATGAGGGACATGGTGTTCCGCACCTGTCCATCGGTTACAATGTGTACAGTATGGATTCCGTCACGAGTCGCCCTTATTATTTTCAGAACATTCCTCTCTCCGAACCGAGCCGCGGAGCAGTGATTGTGGACATGGCGGCCTTGGAGACCTTTGGTGTAGCGCTTCACGCGCTTCTCCACACAAGACTACCGAGAACCAGGATCTCCGAGCCCTGAAGACAAGTGATGACAGGCCGATCTCGTGATTTTCCACATCGTCGACTCGCGGAATCCTGAGACATGTTTGGGGCGATCTGTACTTTTCGCCTTTCACTGCAGTCAGTTCATCTACACCTTGACTCCCTCGGCCATCTGGATGGCGTTTCTTGGTACTGTAAGGCACTCGGCTCTCCGCTGTTGCCAAGGACTCGGCGCCTGTCATTGTGGCTGTTTGCTGCGGTCGTCCCTGTCCCACAGCAGCGCCGTGCGAACCTTACAGCATACAGCGGTGGCACACGACTTTGCCAGAACACATCCGATCTTATCACGAACCAACGGAATGAGCGAAACCGTTGCATTCCTGGTTCGCATCATTTGCGAGCGTCGCCCTGCGTCGATAGATTTGATGCTCGGGCCTACGGGTCAGCAAATCTCTCCTGTCTGCGCTATCTATCCGGGTAGGCCAAAAGGGAAAGCCGCCGTCAAAAGGGAAAGAAGTCGCGAGTCGCTCAGTCGCAGTCGCCTGACAGTTCCACAACACCGGCGACGGCTCTGGCGCTGCCCCCCACGCTTGCTCAAGATAGGTTCCGCCCTGCGGTTTGAGTGGCTCGCTTGGATTAAAGCTGCATCAAGAGCTGCAGCCTCCCAGAGCACCAAACAAAATCATCAAACCTTCAAAAAACTCATTTCATTGGGGCTAGTAAGAGGGGCTCAACCTGCGAACTTGTTCTGCATTGGACTGGGCCGTTGTGCCCGCGAAATAGTCCGTACCTTGGTCGAATCCCATTTCCACAGCGTAATCCGTACCACTATAGAAGGGACAGGCCCCGAATCTGGGCTACTCTATTGTCGAATCTCGATACGTCGTGTTCCCAGCCTGATCAGGATGTCACAGTTATCACCAGCGTCTGCGTCCAATGGCGCAACACGCTGAGCGTACGTCGACGCCCAGGGGATCAAGCCGCCTTGGCAGTGCGATCTCCCGTCTCGGCGCTCTTCTGTCTGTCTCGGTTTGAGTCGATTTCGCGCGATCGAGCTGCAACATCTGCTGAAACGACCGATCAAGTGCTCTGGCCAGCAGGCGGCCGTTGGTCCTGCTCTTCTCGTCACATACCAAGACTCAATTGCACGACGCAGGGCTCTTCACACCCAGAACACATCGGCTCTTTTGCCGAAGGCGAAGGCTTGTCGGTGCCACAATTGCTTGTTTTCCCTGCCCCTCCTTGGGGACCCTTTCTCCCCGCACTCTGATTCTTGCTTCCTCGCCGCTGGCCAACATCGTTCGACAACCACCAGCTCCGTCCGCAGCGGCTTGCACCCGGGGCGCAGTTCGGGGCGCCAATGGGCTGTCCGTGGTCGCAAAGCGACGTGTTGCTGGCCGGCCGCCACCGCATAACACGGCACGAAGGGGTCTCCGCGAGATTTGGAAGGGAATGATAATCACGGTTACTTTTGCTGGCCCCACGCTCGGGGTGAGAGACAAGAGACAAGAGACAAGAAACTGCTCGCCTGCCTGCTTGCTCTGTCCAGACACTCGCCCACATTTGGCGGATGAGGGGGATGCCGTCATGCACGGCTCCCTGGGATTGAGAGCCTCATACGCAGTAAAATGGAGCAAGAAGCGGTGTGGATGCCACGACGCCCGCCATCACCCGTGTTGCTACGCCGTACTTCGCAGACCTGTCTCCGGTCGGCAGAGCAAAACCATGCGAGCCCTGCGCATGCATCGACCCGTAGGATTATTGGCATGCGCTCGGGCGGTTTCGCGAATGGGATGAAGCCTTTTGGTCAACCGCTGCATGCAAAGCACGCCCGCGATAACTCAACGTTCGAGTAGGCCAGCTTGTCACAAGCCACACATCTCGTGAGTCGCTGCCTTGCTGGAATCGGCGCCGATGCTCTGGCCATGCTGCCAGCGGGACTTGGCGCTTCCGGAACGAAGGCCACCGCGTTGTCGCTGGTTTGCAGGCAAGGGAGCGCCGGTCCCGGTGTCACGGCAGAGGCAGTTCGATGTGTCCAGGCAGGCAAGCACTCACGACACCAACATGGCACATCATTCGCTCGAGTCTTTGCGGGCTCACAAGACGCAAAGGGCTGGGCATCATACCACTTTTCTCCCTTTTCCATCATGGCGTTCTATTTGGTAGCAGACCCTAAGGTTTAGTCCTCCGCGGTTCAAGACTCTCAGCCAGAAGGCTGCCAAAAAGCGGAATCGAGCGGTCGAAAATGCCTCACTTTTGGGATGTACCGCGACATACGCGGCGCATTGACCCATTCCCAGCTGTCTGTCCAAAGATCGTTTGGGGCTAGATCGCGGCGCCAAGTACCCGATACATTTTTGACTTTCTGGGGGCGTGTGGGATTGATCACAGCCCTGTGTCAATGGCCTTTTGGGTTCGTTTCGTCGAGCCTAGGCGGCCGTTTCCTCAATCAGTGTTTGGTACCGACCCACGAGATCGAAACAGCGGACTCGGAGTTAAACACGTAAACCTTGCGACCTAAGAAGGATCGAAAAGAGAGTTCAGTACCTGCATTGGTTTTCCTATGGCCAACAAAGCAAGCTTCGTAATGACGCTGGTCTTGGCATCTTGGCAGGAGAACGAGATCCGCGTGTGGTTACAACTTGCGCCAGCATCGAACGCATTTGTCACTAACACGTTGTCCCGTCTCAGAGATTCGCGATAGCGCAGAGCCCACGGCCTCTTGGGGTTTCGGTACTTTCTCCTCGCCTTTGATAGGAAGTCGGGTTCGTCTTTAGAGATTTATTCTCTGACAAATTCGGCAACGTCAAGACAACTCAGCGCTCCAATGGTTTCAACCAACCATACAGTCACCATGCAAGCTGGCGTGTCACAGCCAGCCAACAAATCACCATGAACTTGAAGCCGCGGGTTGGGGCTAGGCTAGCTCGAAGCCGAGCGTCGCCGCCCCAAACAAACAATCCTGCCGACCATGTAGCACGCAAGCAGCACGCCGATCGACGCGCAGTACAGCGGCTGGGTAACACGTAGTCCCGGCGGAGGTTGTCTGCCCAGGTAAAGAACCACGCAGCCAGAGCCACCTCCCTCCCTCCCGGCCCGGCCAGCTTCCCCCCTTTCCCCGCGGCGGAGAATGAGAACACAGCAGGCAAGTTGTGCGTCGTCGGTGTCTCCCAAACCCCGGATCCGATACCGAGTGGCTTCGGTCGTGGAACAGAAGCGGCAGAGAAGGATGACAGCACTGCCACGGAAGCAATGCTAGCTCCCCGTCTGTCCAGTGGATAGTACCCAGTGCCCCTCGGTCCCCGCAGCAGCTGCGGTGGCAACGGCGGCAGAATGAACGGGCTCCACGGTCCTTTTCTCCCGGCGATGCCGACCGTTCCGGACCGCCGATCAACAAACCGGGAGAAGGAGGGGGCTGGGAGGGTCCGTTACCTAAGCCGGTGGGTTTTCTCGCTTCCGGCTTGCGTTGGCCGTCCCCACACCTGGCCTCGGTCCCGGTTTCGGGTCAGTGGGAAAGGGAGCGGGTCTCGCTTCTCGCGGCTGAGGGCAAGAAGGTGGAAGGGTGACGCGAGGCCCGGCAGGGTCGGCCCTTGTTGGGGGAGGGGGTGCGGCGCCGATGGCGGGTTTTGTGATTTTCTTACTCATTGTCTGTTGATCGCCCCTTTAAGTCGGGTCGGCGGGTTATTCCCGCCTCCTCTTTGCCCTTGGCGAGGGCAGTGTTTGTGGGCTCAATATTTTTGACTGAGTGACTGGACCAAGAGAGCGGCTCTGCAAGGACCTAGTGTCGAACTGACTCGGGTGGCTCTCCTTCCCCGCCATGCGGTGAGATGGCGAGAATGTCGTCACAGGGAACAACCTTCTTGTCTTCCGTACATGTTGCGAGCGGGATGCCCTCCCCACGTGCATCGGATGCGGGATGAGATTGACACTTCCTTCCGAGCTGTGCCAGACTGTACGGTAGGCAGCGAGGAGGGCTGTGCAGGATCTGGATTACCGGGCCGTGGGTGCGTATGGGGAGGAGAGATTCGTGGAGTGTCAGGCAAGTTGGCAGCTAGCATTTGTGTGTGTGCAAGCGTGCTGCGACAGGTTACACACGAGCTACTATACTAGAGTAGGGTTCTTATGGCCTCGTGACCATGCGGTGTTGCGATGGCTGAGGCTAGACCGTTTACCTACCTGCACGCGTGGTAGGTAGATAGCTGAGGCGCGTCGGGATGGACAGACAAAGGAACGGTACCCCGCGTTGCTCTGACTTGTGTTGTGCGCCGCGACGTGATGGAGCTGGAGATGCGAGGCGGTCCTTTGGGCGGAGGGAGGCGTGCTGCACCGGCTGGGCCGAGGCTTGGGACGTACGGTTCTGCCTCTGTGTTGTGTGTTGGTAGATATTTGATGGCATGTTGTCGGGTAGGGTAGGTACGAGGTGGAGAGTATGTGTATGTGGTATGTGTCTGCATAGCCTCCTGCTGCGCGGTTCTGCTGGCGTCGTCGCGGTGTTGATGGTGATTCTGATGGTGCGGAGGGGACGGGGGGGGACAAAGATCCCGCCATGAGTAGGTGGGTGTCGGTTCGAGTTGCTTGTTAGATGTAGGTAAGGTACCTTAGGTAGGTTCAAGTTGCTTGTTGAATGTAAGAGGGTGGGTAGCTAGGAAGGTAGGAATGCAGCTGGTCCATCCATCTGTGTTGGTGTTGTCGTGGATGTGTGGCTGGCGGTTACACCGAATGCAGATGCTGATGCTGTTTGTTTGGTTGGTTGGTTGGTTGGTTGCTTGCTTGCGTAGTGTGCTGGTTGTGGTTGTTACAAGGTGCTTTCTTTGCTAGATAGATACCCCTTAGTGTTGACACGGAAAGGTAAAGGGGGTAAACAATAAGGGGCAAGGGGCTGTGAGGGATGTCGCTGGATATGAGCTGGCCTGTTGAGAGGGTTGTGTGTGCTGGGCTGGTATCGTGATCTGTTGGTGGTGTCGCTTCTTGCTTGCTGGCTGCTTGTTGTTTGTTCTCTGGGTGTTTGCTAGATGATTGACGGGAGGAGTGGTGTTGTTGTCCCCGGCTAGTGACGTGTGCCGCTGATGATGCTCTTGCATTGTTGTCTGTGTTGTGAGATGTTGCGAGATGACGAGATGGCCATATGACTCTGTTCGAACCGATTTCAGAAGCAGGGGAAGGGTACTAATCAGGATGGCGAGAGAGTATGGGGCAATACTGTGATGATCTGCTGATGTTGGATATGTGACTACGCTGCTCAGCTCTCAAGAGTCATTGTCCACAGAGTAAGGAATGATACGGCCTGTTTTGCAAATGGTGCTTTCATTACCACCGGTGCCGGGGATTGTTAGTTGTGATCGTTTCCTGGGTTAACAAGATAGGAGGCTCGCAACGGAGCTTCTTGTCATGGGAGATTAGAGTATTCATTTTTACATCCTGTAACTACTCGTGCCTACTGCTCTGTGGGCAAGCTAGATCAACTTGAATCCTTGTCCTGCTGCGAGGCGACATGTGGCGCCCCTGTTTCAACAAGGCGAGGCTCGCAGTGCGCTGTTTAGAAATGGGAAATTCCTCTCTGCTCCCAGATGTCGTTCTTCGTGGTATCACAGTAGGATGTAAGTACGCGTGTTCGTGTTTTAGAGCTGCGCAGACAGCCCCAAGTTTATTGCCCCAGAGCTTGCTCGCACGTCAGATCTCCCACACCCAAGGTGGCGGTGTGTACATCGCCGCCTGGGAGCCAGGGAAGGGTACTGCCTGCCGATGCTGCTTCCATTTTGCAGCTCGGAGAGAATGCGGCTCTCGAACTCGAATGGACCGCGGAAAAAGAAACCAGCCCGCGCCGGTATATGGATACCCTGCGCTTTAAGTACGACAAGGCGCGCATGACACCGTGAATCCCAAGACCCGGCCATGATGATTGTTAATTGTCGCCGCTGTCGCCTCCCGACAGCGGCGATGGCTGGTCACATGAAGCGCAGGCACCGTGAACGTCCTGGTAGGTGCGTCCCGAACGACAAGAAGTTTGGAGAGCAAGCTGTCCACGGAGATGAACCGACCGAGTACTTGACGTTGACAGACCTAGCGGCAAGCTACAATTTCTTCCTACTTGCCTCAAACTCGAGAGCGAGGTCAAGCGCCACCTCCGCTTCAACTTTGGATGGACTAGATGCCATCCTTAACAACTCAAGCCTCGGCAACCTCTACTCTTCCACACCACAAAGCTCATGCAGATAGCAGTAGTAACAGAATTCCCAGCGGACATTACTCGGATTTCCTAGCTAGCATAAAACACCATTGTGGGCTGTGGCAGCCACGATGGAGGCGTGAGGATTCTGGTTCCTCACGAAAGCAGCACATGTTCATTTTGTCATCGTTCACCGTGCGGAATAATCTGTTCTGGTAGTGCTTGTGTTTACCGCGTTCAAGAGAGCCTGGGATCGATCCACAACTCGTTGTCAAATGCCCCTTCTGCTGTACTGCTTTGCAATCTCACACACGGAACTTGGGTGCAGGCTGTAACACCAAGACACCCTAAATATTGTCCATCGGCGGGTTAAATGGCTAGCCCCCCTGGCGAGTTATCTTGTTCAAAGGCCGTCAGGATAAAGCCGAGAAGAGCGAGACCGCAGTTTAGTGCTTCTTCACCACCGAAAGGAACGCTTTGCACATACGCCACGACATTGGAACCGGCCTCGCTCAACTGGATTCGATCTTCGGGAGACAAGGGCTCGTAGTCTTCGTCTCCTTCGGAATAGTCTTCCACCTCTTCGGTATCCTCGTCCCCGTCGCGTCCGCCCTCCCCAGCGCGCCTACTAAGAGCATCGGGAGCATTGGGTGGGTCGGCATACACTGCCCGGGAAATGGAAATTTGGGCAGCATCAACGGCGTTTTTGATCGGGGTGATAATGTCCTGGTCCGCGCTCCGCTCGGGGTTTCGCGCAAACTTGACCAAGACGAGTTCGCGATTGGAGACATGGAATGTAAACCGGGTATTACGACAGCTGCAATACCAGAGGAGCTGCCCGAGATCCGCCCTAAGCATGGATTTTACGTTGGGTAGTTTCTTGCCACCCTTTGGCGTCCTGGGGCTATCTGTCCCACCCTTTGGGTCGTTCTTGGGGCGTAACTTGGCATCGCCTATGACGAGGCCCCTGAGATTCTTCGAAGGATCCCCCAGTCCAATGGTGTAATCGGGGGTATAGGTCTATATGGTGCGTAAAGTACTTGTACGGCAAGGGTAATGGGTGAAGGGCCAATATGTGCCCATAACAATGGTCCGGTCGCCGTGTCCTGGGACGTGCAGCTCCGCCAGAGCCACTTTGATGCGGTACATGAGCGTTTGCGATAAAAGGTGGACCCAGCTCTGCTCGTTGGGGATGTACCGCTCGTAGCCTTCAACAAGCGGTCGTGCGCGTTTAATACCCTGATGTAGCTCGTTGAAGTCATGGCAGAGTCGAGATATGGTTTCAAGGGCCGTGTCGTGTGTAAACTCGGCCCAGTGGTTGACCTGCACCTCCTCGGCGAGGAAGGCGTATGCGCGGTTCGCCCCTCCACCCGGCTTTATCGCTGAAACAGGACCGACCGCGTCGTCGCAGGCTGATGCGAGCCATTCTAGAAGAGTGAGGGTGCTGGTAGACATAGAGGCTATTGTGGGTGGTACATGTGTTGAGCGGGGCCGAGCGTCAATTGAAGGAACCTCACTTACCCGATCACGGCAAACCGGGGCTTGAGATGCAAGAGGCAAGGATCAATAACCGCGACGGGTTGGTCACGGCGCTTGCGGGAGAATTGAGATAACCGACTCAGGGGTGCGGATCGATAATTGCCAGGGTCTGCCCAAGGCAGCAAGGGCATGTTGTTTTTCCGGTTCCCCACCAACAGAGCGCGAAGCCCCACATGGCGCTCGCTATTGGCACGACCAAGGCGCGACGAGAAGCACTCCACGTTCGGCTTTTCTCGACTCTCAAAGTCGACGCCCTCCAGCCAGCCAGCATTAACCGCAGATCACTGCATGCGATGCCAGCTAAGTCCTCCTCCTCCCGAATGAGTGATGCATCTGGGCCACCGCGCGCGCGTCCGGCACGCCGGGCGGTGGAACTTGTCTCGTGGCGAGGTAGTCGGGAGACTCTGCGGGTACGTCACGTGCACATGCTGCCACTGAGTGCCACACAATGATGACGGATGCAACTCGGTGCTAATGGCTGAACTGCATCTGGTGCTTAGTGTTCGTCCGAAATCTTCTCAGCACATCAAACAGCCCTTATTGTTCTCGGCAGCAGGGGTGCAGCGAAGGGGTACATGACGCACCGCCTCACGTCATCGGACCCAGCCGAGCGGGAGCTTACTTTGGATTGCTCTGTGCCCTGTTGCGGGCGCCTTCCCTTGTCGGATCTGCTATCGAACAGCGATATTTCCAACACCTGCAACCCCAACACGTTCAGCAACTGCTCGAGATAGCCACCGATGCAGTCCGCCTGCTGCATCGCCACAATGTCTCATTCCCAAACCCGCTTGCCGCTCTTTCCGTCGTTCTCCCTGCCGGCCATCCGACGCCTTCGATGAGCCCACCCCAGCCGCTGCGGGGTGCCTTTCACGCCAAGAACGACTCGTGCCCTTCCTCGAGTACAATCTCTCCGCTCGACATCTCCCCCACCGGCAGCGTTTCCCTCGGCGGCGGGCTCGACGCGAAGAACTGGATCTGCGCCCGCTCTTAGAACTTGAAGCAGCCACGAGCCTGCTCTTCCGCCTTCGTGACGCCCCCGCACCATGTTTCGTCGACGCGCCAGGTCAGATGGCCCTGAGAGGATTCCTCGCGTGCGATTTTTCCAACACTGCATACCCATGCCTGATGGTGAGCAAGGTCGCAAACCCGTCGCCACAGTTGGCACTCTCCCTGGCGTGCGCCCTCACATTGGCAGCCGACCGCGAGAGCTGTCGGGTTATCTTGCACGCAGTCCTCGGGGGATCCGAAGCGGCCCCACCGCACATTGTAGATCCGGAGGGTATACTGCGCTTCTATACGGGGCGTCGCAGGCTTCACCCTAGTAGACAGCAAGTCGCTACTACTCTACAACCCAGCGATACCCAGGACCGTAGCACCCCTGACCCGTGGCCCGACACAGAACTGGACGGAGAAGTCCTGGCAAAACTGCTGGTTTGCTCTGCTGCTATTGAGGGCTGGTCCGGGAGAGTCGACAAAGCTGAGAGATGGCGCGATGCCGTTATAATGTTTGATGTCTATCTTTCCGGCGACGGATGGCGCTCGTCAATATGTGGCTTTGCTTGGAGTGAGGGGACTACTCGGGCCAAGGAGCTCCTGCGTTTAGCTAGAATAGGGGATGAAGTAGGGGTTGAACAAGTGCAAAGGCCGGCGTTGATTCCCAGTACTCGAGCATCATCGCTTTAGTTTTCCTTCTTAGCTCCTCAACCGTTTGCTTGTAGTCGTTGCTCTCCCCATCTGCGATGCCCTGAAGCTTCGCCGTAATGTCATCGGCAGCTAACTTTCCCGCCAGCATTCGCAGTCCCTTGACCATGGGGGCTTCGGGAGTCGCTCCTTGTGCACGTGTAGTTCGTCGCTACTCGGATGGGCGAAATGCTGAGAAGCAGTCGAGCCTGAGCTGGCCGTTATATCGTGTATCAGGGCGGCGTTTCCCTCGTCAATCACCCTACACATAGGGTTATTCGCTTTCGCGTACCACTTTTCCATTTCGGCATCAGACAAGACCAGCGATGCTCGACTTTGCTCCCAGTCGAACACCCGTAGCCATCAACCCGGCGCTTTGTGCCTGAGATAGACGCGGTCCTCGAGCGGCTTCTTGGTGATGGCTCGCCAAGGATGTAGACTAAGCCCGGCAGCTAACGGCAGAACCTCAATCCGACATTCGGGGAAACACACCTGAAGGCCTCCAGTCAACTCTTCTGATAATGGCAGTTGAAACCACTTCACTGCCTGGTGGGTCATTCTGCCGACAGCAACGCTCCGTTCGCGTGCTAGCATTACTTCGTATGTATCTCTGTTCGCATATATCTTCTGCTGTGCCCGTCGCAGGTCAGCCTTGATTCCGTACGCCCAATGGACATCCACAGGGTTTGTTGGGAGTGAGGCCGGTTCAAAATTGACGACCGTCAGAAATGGACAGATAACTTCCACCTACACAATTTGCCGGCGTTTCGCTCATTCCACTTAGCCTCTATTAACAAGTCCGTATATGGCAATCGGATTAGGTTGAATCCCCCTTGCAGCAGTCCTCGAATATGTACACGCCTTGACAATATGAATATGAAAGAAGCTGGAGTCGACAGTGAAAAGACCCGTCGTTGGGAAATCCTGCCATCTTATGCATTCTAGAAGCACCATTCTTGCCCATCCACATCATGTTTATCGCGGGTTAAACGAGGGTATCCAAATCTTAGATATTCCATCACAACCCCCTAGGACACTCATTACCAGCCAGCCGGAGCCAGAGCCATATGACGACCCTTGCCATTGAAGGTCGCCATCTGCGACAGAGCCACCCTCTCCTTGGAAACCTCGTGCACTCTCCTGGTTCACTCAGGGGTAATCCGGCGACGGTAGTAAGACCATAGCCGGGGCAGCAGCTGAACGTCTTGGGCGCAGTATAAGATGATGTCGTTTGAGAGTGGGCGCCTGTTGAATACACTATAGCTGCCGCCGTGTTCCGGAGAAAATAGCTTGACGCCAGCATCCTTGACGGCTCTCCAGGCGAGCCGCTCTGCAAAGAATAGATCCGCATCTCTCTCGATACACTTTAACAGTCCACTGACGTGCTTCACGTGCTTCCTAGAGAAGGTACGTGTTGCAAGCTCTATTAGCTGGTGATGGGTGTTGAGCTCGCCCTCGACAGTTTAACCATTTTGGACGGCAACTCTGCTTCTCCTTCGACCTCTCACACGTGAGCAGGGGACTATAGGTGGGGGTGGAGACGGTAGAACTCATCCAGTGGCTCTCTTGTAGTTTCATCCAGACCTTTTCTTTCCAGGGGCACAATATTCGATGTTCCAGCAATAGGAAGCCATTTCCGCACTGCTTGTGCCTCCATACTTCCCAATGGCTTGCTCCAATCCAGTCTCGAACTCGCCCTCTGTGTTGATGCGAACCCCCGTCGCCCAGGGTCAGCGCATATAACGGTATGCTTTAATACCCAAGCCCATAGCTTGCTGCCGCCCTCACCAGCTCTCTTTGGATGAATCTCATCGGGGCTAAACGGGGCTCGCAAGACTCTGAAGCTGAAAGGGTTGCTGGAAGGTTGCCACCAATGCACCTGGAATTGGGGTTGGCTGTATCTCGTTGGTCCGTAAATGGAAAGAAAGGGGACCTAGCCCGTGAGAATAGACTTGGAGGAACGCTCACATGAGGTATTTCTAAAAAGTAAGCCCCTGGGAGACAGCAAGACCTTACTCGCATCTCACAGTTTACCGGGGAATTCGACTGGACGGTGACTGGGCATTTCTTTTCACCGGAGGGTTTGTCCCGTGTCAACATGTGCTGTGAGAATTTCTCAGAGGGATGATGCTGATGGTGTTTCTGTGGGTAGCTACCAGGAGACCTTTTTGTATGACCCCCGAGGCGCTCCGAGCAGGCTACAGTGACAGACTCAGGAACGCAGCAAGCTGCAGTATGGTCGCGTGTGGAGGATATTTGTGTGCGTCGACGTGCGTGCCGTGTTTCCGGAAGAGCAAGACGAGAGAAACGAGAGGAACGGCACTGTTGCCAGACTTTGCACCGCCACCACAGAGTTAAAAACTCCCGAGACTTCCCCGGTAATCCAAGAGGCGGCAACTCATTAACAACTCAGGAATTTCGGATCCGAAAGAAGCCTCCCGGCAAGTTCAATCCGGGGTCCCATCACGCCAAGCAGCCGGCTCTCGGGGTCCAGGACCCTTGGACCCTTGAACATCCAAATTCGGGAATAGCGCGCAAGACGTTGCATGCAACCCCAACATCGGCTTTCCAGAATGGGACCAAAGTGTGGGGTTGGAAATTACCGCTCGACTATTCCTGGGTTTCCGGCAGCTTTGTTGTCCTCGTGATGCCTTTCTGTCGGTGAACGTCAAGTGTCGGTCAACTCGCCGTAAACTGTTTGCCTGGGCAGCAGCGCCAGTCGGGACGGGGAAGGCGCTCGGCACGACATGGGCCCTGGTCTGCACCAATCAGCCCGATGGGACGCCAGGGATCTCATCGACCCAGCCAACCAGCCAACCAGCCCTGGCCGGCTGGGGTTCCTTTCGGCGTCGGGCCGTCCCCCGCGATGCCTGCCGTTAGCTGGAATTTGTTTGATGACTCTCCTTGCGTGCTGGATTTCTCTCTGGCTTCAAACGAATGCATGTGCTCGCTATGGGAGTTGGGCGTCGTTTTCCCGCATGGCCAGGTAAGGCGCGAATAGGCCTGGTCAATTGTTCGAGTCTAGGGGGCCAGAGAGGCTGGACTGTGAGATGGGATGGCGGATGCATTGCCAGCAGTCCCTGGTCGCCATGCAATCGTGCCCGCCCGCCTTGTGTGCTGTTGTCACCTCAGGCTTTCAGGTACGAAGTACTCCGTAGTTTGAGACCGTTGCCCACCATGGCTCCTTAGCAGGGAGACGGTGAATATCCAATATTAGAAACCGATTACCTACCTGGAAATTGGAAACTGGTGAGTTTCCAGGGTCCTGGCAACCAAAGCAAGAGCCATTGAACTCTCTCCTTCGTCTGGCTGTTCACCGTCCGGATCCACCCGTCGTTGACCTCGGTGGCCAGCACCTTTAGCGAGGCAATGCCCGGGATGCGTGTCGATGTGGGGGAAAGGTGACCAACACCGTAAGGTGGGGATGAGTTTCGGCCTGAATGGGGAACGAACCGCTGGAGCCGCAGCCAATTTGCCCGTTTCTGCTTCGTCACAGACCAACCAAGAAAAGCGACTTTCCCATCCCGCTGGTTAGGCACAGGCCACCCTGGTGTCAGCACAAGCCAAAACCAGGAGATATCCGCATCCTCCCCTCGTCCCCTTTTCTGTACGCCTCATTGCTTTAAATCCGCAATGCGCCGCAAATCGACGACGTCTCTGCATCTGTCCCCGAGCCTTCGCATCGCCCAGCCCGTGCTTCCCGCCGTCATCTAGCCCCGCGCGTCTGCTCAGAGGAGTCAAACGGGGAGGTTTGCGCCGTCAAAACGTCAAGTTCACACTCACATGGTGCCCCCCGCTCGCTCCCAGTCCAACACCGTCTCGAAGCCGTCGTCGCAAACAGTCGACCGAACTAGGACAGAGCAGCCCGTTGCCTGCCGCAACCGAGTGGTAAACAATACCGACAGACAGGTTGGTGTCAGGGAATGACATCAATGCGACTGACCGTCAACATCGTGCACGACCACGACGACAAGCATAAGTGGCGTCGACTGCCCACTTCGACCACCAGTCAACCACCAGCCCTAGGAACTCTGTTCAACGCGCCTTCCCAAGATCAACCCCTCAAATGACCACCACAATGACGAGGCTTCCCTCCGATTCGTTCTGGCCGACCGGCGCCCTCGAAACGAGCGACTCCTCCATCATCTCTCCGCTCACTCTTCCTCGCGGCGCTACGGGATATTTCGATCAAGTATCCACAAAATTTAACCCTTCCAACCAAGTCTCATCCGCCAGCCAAATGCCCGCAAGAACCATTCGAGGAAGCTGCGTGTACTCCCCTCTATCGCCTGGTGCAAGAGGCCCCGCCCTGCCTCAGCTACCTCAATTTCTGTCGCCTCACCTTGTTCCGGTTGGACGAGAACCGCAGCAACCCCGATCTACCAGTCTCCCTCCGACGCATCGTAACACCAGTCTCGGTCCAAATAGGCCCCGAACCAATACGGGGTCAACGCCAAGAGCGGTGGCAGCCCTCGGTTTGATGCAAGGGCCGGCGGTCAGTGGGTCGCTGGCGAACGGCGCAATGTCGTCAGTCACATCAATACCGGCAGGCCATCCGCGCACCATCTCCGCGGACTCTACAAGCTCGCCCTCGCAGTCCCAAATGATCCGGCGTTTGGTCCAGCAGAATGGACGGATAAGAGAGGCCTGGGAGGCTGAGCGAAAATACCTGGAGGCTAATCGGGAGCGTGCCGAAGAGGTGTACAAGGAAGAGCGCAGCTTTATGGAGGAGGAACGAACTGAGTGGGAAACCGAGAAGGCCCTTCTCTTGCAGGAGATTGACCGGCTTCAGCAGGAAGTCCAGAACCTCGGGGGGCATGCTGGGCAGCCTAGAAACATCAGTGTTGCAGGTTCCAGGAACGCCTACAAGCCTCCTCATTCCCTCCGTGGCGGAGGTGCCTGGGAGGCATCCCCAGAAAGTATGCGGAGCTCGATGTCATCGCAGGGACTACCGACCATCAAAAACAGCATCTCCCTCCCTCAGCTCCAATCGGAGGGGCTGCCAAACCGTGCACTTCTTGGCTTAGAGCCCATGCCGTTCAGAGCAGCTTCACTCACAGAACTAGCGGTGGTCCCCGAGGCCGAAGCTGGCCCTGTTCCCATCGTCGATGTCCAGGAAATTCATCCCGAACTGGAGGGCATCCCGATCAAAGCCAACACCATCCAAAAGACCACCTTTACGGACAGCCCGTCGCAGGGCCAGTCGAAGAATTCGAGCAGGGCATCGTCTCCACCTGGATCCACTCGGCCTAGGATCACCTCGCAGGACTCTAAGGAACAGACCTTGCGGGTCTTGGCCGCCGAGGAGTCGGCCCGCCTCACAATGCACGCTGGTCACACCCCAAGCCACTCACTCTCGATGTTGCCGACGGTGTCTTCCTCAGGTGCACAAACCGCCCGCAGCAGCGGTGACAGCACTCCGACAATGCTCCAAGCCGATGGCCCGGCCGGTCGGGGGTTGTCCACCGTAGTGGAAGAGGTCACACCCGCTCAGGCCACTGGCCGTACAGACCCTTTGACCGCGTATCACGACGAGCCCGAGCCAATATTTGAACCTTCCGAGGACCGAGAGCTCAAGGGTCCGTTGATGGTGAGGAATATGCCGGCTCACGACGAGATTTTCTTCCGCCGACTCTCGGACAAGCTTGAGGAGGTCGTCAGGGATAATCAAGCCGCCCTGCCTGCTGTCTTGAAGGATGTGGACGAGGAAGACGATGTTGCTGAGCAGATCCGACCAGAGGTTCAGCCGGAAGCGAAGCCAGACTTTAAGCAAGAGACCCAGACGGAAGCTCAACAGGATGTTTCCTCTAGTTCTGCCAGCGACTCAGGGACCGAGAGGGGGCGCACTAGCCCGAGGAGAAACAATGGCGAGGATATGGATATTCCTCTCAAGTTCAAGCGCAGCATCAACTTCGGCGCTCCATTTGGAACCTTCCGGTAGACTGCAACCACCTCGCCTGGCCTGCCCGACACCAAAGCCCGAATGACGATAATATTTTTCTTTTTGTACATATTCGATACCCCCCTTTCGACCTTTATCATTTGCCAATCGGCCATGACGAGCTTCCCTTTGTTCGGAGCACTGACGCGCCTTTTCTTCAGCGTCTCCACATAGATTGAGGCGGTTTTTTGTTTTTTTTTACCACGACAACCCAGCCCGGCTTTTCTCTGCTCTTCCATATCGAAATTAAACGAACGAAAATAGACAGGGGATAGATGTGCAGGCGGGCGGACGGACAGATGAGAGGCATGGATGGATGGATACCCCAGAGCACACTCGTACACAAGAATTTCGATCATTTTCGTCGGCACTAGGGAAACACAGCATGGGTTGGCGGATACACGGGAACCGAAAAAAACAACAAGAAGAACGGGTGCGAGCGGGCGGGCGGGTTGGGTCGGAGGACTTTGCTTTTCTGTTTCAAGAGCTTGCCTGCGCTTGGGTGGCGGATATTTTGCTACTACTGGCTCGCTTACTGATGTCGTTTGCCCTCGTTTGCCCTCGTCGTTTTTTGCAAATACCCCTCACCTGTTTTGGTTTTCTTCTTACGGTACATACATGCACTTGACCGATTGGTCGAAGAGAAGAATATTGCCCGCGACGGTATATCTGGGTAGTGGTGAGACGAGTGCGTTGTGTGCTGTGTCCTTTCGTAGGACGGCACCGTCGAGAAGGATGGCAACGGAACCGAATAGAGATGGATGGTCAAGCCTTGCGCTGGACTGTACAATAACAATTCAAAGCAATAAACCCAAAAGGGCAATATGGTGATCTGCCTGAGAGCGCGAGATCCCTTAGATAACAGAGTTGTGTAATCAAACTGTATGCTGTCTGTGTCTTATAACTGATGTGGCTATATTTTTCTTCTGCTTTCCTGCCGAGGAAGCAATCCCGAATCTCGGATCAAGTAAAGCATCAGATACATCTTCGTGCGCCTCAAACTACCTAATGGGTATTCTCATAGCCCGTTTATTCATTCCCAACTCCAAGACGGCCCCGGCTGACACCTTAATTATGAAGAAAAAAGAGAACAAACTATGGATTGGATTCGATATGTGATATCTCGTTTCAGAGGCATGCCGAATGGAGTGCCGAATCCATACGGCCTGCCTACGACAGCTTCTTTCCCATCAACTCGGCCAACTCATCAAGCAGCTCCACCGTCTCAAGCGGACTGGCGATCCATGCCGTAGTACCCACACTCCGGGCGCGGAAATCGTTCGCGCCGGCGCTGAGGAACTGGTCGCCCACGTGAAGGGTGTTCTCGCCCTTGATAATTCCCCCGGGGGAGTTTCCGCCAAACCAGCGCTGGCAGACGGTGACACCCCAAGACTTGTCGCCGATATCGACAAAGACGTCTCGGCCTCCGTTGAATGCGCAGAACGGCACGCGGCGGTTGCGGCCTGCGGAGCTGAGCTCGAGGATCTTTTGGACGACGAGGACGGTCTCTTCGAGGCTCTCGCGGGGGATGCGGATGTCCGGCGTCGCGGGGATGATGCCCACTGCGCGGTCCTTGCGCATCAGGGTCGCCGGGAGGTTGAGAGACTTGATGCAGTCGCCGAGGGCGGCTTCAGCGACGTCGAGCAGCTCCTCAATGTCACTTTCGTTCCAGGCCGCCATTTCTGGGGTTAGCCAGCGGGAACGGGGGACCGGAGCGAGCAGGTGCGGGGCTTCCGGGGAGAACTCAAAGAGGTAGTTGGATTCACCGCCCATGACGACGAGGTTCTGTTTCTGGGAAGGGGTGAGCTCGGTGCTGTTTGCGAGGGCATCGAGAAGACCGTGAAGGCGCGAGTGATAGCGCTCTGCTGTTGTGTAGCCGGCAGCGGTGACGATGCCGACCTTGACGTTTTGGCGGAGGAGATCTGATTCAGAATGGGGGTATCAGTGTGGTTGAGGATAGCAGAGAGGGGGTGAATGAACGCACCCATCAGTCTAGAGATGACAGGGCTGGTTGGTTCCAGGCTCTGACCATCGTCGTAGAGGGTGACGTCTCCGTCGAAGGTGGCGAGCTGGAGGGTGCCATATGTGGTAACGGCCATGATCTGGGCCGAGTTGAGAATCAGACGGATATCGTTGAATGAAGGCGAGACAAAGCGGCGCGAGGATATGTAGCGCTTTCGGTCCTGGAATTTGAAGGCCGCTTCGAGCGGAAGGCGTGTGAAGAAGGGCCCGATGCTCGGAACGAGAAGCTTGAGCTTGGATGGGAATGGGTTCTCAGCATCATTTTGGTGGATAACTACGATTTAATGTAAGTGAGCTGTTCGATGTATAGAGAACTAGGGTATAGTTACTGTGGTCGTCAATCATAACCTCAACATCGCGGAGGATCTCGCTGTACCGCCGATGCGCTTCCTCGCGCGCTTGGGAGGACCCAGGGAATCCCTGTCCTTCAAAAACACCTTGTGGTTGCGAATAGAGAACGAATGGGACTGCCAGCAGCCCCTTGATCCATTCTGGAGTTCCTGTCAGCGGAATTTGCCCGTCTCGACAGCGTCGACGAGACTGGCGGTGAGTAACCCCCCCGAACTATGGGAGGCACCAGCACCGCAATCAAGCTCTGGAAGACGAAATAATGCAAGAATAAGCTTACCAATGAATTGATCTCGGCGGTGGGTCTTGAGAGCGTCTTGTCTCTTGTCAGATGGCCTAGCAGCGTGAAGAAGAAGATGAATGCTTACACTCAACGCGGTATCGTGAAGTCATGATGGCGGGGAAGCTTTTGCTCAATGCCGAAAGTTGATGTGCAGACGCAGCTGTGCCCTGAACTGTACCAGTTGGAGAGGAAAAAAAAAGAAGCAAATTTTCCAGAATGAACCCAAGTTAGATCTTCAGAGCACTTTAAAGTCAACACAGAACAACAGCTTGAGATGAGATTGATGTTGTGACACACAAAGACCCGGTTGTCGACATGGGACGCTGTGTTGGATAAGCTAGCGTATGCACGGGATAAACACTTTTATCGCCCGACGGTACGCCCCGGCACCCCACATGAAGGGGACCGAATGTCGCAACGCTCGACACTGCGCAAGTAGCTTTGGAAATGGCCAGATCTCTATAATTTGTATATAGCCATTTCCTAGGCAGGATTCGGGCTGCGGAGGCATGGTATGCCGGGAGCAATGGCGGACCGCCACCTGAATGGAATGAAGTGACCGCAACGTAAAGTGTGGAGGCATCCACCCCACGCCTTCTGATGGTAGACAAGGGAACGCAAACAATGGCTCAGGTGTTCCACCGTCCCACCAGACGCCACTCCTACCCTCTGAGCAGCAGCATGGCAGTATCGATAGCCGCGACCCCGGCCGCGGTGGACGGACGAGGCCAAGACCGCCCTCAGGCCCTGCAAGAGGGTGCCGCCTTCGTGGACGAGCTGGCCACACCGCCGCGAGGCTAGCCCTGCTGAGCACCGCGGACGACGACGAGGCGGAGCGGGAGTTCCAGGCCCAGCTCGAGGAGGAGGAGGAGGAGCAGCGGGCCCGGCCCGAAGCCCTGCTCGAGGCGATCCGCGAGCGGCCGAGCGAGGTGCGCGTGATGTATCGCCTGCGGCCAAAACATCGACATCGACCCGCCATCAACCCAAGGCGTCGCGGGACACACGCGAAAGGCCGCAAAGGCATCCTACGTCTTCGACCGCGTCTTCACAGACGGAGACGAGGTGGGCGATCCTCTCCGGCCGCTCTTCGAGGAGGCCTCCCACGGCAGGCCTATCTGCATCCTGGCCTACGGCTACTCGGGATCAGGAAAGACACATGAACTACCTGCTAGCTGACGCAGTCCAGAGCCTACAGACCGGATCTTCTTCGCGTATGCGGTACACCGCAACAGAGGTGTACAACAACGAACTCTTCGATCTGAACACTGCCCGACGCAGAAAGGTCACACCCGGAGCCGGTCGGAAGCGAGCGGTCAACCTGCCGCTCGAAGAGGCGGTAGAGGATATTAGGAGGAGGATGAATGCCCGGACCGTCAGCCCGACCACAGCGAACGGGGCATCGTCGCGGTCGCATCTGATAACTTACCCTCTCAAACAGGGGAACCATCTCGCTCGTGGACTTGGCGGGGAACGAGCAGATGAAAAGCGACTCCAAGGAGACGCGGGCTGAGACGAGGGCGATCAACTCAGGCCTAAGCACATTGAAGACAGCGCTTATCCAGGTCCGTCAGAAGACATCCGTCTCGTGGAGTGCCTCAATGCTGACAAGGGCGCTCCGGCCGCTGATAGAGGGAGGTGCGGCTACGGTTGTGATCGCGACTGCTAGTCCTTCCGTGGATCACTGGGCCGACACGAAGAACACGATGGCGTTTACCTCACAGATTGCCCAGCCCATACTCAGTAAGAGGAAGCGGGCGGAGGATCGGCGGGAGCGGAAGCGTTGGAGACAGGATAGATGGCTAGATAAATTTGAACACTACTGCGCTTATCAGATGAGAGATTGTAACTGTGCCCGAAATCTGCCTAATCTCGTCACTGACAAGCCGTCAATCGAACCCTTATCTCCCTCGCCCAAACCACCCCAGTGTCTATCATCGCTCGCCCTCACCTCCTTTAACAACGTAACGGGAAGACCATCCTTGTAATATTCAGCGATGTCACAATCTCAAGCGACCAAATGGGTTTTCGCAACACCGAGCGACCGAGCTCGATTACGCAAGTCGCGCGCACCCTCTAGCGACAACTGGAGCAGTTCCTCTCACTGCCGCGTATATTTGCACGGCATCACCAATCATCGATATCGGGGGATGCACTTGAAGCAAACACCAAAGCAGCGTAATTCTCTTGGGTCTGCTCGCATCCTTGCCTGGCCCGCGACCTCACTCTCGCCCTCCTCGACGCTAACCCTGCTCTGGTTCCCTTGTGCGGTTTGCATGCGACATTACACCTTCCGAGGCCAACCAAGCACAGAACAACGGAGCAAAGCAAAGATTCCATCAGCGAGCTCACCCCCAAGCAGTTCGATTTCTTCGGACAGGTACGCTGATAATCAAGTCCTGCCCTCCGCATTGTTGTCACCCGCCTGCCCGCCACAACCCTGCCCGATATCCACCGCTGACCCGAATCCCCGCAAGCTTCCATTTCGCGACAACAGGTTCAGGCTGGCCAGACCCAAGCTCTGGTGTCACTCCTTAGAAGCCTGCGTTACAGAAACCGCCCTTGCCGCCCCAGAGCTACGTTTGCAATACGGCATCTGGACAGGCTGGCTAGACCTGCACCTGACCCCGTATCACAAACATATCTCTGTTGCGACAATGACGTACATAATCCCCGCCTCATCAACCAATGCTGATCAACCGGCTCATCACCAAAAGAAACCTAGCAATCCATCTAACACCCACATTCACAGCCAACATCCTCTACCCAGACCAAAAAAAGCCTCCTCCAAGCGCAATCATCGCTCCCGCAGGCGGCACATCTCTCACGATGTCGCAAGTCGCCAGGGCGCCGATGTGACTCCGCAATACTGAGTAACAGCACCGAGAACCGTTTGGTGGGGTGCAGACCCAGCACCACGACCAATAGCGTCGCCCAGGCACAAACAGCCCCTGCGAGCGGCGCAGCGCAATCCCCCCACAAGTTTCCGATGGCGGGGTAGAACTAATGTGGCTTGAGGCGATGGCGGGGTACTGGATGTGGGGTGGCAGCGTGTCGTCGGAAATGTGTGGAGGCCGCCTTTCAGCCGGAACATGTCCTAAATGGCATGTATGACGCGAGACTTGCCAGTGCCCCCTTCACTGCCAACGTACTGGAAGTGTTGCCTGCCCTCCTCTTCCTGCAGTCGCGTGCCGCGTTCGTTGAGGAACGCTGCTGGCAGCAGTACTGTTATCGACTGTAGCTTATTCAAGGTCCACTGCTTCGTCAGAGCTAGGGCCACATTGACATATAACGTATAAGGGCCGACTTTGAGACACATCTGCCCCGTAGGACCAAATCCGATCGCTGGTGTTTCTTCCGTATGGGCGGGCCACCGCGGGGCATCTGGGTTCCCATCAGGTCCGCCGCCGTGCGCAGATGATAGATTGGTTTCCCTGCCCTGGATATTTGCCGTAACGCTGTCGTCCTCCTTCTTCTGGGACTTCGATATCGCATCTATTTCCTCGCGGCTTGGTAAGCCCACGCCCCGGAAAGGCGAATCTTGAATATCTTACAGTATTGTGTAGAACTGGCGACCCTGCTGGGTGGTGGTGTTATCCTGCTGTCCATATCTACCGCTCGTGCCTTTTCGTCTAAAGAGCCTAGTGCTAAACTCGCCAGCATGTTATAGATCTCGCTTCCTTTAACTGCTGATAGTACACTTAAGAAAGTGTTATAATAGTCCTTTAATTTGATACTATTATTATCTACCCTAATACTGTCCTCCTCCCCTTAATCGCTAAACTTATATATATTAACAATCTCTTCAAAGTCCTAGTCCAGGCCTTAAAGCTTGTAATCGGCCTGAGTATTATTTATGGAAACATGTAATAAAGCGATATTCCTGACGTATAAGCGTATGTATTACGACCTGCACCCGACACAGGCCTCGAGAGGACTGGCGCGGGTTAAGACAGAACGTATGGCAGGACGCCAACAGGTAAGGGGCGTTCCGAAGACGGCTTGTTGAGCTAG
>Ga0247760_1000197_pt1 | contig 67793 bp, 49 predicted proteins | sample UWRJL171409R4_FD_179936 | JGI IMG/M metagenome (GOLD analysis project Ga0247760, IMG submission 179936) | Plant litter microbial communities from Arlington Agricultural Research Station in Wisconsin, United States - UWRJ-L171-409R-4 | ecosystem: Environmental > Terrestrial > Plant litter >... | reverse complement strand
GCTCAGATTGTCCCCGGACGTGTGATACTCGGGAAAGCGCTGAAACGGCGTGCGCATCAAACAACCCACCGGCAAATCGAAGCCGGGAGAGCAGAACTGCCGCTCGTCGTAGCCGTACGGCAGGAAATCCTCGACGACGTGCGGTTCGCCAGCGGCTGCCAGCACGTGTATCGCCGCGCGATCGATCAGCGCGTTGCCGCGCCGGCTGCGCTTATAGTGAATTTGCCCGGGATCACCCAATAGGGTGAGAACTAGGCCATGCCGAACGCGCTCTACGGTCTGTTCGTTACGTGACAACCAGGTGATTGAACCGACGGTCACCGGCGCAAACAGGAAACGGTAGCTGAGTTTCGAGGGTCGCCCGGCGCGATTTCGCGCGAGCAGGTAGCGAGCCAAGGTGGTCGCGACGCTGATGCCACTCAGATTGTCGTTGGCCAGCGAAGGATGACAGACGTGCGCGCTGAACAACACCTCTTCACTGGTCGTGCCCGGAATGAACAGCTCACCATAGGTCAGGCTCCCGTCGGCTAAGGTCGAATCGATGACCACCTCGTACTCGTCTTCGGCCAGCGCCAAGAGCCGGTTGTGCTGAAGGCAGAAGCCCCAATCATCCCGGTAGAAGCTGCTGCGAAACGGGATCCAATCCGGATGCGCTGGAAGAGAATGTAGCTTGGGTGAGAGCTCCGCGAGCGTCATCTTTTGCGAGACGGGGACGCTGTAACCGACCACGTGCAGGTTCGATTGCTTGAAGTCGATGACCCGCTCGCCGCGGGAGTTCTTCACGTAGGCGTCGCGGATGTTCCACTCCTTCGGCACCACCCAGTCGAACGCTTGCGTACCCGAGGGCACCTCGTGCACCGTGAGCGGGATCGTCTCCGCGAGGATCGCCAGGGTATCGCGTACACCCTGGCCGGTGATGCTGCGACAGATCGGAAAGAGCCGCTGGAGGAGAGTGTCGAGCTCTGCTCCCAGATCGGCGATCCCAACCTGCTCAATCAGATCCGTGATCGACATGCGCCGAGGTCCGTTCAGCCGAGGCCGATGGCTTCGTAGCGAGGGACCGAGTCTTTGGCGAGCAAGCGGCGGCCGTCGACGACCAGCGGCGTTGCGCCCGTCTTGCGCAGCAGCTCTGGCACGCGCAAGAACTCCGACCAACGCGTGACGAGCACGATCGCGTCCACATTCTCGAGCGCGCTCTCCAAGCTAGTCGCGAGCGGCAGACCGGCGCCGAAGATCTTCTCGGCCTCATGGCTAGCCGCGGGATCATAGGCAGAGACCGTCGCGCCGCGCGCTTGCAGCTGGCGAACGATCGGGATTGCAGGGGACTCCCGCATGTCGTTGGTGTCGGGGCGGAAGGCGAGCCCCAAGACGACGATCCGCTTGCCTTCCAAGCTCGCGAAGTGCTTGCCGAGCAGTCGAAAGATTTGTTCGAACTGGTTGTGATTGATGTCGAGCACCGCGCGCAGCGAACTCATCGGCAAGCCGAGCGCCCGCCCCTGAGCCGCCAGCGCGCTCACGTCTTTCGGCAGGCAGCTGCCGCCGAAACCACAGCCGCCCATCAAGAAGGACGTGATCGGAGGGACGACGCGCTCGCCGCTCGGTAGCACCGTGGTCAAGTAGCGGCTGGAGTGCAGGCCTTGCATGACCTCCGCCGCGTCGATGTCGCCCAAGGCGGTCGCGAGGTTCGCGAACTCGTTCGAAAATGAGATCAAGTTGGCGAGCAGCGCATTCGACGCGTACTTGATCAGTTCTGCGGTAGAATTGTTGGTTCGCAGGCGATCGCCGGGAAAGCCCTGGTACACGGCCTCGAGCGCGTCTTGGGTGCGGCTATCTAGCCCGCCTGAAACGACGCGATCCGGATCCATGAAGTCACTGACCGCTTCGCCCTCGGTCAAGAACTCCGGGTTCATGCCCAAGCCGAAGTCCACACCAGCCTTCTTTCCGGACGCCTGCTCTAAAATGGGGCGAACCACGCGATCCGTGGTGCCGGGAACGACCGTGCTCTTGACCACGACCACGTGGTAGCCCGGCTTGTCGCGCAGCGCCTCACCGATTACGCGCGCGGATTCTTTGATGTAGGTGAGGTCGATGTGTTCGCCGTCGAAGGGCGTGCCCACCGCGATGAACGTCATCTCGCTGTCGCGAATCGCTCGTGTGGCGTCGAGAGTCGCCCGCAGGTTCTTGCCGATGTTCTTCTGCAAGAGCTCATCGAGCCCGCGCTCGAAGATGGGCGACTGCCCGCGGTTGATGCTGTCGACCTTGCTACTATCGAGGTCGATGCAGGCAACCTGATGCCCCTTCTCTGCGAAGCATACGCCTGTCACTAGACCAACGTAGCCGACGCCGAGGATCGAAAGCTTGCTCACGACTCCTCGGCCTCCTGGTTGCCGGAGTACCAAATCATCGATCGACGCAGCCCTTCATCGACCAAGATCTGCGGATCGTAGCCGAGCTCCGTGCGCGCCTTCTTGATGATTGGACAGCGCCGCTCGGGGTTGTCGATCAAGTATTCCGGATCGACCTTACGCACGACCTTGCCCGTGTAGCCGAAGTGCTCACGACCGATCGCGGTCACCTTCTCGGCCAGCTGAGCCATCGAGATCTCCGGGGTCTCGACGCCGATGTTGTACGCCTCGCCCGGCCGCCCCACCACCAGCGCCTTGTAGTAACCGATCACCGCGTCGGCCACGTAGCAAAAGGTGCGCTGCGGGCTGCCGTCCGAGAGCATGACGATGTCGCGATTGGCGAACACGTCTCGCGCGAAATCGGGGAGCACTCGGTGATCGGTGATCTTCAGGCCGGGGCCGTAGTTGTTGAACGGACGCGCGACTTTGATCGGCAGCTCGTGGCGCTGCGTGAAGTTGATGCACAGCGTCTCTCCGTAGCGCTTGGACTCGTCGTAGCAAGCACGCGGGCCGGTGCACGACACGTAGCCGCGGTAGTTCTCCGGGGTCGGGATCGCGTCTGCCGTGGGATCGCCGTAGATCTCGCTGCTGGAGAAGAACAGAAAGCCCTCGACCGGCGCTTTGGACGTCTTTTGCTCGAGCGCGTAGTCGAGCAAATTACGGAGGCCGTTGACGTTCGCGTCCATCGTTTCGATCGGGTACTTCTTGTAGAACACTGGAGAAGCGATCGAGCCGCCGTGCACGATGAATTGGAAATCCGGCATGTCGGCCGGCAGCGGCTGACTGATGTCGTGCTTCACGAGCGTCAGGTTCGGTGTGCCGGAGAGCGCCGACAACCAGGGCGGGATGCCACGGATGTAGTTGTCGTAGACCGTGAGATCGATGGGGGCCGCCGAGCCCGCGTGCGCGTTGTAGTGCAGGACCGACTGCACCAGGTAATAACCCAAGAAACCGGCTCCGCCGACGACGAGCAGCTTCTTGTTGCCCATGCGCCCGAACTCGACCTTGAGCGTGGAGGCGATGTATTCGAGATCTTTCTGAACGATGGTTTGCGCGGTGTCGGTCACGATTCACCCTTTTGATTGTCTTGCCGGTTCGAAGCTCGACCGGGCTCTGCGAAGAGATCGAAGAAAACGAATGCCGACTCAGGTCAAAACTTTGGGGTTCGGGATCGGCACGATCCACTTGCCGCCCCAGTCGCGAATGTACGAGGTCTGTTCCACTATTTCGGAAACCAAGTTCCAAGGGCCGACGAACAAGAAGTCCGGCTTGGTCTCCTTGATGCGGTCCGGGGACAGAATCGGGATGTGCGTCCCGGGCAAGAACTTTCCCTGCTTGTATGGATTTCGATCGACGACGTAATCCATGAAGTCGGAGCGAATACCGCAGAAGTTCAGCAGGGTGTTGGTCTTGCCGGCCGCGCCATAACCCACGACTTTCTTGCCGCTGCGCTTGGCGTCGATCAAAAACTCCAAGATCTGACGCTTGGTTTCCTTCACGCGCTCTTCGTAGTTCTCGTAGTGGTCGAGGCGATTCATCCCTTCGACCTCCTCTGCCTCGAGCACGGCAGCGAGCGTCTTGCTGGCGGCGGGCGATGCCTCGTCCGCGTGGCCCGCGAAGATGCGCAGCGAGCCGCCGTGCGTCGAGATTTCTTCGACGTCGAACAGGCGCAGCCCATGGTGCGCGAACAACTTCACCACGAAGCTGAGCGTGAGGTAGGAGAAATGCTCTTGGTAGATGGTGTCGAACTGATTGCCCTGCATCATGCGCATCAGGTGCTGAAATTCGATCGTGATCACACCGCCGGGGGCGAGCAAAATCTTCAGCCCGCCCACGAAATCATGCAGGTCCGGCACGTGCGGCAGAACGTTGTTGCCCAGCAGCAAATTGGCGCGCGTGCCCTCGGCCGTGAGCGCGCGTGCGGTTTCGACGCCGAAGAAGCGAACCAGCGAGGGGACGCCTTTCTCCTCTGCGGCGCGCGCCACGTTGGCCGCTGGCTCGATGCCCAGCACTGGGATGCCCAGCTTCACGAAGTTTTGCAGTAGGTAGCCGTCGTTACTGGCGACTTCGATCACCTTGCTCGAAGCGCCCAAGCCGAAGCGCGACACCATGGCGTCCACGTAGGCTGCCGCGTGGCGCAAGAGCGTGTCGGAGAAAGACGAAAAATACGCGTACTCGCTGAAGATCTCGTCCGGCGTCACGTACTGTTGAAGTTGCACCAGCAGGCACTTCTCGCAGATGAAGACGTGGAGCGGATAGAACGACTCACCCTTGTTCAAGTCTTGCGGCTCGAGGTGCGTTTGACACAACGGCGACATGCCGAGATCCACGAAGGTTCGCGTCAGCGGAGTCGCGCAGAAGCGACAGCCAATGGATGTTTCCTGAGTCATTCGTGAATCTCGCTCCGGAAGGCTGCCCTCCCAAGCCTCAGGCTATTCAGGCGCAAGGCGGGCCAATTAGGGTAACAACGCCGGTATATCACGGGCTCAGCGAGCCCTACACAGACTTCAGAAACCGCCGGCCAATTAGCCGGGTGACCTCGGCGACCGCGACCTCGCCGCGACCTCATTGCGACTTCGGGAGCGCCGCCGTACCGAAACGAGCGTCGCGAAACAAACCCTACTCGGACGGGCCTTCGCGCTTGGTTCGAACCCAACTCGAGGTCGGCCGAGACGGCTTGCGCAAGCGCAAGCTCGCTTTCCAAACCACGTACACGGGGGCGAGACCGAGATCCAGCAGGCCACGCAAGCCGGTTCCCGACAGGGACCAACCTCGTAAAACGTAGAGCACGACGGCAAACACGCACCAGCTGAAGCTCGCGAGACTGAGCACAAGGCCGCCAACCCAAACGGACAGTGCCGCTGTCACCAGCACGCCGAGCACCGAAAAGATGGCGATTCGCGACAAAGGTGGGATCAGCAGATCGAGCGCGAGGTCGAACAAAACGCGATTTTTCTGCGCCAGACCTGCGCGCAGCAAACGCCCGCTATTGGCGCGAATCAGCTGCTTACGCCCGTCTTCCCAGCGGCGGCGCTGCGAGCTGGCAGCGGCGGCCGTGGACACCATCTCTCCGTAGACATGCGCTTCGTCTGCGTAGTGCACCCGGTACCCGGCTTCGCCCAGTCGGATGCCATATTCCACGTCCTCGACGATTGAGAACGCCTCGTGTGGGACGGCCGCAAGTAGCGCAGTACCGAAGCACATGCCGTTGCCACGAAGCCCACAGGATAGGCCGAGGCGTTCGCGGGCCCTGGAACGGACGATGTGGAATGCGCCGAAAGCAATGGCGATCAGCCGAGTGCGCCAGCCGGCGTTCGGATTGCGCACGGCGTAGTCCGCTTGAATCGCCAACGCGCCCGAGTCGAGCCGAGCTCTGAACGCGCGCAGAATGTTGGGCGAAACGAGCGTGTCGGCGTCGATCACGACGACCGCATCCAGAGCCGCGGGCAGGCTGGAAAACGCGAGCAATAGCGCGTAGCCCTTGCCTCGGCGTTCGGTGTCGTGGCGCTCGAGCACGACCGCGCCAGCGGAGCGCGCTCGTTCAGCGGTGTCGTCTTCGCAGTTGTCGGCGACGACCAAGACGTCGAACCAAGCCTGCGGATAGTCGACTGAAAGCAGGCTTTTCACGGTCGCGGCAATGCCCGCGCTCTCGTTGTGCGCCGGGACGATGAAACGAAAGCGCCGCTCGGTCTCGGACGGCGGCGGCAACCGTAGTTTCTTCGATAGCAGCGTAGCGATGAACAGATAGCTCGCCGCGAGCAGCACCGGCAGGCTCAGAAACAGAAGCACGAGATCCAAGACGAGATTCATTGGGCGCTTGGATGTCTGCCACCACGCTCAGGTGGTCGGAGACCCTTTGGCAGTCGACCTGAAAGGAAATGAGCTTCATCGGTAGCCAGAATGTGGCCGAGACGCAAGAACGGAAGGCTACCTCGAACAGGAGCTCCACCCGCGACGCCGCTGTCTACGGGGGTTTTCAGCAGAAGCAGGCGGTCTTCCGTCCGCGCGGTCTCAGCGCACGTCACCGCGCTCAGACCGGTCTCGCACCCCCGGCGGCGCTTGATGCGTGTGCGGCGAACGAGCTACCATGCTGCCACCTTGCTTCCCCACCCGCCTCCCCAAGCTCGCCCCGCCATGGCTCGGTTCGCCGCACTTGCGCGAGTCGCGCTCCTCTCACTGTCCGTGGCCGGCTGCGCGAGCGCAGGGACGTTCACCTGGTATCAGGACGTGCCGAAGACCGATTGGGCGACGGACTCGAACGAGTACGTGATCGGCGTCGGCGACACGATCAATATCCGGGTCTACGAACAAGAGGGCCTGTCATCCAGCGTCAAGATTCGGCGTGATGGAAAGTTCTCCATGCCCCTGGCCGGCGAGGTCTCGGCGGCCGGCAAGCACCCATCGGAACTCGCGAAAGAGCTGGAGGCTCGCCTGAAGGAGTTCATCGTCAGCCCGCGCGCGACAGTGAACATCGAGACATCACAACCGGTAACCGTGACTGCAGTGGGTGAAATCGCACACATTGGCACGCTCACCCTGGAACCACCGGCGCGGCTGATCGAAGCGCTGGCGCAAGCCGGCGGCCCTACTGAATTTGCCGACCGATCGCGAATCTTCGTGCTGCGCCGATTTCCGAAGTTTCAGCGCATCCGCTTCGGTTACGACTCGATCCTCCACAACGAAGGTGGCGCGGCGAGCTTCCCCCTCCGAACTGGCGACGTGCTCGTCGTCGAGTAGCGCCCGCTGCGGGTCATTTGGCGCGAGCCGCTTTCGTAGTCGTGGAGCCTCCCGCGCACGCCACCCGTCGTTCGAAACAATGGGGGATCGCGCCCCGTGGCGACGCCTACCACGAGCGTTGTGCAAGACCGCACGAGCTGATAGAGACATGGCTGGTGTTGGTGGTGCGAACCGAATCATGAGCGAACGACCAATCGCCTATGTGATGGAGCAAACGCTCGGCAGCATCACCCACTACCTGAACCTGCGCCGCGAGGAGTCGGCGGCGGAAGATCCAAAACCGTTTTGGATTCCGATCGAGCATCGGCAAAGCCGAGTGCCGTGGACGTTGACCGCAAGCTGGCTCACTCGCCGGGCCCTGGGCGCCGTCTTGAACGACATCGACGGCATCTTCATGCACACGACCACGCTGGCGCCCCTGTCGGTCGATTATTTCAGCAAGAAACCGACGATCCTCTCGACCGATGGCACTCCGCTGAACAAGCGTGACATGCGCCGAGCCTACGGCCTCCGGGATCAGGGCCCTCTAGGTGAACGCGCCAAACGGGTCATGCACGGTCAAGTGTTCCGCTCGGCAGCGGGGCTAGTGGCTTGGTCACACTGGACCAAGCAGTCCTTCGTGGAAGACTACGGCTGTCGCGAAGAAGACGTCGCGGTGATCGCCCCAGGCATCAACCTGGAGGAGTTCTCGATCGGCGATCGCAATCATGAATTGCCGCGCATTCTCTTCGTTGGTGGGGATTTCGAGCGCAAGGGAGGCGACCTCTTGCTCGACGTCTTTCGCAAGCGGTTGCGCGGTCGCGCCGAGCTGATCTTGGTCACGCGCGGGCAGGTGAGCAGCGAACCCGGCGTTGTCGTGCACCGCAACGTGAGCGCGAACTCCAAAGCGCTCCAAGAGCTGTACCGAACCTCCGATATCTTCGCGTTACCAACGCTGGCGGACTGTTTTTCACTCGTCTGCATGGAGGCGCAAGCCGCCGGTCTGCCGACGATCACGACGCGCATCGGCGGCATCCCAGATTTGATCCAAGAGGGACAGACTGGGCACCTGCTCAAGGCAGGCGATGCCACCGCGCTCGGGGACGCGCTCGAATCACTCGTTTTGAACTCGGCGCAACGGCTCACCATGAGCGCGAATAGCCGCGCCGCTGCCGTGCAGCGCTTCGATTCGAACGCAAACGCGCGCCGGCTATTCGAGTTCGTCCGCTCGCGTTGCTAAGAAGCCGACAATTCTACGTTAAAGTCGCGCGCAGTCCGTGCTCGGTGGGTGATTTACCCACATGACGCGCCCGGCGCGTCCGAGTGAGGCGAGAAGGCGGCCAGGCCAGATTGCGAGCCAAAGCTGTTGCGGGCTGGCTGGACGCCTTTGAGCTCCCAGGGTAACTTCGGCTCAGCATTTTGGTGAATGCAGAGCTTTCGAAGGACAGCGGTCGCGTTTGGGCACTCCGCGCAGCGACGGGCATGCTCGATAAATGCCCGCCATTCGTGGCTTCCCGCGCGGTGACGTTTGCTTTGCGGGCGCTGGGTGTTCGGATCGGCAGCGCGTCCGTGTTCTGGGGTATGCCCCGACTGGTTGGCCCCGGAGACGTGGCTTCTCGCCTGCGCATCGGCACCTATGGGGGGTTCAACGCTCGTTGCTTTTTCGAGCTGGATGACCAGGTGACCATCGGCGACCACGTCGCCGTGGGGCAAGACGTGATGTTCTTGACCCGCACCCGGGACACGGCCAACCCCGAGCAGCGCGGCCGGAACTCCGGCTCAGCGCCGATCGAGGTCGGAAATGGCGCCTGGCTCGGCGCGCGCTGCGTGGTCATGCCGGGCGTCAAGATCGGCGCTGGCTCCGTGATCGGCGCATCGGTCGTGGTAGCTAAGGACGTAGCACCGAACATTTTGCTCATGGGAACGCGCAGCGTTTCCTTGGCAAAGTGGCGCTGAGCCAGCCGGCTCGCAGCGCGACCCAGATTCTTGCCGTTGCATCGTTTTGAAAGTCGCGAAAATGGATACACCGGAGCCGAAACAGACCGGTTGGCAAAAGGCCATGACCCTGCTGCGCGAAGAAACGACCGGCATCCACCCGCGGCTGATCGCCCTCAACGCCATGGTCGGGTTTCTGCCCCGGCACCAAGCTCAGGCAACACGTGCGCGGATGCTGGCGCTGGCGGGCTTTCGAGTCGGCCAAGGCACCCGACTCGCTGGCCAACCCAAGATCAACGGCGGGTCGAACCTCTTTTCCAATCTATTGATCGGCGCAGACTGTGAGATCGACGCTGATTGCGTGCTCGATTTGGGAGAGCGGATCACGATTGGCGACCGCGTCACGCTCAGCCCAGGGGTCATGATCCTGACCAGCACCCACGAGCTCGACATCCGTGAACACCGAGCTGGGCCGGTTCAGCTCTTTCCGGTCTGCATCGGTGACGGCGCTTGGCTGGGGCCACGCTGTGTCATCCTGCCGGGCGTCAATATCGGCGCGGGCGCGATCGTGAATGCAGGCGCGGTCGTGAACAAGGACGTCGCGCCGCATACTCGGGTAGGTGGGATCCCTGCGATGCAGCTCGAAGTTCTGAAGACGCGCGAGTCGCTCACTCCTTGAGCTTTTGTTTGTCTCGAGCGCCCCGATCGAGGATGAGCCGCGGGTAGACGGCGAAATCAGTTCCGCGGCGGCGATGGTTACCGCTAGACTGCCGCAAGTGACGCTGGTTTCTGCGGTCGTCTGCACCCGAAATAGGCCCGAGCCGGTTGCTCGCGTCGTACGCTCGCTCTTGCTCTCACCGGAAGAAGAGCTGGAGTTACTGGTCGTCGACCAGAGCGATGGCCCGGAGACCGAAGACGCGCTCAGCCCGCTGCTGTCCGATCCGCGGCTCCGCTATTACCGATCCAAGGCGCGCGGCAAAGGCGCCGCGCTGAACGAAGGCATCCGAGCTTCGCGCGGCAAAATCATCGTGTGCACGGACGACGACTGCGAGGCGCCGCCCGGCTGGGTCGTCGAGATGGCGAAGGCGCTCGAGTCGCAACCTTCGGCGGTGATCGCGTTTTGCAGCGTGATCCCCGTTCCTCACGACGAAGGCGCGGGCTACGTGCCCTCCTATCGCTTGAAACAAAACAGGCTGCTGCGTTCCATCAGCGCGATTTGCGGAGGGCTAGGCATCGGAGCCGGCATGGCGCTACGCCGTGACTTCGCGATGGCCATGGGCGGCTTCGACGAAGCGTTTGGTCCCGGCGCGCGCTTCCCGTCCGCCGACGAGTGGGACATCGCGATGCGAGCATTGCTGACCGGGCACCACGTCTTCGAGACCGCCGAGCTTTCGATCGTTCACGATGGCTTCCGCACCTTCAAAGAGGGCCGCGCGCACGCACGACGTGATTGGATCGCGCTCGGCGCGGTGTGCGCCAAGCCACTTCGCGCGCGGCACCTGCGCGCGGCCATCGTACCGCTGTGGCTGTTTTCGACGCGGGCCGTTTGGCCGCCGATCGCGGACGCGCTCCACTTGCGCAAGCCGCGGGGTCTGATTCGAATCGTGGCTTTCGTGGAAGGGTTCAGTCAAGGCCTGCGCATTGCCGTCGACCCCAGAACGCTTCGCTACACCTGAGGCACGCTCCGCGCGCCGGCGGCTCTAGCTGTCGTAGCCTTTTTTGCCCACGAGCGAGCGCGCGAACCGATAGGCCGAGTAGGTGATCGGCGCGGTCACGAAGGTGCGCTCGCGCAGCCGACCGAGCAGGTCTGGGCGAAACCAGTTCGGATCGAATTTGATTTTGCCGTCGTTGAACGCAAACGGATCGCCCTTGGGAGCGACCTTCTCGCCGAAAGTGAAGGCAAGCATCGGTCGAGGTGTCGCGCTGCGATTCGGCATGCCTCGGTGCCACAGGCGCGAGGTGCGAATCAACACGTCCCCCGCTTTGAGCGGCAGGCGCGTGGTCAACTGGTAGCGTCGCTGAATCGCGTAGCGCCAGAACTCGTAGAACCGCGCGTGCGTTCCCGGCAGCACGTCGATCGCGCCGTTCACCAAATCGGTGTCGACCACGGCGACGTTCGCGATCATGAAGTCTTCCGTGAACACGCCGTCCATGTGGTAGTGCTGGGCGACGCTATTTGGCAGGTTGAAGTTGCAGCTCACTCGAAGCGGCATCGGTTTGCCGTAGAGCTGGCGCGTGACCTCGGTGATGCCGCGCTCTTCCAGCGCTTCCAAGGCGAAGCGAGAGTCCGCGCCAGGGAAGCAGTTGAGGTGGCCGCTGATCTGCCCGCCGCCGCTGAACAGCGACCCGGACCTCTTCGAAGTCTCGAACTCTTCGAAAATTCGTGCCTTGAGGTCGGCCAGCGCCGCCTTCGGTACCACATCCCTGAATACCAGGTAGCCCTGCGTCGCGTAGGTCGTGCTGAACGCTTCGAGTTCGCTCTTGGAAAATAGGTTCATGGCGGCGGGTCTTCTGAGAATCAGGGACGTTCAGTCGGAAGAGTGCGGGGGCAACCGCAGCTCTGCCAGCACGGGCAGCTGAATGTGCTCCGCTTGCCAGCGATCACGAATGATATCGACGCGAAGCTCAGCCAAGATGGGCAAGAGCAACGCGAGCAGCAGCGAGACAATCAGACCTCCGGCTACCACGACCGGGATCTTCGGCTTCTCCGCCTTGTTCGGCACCTGGGCGGGGACAATGACCTGATAGCGATGCTGAAAGGCGGCCTGCGCCGTGTCCAGGTTGACGCGAGTCGAGAACACGTCGTTGCGCAATGAACCGTAGGTCATGACCGCGCCGGACAATTGAGCGCTCAGCGCCGGGTCCATGTTGTCCCGCTCCAAGAACTCAGTGACCTCGGCCGGCAGCGTTTCGGTGCCTCCGGCTCGCCTCACTCCGCCGCTGCCGCCGCCAGAGTCGCCGCTTTGCCGCGCAACCGCGTCACGCTGCGCGATTTCACCCTCGATGGTCTTCACTTCGGCTTGGAGCAGCATGACCTCCGAAGGAACTTGAGAGGCGATCGCGACACGCTCCTTTTGCAAGACGACGGACGGGTGGGAGGTCGTCAGCCGCAGCTTGAGATCGTCGTATTTCGCCTGCTCTTCGCGGATGCGCTGTTCGCGATCGGCGTCTCGAGCGGCAAGCTTTGCCTTGAGCGCCGTCAGCTTCTCTTTCAAAACCGGAATCTGCGGGTCGGTTCCGGACGACCGGCGCGAGGCCACGCGCACCGGGGCGGGAGTGGCATCCGTCGAGGCGCCCGAGGCGGCTGCATTCGCTTTGCGAGCCTCCGCGCCCTTGGCAGCTTGCGCGTCTCGGGCCTCTTTGAGTTGTTGGACCAGCACGCCAATGTCATCGCGAAGCTTGGTCGCGTGGGCATCGAGGATCGACATCTTGTCTTCGAAGGCCGAAATCTCGGCTTGATGCCGTGCCTTCAAGAAGCTCTGGCGCGCCGCCTCAGCCAACTCCGTCGCGGTGAGCGGGTCTGACCAGGTGACCTTGATGCTGAGGTCGCCCTTCTCGGTCTCGACATAAATCTTCGACTCGAGGGTCCCGACCAGGGACGCAGCACGCGTCTTGTCATCCATCTCCCCGAAGATGGCCGCAACGATGCGGTCCTTGAGGCGAAGCAACGGAGGGCGCCGTTCTGCCGAGGTCTTGATCAACCCGGTGTCGCGAATCAGCCACTCCAAATTCTCGTGCCGCGAAATGATGTCCTCGGCGCCAGCGAGCGGGTTCCCAGGGTTCTGGCCGTCGAGTACGCCGGAGCCTTGGACCATCATCACGGTCGTGCACGAGTAGGTTCGCGGCAGGTATTTCACCGCCAGAAACGTCAGGCACACCCCGACAGTCAGGGCCACGGCGCTCAAGACCCAGCGGGCCCGCAGAGCTCGCTTGGCGAATGCTAGGTAGCTCTGGATCAGCTCGACCCGGAACCCGCCGCCTCCGCCTTCGTTCTCGCCGTCGTCTTCCTGATCTGCCATCTTGAATAGCTCCGCGATCTGCGCCGCTCAGCGTACCAGAAAATACCGGACGGTAGCTGACTTGCACCGATCTCGCCATTCCACAATGGCTAAAATACCGGCAGTACCGATCCGCCACGGTGATTCGAGGCAAACGAAAAGCGGCAAAGGCTCGGCTGTCACGGATCTTGCGGCCGCCGGGCGCTACGCCTAGAACGTCGGCTAACTAGCCTATGCGCTCATTGATTCTCGCTGCTGGCCGCTTCGACGACGCCCTGAAGACACGCATTGCCCAGGACCGTGAGCCCCGGCTAGACGTGTTCGAGCTGGCCGACGCGCTCGGGGCGACGGTTCTGGACTTCGGGGACGTCGATGCCAGCAGCTCGCCGGCGGTCAAGCTCACGGCCCGCACCGCCGGGGCGTCCGCGGCCGTCGCCCTGCTGGGATTCCAACGGCGAAAGCAGTTCGACGCGATCTTCACGACCGGCGAAGACATCGGCTTGCCACTGGCCGCGCTGCTCAAAACGAGCCGCGCGCGCTGCTCACACACGATGATCGCTCACACGCTCTACCCCGCGAAAAAGCGGGCCTTCTTCAGCCTGGGCGGCGTAGCGAGCCGGATCGATCGCATCTTGGTCTATTCGACCTCCGAAGAGCGTCTGACGATCGACGAACTGCACGTCCCAGCGCAGCACGTCGAGCGGCTGTACTATCACGCCGACCAGAAGTTCTTTCGGCCGGACGAAGCAGCGATCGAACCAGGATTGGTGTGCGCTGCCGGGCAACTCTTGCGCGACTATGACTGCCTGATCGACGCAGTCCGCGACTTGCCGATTCGGGTGCAGATCGCCGCAGGCAGTCCCTGGATCGAGTCGAAGCTCGAGCCAGGTGCGGCGCTCCCGCAAAACGTCAGCTGGGGCAAGCTCGACCGCTACGAGCTGCGCAACTTGTATGCGCGCTCGGAGCTCGCGGTCGTGCCGATCAAGGAAAATAAGTACCAGACCGGGATCGCCACGATCCTCGAGATGATGGCGATGGGCAAATGTGTCGTCGCCAGCAAGACCGAAGGTCAAACCGATACGATCGTCGACGGAGTCACCGGCGTGTACGTGCCCCCCGGCGATTCAGCGGCGCTGCGGAGCGCTATCAACGGACTATTGGCGAACCCCAATCGCATTCGCGAGATCGGGCGCGCGGCTCGTCAGTTCATCGAAAAAGAAGCGGGGCTGGACGTGTTCGTCGAGCGGCTCAAGCGCGCGGTCGCGACGGGTCACGCGGCCCGCTTTCCGAGCTGACGCAGGCTCGACGGCACGGCTCCGAATTGCGATCGATGTCGGCCAAGAAAAAAATCCTGTTGGCCTGCGCCTTGGTGTTGAGCCTGCTCGGGGGCATGCTGCTGAAGATCTCACGACGCCCGCAAGTCGCGCCGAAGATCGCCGTCAGCGCTGCGCCGCAGAGCTCCGCTCCACGCACGCTGAGTCCGTTGACGGTTGCCGAAACAGTGTATGACTCGAAGCTCGGCAGCGGCTGGAGCGATTGGGGCTGGGGCCGACACGACTTGAGCCAGCGCGCCCCTGCGAAGATCGTGTTCGGCGGCTACGGTGGCATCATTTTTCGTCACTCCGCGCTGGAGTCCACCTTCGGCGCGCTGTCGTTTCGCTACTTGGCACCCGAAGGGTGGCCAGAATTTTTGAGTGTTGCGCTGAAAGCCGGCACGTCGGACCGGGGCGCGCTGCCCAACGTGCCGGTGCAACCGCGACACGTGGCGTCCCTGCCCGACGGTTGGCGCGAAGTGCTGATCGACTTTTCGGAGTTGAATCCGGAGCACGTGCCATTCGAGCGCATCGTGATCAGCGCCCAGGCTGCGGTCGACGCGGATTGGGTGCTGCTCGACAAAGTCGTATTGGTCAAATCGAGCGGCGAGTCCGAGGCGGGCCGGCGCAACGTACCGCTCTCGATCGCGTGCCGCGCTCCCACGCGCCCCATCAATCCGCTGATCTACGGCGGCGCGAATGGAGACTGGACGAGCGGGCAAACCTCGCACCGCTTCGGGGGCAATCCCACGAGCCGATACAATTGGGACGAGAACGTTTGGAACGCCGGAGCCGATTGGTTCTTCGAGAACGGCAAGGGCCTCGAGCTCGAGCAACAAATCGCGGAAGGCTTCAGCCACGGCGCGACGACCGCGGTCACCGTTCCGCTGATCGGTTGGGTCGCAAAAGACGCAGGGTCAGCGGGGTTTCCCCGCTCGCGCTTCCCGAAGCAACGGAAGTTCGACGAGCACCGACCGGAGGCGGGCGACGGCTACAAACCGGACGGGACGCCGCTCTCGCCCGGACCGCCGACTGACACCAGCATCCCTGCCCCGCCCGAGCTGATTGGTCGTTGGGTGCGAGGTTTACGCGAGAAGGATCAGGCACGCGGCAAGCGCAGCGTACAAATGTACATTTTGGACAACGAGCCGTCGCTTTGGAACGTCACGCATCGCGACGTTCACCCCGCGCCACTGGGCTACGACGAGCTCTTGGATCGCACGCTGCGCTACGCGAGCGAAGTGCGTAAAGCCGACCCAGATGCGATCATCGCAGGCCCCGCGGAGTGGGGCTGGATGGGGTATTTCTATTCCGGTCGGGACCGCGTGGCCGGCAAGCAGGCTCGGCCCGATCGGCTGGCCCACGGGGACGTTCCGCTCATTCCCTATTACCTGACCAAGATCCTTGCGCACGAGAAGAGCTCGAAGCAACGCCTGCTCGACGTCTTGGACGTCCACTTCTATCCCACCCCCGATGGGCTGTATGGCGCGAATGCGCGCACCGATCCGGAGGCCGCCGCATTGCGGTTGCGATCGACGCGCGCACTTTGGGATCCGACCTACGTGGACGAGTCGTGGATCAACGAGCCGATCAAGCTCATCCCGCGCTTGAAGGAGTGGGTCGCCACCTACCACCCGGGCCTTTCGATCTCGCTCGGCGAGTGGAGCTTCGGCGCAGACAAACACATCAGCGGAGGGCTGGCCACGGCCGAGGCGCTCGGTCGCTTCGGCCAGCAAGGGCTGGACTCGGCCTATTACTGGGGCGGCCCCGCCCTCGGCACGGCCACATTTTGGGCTTTCCGCGCGTTCCGAAACTTCGACGGCAAGGGCGGACGCTTTCAGGACATCTCCTTGACCACGAGCGAGAACGGCCAGGTGTCGCTGTTCGCTTCGCGCAACGCGGCCAGCAGCCAACTCGTCGCAGTGCTCCTGAACCGAGATCCGAGCGCCGCGGCCAGCGCGCGCATCGCGCTCGACGGCTGCGCCAGGGTCGTCTCCTATCGAGTGTTTCGTTTCGTCGCAGGCTCGAACGGCTTGAGCCTCCAGCCGTCTGACCCGGTGGACGGAAAACGCATCTCTGCGACGCTCCCGCCCTACTCGATGACCGTGATCGACGCCGTCACCCAGCCGTAACCCAGCAGCGCGCTACTTCGAGGCCAGTTGGTGCGGATGAAAGATTGCCGAGCCGACGAAGCGCGAAGCCCCAATGAGCTTGACCGTCCGCTTGGCAGCGTTGCCGGTCATGCGTTCGTTCAAGATGCAGAGTACGACGGCATCCGAGGCCTGGGCGATCTCCACGGTAATCGCGTTCTTTCCGGCTGGCGGCAGCGCAACCAGCAGGCGTTCGCCTTGGCCAGTGCTGCGCGCCACCTCGCTGAAGAACGCCGTCAGCTGGTTGAGCGGGACGTTCGTCGCATCAGCCACCTGGACGGGCCGACCCAGATGAACCATGCCCGTTCGCGAGAGCAGCATGGCGATGCGCGGCGTAAAATCCAGAGACGCTCCTTCGCCAGCAGGGATCAGCGCCAGGGTTCGCCAGGGGCGAGATTGAATGGCCAGCCAAAGACGCTGCCATTCGACGTCTTGCCACGGCTCCACCAGCGCGGCGCGCTCGATGCTCGTACCTGGGCCGCCTGAAGGGTGGTTGACGTGTGTCGGGTGGCTGCTCAAAGGTTGCTCCGAACTCCGACCATAGGCCCGCGCGGCGCCTGTCGCCAGGAAAACTCAAGCACGGGCGGCGGCAATGCTTCGAGCGCTGGAACCCGAGGCCATTGTGCTAGCCTCGACGCTGTTTGCTGCTGGCGCCCAGTCCCCCGTCCGCCCACGCTTTTCCAGCTGGAATCGAGCCCGTGTCCAAATTCCCCTCGCTTGCGGGGCAGCCGGCACGCGGGCCGTGCGAGGCAGTGAACCCGCATCCCCGAAGACGCTGAGCAGTCGACACCGGAGCCGCCTTCTAGCCAGCAGATGTCAAAGCTTATCCTGATGTCGGTTCTGATCGCGATGATCGGGATCCCCGCCCGGGCGGCGCGCGAAAAAAACCCGCGAAAAGCACTGAAGAGTGTCATCGTTCAGATGCTGATCTTCGACGCTTTCTATTTGTTCGCGCTCGCCTACCTGTACGGTCGCTTCTGAGCTGGCCAGCACCGCGCCCGGCAAAACAGGCGGTAGACGAGCGCCTGCGCTGCGATCTATAAGAAGCGCGAGTACCGGATCAAGCGTGCAGCATCGCAGCACCTCGCACGAAATATGGAGCGCGGCTCGGCAATGACCAATATCGATTCACAAGCGTCGAGCCAGCCTGCAAAAATCGTGGGGCGTCCGACACTGCGCGGGCACATCGAGATCGCGCGAATCGATCATTGGTTCAAGAACGTATTCATCATTCCGGGCGGGGTCGCCGCGCTGGCGATGGATCCGGCGCACGTGGCGTCCGATGTTTGGCAGCGCGCCGCCTTGGGCTTGGCATCGATCTGCCTGGTCGCCTCCAGCAACTACGTGATCAACGAGGTGCTGGATGCCCCTTCCGATCTGGCTCACCCGACCAAGTTCACCCGACCGGTGCCCGCTGGAAAAGTGAGCGTGCCGCTCGCATACGTGCAGTGGCTGCTGCTGATGGTCGTCGGCGTGTGGCTCGGCTACTGCATTTCGACTCCGTTCGCAGTGACCGCCTTCGTGCTCTGGGTGATGGGCTGCATCTACAACATTCGCCCGGTGCGCAGTAAGGATCTCCCGTATCTCGACGTGCTTTCCGAGGCGGTGAACAACCCTCTACGCATGTTGGCTGGCTGGTTCATCGTCGGCACGGCGTCGGTCGCGCCGGGCTCCCTGCTGCTCAGCTATTGGATGGTCGGCTGCTACTTCATGGCCATGAAGCGCTATGCCGAGTACCGAGAGATCGCCAATCCCGAGCGCGCCGCCGCGTATCGCAAGTCATTCAAGTTTTACACGGAAGATCGGCTGCTGGTCTCGATCATGTTCTACGGTTCGGCCGCGATGCTGTTCCTAGGTGCGTTCGTGATGCGCTACCGCCTAGAGCTGATTCTGTCCTTCCCGCTGATCGCGCTGGTGATGGCGATCTATCTGTTCCTGGGGCTCAAACCCAACAGCACCGTTCAGCGTCCCGAGGGCTTGTATCGCGAGCCGACGCTCATGGCCGCAGTCGTGGCCTGCAGCGTGGCGATTTGCATTCTGATGCTGGTGGACATCCCAGGCATCGCCGACTTGATCGCCCCGACGGCGCCGACCGCCAAAGCGCTGACCAAGTAACGCGGCGGCGCGACCATCGGCCGGCGGTTGTCGGCAAACCTGCGGCGGCTCGCTCGGTTGTGCTAACGTCGCGCCCGACTCATGTCCCCTCTGTTAGGGCCGATCCTTGCGCAGCTGGTGACATTGGGCGTGTCCGACCGGACGGAAGTGCGGCACGTCGTCGCGAGCGAAAGCTACTCCGAAGTGGCGACGCTCCCTCGGGTAGGCCTCAATTTCGGCTGGCGGTACACGAACCTGAGCCTGAGCTACGGCCCAGCAATCACGGTGAGCCCGCTCGAAGCGAAGGACCCGTACGTCTACGTTTTTCAGTCGGCCACCCTTACCCTGTCTCAGCGCTGGCAGCGGACCACGTTGTCTCTTTCTCAGTCGGGCAGCTACGGCCAAGTCAACCTGCGCGCCCAAGCCCTGGCGGGCACGGGCATCGCGACTGGAGCACCGCCGCCCACCGTGCCTGGGGGAACGACGACGCCGCCACCGATGAGCGGCACCGGGGGTACGATGCAGCCGCCCACGGGCGGCACGGGCACGCTGCCCTCGTTGGCTTTGGACCGACCGCTGACGTTCGCCAGTTCGGCGACGTCACTCAACCTCAACCAGAGGCTGTCCGCCCGGCTCTCGATGTCCGGCGGCGTTTCCTATTTCGTCAGCGGCTCGATCGACGACGACCCAGACCAACTCTATCCGACCGTACGAGGACCGGGCGCGCTGCTAACGGCGAGCTATCGGCCAACCCTCGACGATACCTTCGTGACCTCCGTCTTCACGCAGTTCGCGAACACATCCAACGGAAACCGCGCTTGGCTGCTGACCGCGAACGAAAGCTGGGCGCACCGCCTGAGCCGACGCACGCTGGCCACGCTCGGCACTGGCTTGAGTTTGACCCGAAATTCCCAGCCCAACGGCTACGAGTTCTACAGCCTCTATCCGAATTTCCTGGTCGGCATCAACCACCTGACCCGGCTCGGTCACAGCACGCTCACGGTCGGTGGCGGCGCTTCGTCTGCGCCGTTCATCGACCCGGTGCGCGGCTTGGTCGATCCACGAGTCAGTACGTTTGTGTACGCTGGCTTCAGCAAAGACAAGTTCTGGACCACGGCCACGGCATCCACTGGTTTGCAGCTGGTAGCCGGAACCGGCAGCGGCGCATTGAACTCGGTCACTGGTGCGTTGAACGTCGGCTATCGTCTGGTGGAGGCCGTGTCCGTCGATAGCGGCGTGCGCACGGCGTGGCAAGGCTTCAGCGACCAGACCACGAGGACGACGGTCCCGATCAGCGTTGCCGTGTACGCCGGCATCACCGTCGGGCTAGCAGTGCCATTGCGCGGGCGTCACTGAGCGAGGCTTGCGCTAGTTTTGTGGTTTCCAATCTCCCCGCGGCTTCTCCGGGAAGATCAACAAGCGGCGCCCAGCGAAGTTGAAGACGAGCCCGATGGCCGTCGCCGTGGCCTTGGCGAACGTAGGGTTGAGGCCGACCGTGACGAAGAAGCGGGTCAGGCACAGGTCGATGACGCTCACCACGCTCACGACGCCGATGAAGACCAGGATCTCCGTGAAGGATTTCCAGCGCGCTTGGCGGCGAAATAGCACCAGCACAGACAGGTAGTAGTTCACCGCGGCGGCCGAAAAGAACGCGACCAAAGCCGCCGCCGAAACGCCGAGCACCGGCAGCAGCAGCAAGAACAGCGCCAGGTTGACCACCGCCGACGCGCCGCCGATGAAGACGTAGAAGAAGAACTGGACCATCCACGGTGCGTCGTGGAGGTTGTATTTCAGAATGCAGTAGAGGGCTCGAAAGCCGTCCTTCATGCCGATCTTCTTGCCCTCGGCATAGGTTCGACCTCGGTACGAAATCCCCATTTCGTAAATGCGCAGGCGCAGCTGGGCGATCTTGGCGACCACCTCGGGCTCGAAGCCGAAGCGATTTTCTTCGATCACGATTTGTTGGATCACGTCGCGACGAAAGACTTTGTAGCAGGTCTCCATGTCCGTCAGGTTGAGATCGGTGAGCATGTTCGACAGCAAGGTGAGGAATCGATTGCCGAGCGAGTGCCAAAAATACAGCACGCGATGATAGCCGTGCGACAGGAAGCGGGAGCCGAGCACGACGTCCGCCTCCCCTTTGCGCAGCGGCACCAAAAGGCGCTTCAAGTCCATCGGGTCGTACTCCAAGTCCGCGTCCTGAATCGCGACGAAGTCGCCGGTGGCCTGCCGGATCCCCGTCCTGAGCGCAGCGCCCTTCCCCTGATTGACGTCGTGCTGCAGGAGGACGAGCCCCGGAATGCGCTCGGCGAGCCGCGCGGCCACGCTGCGACTCGCGTCCTTGGAGCAATCGTCGACGATGATCAGCTCGAGCTCCAGGTCTTCGTCCTCGATCTCCAGCACCTTTTCGATGCAGGACTCGAGCGTCTTTTCCTCGTTGTAGCAAGGGATGACGAGGCTCAGCTTGACCCGCTTTGGGTATGCGCCCTTGCTCGCAAAGCTCCGCCCTTCTTTCGGCGATTGAACGGGCACGGCAGACTCGGCAAGCCTTGTGGGACTCGTTTCCATACGAACTTCGCGGAGGCTAGCCGAGCTTGGCCCTCAGGTGTATGCGCACGGTGCCCGCGACGCGGGGCAAACGCGCTCGACACGCTCGACGTGGCCGGCGTCTAGGGCAAGCTTCGTGAACCGAACCCCGGCGCTCGACGCATCGCGGGCTCCGTGATAACGACCGCGTCAGAGAAATGCGTTCGAGCGTCGGAGTCGTGGCTGCCTTGTGTGCTGGAGTGGCCGCGCTCGCGAGCTCCGGCTGCACCTTCATTACGTCCTGCCCAGATCTGCCGCCGGCGGCCGGCGGTGCCGCGGGCGCCGGAAACGGCTCGAGTGGTTCGACAGGCGCGTACCTCGACGGCACTTGGACCAACGTAACTCCGGATTTTTCCGAGATCATGCAGACCTGCGGCCCCATGACCGGCGTGTGGTCGAAGCCGGAGCGAGACCTGGTCATTGCGGGCGTCTCCAATCACGGCCTTTGGGCTACCTCCGATGGCGGCGCGCATTGGCGAGTCCTCGGGCAGGGCGCTGGTTCAGACGAGGTCGTGCACGGTACTACCTCGCTGATCTTCGATCCAGACGACCCGCGGCGATATTGGGCCGTTGGAATTTACGGCAAAGGTCTGTATCGCACGGACGACGATGGCGACACCTTCAAGCACCTCGGTGACACGTTCCACGACGACTTCGTGAGCATCGACTTCTCGGACAGCAAACGGCGCACGATGCTCGTCAGCGGCCACGAGATGCAGAAGCTGCACAAGTCGACCGACGCGGGCAACACCTGGTCGGATATCACGAGCTCCATTCCGAAGGACGTCAAATACTGTGGCTATCCGCTGATCGTTGCGCCCAACGTCTACCTGCTCGGTTGCGGCGGCAGGGGCGGCGAAGGAAAGCCGGCCATTTTGCGCTCCGAGGATGCCGGCGAAAGCTGGGCGCAGATCTTCGACAACGGCGGAGCTGCAGAGCCGCTGATTGCGTCGGACGGCGCAATCTACTGGGCCGAAGAAGACGAGCGCGGCCTCGCCGTGAGTCGAGATGGCGGCGAAACGTTCAGCGAAGTCGTAGCCGGCACGCTGCTCACCGTCCCACCCATCGAGCTACCAGACAAGCGTATCGCCAGCATTGCCTATGACTCGGTCATGGTGTCTGACGATGGCGGCAAGACCTGGAAGAGGGCGAGCGCGCGCTTCCCGTACAAGCCGATAGGCTTCAGCTACTCGCCGTACCAAAAGGCCTTCTTCATCTGGTACTTCACTTGCTCGGCAACGCCGATGGCGTCACCCACCGATGCCATCCAGCGCTTCGATTTCGACTACGAAACGCAGTAGCGCGCGCCGTTATTTTCTTCGACTCGCTAGAAAGAGCGAAAAGCTCAGCCGCTGCTGGTCGGCAGGTGCTTCTGTACTCTCGCGGGAATGCCCGCCACCAGCGTGTTCGGAGGCACGTCGCGCGTGACCATGGCTCCGGCCGCGACGATCGAGCCTGCGCCGATCGTCACGCCGCCGAGCACGGTGACATGGGACGCGAGCCAAACGCCGTCCCCAATTTTGATCGGGGCCGCGGTATTGGATCCCGAGCGCAACCACTCCTCCCCGATCTCGTGGCTAATCGTCAAGAGCGAGACGTTGTGCCCGATACGCACGCGATCGCCAATGAGGATGTTGGCGCCGAGATCCGCATGGATAGGACCCGTGATGATCGTGTACGTACCTATCGTCAGTTGACCGCATAGATCGCCGTCACCAGTGAGCCGCACGGGGCCCAGGATCAGAGAATGTTTGCCGATGTGCACGCCAGCAGCGCGCAACACGGCCGTACGCGTTCGATTGAAAGTTTGCTGTGGCAGCAGGCCGGCCGCTACTTCAGCGGCAATCTTCCGTGGCCTTACCCTGCTCACTTCTTCTACTGCGACGCGCGCCAGGCGTGAAAGAAAGCGCTGAGCCGAGCGCAGGCGGCCGGCAGGGTCGTTCGACATCACGTGAAAATTCCTATAACACTTCGCGCTGGACCGTCCAACAACCGAACGGCGAGGCCACGCGCATTTTTGCCGAGGAATTTAGCCTCATCGCGCGCCCAGCTTGGCCAAGCAGCGGAAGTTGTTGCATCGGCGACTGCTCGAAGCATGTCGCTCGCTCGTCGACTCGGTCGCCTTTTCAACGGACACGAAGAGGTCGCCTAGCTCGCAACAGCGATTGAGCGTGCGCGGTCAGCACAGGACAACCAAGCGCCCATCAGGTCGCTTTCGCACGCGGGTTCATCCACGCGAAACGCTGGCGTGTCACTTCCGGTTCATTGTCACCGTAAAGCAATCGATCGAGTCGACGAGGAAACGCAACGCGCCCGGCTTCGTCGCGCATCGGTGGTCAGCAATGCTGAGTCCAATCCGCAATATCTCACGCTGGACTCTTAATTCTAGACTGACTGCGCGACGAGCCCTGGGTTCGCGAAGGGCAGGAGCAAACCGAGTAAAACGAGGCAACGAAGCCCAGAAGGCCAGCGGATGCCATGAAAGAAGTGGCGTGTATATGGAAAAGACACTACCGTTTTTAGCTGCTATCCTGGAGAGCCCTCGATGCCTCGCGTCTCGGTCGTCATTCCTACATACAACGTCGCCGCGTTCCTAGCGATCACGCTGGACAGCGTGCTCGGACAGACGCTGCAAGACATCGAGATTATCTTGTGGGACGACGGCTCGAGCGACAGCACGCTCGAGGTTGCCGAGGCCTACGCCGCGAAGGACCCGCGCGTGAGGGTAGCGCGCGGCAACCATGGCGGTGTCTCCGTAGCGCGCAACGGCGGCTTCTCCATGGCTCATCCGAACGCGGAGTTCGTCACGTTCTTCGACAGCGACGACGTGTGGGAGAAGGACGCGCTCGAAACTTTGCTCAACGCGCTGGAAGCGCACCCGGAGGCACCCGCGGCCCACGCCCTGTGTCGCGCCATCGATCCTCAAGGCGTGCAGTTCCCCCATGACGACCACGCCGAGAAGATGCGCGCTCGCTCGGCCGTCGTCGGCGACTCAGTGGTGCCTATCCCGCCGAGCGCGCCCACGAGCTTCGGCGCGTTGCTGGTGAAGAACTACGTGACCACGCCAGGGACCAGCTTGATCCGCCGCTCTGCCTTGGAGCGCGTCGGCCTGTACGACACCTCGTTGCCCGTTTGTGAGGACTGGGATTTGAACCTGCGCCTCGCCCGGCTCGGTGACTTCGTGTTCGTCGATCGTATTCTGCTCAGTTGGCGGCGCCACCCGGGCTCCGTTTCCAACGTCAGCAAGAACTGGCGTGAGTCCTACGTACGCGCGCGGCAGCGATCCATCTATGCGCCGGAGAACACGAAGGCGCAAAAGCAAACGGCGATCGTTGCGTTGCGCAACGAGGTTCGGGGGCTGCAGAGCGAGGCGTTTCGGCTCTTGCGCACCGGCGCGATCGGACCCGCGCTCAAGAAGATAGCGCGCTCGTTGGTGCTGGCGCGCATCGAATGGTTTGGGCGCTGGGAACGCGGCCAGGAAGCCACGTCTCTCGCGCGCTCTTTTGGGGACGCTTAGCGCGCTTCACACGGAGACGAGAGGTCCATCATGGCCACAAGGACAATCCTGATATTGGCGCTAGCCGGCGCGACGGGCTGCACGTTCGAGTCGGGCAAGTGTCCCGACGGGTACGTGTGCACACCCGTGACCAGCGCGCCGAGCGCGGGTGGCGGCGGTCAGGGCGGCAGCAGCGCGAACGCTGGCGGAGAAGCCAGCAGCGGCGCTGCCAACAACACTGCCGGGAAAGCAGGCAGCAACGGCGGCAAGGCAGGCGGTAGCGGCGACAGCGGTGGCGCGGGCGGGAATGTGATCCCGGGCAACCCTGACGGCACTTGGACCAACGCCACCGGTGACCTAGCGGGCACGCCCTCCGATTGCGGGACGATCCCCTTCGTCACCACGAAGCCCGGCGAGAACTTGCTGATCATCGGCGTCGTGAAACAGGGCGTGTTCTCGAGCACGGACAGCGGGAAAACCTGGTCGAAACTCGGGCAGGGCTCGGGCTCGGCGGAGTTCACCTCTGGCCTGTCCGACATCGAGTTCGATCCCGAGGAAACGTCCACCTGGTGGCTCTCGGGCGTGCGCTACGGCAGCCCCTACCGAAGCGACGACGACGGCGAGACGTTCGAGAAGCTCGGGGACTTCCCGCAGAACGACGGCATCTCCGTCGACTTCGAGGACCCCGAGCGGAAGACCATCCTGATCGGCGGACACGAGCAAGTCCAAGAGGTTCAATACACGGACGACGGCGGCCAGACCTGGACGAACATCGGCGCCAACCTGCCGGCGGATTCCGGCCACTCCAGCTATCCCTACGTCGTGAACGAGAGCACGTTCATGGTGGGAACGGCCAACAACCAAATCTTTCGCACGACGGACAAGGGAGCTCACTGGACCAAGGTGGTCGATAGCGGTGGCGGAGCAAAGCCGCTCAAGCACTCCGACGGCTCGCTCTATTGGGCCGCGCGCGAGACGAGAGGCCTCGTGCGCAGCACGGACGACGGAGCCACTTGGAAAGTCGTCACGCCCGGCGATGTCGTCTATGGCATGAAGCCGATCGAGCTACCCGATGGGCGGATCGCGATGCGCAGCCCAAAGGGCATGCTGGTGACGGATGACCAGGGCGCCAACTGGCGTCAGGTGACGCCGCCCGTGCCGGACGACTATTGGTGGTACGTGAGCACCTACAACGTGGCGGACAAGGCCTTCTACACGAGCCGCTTCGCCTGCGATGGCGGCACCAAAGTGAACGCTGACGGCCTCAGGCGCTTTGCCTGGGACTACACCAAGGACTGAGCGACCGTCGCAAACTTCGCTGCGCGGTCGCCCTTTGCGTTCAAGGCTCTGGGGAGCTGCGTAGCGATAGATCGGCGCCTGGGCCCTCGAGCGATTCTATGAACGCCACTAGGTCCGCCTCTTCGAGCTCACTGAGGCCGAGAGGCTGAAGCTCGTTGGTGCCCGGGAAGCCCGCCGGATCACCGCCGCGATTGAAGAAGCGGACCACCGCGGCCAACGAAGTGAGCTGACCGGTGTGCATGAAGCTCGGCTGGCCGGCGAGGTTGCGAAGCATCGGCGTACGGAAGGCGCCTTCCATATCCGCCGTCACCGCGCTCGGCAGCTTGCCACGATCGCCGTCGCTAAAAACGCCCGCGCTGCTGAGCGGATCGTCGAGGGCTGCGGCGACGCCTTCGGCGGCTCCCCGATCGCCGGTGTCCACGAACGCCACCGCGACCACCGCGGGCCGCAGGCCCACGTTGTGGAACGCACCGTCGCTCAATTGGGGCCCGGAGTGACACGACGCGCACTTGCCCTTGCCCACGAACAACTCTGCGCCGCGTTGCTCGCTACGCGTCAGGGCGGTGGACTCCCCGTCGAGCCAGCGATCGAAGCGGCTCGAGCCGGCGCGCAGCAGGCGCAGATAGGCGGAGAGCGCCTTGGCCACGTTGACCGTCACGGTGGTAACGGCTCGCTGCGCGTCGGCAGACATGCCGTCGTACTCGGCCTTGTCGCCGGGCATGCCGCGACAAACCCTGGCCTTGGTCTCACTGTTGCAGCCCGTCTCGGTCGCCGACAGTGCCGGGTAGAGCGCCGTGTCATCCATGTCCGGCATGGCGCCGAAGATCGCTTCGTACTCCGCGCGGTGGAGCTTCCAGATCTGGCGCGCCAAAAATAGGCGGCTCGTGTTGAACTCATCAGGGCTCTCGAACACGCCGATGGCCTGGTTCCAGAGCGTATCCCGCCGCCCATCCCAGTTGAAGAGAGGCATGAAAGCGATCTCCAACAGAGAGGGTGTGCGCCGGCGCGTCCATTGTGCCCCGAGCGAAATCTGGCGATGCGGGCTGCGGGTGTCCACGAAGTCCGACGCGGGTAAGTGGCAGCCCGCACAGCTGACCTTGCCGGGTTCACCCTTCTTGCCGAGGTTCGAAGGAGTGCCGGTGTTGTCGGGCTCGAGCAGCGCGCCGGACAGGGCCGGCTCGAAGAACAGCCGCTGGCCGAACAAGCGCGCGGCAGAGTCGTCTGCCACGGCATTGCTCACGTCGGCGGGCGGACTGCTCGCGTCGTAACGCAGGGCCGTTAGCGCGGTCCGAGTCTCCAAGCTGAGCTTGGGGCTCGGATCGTTTGGATCTTCGGTGACGGCGGCCTGCGCTCCTCCATCCGACCCGCACGCGGAAACGAAGAAAAGGAGCGCCGCCCAGAGCAGGAGACTAGCCCGGCTGCTCGCCATAGTACCTCTCTCCGCACTTGAGCCGAGAATCCCAGGCCGGCAGGCTCACCCCGCTCTTGACGCCGAGGTCATCGATCTTGCGATCGGTGTGGATGACGCTGGTGCGGGACAAGTACTCGTCACGCGGATTTTCACGAGTCACGTACTCATCGATGTCGATGTGGTAGGCGGCGATGCCGAAGTTGATGTTCACGTCGCCCGCGGGGAAGCGACCCGCGGGGATGACGGCGCAGCCGGCCGGCTTGTCTTCGACGTACACGTAGACCTTGTCAGTGGAGGCGTAGACATCGAACTTGACCAAGCGATCCTTACCCACGTACTCGCCCAGCACCGGGTTGGGCAGCCAGGGATCGGCCCAGCCGAGATCGTTGAACTCACCCGCATGGAAGCCATACACGTTCGCGCGCGGACATTGCTGGCTCACGCCCCAGCCACGCAGATCGCAGAACTCGATCTGAAGCTCGGGCTGACCGGAGAAGGTCTGCACGATGATGGTGTGGTACGGGCCCGGCGGCATGTGGTCCTGAGGGGTAGGACCGAGGCGCCAAACCATTGGGATTCGGAACGTTTCGCCCTCACCAACCTGGCCCACCGGCGTGTCGGTGATCATGATTTGCGGGTAGCGACGGGCGGTGGAGCCGATGTCTACGGACATCGTGACGTGCAAGTACTTGTCCGCGGCGAGCTTGGCGTTGGCGTTCAGCGGGACGATGCCGAGCGTATTGGACGAGCCCACCACGAACTGATTCAAGAGCTCGCCGTGGTAGTAGTTCGTGCTGCCGCCGTAGTTGTACTCGATCGAGATCTTGTCGTTGCGGAAAACGCGAGTGTCGATGTTGTCCTTGACCACCAACTCGAGGTCGTCCAGCGAGCCCGGCTTGAAGCTCTCGAACCAATCCATTTCCGGTTGCGGCTGAGCCTTGACCGTGACGTACGAACGCGCGATGGGCTTGGGACGGTTGGTGGACTCGTACTGCCCGTTCACGAACACCTCACCCGTGCTCAAGCGCGCGTCATCGAGCTTGATTGAGGGGGTATCGATGACGCTCGCGGCCGGCTTGGACTCCGTGCCGATGAAGCCACCCGGCCAAGGGCAGCCTGCGTCGAGGGCCTCCACCACGAGCGTGGTCTCATCCCCGATGCCCGACCAGGTCAGCGACGTGATCGGGATGTTGCCCTGAAACAGGGTGCGCTTCTGATTGGCGTCACCAGCGACCAAGATGTCGTGGTCCGACCAGTACGAGTAGAAGACGCGGTACAAAGGCACGCTGCCCTCGGTGGCTTCGTCGAGCACCTTGAAACGCTCGCCGCCTTCACCTCCGGCGCCCTCGTGAGCCTTCTGCTCGTCTCCGTCCGCGTAGAAGACGGACAGCTTGTCGGCTGAATACTCACGCCGGTAGATGCTCTTCGTGCCCGATTCGGCGACGTAGAACGCAACGCCGTCGTCGCGCCAGCCTTTGGCGATCAGCGCGTCGCGGGCCTCCGTACCCACCACGTAGTCGGCGGCGTTGTACTCTTTGGCGGGCGGATTCTGGAACTCCCAAGCGTAGCCGCCTGCTTGGTTGGGATTGGCGACTCGGTAGACCGCCTGACGGCCTTCCTTCGGCGTGAGGAAAACGTGACCGAGCAGGTTGTCACCCTCCGCGCGCTTGTAGCCGTGGATGGTCGGCGTCAGCGAGGTGTCGAAGCGATTGATCTGATCTCGCTGGCGGTTGTCGCGCGGCATCGCGCCGGCGCAACGGTAGATGGCGTCCTTCACGGACACTTCGCCGCCGTCGCCCACCAAGATTTTGTCTTTGTCGGGCAGCGTATAGATGCGGTAGTCCAACGCCTTGTCGACCGCGGAGAAGTCGATGATGGCAGTATCGCCACGCACCGTGGCGACCACGTTGTCGATGCGGGGCAGCGCGGGCAGATCGCCCGCTCCGATGCAGCCTCCGGCCAAGCACGAGCGCCCGGAATCCGCAGCGCCGCAGCTCTTGCTCTCGCAATCCGGATCCAAACAATCCGGGAAGCCGTCACAATCGTCATCTTTGCCGTCCGAGCACTGGGCTTCGGAGCTGCCGCTGGCCTTGCACGTGGGCCCTACCGGAACGCTCGAGGCGCCGGCGCTGCTCGAGGTCGCGCCCGCGCTGTTCGACGAGTTGCCCGAGTTGCCACTGCCTGCGCTGCCGGAATTCGGGGATTTGGAGCCGCTACCGCAACCGCCCGCCATCGCGAGGCCGAGAACGGAAAATGCGGTCAGGGAATAGGCATTTTTCATGGTGTGAGTCCTACAAATCGATCCGACCCTACGGATCCAACAGTGCCCGAAATAAGTACGAGCAAAGGTTACGTTCGGCCGACAACCGGCGCAACTTAAGAGTCGGCAGTAAGCGACGGTGTGCGTAGTGTGCGCAGTGTGCGCAACGTCACGAAAAGAAAGCGCTCACCCAGAGCGCACCCTTCCATCACGCCCGCCGACCCGTTCACTCCGTGAGCTTAAGCACGAGATCGATGTTGTAAACCACGGGCGGGTTGCCGGTCGGTACATTGGCCGAAACAAATTCCAGCGTATTCTCGCCCGACACCAATTCTTCAGGCGGCACGTCAAGCGTCAGCGCATAGCGCCCCTGCGACCCAGGATCACCCACAGGGGTGCCACTCGGGTCCAAAACTACGGGCCCCGAGGTCGGATCGAGCAAGGCCGCTTCCGCGGCGGTCAGCTTGCGATCCAGCCAAGCGCCTCCGTTGAGGCGGGCGCGGAAGGTGTGCTGGTCGCGCGGAAACTGGGTGGAAAGGTAATCAACGGTGGCCGTGAACGAGAGCCGCGCGCTCTGCACGTTGCTCGTGTCCACGCCTTTGAACTTGAGCGTCTGCTTCGGACCCTGGGCGGCGTCCTGCACGACGTAACCGATGTCGTAGCCGATGTGCTCGAGGTTGTGCGGGTCGCCGTCGTCTTCAGTGAACTTCACTAGCGAGTCTGCGATCTCGTACTCCCGCCAGCTTGCGATCACCTTGCCATCGAAGCCTACGTTGTCGAACAGCGCGATCGCAGCGTCGACCTGGTTCGGAGGGTTGGTGTACTTGAGGGTGGCGTGGTTGTGCACCGAGAGCTGCACCCAGCCGCGCGTGAAAGGTAGGGCGGTGTCGATCTTGTAATGGGCGGTCGGAGCCGCAAAGGTCACGCCGTCTTCGGAGTAGGGCGAGATGGCGACCTCGATGCCCTCCGCCGAAACCGAGACCTCGTAGCGATTCAGCTTGCCCGCTTTCCAAGTCGCGATCGACGGAGTCGCGGGCGTGTACAAGGTGTCGACGAAATCGCGGAAGACGTGGATATTGCGGACCTGCACGCCCTGATCACCGGGCGCGTTCACGAGCTGCACCTCCAGCGCGTTCTTCGGGATGATCGACCCTTCGTCGTTGCCCAAGATGGAATAGCCCGGGGTCAGCATCGGATCCTCAGTGACGGCGAGCGAGATCCAGCCGTGCAGCGGGCTGAAGGGAGAGACCGTGCCGTCGAATACGATCTTGCCGGTGCGCCCCGCGAAATCGAAGGGCTGCCGGATGCGGTAGCCGTGCTGCCCGTAGTTCTGCGCCGCCGCTGCCGCGAGGAAGTGCCCGCTCAGGATGTCGTCGGTGGGCTGGCAAATGAGGCAGTCGTCGGTCGGCCAGACTTGGCTGGGTAGACCCTCGCGGCACTGCGGGATCTGCGCCATGCCGATGCCGATGGCGCGCACGTTGGAGAGTTGGACCTTGCCGCGCCCGACGCTCCAAAAGATGCTGTCGAGCTCGCCGCCGCGCCCGCGCACTTTGGAAGGGCCTCCAAACGTATCGCAGAACGCAGCGCGCTCGAAGCCGCAGCCGGGTTCGCCGATCTTGGGCGGCGAATCATTGGGGTCGAAGGCGTCGGGGTACTTTCCCTCATCTCCACCGCTGCCCACTGCGCCCGTGCCGCCGCCGCCCGAAGTTCGTCCTGCAGAGCCGCTGCCAGCCACCGAGGGCGCGCCGCCGCCCGAGGGCTCACCGGCCGAGCCCGAAGGCTCACCGCCCATACCGGAAAGAGCGGGCCGATTATCCGCCGCGTTGTTACTGCAGTGCATCGATAGGAGTGCAGCGAGCACCGCCGAAACGCGCTTCATGGCCTCCAGTAGTAGCTGAAAGCACTGAATGCCGCCAACTACCAACATTGCTGAAACAAAACTTCTACGGAAACGTCAATCACTTCGGCCTAGCGCTTGACCCCCTTTGGGCGCTCTAGGTACGGTACGGCGTGCTGGCCCGCGCGTGGTGGATGGTGTGTATACCCATTGTCGCCATTGGGCTTACCCTACTTGTAGGTGGCTATGAGCATTTGCTCGCCGTCTTCGAAGACGACGCGAGTTACTACTTTCTGATCGCAGAGAATATCGTCAAGACAGGACGCTCCACGTTCGATGGCATCGCGATCACCACGGGTTATCACCCGCTCTGGCTGATCTTGAACGTCGTGCTGGCGTGGCTCACCGGTGTCGACCGCGAGGCATGGCTGGCCGGTCTGGTAGTCGTTTGCGCGCTCTCGAGCTTCGCGCAAGCAGCGCTGTTGCAGCGACTTTTGCGGCGGCTCGCGCCTGCCTCGCCGCTGCTCGTCAGCACCGTCGTCGTACTCGTGAGTGCTTGGGGCCTGCGGCTCTCGTTCAGCGGTATGGAATGCGCGCTCGCGACTCCGATGCTCATCTGGTGTGCGCTGGAGCTGCATGAGCAACTCGAGGGAGCCGAGCCCTCGAACGGGCGTGCGCTGCGCCTCGGATTGCTCACCGCGTTCACCGGGCTTGCGCGCGTCGACGCGCTGCCGTTCGGCCTGGCCTGCGCAGCCATCGCGCTGTTCAGGCGTCCCGCGACCGTGAGCCACAACCTGCGCCGTGGTCTCTTCTACGCTCTCGGCCTAACGCCGTTCGCGATTTATCTCGGGATCAACCGCGCCATCTCCGGCTCATTCCTGACCACCAGCGCACAAGCCAAGGCGCTCGCTTCCGGCCTCGCCTGGAATCTCGCCATCTTCTCCAACATCAACCGCAGTGGGCAGGCCGCCCTGGCAATTTCGCTGCTCGGCGCGCTACTCGTAGCATCCCCGTGGAGCCCGCTGCGGGGCGCGGCGCGTGCGGTTGCGCTTTTGAGCTTCGGGTTTTCGCTTGCCTATTACACCTCGCTAGCAGCGCGGAGCAGCTGGCAGATCTGGAGTTGGTACCTGTATCCAATTCCGCTCGCCGTCTCCGTAGCACTCGTCGCGCTAGGGGAGTTCGCGCGGCTGCGTCTCTTGGCTCGGGGGCGGCCCGTGCCCAAGTGGGTCGCCCAGGGCGGCTTCATCGCCGCGGTCGCGATCGCGTTGATGCTTACCGGCCGGTTCGCACGCGAGCCAGGCAACAACCTAGGCGCGCGCGACACGGCGCACGAGCTCGCTCAGTTCGCCACCAGCCACCCTGGGTACTACGCCATGGGTGATCGTGCGGGTGTCACGGCGTTCCTGGTGCCACGGGGTTTCTTGCAATTGGAGGGGCTCGTGGCTGACCGAGCTTTTCTCGAGTCCGTTCGTCGACAACGCCCGCTGCGCGAAGTACTGGAGCAACGCGGCGTGGACTACCTGGTGGAGTCCGTGCCCGTCGAACAGGCTGTCGACCGTTGCCTGGAAGTCGCAGAACCCAAGGTCCGCCAAGCGGGCAATCTCAGTCCGAAGTTGAGAGGCGTGTTCTGCGATCCCATCGCACGCATCCCGGACAAAACGGGCTGGATCACTACCCTGGTCTACGCCGTGAACCAGCCCGCCAATTCCGGCGGCGGGTGGTAGCTCTCAGCTATGATTGCCTGCCTGCGGCCAGCAAACACTTTGGGTAACCGACCGCGACGCCGAACAGCTACGGTTCAGTGACAATGCTGCTCCTCGGCACACTCGCGATGCGCGATCGCCGAACAGCACGGCCACTTGGCTGAGCGTCCGAGAATAACCCCCATCTAGCCAGTAACCACGACGTAGCCAACGATGCTAGGACGGGCAAGCATATCCGTGTCAAAAGCCAGCTTTCACATCCCTTCCTTGGACGGCCTACGGACGCTCAGCTTCGCCGTGGTCTTCGCCGCGCACGCGGGCTTGTATTACGTCGTGCCGGGTGGATTCGGGGTGACGGTCTTCTTCTTTCTATCTGGTTTTTTGATCACGACGCTGCTCCGACGAGAGTTCGACAAGACTGGCAGCGTCTCGCTTCGCAAGTTTTACGTACGCCGCGCGCTGCGTATCTTGCCGCCGTTCTATTTGGTTTTGTTCGCGGCCTCGGCGCTCGTAGCGCTCGGTGTGGTGACTGCGCCGGTAAAAACCGAGGCCGTGCTCGCGCAAGCGCTTCACTATGCGAACTACCGCATCGTTCTGCACGGCTACGATGGCTTCGCCCCAGGCACCGCGGTCTACTGGTCGCTCGCCGTCGAGGAGCACTTCTACCTATTGTTTCCGCTCCTTTATCTGTCGCTCCGGAAGCGCAACGTGAGCCAGGCCGGTCAGGCATTGACGCTCGGCGCGCTGTGCGCGGTGATCCTGTGCTGGCGCTGCCTATTGGTGTACGGGCTGCATAGCCCGGTGGATCGCACGTACATCGCCAGCGACACTCGCTTCGATTCGATTTTGTTCGGCTGCGCGCTGGCGGTGTTCGGAAATCCGGTCCTCGATACGCCGCGCATTCGCGATGGCATTTGGAAGGCCGTGTTATTGCCGCTCGGCTTGCTCGGCCTTTTGACCAGCTTTCTGATTCGGGACGGCGCGTTTCGCGAAACCTTACGCTACACCTTGCAGGGGCTTTCGCTGATCCCGGTGTTCGTTTGCGCCATGCGCTTCCCGACCTGGGGGTTGATGAAGGTGCTGAACTATCGCCCGGTCGCGTTCGTGGGCGTGCTTTCCTACTCCCTGTATTTGATTCACCAGGTAGTGTTGTTCGCACTGCACCCCTTGGAGCCGCGGCTCGGCGCCCTCGTGACCGCCCTGCTCGGCCTCGCGCTTTCGCTCGCTCTCGCCTGGCTCGTGCATCTCTTCGTGGAGCTGCCGTTCGCTCGTCTGCGCAAGCGCTTCTCCGTTTGAGTCAACGACGGAGACTTGGCGAAGTCACTAGCCTAACGAGCCGGCGCGCCGCGTCCGAGATACTTGCTCCACAGCGTGTCCAGGCCGAAGGCGGCCAACACGATCAGGCACGGCACGATTGGCACCGAGTACCTGCCGAGCGCGAGCAACGGAGCGAGCAGCAGGTTGAAGTAGAAGATCGGCACGAGCAGGAGCCATGCGGGCTGCCGCTCGGTGCGTGAGCGCCACAGACCAACGGCCGCGAACAGCCAAGCGATCAGCGCCATCCCGCCCGCCGCCAGCGAGTTCTTCAGGCTGGTCATCTCGTACCAAAAGGTGAAGAACCCAACGACTGTCTTGCGCACGAATGCAGCCGGGTCAGCGAGCAGGCGCGCCTTCGCGGCGCGGTTCAAGATCTTGTCGGTTTGGTAGTCGTCTTGTTCCCAAACCGCGCCCTCGGCGGCGCAGATCTGCTGAAACATGGCGTTCGACTCGTTCTCACCGTCCGTATACGGGGGCTTCTGCAGGGTCGCGAACTCTGTCTTGGAGAACACGTAGCCGCGCAAGAAAGCGTCGCTGAAACCGGTGCTAATCGGCACGAGATGGCCGGTTACGACGTAATTTCGGATGGTCCAGGGCGCGATCGTCACGGCCATCGTTGCGAGCAGCGCTGCCACCGGCAAAATCAGCGAGCGTGTGGGCGTACTCGATCGAGAGCGCTTCAAGCTGATCCACCAAAACACCAAAAACACAGGTGGCAAAAGCACGGCAACCGCCTTGGTCAGCGCGGTCAGCGCGCTCAGCGCACCGAAGGCGCTGGCTCGGCCGACGCTCGGTCGCTCGTAGAAGCGCACGGCCAGCAAGACGGAGGCCGTGAGCAAGAACGTGAACAAAGTCTCGAGGTGGAAATCCGCCACATAGCGGAGCAGCGCGGGGTGCAGCGCGCACAGCACGCCCGCAATCACGCCGGTGCGAACGTTGTAGATCCGGCGACCGATCTGGTAGGCGAGTACGCACGTGCCGGCAAAAAGCGCGGTTTGCACGAGCTGCACGAGAAACGGATGCTCGCCGAAGACCTTGTAGATGGCCCCGATCATGAACGGGTAAAGCGGAGCGCGCCGATGCAGGAGCGACCCATATGCGCTCAGGCCCTCGCCGCGCGCCAAGCTGGTACCCATGGCCAAGAACCAATAGGGGTCCGGCCGGGTGTCTACCAGGCCCTGGGATCTGAAGCCGACCAGAACGACGGCCATGGCAGTGAGTGTGGCGAGCCCGAAGAGCAGCCACGGGATCCGCGTAGACCAGTTAGCTTTCACGAAACAAGCCCTTCGCTGGTAACGAACGCGCTACGCACTGCCATCATCGCCTCCTAACATGGACGCGAGCAAGTTGCAGCTGGGCGCTCACTGCGGCAGTCTTTCGCGGTCGCGCGGGCGACCGTCCCGAGCAACGCAGCACGACAGCGCAAAGAGCGATCCGTAAATGGCTTCCAAAGGTCTCGATAGCGGCGCGCTAGGCATGTTCTGGACTGCCATCGGGTTGATGTTCATCGCCTTGGTCATCGACACGGAGGCGGTCGGCTGGCTCGTTGCACCCTTCGTGCTCGGGCTGCTGATCATGGCCATGACCAAGGTCCCGCTGCGCGCATCGCTGCTCACGCTGATGTTCTGCGTGCTGACCTTGGACAACCCGGCCGAGGGCTTCGCCAGTGGGCGCTGGGAGTCGCCGCTGCACGAGATCGGCGGCCTCTTGATGAACCACATCAACACCCGAACCGGCGTCAAGCCGTTGTTCATGTCGGGCCTGGACATCCTGCTGGTTTCCCTGTTGGTGATCGCCAATGCGCGTGAGCGCTCTGGAGCGATGATCGATCGCGTCGGTCGCGTCCCGACTCCGCGACCGCTGGTCAAGCTCGTCTTCGTTTCATTCGCGGGCACCATCTTCACCTTCCTGAGCGGCGTGCTGCGCGGCGGCGATACCGGGATCATGCTCTGGCAGATGGATCGCGTGCTGTATCTGCCGCTGGTGTTTTGGCTTTTTCACATCGGGCTCCGGGGGCCCGCCGATCACCTGGCGATCGGCAAGGTGTTGATCGCAGCGGCCACGATTCGAGCGCTGACCGCGACCTACGTCATTCACACGGTGTACGAGCCCCCGGACGACAACGGCATCGTCGCCAGGTTGGCGTACGCCACTACGCACAACGATTCGATGCTGTTCGCGATGGCCTTCGTCGTGTGTTTGGCGCTGGCGTTCACTCGCGCCGGCAAGAAGTACATGCGGCTCGTGTACGTGGTCTTGCCGATCTTGATCCTGGGCATGATCTCGAACCATCGCCGCTTGGTCTGGGTACACGTCGCGCTGGTGGTCGCTGCGTTGTACGCCGTCACGCCGTCGAATGCGGTTCGGCGCAAAGTGCAGCGGATCGCGCTGATGCTCTCGCCGGTCGCGCTCGTCTATTGCCTAGCCGGTTGGAACTCGGGAAGCAGCCTGTTCAGGCCCGTGCAAACGCTTCGCTCCGTGGTCGATTCCAAGTCCGACAACTCCACGCTGTGGCGAGACATCGAAAACTTCGATCTGATCTCGACGATCAAGCTAAACCCGATTTTCGGCGTCGGCTACGGCAATCCCTATTTGGAGATCGTGCCGCTGCCGGCGGTGGACTACCCGCTCGAGAAGTACTTGCCACACAACAGCATCCTCGGCCTTTTGAGCTCAGCGGGCTACGTAGGTTTCGCTGCGATGACGATGCTCTGGGCGGTCGGCGCGTTCTTCGCGATGCGGGCCTACTACGGCGCAAAGAACGCTATCGACCGGACTGCCGCGATCGTGTCCTTCGGTTCGGTGCTCGTCTACCTCATCCAGTGCTGGGGTGACTTGGGCCTGGGAGCCCCGAACGGCGTTTGGATGATCGCACCGGGGTTGGCGGTTGCGGGAAAACTCGCGGCAGCGACCGGCGAGTGGTCGGATAAGAAGTCCAATGCTGCTGCGGGCGTTGCTGCTGAACGCTCAGCCGCCAACGGTGTTCGTTAGCGTGGCTGATTTCGCTCACGCGGGGTCTTTTCATCCCATGCTAGGATGGCAGCGGAAACTCGTGACAAAGTCTTCCGTCGCAAGGTCACAGATTGTGAGGAGCTCTGCCCATGAACGACCGCTGTTACGCCTTGGCTCGAACGAATACACCTGAGGCACCGAGGGACACCCAGGCTCAGGGCTTTCGGGCAACTCGGGGCAACCTGCCGCGGTTCGTCTATCTGCTGAGCATGGCGTTTGCTTGCCTGAGCTTGGATTGCCGCAAGTTGACGGCCCAGCCCGCGCCCGCGCCCGCCCCGCGCCCCGCGAAGATCGAGAGCGCGGAGACTCTGTACGAGGGCGGGCTGAAGTCGGGCTGGCAAGACTACGGCTGGGGCGCGCATGAGCTCTCGGGCGGGCCTGCGCGCATCAACATGAGCAACTATGGCGGCTTCATCCTGCACCACGAGCCGCTTTCGACTCGCTACGGCGGGCTGTCGTTTCGCATGCGCGCGCCGGTGGCCTTCGGCAATTTCCTGCAGGTGCAGCTGGTCAACGGAGAGGACAAATCGCTGCCCTCGATCGCCGTCGGTCCCGAACGCGTTCGCAAGCTCCCAGGGGGCTGGCAGGACGTCTACATCTCGTGGAACGATTTGAATCCTTCCAACGCGCCCTTCGACCGAATTTTTTTGCACGCCAAGACGCAGGTCGGCAAAGAGTGGGTCGAGCTCGATAAAATCGTCCTGACCAAGTTCGATCCGAAGACGGCAGGAGCTGCCGCCGTGGCCACGGCCACGAAGAGCGTGAGCCTGCAAGTGAATTGCAAGGCCCCAGGGCACGCGATCAGTCCATACATCTACGGCATCGCCGGCGGCGTCTACGACACGGGGGCAACCGCGCGCCGCTGGGGTGGCAATCCGACGACCCGCTACAACTGGCAGCTCGGCACGGCCTACAACGTCGGCAAGGACTGGTTTTTCGAGAACGGCAAGAGCGGTCATTACCGCGACTATCTGTCCGAAAATCTGAAGGCCAACCTGGCGTCCGCGCTCACCGTCCCAACCATCGGTTGGGTTGCCAAAGACACCTCCTCGGTCGGCTTTCCGACGTCGGTCTACGGGCCACAGAAAACCCAAGATCCACATCGCCCGGAGGCGGGTGACGGCATTCGCCCGGATGGCTCGAACGTTCAACCCAAATCACCCACGATCACCAGCGTCGCAGCGCCGCCGGAGATGATGCAGAAGTGGGTGGAGGCGATCCGCGCGCAGGACGAGAAGACGGGCAAGCGCAGCGTCCACATGTACATCCTGGACAACGAGCCCGCGCTTTGGAACTCGACCCACCGCGACGTCCACCCCGCCGCGCTCACCTACGACGAGCTGCTCGACCGAACGATTCGCTACGGGACTGCGATCCGCAACGCGGACCCGCAGGCGCTGATCGCCGGGCCGGCAGAGTGGGGCTGGACGGCCTATTTCTACTCTGCCAAGGACGCAGAATCGGGCGTCACCTTCCGTCCGGACCGGCGCGCGCACGGCGACGTGCCTTTGCTCCCCTGGTACTTGAAGCAACTGAAGGAGCACGAGCGCACTAGCGGCAAGCGCGTGTTGGATGTGCTCGACGTGCACTTCTACCCGCAAGGCAACGGCGTGTACTCCGCCAACGCCGACCCAACAACGGCGGCGCTCCGCCTGCGATCCACGCGCGCGCTTTGGGATCCGAGCTACAAAGACGAGTCCTGGATCGCCGAGCCGGTTCGGCTGCTGCCGCGGCTCAAGGAGTGGGTGCAGCAGAACTATCCAGGCCTCGCCATCTCGATCGGCGAATACAACTTCGGCGGCGAGCAGCACATGAGCGGCGGCCTGGCGTTGGCGGAGGCCCTGGGGCGCTTCGGAACGGAGGGCATCGACTACGCTTTCTATTGGTTCGAGCCGCCACCGAACTCTCCCGCGTACTGGGCATTTCGCGCGTTCCGCAACTTCGACGGCAAGAACGGCAAGTTCCTGAATCGCTCGGTCGACACCAAGATGGCCACGAACGTCTCGCTCTTTGCCTCTCGCGACGACTCGGGCAAGCACATGGTGCTGATCGCGCTCAATTTGGACCCGACGACCGCGGCCAAGGCCACGATCGCGATGCCCGAATGCGGCGCGCTGGTGACACGGCGCAAATTCGTCTACAGCTCGCAGGCCCCCGCCTTCGTCGAAGAAGCCAGCAAGACCGAGCGCGGCTTCGAGGAAGTATTGGCCCCCTATTCAATCAATGTGTTCGACGTCGAATTGAAGTAACGGCGCACAGCTCGAATGACTCTTCCCACATTGTCACAGCTCTATGGGCTCGGTAGCGCCGTCTTACGTGCTCGTTGGCAGTTGCGCGGCGCCGTGCAGCTCGGCCCGCGCACGCGCGTTTGGGGCAAGGTCGCGGTGCACAACGGCGGCAAGCTCTTGATCGGCGATCGCGTGCGCATCGTTTCGGACATCTTCGCGGTCGAGCTGGGGGTCGGCGTAGAGGGTTGCCTCGACATTCGCGACAACGTTTTCATCAATCGCGGGGTTTCGTTCGCCGCCATGAGCTCCGTGATCATCGGCCCGAACTGCAACATCGGCAGTCACGTCACCATCATGGACAACGATTTCCATTGCCTCGAACCGGAGCGACGCAACGAGACGCCGCCGTCGGCTCCGATCGTTCTGGAGGAAAACGTCTGGATCGGAGTCAGGGCGATCGTGCTGCGCGGCGTGACGATCGGCGCGGGCAGCGTGATCGGCGCGGGCAGCGTGGTCGTGCGCGACGTGCCGCCACGATCCCTCGCGGTTGGCGTGCCGGCCCGAGTCATTCGCAGCTTGTGAAGCCTCGCCCCTGTTTGGAATTGAAACGCTGTTAGCTTCCCGGTCGGCACAAAATGAAAGTCCTGTTCGTAGCCCCTTACCTTCCGAGTCCTCCCCGCTTCGGCGGACAACGCCGTATGGACGGCTTGATGCGCGGGCTGGCCGCCGCCAACCACGAGGTCTCGATCTTGTCGTTCACGTCCACCGACCAGTGGACGCAGGAATCGGCGGACGCGACGCGCTTGTTCTGCAAGAAGGTCACGACGCTATCTGACCTCGACGCGCGCAGCTTGTCCGAGAAGCGGCGGCTGCAAATGCGCTCGCTCTTGTCGCTGAACAGCTACGAGCACCTGCAAGTGAAGCGGCGCGCGGACTTCCAACGGCAAATCGACGAGCACTTGGCGGCCGAGGACTACGACGTCGTGCAGGTCGAGTTCGCCAACATGGCGGCGTACCAGTACTCTCGGCGCGGCAAGAAGCCGCTGCTCGTGCTCGACCAACACAACATCGAATACGATCTCCAGCGGCGAACCGCGGGCTCCGCCGAAGGCAAGTTCCGCAAGGTGTACAACTCCCTCAACTGGCGGAAGCTGGGGCGCGAGGAGAAGGCTGCTTGGCGTCGCTTCGATGGCGTAGTGCTGACCTCGGCCCGCGACGCGCAGTTGCTCACGGAGGTGTCCCCCGCGACGCTCTCGGCCGTCGTGCCCAACGGCGTCAACGTGGAGCAATTTCAGCCGGCCCCAGTCGCGCCGGAGGCCGATCAACTGCTGTTTTTCGGGGCCAACAACTATTTCCCGAACCACGACGCGCTGCTCTACTTCATCGACGAAATCCTGCCGCTCGTGATCGCGCGTCGTCCGAACGTGAAGCTCTCGATCGTGGGGCCCGGAGCGCAGCCGGCCGTGCTGGCTCGACAGAGCCGTCACGTCGAGATCGTGGGCTTCGTGGACGACGTGATGCCGCACCTCGACCGAGCCAGCGTGGTCGTCGTCCCACTTCGCATCGGAGGCGGAACGCGCCTGAAGATCGTGGAGGCCATGGCCAAGTCGAAGGCGATCATTTCGACGCGCATCGGCGCGGAGGGCATCGACGTAACGCACGACAAGAACGCCCTACTCGCCGATACCCCCGCAGATTTCGCCGACCAGGTCGTGCGCGCGCTCACCCAACCCGAGCTAGCGCGCAAACTCGGTGAGCAAGCTCGCATCCTGGCTGAAGAGCGCTACGCGTGGACGGCCGTCGTCGGGGAACTAGTGCGCTTCTACGATCAGCTCAAAGCACGTTAGATTTTCGGCGACGTCAGGCATCGAATGACGCGCGGCGCCTTCGGCGCGCGGCTCGAGACCCTCGTTCCACTCCAGTGCGGGCGCGTCTTGCGGAAGTTGCCGACGGTCTTGCCCCAGCCGAAGATCTCTTCAACCAGCTTGCGTTTGGCGAAGCCCCGCACGCCTCTCGCTCTGCTCCGGTGCGCGCGAAGCACGCCCTCGCGCTGGGCGCGCGGTAAGCAGCCTAGCCGCATGCCCGGAACCCAAACGAGCGCGGGGTCTGGATGACCAGCTCACGATCAGCGAATGAGATGGAGGGGGGACCTACAAAGGCTGACCGAACAGGCGCGTGCTTTCCCCGGGCGCAGCGCGGGCGGCCCAGCGCCTCCATCCGAGCGTGCGCAAAATGCGAGTCTCCAGTCGCGCGCCGAAGGCGCCGCGCGTCTCCTCACTCTCCCCCCTACACGCTCGCGGCGGGCTGCCCGTTCAAGATGCGCTCATACGCGGCGCCCGCTTCTTGGCCCATGCGCCGCGCGTTGAAGTAATCGAGCACGCGGCTGCGGCCGTAGGCGCCCATGCGCTCTCGCAGCTCTCGATCTTCGAGTAGCCGCACGATGTTCGCCGCCAGCGCTGGGATATCCCAAGGGGTCGATAGTAAGCCGGAGCGCTCGTGCTCCACTACTTCGGGGGTACCACCGTTGTTTAGGGCCACGACTGGTTTCTGCATCGCCATGGCCTCCAAGAAAACCAGGCCAAAAGGCTCCTCGAAGCTCGGCAGCGTGAAGACGTCACAGGCCGCCATCACGTTCGGAATGTCCGAGCGTCCGCCGGTGAAGCGAACGTGCTCGAGTACGCCCAAGCTTTGCGCCAGGGCCTTCAGCTCGGCCGTGAAGGAGTTGGCTTCCAAGAGCGTGTAGTCCGCGCCAACGATCACGAGTTCGGCGTTGGGGACCTTCTCGCGCACCAGGGCGAAGGCGCGCACGAGCTCGCGCTGACCCTTCCAAGAGAAGAGCCGCGATACCGACGCGAGCAGCAGCGCGCCTTCGGGGATGCCGAGCTCGCGGCGCAGCGCACTGCCATCCACGCTCGGATCCCATTTGGAGGGATCGATGGCGTTCAACACGGTGTGAACCGTGGTGGGTGGAATGCCCATACCGACGATGGCGCTGGTCACGAAGCGAGAGATGCTAAATACCGCGTCCGCGCTTCTTACGCCCCACTTGGCGAGTCGACCATAATCCTCGGTCCATTTGACGTGCACGTGCGCCACCGAGCGCACACCGGCCAACTTCGACAAGGCGATGTTGTAGCTCACGTCTCGCGGCCGTTCGGTGCTGTGAACGATGCGGATGCCCTGGCTTTCGATGTACTGCTTCAGACCGAGCAGATCGCGAGACAGCCGCGCGATCGAGCGCGCGCTCCGGAGCAGCGCCGCGGGGCCGCCTTGGCGAAGACTGGGCGCGAAACGCGTGGGGCGTAGGCTGATGTTCGGGATCTTTTGCATCACCGCGAGCGAAGGCGGCACGCCGTTCCCGCCGCCGTCGGTGCAGGCGACGTGCACCGAAAATTTGTCGCGGTCTAGGTTCCGGATGATGTCTGCGTGCACGGCAGAGTCAGCGCCGAATTCGTCCTGCGCCACGATGAACAACACGCCGATTTTGTCAGCCATGAGCGAGGCTTTCCGAGAGAACGAGTTGGGACGGCTGATTTTCGAACACGAGCACCCCTCAGAGATCCCCGCTCTTCAGTTCCTCGGCGAGCCGGTCACTGGCCCGCGCCGCGAGGGTCATCGACGTCAATACGGGGTTCTTCTCCGGACCGGTCGTGAACGCTGAAGAGTCGGCTACGACGACGTTGCGCGCCTCGTGCATTCGGCTCCATCGATCGATCATGCCGAATTGGGGCGAGGCATGCATGCGGCAGGTACCACCGAAGTGATTGGAGTTGCCGGGGGCCTCGACCTTCCAAACGCGCACTTTTGGCTCGAAGCCGCCGCGCGCCAAGAGCGAGAGGATTTGCTCCCGAGTCTGCTCCAGAATTTGGATGGCTTCGGGCGGATGGCGAACGTGCAGCGCGATGCCCGGAGTGCCGTCCGCGCTGCGTTGGCTCGGGTCGAGGGCAATCCAGTTGTCCGCCGTGGGCGCCATGGTGCCGAAGACGCTGAAGCCGGTCCACGGCAAGCGGCCGATGTGCCGTGAAAACAGCGAACGACCGACGATCGCAGCGCCGCTCCACTGCATGCCTGCCGCGGCATACAGCGGAATCGAGCGCTCGACCGTGAGCCGCGTGATGTACGCCGGAGGGTGCACCGAGATCGGCGAGCGCAGATCGAGTACGAGCTTGGCCAGCGGATGATCGTGCAGGTAGCGACCGAGCACACCGTGCGAGTTGCCGAGCCCGTTCGGAAAATCCGCGCTCTTGGATTGCAGCAACATCTGCGGAGTATTGATGGCGCCACCGGCGACCACGACAGCGCGGCACTCGACGCGCTCTTCGCTGCCCGTCTTCGCGTCCCTGAACACGACCGCGGACACCCTGCGTTCCGCCGCGTTCCACTCCAGGCGCTGCACCCGGGCGCCGTAGCGGACCGTCAGGCCCGCGTCGCCCAACGCGGGCTTGATCAAGCGCGTGTAGGAATTGAACGCGGTGCCGCTCAGCGTGAGCGAGGTGTCGCCGCCGTACGCGTAGGGCATCGGGACGACGGCGCGACCGCTGCGGTGCGCGTCTTCGACCAAGCTCTGCCAATCATCGGTGAGTTCGCACGCATGTCGCACGTTGCCGACCGGTAGCTGCGGGTCTGGGACCTGCGAGCCAGCAATGTGCAGCAGCGGTTCGACGCGCTCGTACCAAGGCGCAAGCTCTTCATAGCCAATCGGCCACGCGAACTCTGGCCCGGCGCGCTCCGCATCCGCGAAGTCCTCCGGAGAAAAGCGCGGAACCGCGCAGCTCCAGTGATTGGTGAGGCCACCGGGCGATAGCTGCTCGAACAGCTCTGCGTTCGGCTCGCCGGTTTTCGAAACACCAGTGCGTTGCTGCAGGGGGCCGCGGCGCTTTGCGACCGTCAAGCCGCGAACGCGCAATGTCAGGCCGAGTTCCGAACGTTCTGCGCCTGCTTCGAGCAGCAGGACGGAGGCACCGGCGCGACGCAAGAACACTGCCGAGGCGGCCCCTGGCGGCCCGCTACCGATGACGATGACTCGGTTGTTTTCTCTCACGCGGAGACCCTATACCACGACGCCAGTTCCGGAGCGTACTCCCTGGACGCTCTGACTCGAACGCCGCGACCAACGCAACTGACGCGAAAAGCGCACGAAGGCAGTTCGGAATCAGGCTTCCCCGAAACGGGGGGTCGAGCCATACTGAGCTCTATGCGGCTTCGCGCGTTCGGAAACACCGACCTACAAGTGACTGAGCTGGGGCTGGGCTGCGCGCGCATTGGCGGTGTCTTTCAGGGCGATACTTTGGGCTTCGAGCGACTGATCGCGATGGCTCGGGACGCAGGCATCAACTTCTTCGACACCGCGGACATGTACAGCCAAGGAGAGAGTGAAACCCTGCTCGGGCGCGCATTCCGCGGTCAACGCGCACAAGTCGTGATCGCTACCAAAGCTGGTTACACGCTGCCCGCGCGCCGCAAGCTCGCCGGGCATTTGAAGCCCATTTTGCGACCGATCATCCAGGCGCTGCGCGTCCGGCGCGACCGCTTGCCGGCCTCGACCAGGGGCGTCATCGCGCAGGATTTTTCACCGGCTTATTTGGTGCGTTCGCTGGAGGCGAGTCTGCGTCGTCTGCAGACCGACTACGTCGATCTCTTTCAGTTGCATAGTCCACCCACTTCAGTGGTCGAACGCGGTGAGTGGGAGCCCGCGCTCGAGGGCCTGAAACGCGCCGGGAAAATCCGACACTACGGCATCGCCTGTGACACGCTCGAAACCGGCTTGGCAGCGCTGCGTTTTCCCGGCGTTTCATCGTTACAATTCACGTTCAGCTTGCTCGAGCAGCAGGCGTTGGAGACGCTGCTGCCGGAGACGCAGAAGCGCGGCGTCGCCAGCATTGCGCGCGAAATCTTGGGCAACGGGCTGCTCGTGAAAGACGCGGGCGAGATCGATTTCAGCAAGTACTGTAGCTCCCCTGAGGAGCTCGAACGCCGGCCGAAGCAGCTGACCGAGCTTCGACAGCGGGCGGCCGAGCGCGAGCTGAGCTTGCCCCGAATGGCGATGGAATTTGCGAGCCGCGCCAACGGTGTCTCAGTCGCTTTGGTCGGGGCGCGAACCCCCCAGCAGTTGAGACGCCTGCTCGACGACTTTCCGAGCTAGGCGGAGCGGCCACGATCGCCCCGCAAGGCTCACGAAGAAGCGGGCCGAAACGAGCGATGCGCATCGCGCGTGCGCCGTGCGGAAGCCCCTTTCAAGAAAAGAGAAGTCGCGGTATAAATCTAGGGTAGAAGGATTTGAGGATGCAAGCGGTCGTAAAGGGAATGATTCAGGTGGCTGGTACCACCTATCGCATCGTTCGCGTCGCGCACGGCCAATACAACGTCATCCGCCTCCTCGACGACGCACGGGTCGGTGCCTTTTCCAATGGCGCCACCGCCAAGGCCGTCTCCAATGGAATCGACGATCGGCTGATGCGCGAGATCGTCCGGGTCGCGGTCCAGGCCGCGAAAACCAGCTGGGTTGGCCCACTCGCGCTAGGTTAGGTTCCTGGCGTGAAGGAAGCTAAAGGGTAAGCCGGTGCTAGTCGCTGGTCCACCAGGCGGATCGTCCAAGCGTGCACCGGCGTTTTACAAGCGCCGGCGGAAACGTAACAACGAGATCGGGCAAGTCCTGATCCGTAATGGCATCATCACGCCCGAGCAGCTCCGCGCCGCGTTGCGCATCCAGTCCGAGAGCGGCGGACACGTCGGAGCGATCTTGCGACGCATGGGCGCGTGCGATTCGCGCGCGATCGCCGATGCCCTGATCGAACAAGTCCGGGTTGCGCGCCACAGCGGCACCGGCATGGCGCACCGGGCCCGCCAAAACCCGTCCATCGTTGGTCTCAAGGTGGGCTGCCGGCCGGAGCTCTCGCGCAGCCTGCTGATTCTGACCGACGTGCTCACCTTGGGCCTCGCCGCAACCACGGTTGGCTTGATTATCGTCAACGACACCTTGACCCGCGCTCAGCGCTTCAGCGTCGTTGCACTAGTTCCGATGTGCATCGCCGCGTTGACCGCCGTGCAGATGTACGGGCTGACACCGCCGAGCCCCTCCGAAGAGATCCGACGCTGCACCCTGACCATTTCGCTGGTCTACGCGGGCTCTTGGCTGATCGCCGTCGCTCGCATCGGCGCATTTCAGTACATGCCGCATTTCGCCTGGCTGGTCGGCTGGCTGATCTCCGTCGTGCTCGTCCCCATCGGGCGCGGCGTGCTTCGCACGGAGCTCGCCAAGTCCAGCTGGTGGGGGCAACCGGTAGTGGTTTTCGGAGCGGGCAAGGTCGGGCGCGCAGTGGTTGCTACCCTTCAGCAACGCCCGCAACTCGGGCTCAAGCCCGTGGCTATCTTGGACGACGACCCAGCCAAGCACGGCACCGTGCGAGCCACCTGGGGTGAAGAGGACTTGATGGTCCAGTCCGTTCGCCAGGGGCCAGAGTCGTCACACGCGAACCCGCGCGCGGAAGACATCGAGACGCCGTCTCAGCGCTCCGCGCTCGAGCAGTTCGCGGAGGTCGAAGGCGTGCCGGTCGTCGGCGGGCTCGAGCTCGCGCCCATTTTGGCGCAACGCTTGGGCATTCGCTCGGCGGTCATCGCCATGCCCAAGCTCGACTCGGCGACGCTGCTGGGAGTGATCGAGCGCTACGCGGAAGGCTACTCGAGCGTATTGGTCATCCCCGATCTGTTCAACGTGGCGCACTTCGGTACGCCGACGCACAGCTTGGGCGGCGTGCTCGGGATTGAGGTGCGCCGCCAGCTGCTGCTCGCCGGTCCGCGCTTCGCCAAGCGCGTGATGGACGTCGTGCTGACCTCCATCGGCGGCATCATGATCCTGCCCTTCGTGGCCCTGTTCGCCATTCTGGTAAAGCTCGACTCGAAGGGCCCGATTTTCTACAAGCAGAAGCGCCTAGGCCAAGACGGCGTGCGCTTCGTGGCCTTCAAGTTCCGAACCATGTACGGCGATGGCGAGCAGCGTCTGCGCGACGTGCTCGCCAGCAACCCGCAGATGCGCGCCGAGTACGAGGAGTTCCACAAGCTCACCGTCGATCCGCGAGTCACGCGCATCGGCAAAGTGCTGCGCAAATATAGCTTGGATGAGCTGCCACAAATCTGGAGCGTGTTCGTCGGTGACATGAGCTTGGTCGGCCCGCGCCCCTATCTGGAGCGCGAGATCCCGGAGATGAACGGCCAAGAAGCCGTCATTTTGCGGGTCAAGCCGGGCATTACCGGGATCTGGCAGGTCACCGAGCGCAACGCTTCCACCTTCGAGCAGCGGGTGCACCTCGACGTGGAGTACGTGCGCAGCTGGTCCCCGTGGCTGGATTTGTACGTGCTCGCTCGCACTCTCCCCGTCGTCCTCGGAGGCACTGGTTCTTGAGCTCGAATCCCTTGGCGCTGACCCGCGTTCGAGTCGGCAAGCTGCCCATCGATGTGGTTGATTTCGCGGGTGCGCTGGACGCCATCGATCGACTGATCAGCGCCAAGAACGGCGGCACGGTGTTCACGCCCAACGTCGATCACGTCGTCATGGCCGAGCACGACGAGCGCTTTCGCACGGCCTACGCCGCGGCTGCGTTGTCGCTCGTCGACGGCACGCCGGTGCTGTGGGCGGCGCGCTTGCTGCGCACGCCGCTGCCCGAGAAAATTTCCGGTTCGGATCTGGTGCTGCCGCTCTTACAGCGTGCCGCGGAGCGCGGCCACCGGGTGTACTTCTTGGGCGGGGCCCCGGGCGTGGCTGATCTGGCCAAGAGCAAGCTCGAAGCGACGTTTCCGGGCATTCAAATCGTCGGCACGGACGCTTCGCGCATCGACGTCAACGCGCCGGACGAGGCCGACCAGGTTGCCGAACGCATTCAGCGCGCCCAGCCCGACCTGGTACTCGTCGCCTTGGGCGCACCGAAGCAAGAGATTTGGAGCTACACGCGCGCTGAACGGCTCAAGCCCGCGGTGCTGATCGGCGTCGGAGCCAGCCTGGACTTCGTGGCGGGCATTCAAAAGCGCGCACCGCGCTGGATGTCCAAGGTGGGCCTCGAGTGGCTATACCGTCTAGCGCAAGAGCCGCGACGCCTGGCCGCGCGCTACTTGCTGCGCGATCCAGAGTTCTGCGTGATCCTGCTGCGCCAGCTGACGTCGGGCTCGAAGCACGGCTGAGCCGCCTGCGAGGCGGCTCAGGGGCTCGTGACGACGGTTTGCAGGCGCTTCTCGCTGAACAGCGCCTGCAGTGGCGCGAGCGCCGGAGAGCCCTGCTTGCCGCACACGTACAGCACGCCGTTGGCGACCGCGTCGAGCGCTTGCGACTCGACCGGCAGCGACGCGCTGGGCCCGTCGATGACGATGAAATCGTAATAGTTCCGAAGGTCTGCCACTCCGTCAGAAAACTGCCGCGAGAGCAGCAGGCCGGGCGAACGCAACATCCCCTCGGCCAGCACGTGCAAGGAATTACCGCAGCTCATCACTGTCCAACGCCGCTCGTTGTTGCCGTTGATGCGGTCGCGCAGCTGCTGCGAGAAGCCAGCGCTCATGGGCATGGCGACGCGCATCAAGTGATGCACCCGCGGACTTTGGATGTCGCCCTCCATCAGCAAAATTCTGGGATGCCCTGACTCTGCCAGAGCCAACGCCAGCTCGACGGCGACGCGCGACTTTTGCTCCAAGGACTCCGGCACGCCGACCACGAGCACGATGAAACAGCCCTCCACCGCGAGCGGATACAGTTGCTCGCAAATCGGACGGCGCGACGCTGGCGTCAACGTTGGATCATGAGACCAATCACTGGGAGAGGGACGAACAATCGTCACCGTGTTGTCCGCGGGCGGGACAGAGCTCACGTAGCTGTAGCGAGATTGGGACGCGGGAGGGACCGACTGCCCTGGAGAGTGCTGCGGCGGCGAAAGCGAGCGCGGGAGCTCTGGATCGCGCTCGGCCGTGGGCAGGCGCTGCGTCTCCGGAGCGCGCGAGTTGGTTTCTCCGCGCAGCGCAGCGCTCTCCCGGAGCAGCAGCTCCGGCATGAACGAGCCGAGCGGCTGCGTCACCTTCATCTGGCTGCGCGGCCGCGAAGAACGCGGCGCGGCGCTCGCGGGAGCTTTCGGCGCGGGAGCCGCTGCCGGCGCCGGCGGCGCGCTCGACGGGGGTCGCGCTGGCGGCGGCTCGGAACCAGGTCGGACCACCGCAAAGCCAGGCACTGCGTGCGCGCGGATCTCTTCGTCCCAAGCGCGCGCTGCGGTCGCCAACACCGGATCCGCATGGGGGTCGGAGACCAGCGGATTTTCGGCCGGCGGCAACACCAGCGTGGAGGCAAACCGACGCGGCTGCGGGGCGGGCGGCGGGTTGCTGGAAGGCTGATTCTTGCCCCCCTCTTTGCCCGGCACCGGACTCTTGATCGGCAAGGGCTGCGTCCGGTTGAAAGCTGCGGGCGGCGACGAAGAAATCGGGCGCTGAGGGACGGGAACGATCGGCGGCGCGCTGCTCGCTTCCGGCGGTTGATACACCGGAACGCTTGGTCCGAGCCCCGAAGGAACTGGCGGAGCCGGGGGCAGTTCGACGTTCAACGCCTGAGGGGCGAGCGACAGCGGAGGGCGGCTCGACTTCGTGCGGCGCTGCTGCGTGGCTCGCGCCACGAGCGTGTAAGCGGCACCCAAGCCGCCGCCGAACACCACGCCAAAGAACAGCAAGAGCGAGCGATTCGGGTCGATCGGCCCAGTCGGCGCGGGGGCGACGCTGGCGATCCGAGCCAGCAGCGGCGGCGAAGCGACCGGCCCTTCGGCGGCGGTTTTGGTTACGACCTCGAGCAGCCGCTTCCACTCCGCGCGTAGTTCCGGAGACAAAGTCTTGCCCGGAACTTTGGCCGTGAACGCGTCGCGACGCGCGTTGAGTGCAGAATTGATCTCCGCCAAACGGCGGCGGAGGAGCGTCGGATCCGATTCGCTGGCTTCGAGGTACGGGTTGTCCGAGGCTCGTCCGCGCTCCAGATCCAGCAAGCGCTGTTCGAGGTTGGCCTTCTCGGCGTGAAACGCCGAAAGCGCGAGGTCCTTGTCGGGCGACTGTCCGACGGGTGGCGGCGTCTCCAACGCGGCTTCGGGATGAAGCGCCAGGAAGGCAGCCAGCTCTTGCGTCTGTTGTTGGCGCTTCCGTTCGCTTTCACGCTCGGCGCCGCGATCGACCAGAACCACGGGCGCCAACTCGAACGCGTGGCGCGTCAGGTCATTGCAGGCACGCTGGACGCGGTCCCGATTCGTGTCTCGGTAGCTGATGCTGAAAGCATGCGCATCACTGGTGTCGATCTCGAGCGATTGACGAACCAGGCTCGCCGCGGCGGCTCGCGCCTCCGGCCCGTCCGACGCAGCCCGCTCTTTCGCGAGGCGCTCCAGCATGACGCGATCGAGAATGGCCTCGCTCAGCCGGCGCGCGGCCTCCAGCGGCTCCGGCAGCTTGGCCGGTAGCGATGGGTTCCCCGACTCGACGATCAGCAGCGCGCTGGTTCGATAAGTGGCAGGGGCGAGATAAGCGTACGCCGCGAAAACCGCGAAGACGATGATCGCGATCAAAATACCGGGGCGAACTTGAGACATCGCTGAGAAACGGGTGGGTCTTCTGTGAACTCCGGCTACCGGTATACCATTCCCAGCATCGCTCATACTACTTCGCGGCCGCGACGCTAGCGCACGGTCCGCGCACTAGCGCGCTCAATGTCGGCCAGCTCCGCGCGCTGCCAGAAACGCCAAGATCTCGTCGATCGCGGACGATTCCAGCGCAAACAGAGCAAATACCGCGGCGTCGAGCCGCTCGGCGAGCGCTCGGTCGAAGCCCGAGCGCGTTAACGTTGCGCTGATCTCGGCGATTTCGGCACGCCGGCCTGGATCACTCGGCGGCTCGGGCAACGCCCGGAGGTGGCCGATTTTGACCTGCGGAAAGGTCGCTTGGCGCGCATCGCGACGAAGCGCCAGGTGCAGCGCACGATACAGTGAGCTGTTCAGTAGTCCCACCACGAGATCGGCCGGCAAACCGTCGACCGCGAAGCCCGCCAAGAGCGAATTGCGAAAGGGCAAACCGCGATGCAGGGCCGCGATTGGGTAGCGCGCGGTTTGCCGGATCACGAAACGAACCCGTTGGTAGTCGTCGCGATTTCTGAGTCGGCAGCGTGCCTTGGACAGCGCTTCGGCATCCGGCGCCAGAAACAGCCGCGGTTCGCCCTGCGAGAACTCGCGCACGTCCCGCCCCTCGAGCAACGGATAGTGGTGGATCGGGTCGGGATCGGGGCTTCTTCGCAGCAGCTGTTTGCTGACCGTGCTGGTGGTTTGAAAGCCCATTTCCCCAAACAGCTCGCGCGGGAACCCAGGCGCCTTGGCCAGTTCGAGCAAGGCTCTCGGGGCCAGCACCTCAGCGGCCGAGCCGGCGGCGCGTTGTCGTTCGGAGAGCCTGAAAGGCTGCTCGTCGTTGCTCTGCGCCGAGGCGCTGCCGTTGCTGGCTTCCGCGATCAGCGCAAAGCACGACTGAGTCACCGAGGCGAAGGCGTCCTGCCCGAACTCGAGCATCGGCTCACAGGGCGTGTGCGTGGCGCGCACGGCGCGCCGCACCGCGCGATAGCCGTGCAGATCGGCGATCGGACTCGGGACCACCAGCGCGACCGTGCCCTGCGGCGCGAGCCTGAGCGCGCGCTCGACGAACAGGCCATGCAGCGTCGGGTAACCCTTGAGCGTGCTGTAGTGATCGGAAAAATACGCCTTGCGCTCGGCTGAAAGCGGCTGAGCCGCGCGACCCGCATAGGCGACCCAGGGCGGATTGCCGAGCACCAAGTCGAAGCCCCCGCGCTCGAATACCTCCGGAAATTCGGCCAAGAAATCGAGCCGCTGGCTCGCCTTCGGCTCGGCCTTGCGTGCGCCGGAGGACGCCGAAAGAGCGTACGGAGGGCCGAGCAAGGCGTCACCCACGCGCAGATTCTTGCCGGCCTCTTGCAATGGAAAATCAGCATCGGCAACGAACAGACACAGCGCGGCCTCCGCGACCGCGACCGCGATCGGGTTCACGTCCACGCCATGCACGACGCGGGTCACGAGCGCGCGCCGCCGCTGGCGGCTCGCCCGCTCACCGGGCTCGAGCGCGCGCATCACCTCCAGCAAGAATGCGCCGCCGCCCACCGCGGGATCGCAGACTCGGAAGTCGAGCACGAAGTCGTGGGCGCGATGCGAGGAGCTGCGGATCCGTCGCTGCAGCGGCTCGAGCGCGCGCTTGGCGACGATCTCGGTCAACGCGCGGGGCGTGAAGAACGTGCCCGTCTGCTTGCGCCTCTTGCCTGATTTGAGCTCGAAGCCGCCCTGCTCGTTTTGCCGGACGCCCTCGCCCAAGAGCAGCTCGTATAAATTGCCGACCAGCTCGGCGGGGCAGGCCTCCAGATCGACGCCGTCGCTCTGGAGGCCCTCTTCCAGCTCCACGCGGAATGCAGCTTCGGCACCCGCAAATGCGCGCGCAAACTGCCAGCGCGGCGCGCCGTCACGGATCACGACCTTGGTCTCGAAGCGCGCATCGAGCGGCGCAAACAAGCGGCCAGCAGCAAAGTCTTGCTCGTGCGCGAACAGGCCACGCGCGCGGCCCAGCGACAGCACGACGAAGCGCAGGACAGCGACCGACAATGCTTCGTGCACGGTCTCGGCTTCCAAACCTCGACCCAAGAGCTCGGCTGGCGCGCACGCCAAGGCTTCCAAACCAGCTTGCATCGCCCGGCGCGCGCGTTGGTGAAAAACGTACGCGAGTTCGGGATCGGAGAGGCTCATCAGCGGCCCGAGACGAGGCGTCGCCCGAGCTCCAAAGCCGAGCGCATGCCCTCTGCGTCCGCGACTCCGGTCCAAGCGATGTCGTACGCGGTGCCGTGATCGACGCTGGTTCGGACGATCGAAAGGCCCATCGTCACGTTCACCGCGTCGCCGAAGGCAACCAGCTTCATCGGAATGGTTGCTTGGTCGTGATACATGGCGACCACGCCCTGATAGAAGCCCGCGGCAGCCTTGCGGAACGCGGTTTCGGCGCCGATCGGACCGAGCAACTCCGCACGCCGCCCCACGCGCTTGGCCGCCGCAACGATGCCCGGCACGATCGCCGTGCGCTCCTCTTGGCCCAAAAGCTCACTCTCGCCGGCATGCGGGTTGAGCGAACAAATCGCAATTTTCGGACGCTTCTTGCCCAGCGCCAACAATAGCTCCGCCAGCTGAAACGCGGCGTCACTGACGCCGAGCGGGGTGAGCGCTTGGGGCACCTTCGAGATCGGCAAATGCGTCGTCACCAAACTCGTGACCAGCGGTCCTGCCGCAAAACACATCACGCTCAGCGCGGAGCGATCCAAATCACGCAGCCACTCGGTGTGGCCGAGAAAATGCGCCGCGCCGGGCACGCCCGAGTGCGCGATCGCGGCTTTGCTCACCGGGCCCGTCACCAGCGCGCGCCGCGGCGCCGCTTTGGTCAGCCGATAAGCTTCGTTGATGTACGCGAGCTGCGCCGCGCCCGAAGCCGCGTTCGGCTTGCCCGGCTTGCGATCGCGCGGCAAAAGCTTGGGGCCCACGCTGTGCACGTAAATCGCTCGGGGATCCCGGCACTCACCGTCGAAGGGCAGCAGGCGCTTGGTCGACACTTTGACCAGCTCGGCCGCCTCACGCAGCATGTCCCAGTCACCGACCAAGACCGTGCCGGGCATCTTGGCCGCCGCGCGCAGCGAAACCTCGGGACCGATCCCGCACGGGCAACCCACCGAGACGACCTGCAAAACTGTCTTTGTCGGTGTTGCTGAACGAGCCATCGCCGGGTCCGACTATCAGAGCCAGTAGAGTCGCGCAAAGCGCCCCCCCAGATCGCCGCGAAAGCGGCGCAAAAGCCGCGATTGAATGATCGCCGGCAGCTCGATACTCTGCACGAAATGTCGACCGAACCCAGCCAGGGGCAGTTTGCTTTCGAGCTCTTGAAGCTCTTGTTACAGGTGGCCTGGGCCGACGACGACATCGCACGCGAAGAAGCAGACGCGCTGCTTTCGTTCGGCCGCAGAAGCCAACTCGACACAGAACAGCTCGAGCTGCTCGCGACCTGCCTGGCCGGAAAAGCACCCCTGCCGCCCCCGAACCTCGGCTTCCTAAAAACCCGCCGCGTCGACGTCCTACGCGCCGTCAAAGAGCTGCTCGTGAGCGATCTCCACGTCGGAGCAGCCGAAGAAGCGATCCTCGACCAGATTTCAACGCTGCTGCGCTAAGGGCCCTAAGCGCCAGTGGCTAGTGCAGTAGCTGCACTAGCCAAATCGGCGTGAAGCGGGCGGTGACGACGATTACGCCGATCAGGGCGACGCAGGCCAGGCTATAGCGATCGCTCAGGGCGAATTTTACGGGATCTTCTTGCATTTGGCCGCGGCCGGCCAGAAGCCAAATTCGGCCGAGCCAGTAGAGTAGAGCGGGCAGGACCAACCACAGCAGGCTCGGTTCGCGATAGGCGGCGCGCACGGTGCTGCTGTCTACGTAGAGCATGAAGACCAAGGCGGCGACGTAGCCACTCGCGGTGCCCATGCCCGTGACCATCGGCAGATCGACGCGCGAATAGCCGCGATTTTTGACCTGTTCGTCGTTGGCTAGGGCGTGCAGTTCGACGAAGCGCTTGGCGAACGCGAGGCTCGTGAACAAGAACATCGAAAACCCGAGCAGCCAGGCGCTCACGCGAACGCTGGAGGCGATGCCGCCGGCCAGGATGCGGTGCGTGTACAGAGCAGCCAGCACCAGCACGTCGAGCAAGAGCAGCCGCTTCAGGTAGAGCGAGTAACTCACGGTGCCGACGAAATACAGCGCCAGCATGGTCACGAACGCGGTCGGCAGGAACGACAGCGCGAGCGAGAAGCTCAGCAGCAAGAGCGCGATGAAAATCGGAAAGCCGAAGATGGTCGGCAGCGCGCCGCTAGCGAACGGGCGTTTGGCCTTGGACGGGTGAATGCGATCGGCGTCGAGATCGAGCAGGTCGTTGAAGACGTAGCCGGCCGACGCGCACAGGGAGAACGTCCCCGCGGCCAAGATCCCGTGGGCGACGGTCGAAGCCGAGTGCGCGTCCGCCAAGAGCGCGGGCACGACCACGAGCGCGTTCTTCGCCCATTGATGCGGGCGCAGCTCCTTGACCAGAGCGCGCAAGATGCTGGGCCTACGCGAGAGCACCTGCACCTGCTTCAAATCCCCGAGCGCAGATACCACTCCCGGAGACGCGCCCACCAAGAAACCGCTCGCCGCTCGAGCTAGCGCCGGACGATCGGCGACCGAGTGGCCGATGTAGTCGAAGCCCTGCGGAAAGGCCGCGACCAATGCGTCCGAGGTGGCCGAGGCAGCCGCACCGGGATCCGTGACATGGACGGCATCGAACAAGCCGAGGTGATTGGCCACGCGCTGCGCCAGCTCGGCATCGGCGGAGCCAGCGAGCACCACCTGACGACCGCCTTCGCGGCAAGCTTGGAGCGACTCGATCAACGGCCTGCGATAGGGCAAGAAGGCCACGTCGAGCTTGCTGCTTCGGGCGACGCGGCGCTTCAAACGCGTCGGACCGCTGAGCATCCAAAACGGCAGCGCCAAGGCAACCCACGGCCGCTGTCGAAAGAGGAGCGCCACCCGTTCGGAGAAGAGCTGCGTGGCAACCAAAGTACCGTCGAGCGCCACGCACACGGGCCGCGCCGAGGCACTGGGGTCACGTAGGGCGTCGAATGACGAATCCGTTGGCATTCGCTGCATTCATAGCGATTCGCCGCCCGAAGCGAAACAGCGCGGATCGGCAGACGCGCTCCGCGCTAGCTAAGCCGGCTCAAACGGGGGGGACGTTGCCCCCCCCGGACTTGCGGCGCGAAGTAGAAAGAAGCGCGGGGCTCAGCCGGCTTCTTCCTCTGCGTGCTCTTCTGAGTCCACCCGCTCCGGGCGCTCGGCGCGCTCGGCATTGCCGCCGCGACCCTTGTTGTCTTCGGTGTCCGGGGCCCGCAGCTTGTAGCCAGAGCCGCGCAGCGTCTCGAGCGGGAGCGCGTCACCCAGCTTCGCGCGCAGCCGGCGAACGTGGATGTCGACGGTGCGCGGACCGCCTTCGTAGCGGTTGCCCCAAACGCGCGCCAACAGGTGCTCACGAGAGAGCACCTTGCCGCGGCGCTCGCACAAGTAAGCGAGCAGCGCGAACTCTTTGGCGGTGAGCGAGATGGGACGGCCGTCGACGTAGACCTCGTGGCCCGCTTTGTCGACCACGATGCCGGCGACCTTGTGCCGCTCTTCGGTCGCAAACTCACTCCGGCGCCACTCGAGCGCTCGGATGCGGCCGTACAGCTCTTCCGGCACATATGGATGTAGGCAGAAGTCGTCGAAGCCGCTCGAGGGATCGATGCGGGCGATCTGCCCGACGGTTACGGCGATCAGCGCTCCCACGTTGTCGAAGTACGGTTCCTTTCGCACGGCGCGCAGCGCCGCTACGGCTAGGTCGGGGCGGTCCAACGCCTCGAAAACTAAGGCTCGGGGGCGGATTTCGAGCTCGTCGTCATCGTCTCCGATGAGTTCGACGGGATCGTCCCACAGGTCGAGGGTGCGTACGGTCGCGCCGAGTTGCCTCAGCGTCGACGACGCGCCCTCCTCCCGTTCGAGCATCGGGCCGTGCCCAATGACCGCCACGAAGCTTTTCGCTCGACTGGTAAACTCAGGAGATTTCGGTGCCACCAACGGTTATCCGCGCAATCTTGATGGTTGGGCAGCCCACGCCGACGGGGACACTCTGGCCATCCTTGCCACAGGTCCAAATTCCATCGGAGATGGCCACGTCATTTCCAAGCATTGTTACATCACGCAATGTTTCTGGACCGTTACCAATCAGATTCACGCCCTTCAACGGAGCAGTTAGTTTTCCGTCCTCGACCAGGTAGCTCTCGGTGAGCGAGAACACGAAGTCCCCGTTCGAAATGTCGACCTGCCCGCCGCCGAAGGTTTTGGCATAAATGCCGCGTTTTACGCTGGCAAGTATCTCTTCCGGGTCGTGCGGACCCGCCAGCAGCACGGTGTTGGTCATGCGCGGCATGGGCGCGCAGGCGAAGTTTTCCCGCCTGCCATTGCCTGTGAAACCTACCCCGAAATGTTTGGCAGACAGGCGGTCCTGGAGGTAGCCGCGGAGGACTCCGTTTTCGATCAGGACACTCCTCTTGGGCTCCACGCCCTCGTCGTCGACGTTGATGGAGCCGCGGCTTTGCAGGAAGGTTGGATCGTCCACCACGGTGCACAGATCACTGGCCACCGACTTTCCAACCTGCCCGGTGTAGTTACTGGTGCCCTTGCGGTTGAAGTCCGCCTCGAGCCCGTGACCCACGGCTTCGTGGAGCAGAATTCCGCTGTCGCCGGGGGCCAAAATCACTTCCATCTGGCCAGCGGGGGCGGGCCGAGCATCCAGCAAGATCAGCGCTTGCTTGGCGGCTTGCTCGGCGTGCCACTCGGGCGAAAGGCCGTCGAAGTAGCCCAGAGTCATGCGACCACCGCCACCGCTGCGCCCGGATTCCCGACGGCCATCCTTCTCGGCGATGGCGCGGATGCCAAAGCGCATCAATGGCTGCACATCGTGCACGAGGCGGCCGTCACTGGTAGCGATCAGGATTTCGCGCACCTCCTCCACGAACGAGGCCTCGGCCTTGATGATGCGTGAGTCGTGAGCCATGGCCGCGCGGCTGGCGCGCTCCAAGAGCGAGCGCTTGTCCACGCCGGGCAGGTCGATGGACACGCGGTCGAGCTCGTACCGCGAGGGGATGGACATGCGCTCGATGGCCAGCGGCGCGATGGTCTTGCCACCTTGCGCGATGCGGGCGGCGGTTTCCGCCGCGCGCTTCATGGCCTCCCAGCTCAGGTCTTCCACGTGCGCGTAGCCGGTCGCGTCGCCCTTTTGGACGCGCACGCCGAGGCCCATGCTCACGCCGCGTGAGGCGCTGCGCGTGATGCCTTCTTCGAAGCTGATCGCGCCGCCGGCCTGATACTCGAAGAACAAATCGGCGTATTCACCGCCGCGACTGAGCGCGATCGTGAGCAGCTTGCGCGCGAGTTCGGCGTCGACTGGGCTCTCACCCCCGGGCCGGAACGGAGCTTGGTAGGAAGCACTTTGGGTCATGAATTCCGCTCGGGCAGAGTGCGCATGAACCCATCATGAGGCGCTCGGCTGAGCCGTGCAAGCGGCCCGCTCGCCACGGCCCTTGGCCGACCAAATCGCGGTAAACGCGCGTAGGGGCGAGGGCCACGCCAATACACTGACCAACAGCAGCAGCGCGAGCTCGGCCAAGATTTCGAGCGCGCCGTTCGTGAGCAGCGAGTGACTCGTGGCGTACCACGCGCTGAACACGGACAACGCGCACAGCTTCGCCGAGAGCGCCAGATAGCCCCAGGCCAGGGCTTGGGGCGGGCACGCGCGCCGCGCCTGGTCGATCAAGAGCGCATACGGCCAAACGAATTTGAACAGCATGCCGAGCGCGATCAACCACCACAGCTCTTCATAGCGAGCGAGCGGAACCCAAGCGAACATGAACTGGAAATCGATACCCGAAAAGCGCATGCCCACGGTCGGCCAGAGCAGCAGGTAGCCCGCGAACGCGAGCGTCACGCCGCTAGCCACCGAACGCGCTCCTTGATCTGCCGAGAAAGCGCGGCGCCAGAGCTCGAGCGAGAGCCCGACGCACAGCAGGAGCGCCTGCATCGGCAGCACGCGCAGCGCTTCCTGGCCATACAATTGCCCCAGCGCGAGCAGCCCGAGAAAGAGCCGCGTCGCAGCCAGCCGGGAGCGCGGACTGAGCCGCAATCCCAGGTAGCCGAGCAGCGAGACGAGTAGCAGCCAGCGATTGCCTGGCAGGTGTTCGAGCGCGAGCGCGGCCAAGGCGAGCAGCCCAGCGATGCTCAGATCCCGCGTGGAACGCTGCTTCTTGCTCGCAAAGCCGAGCCACAGAGCGAGCTTGACCGAGCACGACATGAGCAGCGCCTGGCGCCCGAAGAGCGGCGACGAGAACACGAAGAAGGCCATCTCACGCGTTCGACCACCGACGTCTCGGAGGCCGTACAAGCTCCAGAGCAGGCCCGCACCGAGCAGCGCCAGGCCAATCAACGCGACGCGCTGGCGCGCGGGCAGAGGGCCGAGGCGAGCGCCGAGCACCACGAACAGCGCCACGATCGCCGCGAGCACGGTGGCACGACTGGCTCCGTAGTAGTACGCGGTCGGAAACAAGAGCACGAACGAAAGCAGCACCGTGCCGAGTGCTCCGCGCTCCAGGCGAGCGCGAAAATCCAAGGGCGGTCGCCGGCGCAGGAGCGACAGCGTGAAGCCGAGCACGAGCGGGACGAGCAGCCAGAACGAGCGCTGAGGCTCCGAACCGTGATCGTGGATCTGCTGCCGAACTGCGTCGTAGTACCTGCCTGCGAGCGCCAGCGCCGATCCGGACGCGAGCGACAGCGTCCATCGAAAGGGCGCTGAGAGCCCCGCCAATTTCAGCAATTTTTGCGCGATGATCAGCGTGCAGCCTAGGGTCACCCAGGCCAACGCGAGCCGCATCGCCCAGCGGCCGTGCGGCTTGGGCGGCGCGCGTAGCGCGGGCAATCGGTGCAGCTGATCCGCGCTCAGCGCTCCCGGAGCGAAGATCTCGCTGAAGGCTGGGCCGAGGTAGGAAGGTGGCGTGGGCACGCCCAGCAGCACGCCGAGCAGGGCGCGATGGTCGGTCAGCGACGCCTGCGAGTGAACGCCACGGCGAAAGCTGGGACCTGCGTACACGGCCACCGTGGTCGAGGGCAGGCCCGGCAAGTGACGTCCCATCGCGTCGTGACCGTGATCGCCGAACACCAGGATGTCGGAGTCGTCGCCCGCGCGCGCGACGACTTGCGCGATCAGCTGGTCGATGGCGCGGAATGCTTCGTGGTACTTGGGGCTGTGCGTGCCATAGGCGTGCGCGGTGCGGTCGCCGTTGGACAGACTGACGACGGTGACATCCGCGCTAGACTGGCCGTCGAGCGCCTCCAAATCGGCCAGCAGCTGGGCTTCGCTGCGCGCGTCACCCTCCCTGAATTTGGCTCGATACAGCGCTGCTTGGTAGGGCTCGAAATCGTGCGAGCCGACCGCGACCACTCTGCGTCCGGCCTGGGCCAAGCGATCGAGCAGATTGTCACTCTCGCTGGGCGCGTGGTCGAAGTTCCCTCGCAGCGCGAGCAACGACGATTCGTCGTAGCCCGTGAGCAGGGCGCGCAAACAGAGGTACGTCAATTGACCGCGACAGGGGCTGACCTCGAGCGACACGCCGCGAGCTGAAAGCGCGTGCAACGCCGGCATCACGCTCGCATCACGCGCTACGCGGTCACTCAGTGAGTCGACGAATACGATCGTCAACTTACGCGGCACGCGGGGCGCGGCGCAGGGTACGTCGCGCGTGCCCGACGGACGCCCGGATTCGGCGCGCGAGAGCAGCACGAAGATCAACGCAGCCACGAGCTCCGCGCAGAGCAGCAAGAACCCATACTTTGCAAACTGGCGAGCCCCCGAGGTCACGTGACCGCCATCGCAAGCGGCGTGCCGCGCGGCGATCGCCGATAAAGCCCGCCGCTCGCTGCGCGTCCGCTGCGGCGCGCCGCTTTTCTCGGCGCAAGCTAGGCACAGTGCGTGTGGCAGCCGCGATACAGCGACGCAACAACGCGTGTCGCCCCCTCGCGGAATTAGCGCTTCAGAACGGGACGGAATGGGATTGTTTCACGCATCGAAATCCCGGCCCACTGAACTGATACCTGGAAGCAGCGCAAAGGGAGCTAGCGCTCGCGTAGGACGATGATACCTTCCGCCCCGTGCACCCACTTCACGATATCTTAGTACCCGAGAGCCTCGAAGACTTCATCCCCGCCGTGATCGAGATCCCGCAGGGTTCGAAGCTCAAGTACGAGCTCGACAAGCGAACCGGCCTGTTGATGCTCGACCGCGTGCTGTACTCATCGGTCCACTACCCCGCAAACTACGGCTTCGTGCCGCAGTCACACGCTGACGACGGCGACCCGCTCGATATCTTGGTCTTGATGCAGGAGCCCGTGGTTCCGCTGACCATCGTCCGCGCCCGCCCGATTGGCGGCTTCTCGATGACCGACGACAAGGGCATCGACGACAAGATCATCGCCGTCGCCGTCGACGACCCGGCCTTTTCGCACTTGCACGACGTGCACGAGATGCCGTCGCACATCACCATGGAGATTCAGCGCTTTTTCGAAGACTACAAAGCGCTGGAGAACAAGATGAGCGTGGTCGAGGGCATGTACGGCCGCGGCCGAGCGCTGGAGGTGGTGCGCGAAGCGTTGGCCGCCTACCGCGCCGCGAGCGCCTGGAGCAAGGGCTGAGGCCGAGTTGAAGGCTGGGCCCGCCTGCGCGGGCCTCTGCCTCGTAGAACGGCCCGCTTGGGCGGGCCGTTGCGCTCTTATTTCTGCTAAGTTCGCGCCCCCATGCCAGGCGATACGAGCGACGAAAAGAGCGACGAGAAGATTGAACTAGGCAAAGGCTACGAGCCGGCCGAGGTCGAGCCCAAATGGTACGCCTTTTGGCTCGAACACGGGGTTTTCAACGCCAGCGTCGACCCCGCGGATCAGCGCAAGCCGTACACCATCACGCTTCCGCCGCCGAACGTCACGGGCTCCCTGCACATGGGCCACGCGCTCGGCGACACGATCGAGGACGTGCTGATTCGGCACAAACGGATGCAGGGCTACAACACGCTCTGGCAACCGGGCATCGACCACGCGGGCATCGCTACGCAACTCGTGGTCGAGCGGCAGCTGGCGCGCGAAGGCAAGACTCGACACGACCTCGGGCGGGCCAAGTTCGTGGAGCGCGTCTGGGAGTGGAAAGCTCAAAGCGGCGGCCGCATCGTCGAGCAAATGAAGGTGCTCGGCTGCTCGGCGGATTGGCCACGCTCCAAGTTCACGATGGACCCGGAGCTGCAACGCTCGGTGCGTGAAGCGTTCGTGCGTTTGCACGGCGAGGGCCTGATTTACCGCGCCACGCGCCTGATCAACTGGTGCACGAGCTGCAGAACCGCGCTCAGTGACGTCGAAGTCGAGAGCGAAGAAGCCAACGGCGAGCTGTACGAGTTCGCCTACCCGGTGATCGACGCGGATCCTTCGGCCGGCGCGGCCGAACTCGTGGTCGCTACCACGCGCCCCGAGACCATGCTCGGTGACACGGCCGTGGCAGTCCACCCGGACGATCCGCGCTACAAACACCTGCACGGCAAGAAGCTGAAGCACCCGTTCGTGGAGCGCGAGGTCCCGATCATCACCGATGCCATCTTGGTCGACATGGCCTTCGGCACGGGCGCGGTGAAAGTGACCCCCGGTCACGACTTCAACGACTTTGCCACCGGCAAGCGCCACCAGCTGGAAGAGATCAACATCCTGAACTTGGACGGCACGCTGAACGAACGCTGCGCACAATTCCAAGGCCTGAACGTGAAGCAAGCGCGCACCGCGGTGAAGAAAGCGATCGCCGAGCGCGGCCTCGAACGCGGCACGAAAGCCCATAAATTACAGCTCCCGCGCTGTACGCGCTCGAACACCGTGGTCGAGCCGATCATCTCCACGCAGTGGTTCGTGGACATGAAGCCGCTCGCGGAGCCCGCGCTGGCCGCCGTGCGCGACAAGCGCACCGAGATCATCCCGGCCGAATGGGAGAAGACCTACGAACACTTCCTGAACAACATTCAGGACTGGTGCATCTCGCGCCAGCTCTGGTGGGGCCACCAAATCCCGGCCTTCCACTGCGGCGATTGCGGCCACATCACCGTCACCCGCGAAGACCACCCGAGCGCGTGCGAGAAGTGTCAGAAGTCGAACCTGACTCAAGATCCGGACGTGCTCGACACCTGGTTCTCGAGCGCGCTGTGGCCGTTCTCGACGCTGGGTTGGCCGGACAAGACGCCCGCGCTGGAGCGCTTCTACCCGACCAGCGACATGGAGACGGGCTACGACATTCTGTTCTTCTGGGTGGCGCGCATGATGATGATGGGCCTGCACTTCATGGGTGAAGTGCCGTTTCGGCGCGTCCTCTTGCACGGCATGGTGGTCGACGAAACCGGCGATAAAATGGGCAAGCTGAAGGGCAACACGCTCGATCCGCTGGACCTAATCTACGGCGCGGAGTTCTCGGCCATCGTGCAGAAGACCATGCCCGATGCCCCCGTCGACGAAGCTCTGGCCAAGTTTCGCAAGGCGTACCCGTCGTCGGCGCAAATGGGCAAAGGCTTCTCGGCCAGCGGCGCGGACGCGCTGCGCTTCACCTTGTGCAGCTACTCACCGCAGGCCAAGCGCATCGCGCTCTCGCCCGCGCGCGTCGACGGCTACCGCAAGTTCTGCAACAAGATCTACAACGCCACGCGCTTCTCGCTCACCTACCTAGAGGGGCAGAGCGTCCCTGCCGAGGGCGCTACGCCGGCACCGAAGCTGCTCGTCAATCGTTGGATCTTGTCGCGCCTGAGCGCGGCGGTAGAGGCCAGCACGCTCGGCATCGACTCGTATCGCTTGGACGACGGCTCGAGCGCGCTCTATCACTTCTTCTGGGACGAGTTTTGCGCTTGGTTCGTGGAGATGACGAAGCCGATATTTCTGCACGGAAACGAGCAGGAACAGGCCGAAACGCGCCATGTCTTGGCGCACGCTCTGGAAGCCGCGTTGCGCGCCCTACACCCGTACGCGCCGTTCATCACCGAAGATCTGTGGCAGCGCATTCCGCGGCCTGCCTCGCGCCCGGTTTCGATCGCGCTCGCGCCCTACCCCACCGCCGCCGACGGCCGCGTCGACACAGCCGCCGAGCGAGACATGAACGCGGTGATGGCCGTGATCGGCGCCGCGCGCGCCGTGCGCAGCGAGCACGACATCAAGCCCGGCGACGCGGTGAAGGTCGAGTTCCGCTCGCGTGACGCCGCACAGCGCGCCTTGCTCGAAGAGCAGAGCCGCTTCATCGCTTTCCTCGTCCGCACGGACGGCGCGCCAGCCGTGGTCGACGCAGGCGGCGAACGCCCGAAGGGCTCCGTGCTCACCGTCGCAGGTGAGGTCGACGTGCTCGTGCATTTGCGCGGTCTGGTCGATCCCGAGCACGAGAAGGCGCGCGTCGAGCGCAAGCTGAAGAAGATCCAGAAGGATCTGGAAGTGATGGAAAAGCGCCTAACCAACGCCAATTTCATCAAGAACGCGCCGCCCGAGGTGGTGGTCGAAGCCAACCAGCAAAAGCAAGCGCTGGAGCGAGAGCAAGTGAACCTGACCGACAGCCTCAAGTGGGTCGATGAGCTGAAGGTCTGAGGACCGTCACTCGACCGAAAATTTCGGCAGCCCGATCGAAAGCACGCTCGGGTCGAAAATGATCAGCGGCTCCAAGCCCTTTTCCACCGTGAAGCGGAAACCGGCGTCGAAGGAGCCGCTGGGCAACGCACCGCGCATCAGCACCGCGCTGGCCTGCGTTCCGAGGCGCGCATCGAGATCGCGCCGCGCGTTGCGCCGGAGCGCTTGCGCCGGGGCGCAGGCTTTGAGCTTCTTCTTGGCGCAGTCGGCCTCGCGCTGCTGCGCGTCGAACTCGCGAGTCCACAGTTCGAACCAAACCGCCGCTGCTGCGCCGTGCACGGTGGCCGCGAGCGCTGCCAAGTCAGCCCGCGATTGGGGCAAGGTCGAAGCTTGGGCGCCGCGCGCAGCCAGCACCAACTGGTAGCCACGGATCAACCCCAATAAATCGCGCGCGCGGCTCAATTCCGCAGGCAACTCTGCGCTGGCCGCGCCCGACAGGATCTTCGTCGCTTGCTCGAAGCGCTGGCCATGAGCGAGCGCACCCGCGGCATCGAGCACCGCGCGCAGGGCAAGCTCCGGCGGAATGTTGTCACTGAGGAGCTGGCCGGAAACGCGGGACAAGAGTTGGTACGCTCGCTCGGACGACTCGAGCAGCGCGCCCACTTCGCTGACGCCGAGCACGAGCCGCGCGCGTTCCAATGGGCCGCCCAGGCCTTCGGCCATGACCGTCGCCAGCTCGCTCCGGACTGTCTCCAGGCGCGCGCGCGAGCCAGTGCTGGCGGTCAGCCAAACATCGAGCGTGGCGCGCGGTAGACGCAAGCCGGGCACCGTGCCCTCGATCGGCAAGGCATCGATCAAGGGCGAGACGTCCCACTGGTGCGCGAGCGCAGCGGCCACGGCCAGCACGCCCGCCTGCGCGAAGCGACTGCTGTCCTTGCTGGCCAAGCGGAGGGCGTGCTGAGCGAGAACGTCTGCCTCGGCCTTGGTCCACAAGCCTCGAGCACGCGCCGAGGAGGGCGCGTGCACCGTCTCCAAGAACAGCACGAGGCCAGCCATTTTAGGGGCAACGAGCGAGATTTGGGTGAGTTTGTCGTGCAGCTGCGCGACGCGCGTGGCGCTCTCTTCGGCGCGCAGCGCGCCGCCCGCGAGCTCGGACGCGGTCTCGTGCATCCAGGGGATGACGTGCGCGAGCGCGGTGTACACCTCGACGGCCTCGTCGTCGCGCCCCGTGCCTGCCTGCCAAGCAGCTTCGAGCAACGCGCGAGCGCGCTTCACGCCTTCGCTTTGCTGAAACGAAGCGGCGCACAGCGCGGCGCCGCCGACATCCGGCGGCAGATCCGGGCACGACGGATTGTCGATCAGAGTCTCGGACAGCGCAGCCGCGAGATCGAGGCGCGCCTGTGCCGAAGCGGTCTCGCCTTCGAGCAGAGCACGCGCGTGTTCGACGCGCCCCAAGCGCAGCCAGGCGCGCGCGCGCAGCAGCTTGGACGAAACATCCGCGGGCGCTTGCGGAACGTTCGCGACTCGTGCCAGCTCGACCAAGAGTTGCGTGTCCGCCAAAGCTGCCGCCGGTGGCGCTCGGCGCTTGTCGGCCTGGGCCTCGACCAGCACCTGTGAAGCGCGCGCTGCATCGCCCGAGCGCGCCAACTCAGCGGCAAATTCCAGCCTATTTTCCGCGTTCGGCTCGACGCTCTGCAAGAGCTCGCGCGCGCCGAGCACGAGATCCCGACGCCCCACGGCCAGCGCGGCTCGCGCCACCAAGTGGCTGGCCAGAGCCACGCCTTTGCCACGCTGCGCGACGTCAGCCGCGCGATCGCGCAAGAAGTCGAGCGCGGCGCGCCTGGCAAGCTCGCGCACGATCGCCACGCGCGCCGAGTCCGGCGTGCTGGCCGCGGTGTCATGCTCGATGCCCAAGATCCCGGCCAGCTCTTGGCTGCCAGCGGAGGACGTGCAGAGTGCGTAGAGCGCGCGCGGCGACGTGCCACCTGCGGCCAGATGCAAGAGCGGCAGAGTCTCGACCAACGGACCGTCGTCAGTCTGCACCGCCAGCTTGCGCTCGGCGTCCAACCCCGCGAAGCGCGCTTGCAAGCGTGTCAGCGCGCTGGGCGGCAACGCCGCCAGCACCGGCGCCGGGCGCGGGATAGAGCGTAACGCCTGCGCCAAGCGCTCGCCTGGCCCCGGCGCCGCCGACACCACTGGTGCAGGCTTTTTTTGCACGGGAAGCACGGGTGCTTGGGCCGGCGCACAGGCGAGCACGAGCAACGGGCCGAGCAGCAGCGAGACGCCGAACGAACGAGACATTAGAATCGAAATTGCCCGAGGAAGCTCAGCTCACGCCAGTCGAGGTTGCTGCCAGCGCCTGGGTCTCCTCCACATGCCCCGTACGGCAGACAGCCGCTCCGTTTGCCGAGCGCGTTCGGAAAACGCAGCATGCCGCCCAGGTGAATGCCGTGCGCAACCGTGAACAGCACGCCGCCCTCCAACGGGATCGTGAAATAGTCGCCGAAGTTTTTCAGCGGGCCGTGCAGACCCGTGCCGACGAAGGGCGCGATCATCCGCGTGGGCTGGAAGTAAAACCAGATCGGTACGTGCAGCTCGTCCCCATTGCCGATGTCCCGGTGGTTGACCGCGAAATAGAGGCTCGGATCGTAAACCAACGCCACCTTCTCCGCGAAGTTGGCGCGCCCGAGGATGCCCGCTTGCACCCCCACGAACAGATCCGGGCTCAATTG
>Ga0247760_1000195_pt1 | contig 68052 bp, 77 predicted proteins | sample UWRJL171409R4_FD_179936 | JGI IMG/M metagenome (GOLD analysis project Ga0247760, IMG submission 179936) | Plant litter microbial communities from Arlington Agricultural Research Station in Wisconsin, United States - UWRJ-L171-409R-4 | ecosystem: Environmental > Terrestrial > Plant litter >... | reverse complement strand
TGTATGCGGTTGGGGGGGGAGGGGGGGGGGGGGGGGGTTCCTCACACGGCTTGTGCTCGGAATAGCAAAACCACCTGTATTGCACGAACCCCCGGCTCTCCTGTTGCAGAATATGTCCCTGAAGAGCAAACTGCCACTGGCAGCTATTGCTATTGACGATGCAGCACGACCTGAAATACACAGACCATGGGTACCTTGGTATCTAATAACATATTTGACGAGGTTGTAAGCAGACATCTCCCGCACTCGCGTGGGTGTCCTTCAGTTTTACGAGCCCGCGTACCAAGATATTACAACGAGACCTCCGTCTACAGCAGAAGCAGAACCACACCCTGTTGATAAAACTCCATGTATCATTAATCTATTTCTAGACATGCATCTCGGCTTGCAGTCAAATGAAAACATGAACGTTGAGGGGAAGACTGCGCCTCGAAATAACGGGAAGATGAAAATGCGTGCCCACGACCGTTCAGTATCCTCTAACTCCACAGCCCAAGACCGCTACTAGCAGTGCTGATTGTATAAACTCATGAAATGGTTCGACGGCAACACATGGGCTATCTCGACACTGTCAAAGCCCAAACGCCCACAGGGCGAAACGCAACAGGTGCGCCAACAACTATCAACGAAGAACGAAAGGAAGCACTGTGCTCGAAACGCCAACAACAACACCACTCAGGTTCAGGTAATGAACTCTATATTTGTATGAAACATAATACTTAACTCCGAGCCAATGACGCCGATGCCGGGGGCTTCCAAACTAGCGGTTCAGAATTAGACCCAGGCTGAATGTCCTGGGTTGATAGGGTGGCCCAGCAAAAGCTCGTCCCAGAGCACGCTGTCTTGGTTTAAGACTTGTGCTTGTTGCTTGCCGGCACGGGCGGAACAGCTGAATGGCGTTTCTGTCAGATGATAGCGGGCGGGTAAGATTAAGCCTGTGCATCGAAACCGCTGCTGATGCTGCTGCTTATACCGGGCCCCAAAATTTTCGTGTCCGTGATGAAAGTTCCGCTGCGCCCAAAGTGAACGAGATGATATCTGGCCATGTCGCTAGAGATCGCTAGATCTGACACCCGTATTGCCGAAACCGCTCAAATTCCAGCCCGAATATTTGGATGTCGGGCCGTGAGAAACCACACTAGGGGGTGGAATAGGAGGAAGACCATGGTTGTTGCTAGGCTCCTGTTTGATCGGAGCCGGGGGGAGCATGTTGGAACTCTCATCCTGCTGAGCATTCGATGCTGCAGCATCAGAGGACGACGCCGAAGTGAGATCTTTCGTAAGAAGTCCTTTGTCCTGCAGATACTTGAGGGTCTGAACAATCGTCAAGTCTTCTTGCTCCTTGTCGTTCAGAGTAAGGCGCTGCTGGAGAGTCATGCGGCCCCCGTTCATCTCTCGTGCCTTCAACGCCTCCTCGCGGACAGCGGGATCGTGGACAAAGCGGCACTTGCCCCGCTTGCCACACGTTCCTCCAGTTGAATAATATTTGCAGTGCTTTTTCGGGTCTGCCTTCCGCGGGGGAGGGGGGAGATTAGTCGGCTCTGGGCGAGTAGACATGACTTCAGGCTTCTCATTATCTGACTTGGGCTCGCTGGAGGGCGATGAGTTGATGTCGATGTCACGCATATCATCTCCCTCGTCTTGTTGCTCGCGTTTGCGCTTGATGTTCGACTCTATCTGCTGGAGCTCTTTCCGGAGCTTCTCTGCTTTCTGCTCGAGCTTCTTTTGTTCGTGATGGGACCCACGGCCCTCAGCACCCTTTGCGTCGCCATTCTGGCCTTTGATCGTAGGCGCAGAAGCTTTCTTTGCCTCGATTCGAGCCTTGGTGGGGAAGTTAGCACGGCGCTCCGCAATCCATGCGGCGATGTCTGTCGGTCTTAACAACGATTAGAATCTGCGTTCAAATTCAAAACAACGCATTCTACTCACTTCGGCGCGTCAGCACCGTACATCTCCTCAAGCTCTTCCTCGTTCTCTTCGTAATCATCAGACTCGTCGCCGGGAGTTAAGCCAAGGGTGTTGGTCTTTCTCTTCTTCTTCTTGCCAGTTGAGGCAGCATCAGGCTTCTGATGGTGGGTAGGGGGGGTTTGAGCTGTCGGGCCCCTGTTCCGGTTGCGCGACTTATCGCTACTAAACTGAGGACGAGGCTTTGGATTGTTGTGGCTGAATCCGCCACGGTTGTGCCGAGGGTTGTGACCACCAGGGTGATGATGATCATACGACGCGGAGGGGGGAATGTAGGGAGGAGCAGGGGCCGGAGGCGGGTATCCCTGGTACGGGGCCGGGGGGTAAGGCCCGGGAGAGGCTTGGTGACCACCGTACGGCTGCGGCGGATAGGGGCTGCTCACTGGAGCAGGAGGCACCTGTTGACCGCCGTTGTCGAATCCGATCCTGATGGGCGGTCCCATCATCTGGCCCTTGTGTCCGCCTCGATCACTGTATCCTCGACCACCACGGCTTCCGCCAGCATAAGGATTCTGGGTAGGCGGTTGGGCGTGACCTGCCCACTGCTGCGCAGGCGGTCCTGGCTGCGGTCCAGACTGCGGTCCAGGTGCAGGGTAACCGGGACCATAATGCGGCTGGGCTGGGGGGTACCCTGGCTGACCGCCGTACGGCTGAGCTTGTTGCTGCTGTTGTTGGTGGTACAGCTGGGGGGCGTAGTTTGGGTGATAGTTCTGAGGGGGCAAGGGGTTGTGCGGCGGCGGCTGGGCGTGTTGCTGGGCATGCTCAGGGTGCCAATGCTGCTGGGGCTGTTGCGGTGTCGGATAACTCGGCTGGGGAGCATGAGGGCCCGGATAAGGGGCTGGGTTCTGCTGTCCGTACGGCGCGGGCTGCTGGCTGTATCCGTATGCCGGAGCTGGAGCTGGAGCTGGAGCAGGCTGGTGATATCCTCCTCCGCGGTCGGGACCTCCACGGCCTCGTCCTCCGCCGTGTGCACCCCTCTGGGGGGGTCCCTGCTGGTACTGTTGGCCGTAGGCAGCATAGCCAACTGGGCCATTTGTCGGCGCTGCCGGGGGAGGGGCCGGGGGAGGCGGCCCGTAGCTGTATGCCATCGGTTCGACTGGTTCTGAGCGCGCTGTGACGATTAGGAAGGACAGACAACTGGAAGACTTCCAGAATGAAACTGAATGGGAAAGACGCGACCGACGCGCAGACAACAAAAGGACCCCTGCCGAATGCCCCCTGTTCACTTGAAGGACAGAAGGCTCGAATGAATGAATGAGTCCCAAATAGCTTCAGGATACGCCCGGAATTTCAAAGGTTGGAGGAGAAGCAGTCGGTCGAGAAAGATGCAAGGCACAGAAAGCAGAAAGTGGGATGTGAGCAGCAGGTCGAAGGTTTCAAGGTCCGAGCGTTGGGTGACACCCGAACTTTCAAACGGATATAAGGGTGCGGTATCCCTAAAACAGTCTTGTTCACAAAACGTAGCCCCAACGAACAACTGAACAAACGTATATCAGACGTTTGGGCCTACAAAAAAGAAGAAAAATCAAGACGAAATCTACATGCCTAATATTGATTAAACTTGAAACAGCTATAGAACGGACGATTTGATAGACACCCGATCCTTGAAGCGGATACAAGAGTGCACGCACTATCCTCAAACGGTGTTATTGAGAAGACGGGGTTCAAGTAAAAACACCACCTCAAATAGCGTTCAAAAAAAAAATCAAACAAAGAAGACGAAACGAAAAATAGACATGCAACAAAACTCAACCATGTCAGTTATATATCATGGTACCTAAAACCGCTGGAAGGGGCACTGAGGTGGTGATGGGCAACTGACCTTCCAATGGATGTAAGAGTGCACTGTCCTCAAATAGTCTTATTCACAAGACGGAGCTCCAAAACGGAGCTCCAGCAAAACACCAAACGATGTGAACGATGTGAACTAGAAGTTGACCGTGAAAACGAGAAGAGAAGCGAAAAAGATAAGTATACATGCGACGAAACTCAGCCATGTCAGTTATATTATATCACCACACTTGGGGCAGTCGGGGAAGGGACACTGGTGATGGTCAGCGAAACCTCCAAGCGGGTGATGTAGGGGTGCACGTCTGATGGCCGGCCAGCAAATTCTCTCCTCACTAAACGAGGCAACCTTCCTATAGGAACCCAAGAACACCAAGTCTGCTGGTGATATTTGGAATATAGACCGCTCATTTCGGCCCTGGCGTTCAGCCCGCCTCTGGCCGAGCGCCGGGCCGCAACAGCGGGCACTCTTCTCAAACGGTCTTGTTCATAAGCACCAAAAGGGCGTAAACGAGTAGTCGTGACCGTTGAAATCAAGCAAGGAAGAGATGAAAATATAACAATACATATGATGAAACTCAAGTTTATCAGCTATCGCTGCATGTGAAGATGTTGTGGGGAGGGGGTCAGTGGTGATGGACAGCCAACCTGGAAACCTTCAAACGTAAATGCGCAATGCCAAATGGTCCACAAACGGTCTTGTTCACAAAACGGGACTCACACATATATCCTACAACTGCTTCGAATGCTGTGGCCTCTCCGGATCTGTATCGTCGCCTTGGCACTCAACATGCCACTCCGTATTCCTCAAGAGGATCATCCGCTGGCCCTCTCTGCTCTGCGTGCTGCCCAGACTGGCGTGAACAAGCAGTCGTGGCCTTTGGAGACAAACGGAGAAAAGACGAAGATGACATGTGACGAAATCCAGGGGTCAGCTATCGTTGCACTGGAAAATCTCGGCGAGGGATGCTGGTGATGGACATTGCGCGATGGTGTTCGTATAAGCAAATATACTATGGGTTCCAATATGGACGCGGCAGGAATGGGTTGCAAGGTTTTGGAAGGCTCCCACGCTGAGGGCTTGGGGGCTCAGAGACCTTCTAAATAGTTGCAGTTGCTTTGATGATAGATATCCTCGCTTCATTGCCCCCAGTTGCTTCCTTTGGTGCTTTTCACGCTGTGGGGGGTTGTTGACGAAAGACCCTTCGAAGCTCGCCTACGTGCACGGTTACAAGGGTTGGTGCTCAATGAACCAGGGGCAGCATAGGCGAACCCTAACCCGGAATAATGAATTGAATAGAATGAAGCATGGCAAATCCAACGAGACGAAGTAGTGATATTATAATATCTTGATATCCAATTCTCTATCTTGAATAAAACGCTCACCGTTTTAAGCTGAATTATTTCGATATTATATGAATGAAAGGTTTCTTCCTCATCTAACCCTAACTCAAAGCGGTTCAGGTAGGATGGGGTGACGTTAGGCGGTGACGGCAACAACTGAAGAAAACGGCAGAATCGATGGTTGCAGCAGGGAAGTGAGTTCAACCATCGCGGGGCCCATGAAACTGAGGGAGCTCAACGAATTTTGAACCTCCAGAGTATTTCGAGGCGGAATCTCTCCCAGTCCAGGGCGTCAATTCACTTCATAAAATGTAACCTAATATACCGAGTCTCTGAATTTTTAAACCAGTCACAGAAGGAAATTTTCGACATCTTTGCACGTTGCAGCAGTCTGCGGCGCAAAACTCCAAACTTCCCACTTCACGGTTGCCTCGGCGCTCCAGATCGTACATCCGAAGATATTACCACGTCAAAATGTTCATTCTCGTGAGTTGCAAAATGATCGCCACGTGAGAAAAGTTTACTGACCTTTGAGGTTCGCGTGACTAGACTAAGATCGCCGATCTGGTGCAGATCGCTCCCGAGGATTTCGGCAAGCAGAGCTACGCGGCGATCGAGGACAACATCAACACCAAATATGCCAACAAGGTGAGCGATGCCTCAGCGGCACGAGCGTACTGTGCCAACGCTTACCCAATTCCAGGTCGTACAAAAAATCGGACTGTTCATCTGTCTATGGGACATCCTCTGGACATCTGAAGGCCTGATCGGCCAAGGCGACGGATTTGCCAACGTCAATGGTAAGTCAGACTGAACTTTACTCCTAGTATCTCTGCTGAGGATCTCCCTAGTTGAGTTTCGCATGGTGGTATTTCGGCCTTTTAAGGGAGAGGTCATTGTAGCACGCATTGCAAGCCAAACGAGAGACGGCATCAACCGTAAGCTCAATGCCCCGCGCCTCAGGAGCCGTTCGTTTGCTAACCGCATGCTCCAGTTGCCACAGATTTCTTTCACGATATCTTTGTCCCATGGACTGAGCTGCCTGAAGGCTCGGAATTGTAAGACCGTTTCCCCCTTCGTCTTCTCGTACCCCGGCTAATTCCCCATCTAGCGAACCGGCCGAGGGATTGTGGGTGTGGAAAGAGGACGACCAGGTGATGTACTACGACAACAATGAGATGGTTCGCTTCCAGGTGCTCTCAGAAGAGTGGCACGATCAAGCGCCGTCCGGTCCACTTGACTTGGCCGACCAGCCTGCAAGTGAGTTGCTCCCACCGTACAAGATTACGGGATCCATGAAGGCACCCGGCCTTGGCTGTGCGCTGTGGTGGGAAGAGTAAGGGGGTCCGGTCAGGCACATCGGATATCTGCAGCAAAAGGGAGCAGGATGCGAGTGCGGGTGTGGGAAGAGTGCATTGTACGGGGCGGTCTATGTAAATACGTACGGACCCGGTTTTCTCTATACCTTGATACCCTCCAGGAGACGCTGCTCGACGCCGTCGAGCACAGAATAATGCTCAATAACAGCAAGGTTCTCAGCCTCACTAAGAAACTGCTTGTCGGGATCAACACCGGGGCCAAACATTTGACCTGTCTGCGGGCCCATTTGGCCCATCTGCTGCGCCATTTGGCTTGCGGCTGTGATCTGTCAGCAAAACCACCTCCAACTGAATGAGAAGTAGACATACCATTGTTGTCACCGAGGATGAAGTTGAAAACAGACTGCAGGCCAAAAATGCATAGGAAATACCAGCTGATGCTGGACATCCACCGGGGGTCCATGTCCCTGGTGGCCACACCAGCCTGAAGCATGCTCTTGAACTTGATAGTCAGAGGGAACGGGAGTTTCACTAGTACGCCACGTCAGCTATAGCGCGGCGGCTTCTCGGTGAAGTTGGACCATACTGATCACATAACCACTGAAGAAGGCGTTGATCCAGCTCATAATCAACGTGTTGGGGATAATCATGGCCATTTGGTTTTTCATCATGCCCATCATGCCGTCCATCGAGCTCGGGTCGCTCATCGGGTTCGCCGGCGGCTGGCCACGGCGTTCGGGGTCCTTGAGATAAGCGCCGGACTCGTACGCGGCCGTCAATGCCTCACGTCTAGCGATGAACGAGGGTCGCGATAGTACGTGGAAGTTGCCGCGCACGTTCATGCCGTGGAGTAGCGACCGTTGTTCGCGCATCGTCTTTTGGTCGAGTCTCTTCGGCGCCGTCTGCATCAATACGGAGGCATAATGGCGGAGGATACCAGTCAGGACCTATATGATGCGCCGCGTTAGAAAAGGGGTCTCGTCACGCGGAGTCGGCAAAAGGGGGTGCTGCCGTACCATGACAATCGTGATCGGGACCAGGATCCAGTAGCTATTCCACGACGCGGGTCAGCAACTCGAACATGAAGACGCCTTAAGATAGGGGCCATACAAGAGCTGGGGATCCCTATGGATTGTCTGTACCGGTACTTGTGCCATTTTCGTGATGTATAATCCAACACTCGTCACTGCGCAATTGCCAAGGGAGCTTCCAAAGTTGCGATGTCGTCGTGTTTAGAGCTCGCTAAAACGGCTAACGTTCAAACGAGGCGCACACCCCCCTGTCACTTCGCGCAGCGCCGCATCGGCAGGGGTCTCCAGTCGCAACTGTGGCCCCACAACCCTGACCCAATCGACGCGAGCCAAAGGTGGCCTTTCCGCATCCATCCTTTGTTCGCTGGAGAACCTCCATTGACAAGGCGGACCCCAGATCTCCAAACCACCACGGTATACGCCCACACAGCTGATACAACGGCGACAAGAGTATAAACCACACGCGCAGCCATCATGGCCTCACAAGAAAAGATCTCCGTCTACAACCTCGCAGGTGCGCACCTCACAAGCTCCCCGCTCGCCCATCCCTGAGCTCCCCTAAACCAAACCACTAACACGCAATACCCAGACCTCAAAAACACCTCCGACGACGCCATCCCCAACTACCTCAACAGCCTCAAATTCAAGCAATCCCACCGTCTCACCGACGTCCGCCTCACGCTAGGCTACGGCGCCCTCGCCATCGCCGCGGCCTGCCTCCTCTGGGACTACAAGCTCGGGTTCGAATCCACAAAGTGGTACACCGCCGCGGCCGTCGCCGTCTACAGCATTCTCAACGGGGCGCTAACTCTCTGGATCTTCTACGTCGAGCGCGGGACGATATACGAGGGGACGGCGCCGGCCAGCGCCGGCGGCGAGACGATCCGCATCTCCACACACACCAAGAAGAACGTGCCCGAGTATAACGTCACGGTCGAGGTGATCGGCAAGGGGGGCAAGAAGAGCAAGACGCTAGAGATCACAAAGCCGTTTACCGAGTGGTTCGACGCCGCAGGACACTTTGTTGTTACGCCGTTTCAGAGCGTGCTGGCGACGGGGATTCCGGCGATCGGGAAGGCGGATCCGAAGCGCGTGGCAAATAAGGAGGTAGAGGCGGCGCCGGCGTATACGACGGAGATGTTGGATGCTTTGACTAAGTCGTCGGTAAGCGCGGCGGGGTCAGGGGCCGAGACCGCATCGGGGGCGGAGCCGAAGTCCGCGAAGAAGGGCGAAAGGCGGAGGAAGGCGTAAGGACAAGTTGGAATATTGGTCATGCTTCATACACAATGGGACTGAATCCGGAGTATCTACTAGATTTAGTGCCAGTAGTGGCGCTCAGCTAAGGGCGCGAGAACAATGCCACACTAAACTCGCAGCATAGTCGCTAGCGTTGCCGTTACAATGTTCGAATATGCACCCTCTGTCCGTACGGTAACAAAGCCCTTGTAATTGTGACGGCGCCCGCCGCGGATATATTCACAGCCTTACCGAGCCAACCTAGTAGAAGGTGTATCAGGTAAACTCGTCGGATACAATCCGGTTGTGCACCGCAGAGCTTCCATACAAGCACCCTCACTACCACCGGCGGAATCTCAATATCCACTCAGATTCCGCAACATAAGGGAATAAAATGTCTAGCGATACCTATGACTATGAAGTCTCCGTCACCGTCGCGTCAGTTTGATGCCCGGGAAACTGAAATCAAATGTTATTCTCCCTCCACCGTACCCCTATATATTCCATACGAGAATCAGATGGCCAAATTTGAAATCATATCCTCCTGGCTGTACTCTATGGATATAACTGACACAAACAGCGACGCCGGCTGCCCTCATCCTCACTTGATATTCGCCCAGTTGGCCCTCGCCAAACGCGCAACCTGCCTAACCTCGCGGGCAGGGTCTCCGCATGCCTGCGACAACACACGCTGTAGCTTGAGAGAGTGCGATAGCAGATGGCGATCCTCGAACTTCTTCGGTATGGCCGCCAATGCCTGTAGAACCAGCTTCCTCGCACTCGTTCGGCTCGGGTCCCTCTTGAGATTGCTTTGCGCGGAGGAAAGGCTTTCTTCGTATACACCAACCGCTCCGCCAATTATGGCCTTCAAGTGACTTTTGAGCGCATCCGGCTCGTTTGCAAGAATCTCGACCAAGACTTCGAGTGCTGCGGTAAGTTGCTGGCTAGAGACGCTGTTGCGGTCACCAAGAGTGGTGATCAGAAGTCGGAGCAGAGGTTCCACGTCAGCTTCGTAAACGTTGAAAGCGCAGTTGCTAACTATCGAGAGGACTGCGGCTCTGTATTTTGTAGCAGCAGCAGGTCCATTTTCCGTTGGCAGCGCCAGGGGATATAGGGGCTTCGCTATTTGGCTGTATGCCCATTGTTTATAAAAGCGTCGGACAATCGCATGGTTTTTGGTAGTGAGTATGTCGCTGTCTTTGACGAGAATTCCCATCGAACGCGACACGATGTCGCCGATATGCTCGCTGGCAATAGCCTCCTTGAGTACTGGAACGATGCCGAGCACATTCTTGTCCTGTCGCGCAGCTGCTCCGGCCAGTATATTCATGGCGATTGTATTGAGCGACTCGAATGCGCCGAGGTCGACATCCGACGCAGCAGCTACCTTGAGCTCGTTCCCCCATGAGTTTAGCACCTTGCTCATGGTTTGGGATTCCGGATCGGATGTTGATGCACCACCCTTGTACTTGTTGGCTAATATCAGGGCAACGGACGCGCGGATCTCCCTTTGGCGCGAATGATGGGATTCGAGGTCAGGCGGGTTGCACATGCATTCTTCAGCTATTCCGCCGGGGTTGTACTGTGAGAGATTATTAGCTGAGTTGGGTATTTCAAAACACGGATACATACCAGTTTGAGCATGGCCCCTGGCCAAAGGCCTTCCAAGACACCCCAAGTCAGCAGCTCGACGAAAGCAGGTGATTCCTGCTTGATGGAGATCGGGTCTTTTTCGGAAAATAGTGTGAAAGCTTCGCTGGCGAGGTTGCAGGATAATTGGAGCTTTTCATCAAGGCTGCGGACGACCGACGTTGCAATATTCGCAACTTGTGAGAGGATCCGCCCGCTCCAGACTGTCTGGGTTCCAGAGGTCGCTGTCCGACATAGGTACCTCACGGTGAACAAGCTAAGCCTGAGAAACTGACGATACACCTCTGGGCTGTCTTCTCCGATGCTGTCCAGGGTCGAGTCTGAAGCTTGTCCAGATTTCAGTTGCTGAATCCAATCCTCTGGGAGACTCTCAAACTCTTGGACCCAATTCTTATCGCTTTTCGAGAACGGCACCAGGGCGTCTGCTTGATACTTGGCGACACATGCGTCATGAAAAAACAGCAGGCCAGCGTGTAACGCGGCGATAACATAGGAGTCAGCTAGGGACTCCTTCTGTGGTTCAGTTGAGCCCTCCGCTTTCGAAAGGGGAAATAATTCGAGCAGGGTAGCTGTGGACGTGATAAAGTGTTGAATAGGTGAAAATGGCTTCGAGGATGCAGAGCCGCCTGCGATATTATGTGGCAACTCCGAACAGCCAATAAACGCCAGCCGAAATAGAAGATCCCTCAAAGCGTCCATGGAGTAGCTCGAAGCGTTAGTCCAATCGCGCTTGAGAATCTCTGCCTTGGCTCGGCGAGAAAACTCTTCGTACGCGGGCGTATAATTTAGGCCAACTTCGCGGAGGGCAAGCTGCGCTTCCTCTTCCAGACTTGCGTCAGTACTAGTGTTGTCGTTCGAACTCAATGTCAAGCCCTTAACAAGAGGTTGAGTCAGAAGGGTACATATCTCCGAGCATGTTTCCCCTGAACAAAGAAGAGAGGCCTGTCCGTCTTGTTGAACTGTTTTCTGGCTAACCAGCAGAGCAAGGCCTTGAAGGACTTGCTTGAGAACGTCGGCATTCTCTTTGCTAGATTTGTTTGATTTGGCAGTCCAGGTGCTCAAGTAAATGTCTTGGAACAAGGTGTCTAATTGCGCTCTTGGCTCCGCCTTCAGTTGTTCGACATCTTCGGGATGGCCATGTTCTCTGTTCTTGACTAAGTCCGATCGAGCCTTCAGAAACAAATTCAGGATAAGAAGGAGATCTTTTGTGTGGGAAGGAGACTTTGGTTGCCGGAAATTCTGTCGGATGCAGTCGAGTAAAGCGGCACTCTCTTGGATATAGCCACTAATGTTGGCCGTGATAACGGTCATCACCAGAAGTCCAGCCTGTTTGGTGTAAGTTGGGTTTGCGAGATCATCCCGGCAATCCTTGAAGACGACGCCGATGTAGTTTTTGAGCAGCAGTGGGTCGAGCTTCTGGGTCTTGGATCCGTCGAGTTTGTTAGCTATGGCCCGAAGCACATCTAGCGTGGCGTCGATCGTCTCTTTCACCTCCCCATTCCGAACTTCGTATTTGAGGGAGCCCCATATCTTCTCGATATATGGCACAACGCTAGCCTGTGGATGCTCATAAGCTTCCACGCATGCCTTGATAGTTCGCAGAATGTCGAGCTGTATAGAGTCAGTCTCCGGGTTCAGGTTGTAGCATAGTGTTAGACAATGGGCTTTGTGGCTAACTGACCTTGACAGCTACCGTAACCGCGTCGCCTTGGTCAAGCTTCTGAATCAAGAATGGAAAAGCAAAAGGTGCAGCTCGTTGATGTGCGGCAAAGCAATTCCTTACAGCCTCTTTGAGATCATCGGCAGTAATCCCAATGACCGTAGAGGAGCTCTTCAACGAAATGGGGAAGTACGCAGAGAACGCCTTGAAGATCTCTTCTGTAACCTCAGTAGATGGTGAATAGTCGGCAGCAAGAGTGGAAATGATTTTGAACCACAGCATGAGATTTCTCGGGTCTCTTTCGTGCTGGCATAGCTGAAGAAGGTCGACAACAAAGCCGCACGATGGGCCGTACTTGTGCTGAAGCTCGCTGCTGACGGACGGGTCTTGTACCAAGCTCCGGAAGAGCTCGTAAATCTCAAGCCTCGTTGCCACACTCTGCAAGCGGAAGTCTTCTTTAAGTTTGCAGACATCGTCGAGCATCTTAACGCCCATGTCGGGCTTGAAGTTCTTCATTGCAAATAGTTGCCTGAGAGCCTTGGTGGAAGCTGTGATGCCGGCCTTGTGGTCATAGGAGAACATGGCGCCGAAAAAGCCCACCAAGAAGGTGACTGTTATTATCTACAGTCAGCAAGGAGTGACTATATAGCCGAGAGAAATGAGCCTACTTTGGTCCATGCGCAGAATGGTCTTGTCAAGTGCCTCGAGAGTCCCGGCGAGGAAGCCAAGAGCTATAGTCCAATGTCAGTTGATAGTCATTTTTACCCCTTTTTCACAGAGCGGTGCCGATGACCCCTATATACCTTTGGCCCGTGCGATAATGTCACCACCACTTCCTCCGTCATCACCGTCGTCCATCTGGTCGTCGTCGCCGGCCTGCGCCCTGCTCATCCATGGCTGTACAGAGGCAGCCCAGTTACCAACCACTGCCCTGTTCGCACTCGAACTCTTAATCTCTACCCAAAAATCAGCAATTTGCTTGTTGGTAATGCGATTTACTAATATAACTAACCTGCGGCGGCCTTCTTTGCGAGTTCGAGCTGGAGGGGTTCCTCGTCTGCGAGCACATACTGCAGCGCCCAATCCTTGAAGTTTGCCATGGTGAAGGATTGAGGGCCGCGAAAGAGGATTTTCGTTCTTCGGAGGACGGTCAGTCTCTATAAGGGGTGGTTGTGCTTGAGGCTGTGTGAACTTCAACTGCTAATGAGCTCAGGAGCTCGCAGCATGGATGCGATGACCAGAGCGCCGCTATCGCCCCAGGACCCCGCGGCAGTAAAACCCGTTATCGGGCGGGCGGTGAACTTTTTGAATGACGATTTCGCCGATGCAACGAACTGTCCATGGCGGTCTAGCCAAGTTGGGCAAGACAAGCGCTTAATTTTTCAGTGGCGTACGTTACACTCAACAACAAACACAACTAATTTCACTTTTCACACAAAATGTGGTTTACTTTATAAGTGTACCAAGAGTTGTATTTCACGACCCCAGGGCGTTGCGGTGTCACATCATTTCGGCCCCTATCGACAAAATGTAGAGGAGACCGTAGCATTAGGAAGGGTCTCCCGGCCCTGTGGGGCGCTAAAAGGTAATACGTGGGAGCGCTAAGCCAGAAATAGTAGGAGGGGTCTGGGGCGCTGAGGGGTGGAAATTTTCCGCCTGCGAGAGCCGGAACAGGAGGGACTGGGGCGGCTGTTCGAGTCGAGTGAAGGCATAGCATTGCCGGTTATATGGGTTTGGGAGGCCAAAATCTCTCAAAATCTGTCAAACAACGTGTCTACACTTTATAAAAATTCGTTCCCAGTCTCACTTGCTACACACCAGCCGAGGATATTGTTAATTGACCGTTCAAGTCAAGCCTCCTCCAGTTCGAAGTTAGAGATCGCGGGGTAAAAGGTAAACTTTCCATGCCATGCCCATCCTGTTTTCTCACTTTACCTTTTTGAGTCACAGCCACTTACACGATCTTTTTTGATGTTTTTTTCTTGCCCCTTGATCATGCGTATTTATAGCCGTAGGGAGGGGTTGATGGACCGCATGATACGATATGAACCGATTAGTAGCTTCAGCTAACAGGCTTTCCAGGAAACTGAATTCTGGGAGCTGTATTCGGCATCAACTTCACAAAATGGCCACTCCTGTCCCCAAGACCTGCAAGGTCATCCTGGCAGACACCATCGCCAAGAAGCTCCTCGGCGAGGTGAGGGACATGCTCGTCCAGAGCCAGAGCGAGAATGCCAACGCCAAGAAGCCAACCTTGGCCGCGTTCCTCGCAAACGACGACCCTGCCGCCGCCCAGTATGCCGAGTGGTCCAAGAAGACATGTGAGGAGAAGTGAGTGTTGTACCCAGTCACTCTGTGCAAGGACTGTGTGACACTAAACTTGTCCCTTTCCAGCGGTTTCGGCTTCGACCTCCGCCGTGTAAACAAGGAGGTGCTCGAGGAGGCCATCGTGGCAGCCAACCAGGATGACGCCGTCGACGGCATCATCGTCTACTACCCCATCTGGACCAACAACCAGCAGCAGGACCGCTACATTCAGGAGACTGTAGCACTATCCAAGGACGTCGAGGGTCTCTGCCACACCCACCTGTTCAACATGTACCACAACCAGCGCTTCCTGGACGCACCCACCAACAGCAAGAAGTCCATCCTCCCCTGCACTCCCCTCGCCATCGTTAAGGCCCTGGAGCACCTGCAGATCTACAACCCCATCCTCGCCTACGGCAACCGCCTTTTCGGCAAGACCATCACCGTGATCAACCGCAGCGAAGTCAATGGCCGCCCTCTGGCCGCCCTGCTCGCCAACGACGGCGCCACCGTCTACAGCGTCGACATCACCGGCGTCCAGCTCTTCACCCGCGGCGAGGGCATCCGCCAACCACGCCACCAGGTGCTAGACAAGGAGGGATGGGGCCTCAAAGACGTGCTCCCCCTCAGCGACGTAGTCATCGGCGGTGTGCCCACTGGAAACTTCAAGGTGCCGACGGAGCTCATCCGCGACGGCGCCGTGTGCGTCAACTTTTCGAGCTACCGCAACTTCGACGGGCCGGCCGTCAAGGAGAAGGCGAGCATCTACGTACCGAGCATCGGCAAGGTGACCATTGCCGTGCTCCTGAGGAATCTGGTTGTAAGTAGTGTCTTTTTTATCCGACACGGTCCTTGGAGGATTTGCTAACGTCGCTGCAGAGATTAATCGACAACCGAGCACCGAACAACAAAAAATGAAACAGAAGTTATAATGTCTTCCTAGTCAGCGTAGATGTAAATACTCATTAAAAGATGGCGGAAATTCTGAAAATTCTTGAAGACCAGGGGTGATAGCCTAGCTTTCTCATGTTGGATTCGAAGGCTCCATCAAAAGTAGGGTCGCTTACCTCCACCGGCAACGCGTTCGGCAGGTTTACAAGTTCTCGAATGGCTTGCATATAAACGGCAGGCCCTCGTAATGTTTACCTCCACCAGAATAGCCCGCCAGATGATCCAGCATCGCAAGTTTTAAGTGTCAGTTGAGAGGTTGATATAACGAAGAGAACCCCTTTTCGGCCAGGCTGATCCTTTTGCCTAAATCTTTCAAGACCTTGAAAGGACTTTTGATATCCGATGGTACCAGGTGTGCATCATTCAGAAGGGGCATAGGTTCGCTGACAACATTCCATAATCTCCATTCGCTTCCTTGCAACTATCACGACTACTAGTCCTACGCTTTCTCACACCACCCACCGCTCCGACTTCCAAACCTCCACTTTCCTCCTACTGCTCCAAAATAAATATTGTAAAAAGGTGACAAGACCAAATTTGGGGTATCGAACCAAAAACAATAACCACGAAATTATCCACTGCTGTCCAGCCCTTTTCATCCCGGCCGGCAACTATGCCCTGTTCACCGAAGAAGTAGAATCCAGTGAAGTACCCCGTCTACTAGCAGCAAAACGAGCACAAACAAAAAAAGAATACAAGCGGCTCAGTGTATACATGATCACCTAGTACTTGGTTGTCAGGTAGCCCTGAACCAACCAACGCTTCGACCTCCCCCCTCTTATCAACACACAACACTATAACCCCCGACATCCACACCCACTCCACGTCATCTCAATAAAAATTATCTCGCTTCGTATCGAGTTCCGGCCGTGTAGGTATGTGATCATATCGCATTGACGTCGTCCTCTGTCGACACCGTGGCAGCCCGCTAAAAAGCAACCAAACGCCCGTCGCTCCATAATGCCTAAGTCAGCACCCTCTATCCCTGACCTCCACCAAGCCTCCGTCGAGTCTGGAGCGTATGTTTTCCTAAACTTCTTCGTCCTCCTGTTCGAGCCCCTCAAGTATTCTCCTCGCAGCGTCGATCCGGCGTCTATACATGCGGCTCTCGGTGCTGGCACGACCGTTCTCCGTCAAACCCAATACACACCGGCCCAGTCCACCAACGAGCCTTTCAACCAGGTACTTGTCCTCTCGCAACATCGCCTGCAACGGTTGCGGGGCAACAGGGCGGCTTGCGAATCCGACGCTCGACACATCGTTAACACCATCGCTACTACCGAGTTCTCGACCTCGCTGCTGCTCGCATATGCTAGCTGTTTCAGTCATCAGGACGTCGGAAATTGTCTTCAGTTCCTGATCAGGCGACGAGTTTGAAGTCAAAACACCAGTGCTGCTGTCCTTCTTGAGTTTGTTGACCAAAGGAAAGCTCCGGTTGGTTCCTGTCGAGTCAAATGATGAGACAGAGGGTCGATGCATTGAGTGAGAAGCCGAAAAAGAAATTGGCCGGCGGAACGAGGAGAAGCGGCGGGCCGACTGGTGTGTTTGGGCGTCTTCCGAGCCTTCCTCTGGAATGGAAGAAATGGAATCATCGCTGTCGCGGGTGACGCTGAGGATACTGGACATGGATAGATTATTACTCCCCGTGCTAACCGATGACCTCATGGTTGTCCCTGTAGTGTCTGATCTGTTTCTTGGGCTGCTTGGCGGAGATTCAGCAGAGGACCGGCTGACCCCAAATATGCCCTCGGTTACCACACCGACCTCGCGACTGCTGTCCACAGATCTCCTAGATCGCTCCTCCTCAGCTGTCGCAAATGTCTCAATGGTTGAGATCGAAGCGGTACTGTTCCGTCTGCTCTTGGAAACAATATTGTTGAGAGTGCCGATGTCGCCGTCATCGTTTGCTCCATGCAGTTCATCTGCGAATGTCTCTATGACCGGGCCTCGAGTCGTCTCGACCGAGTCCTCCGAGGTGTAGCTGTCGGTACTTCCCCGCCTGAGCGGGCGTTGGCCCATGGTTCCCAGGGCGCTGTGCAAAAAGAAACGCTCGTAATCGAATGCGTCTTCTCGGTCTTCGTGCGAGAGTTGATGCTGCACCGAATCGTGATAAAGAGAATCGCCGCTTTCGCTCTCATAGCCCAAATCCACTGCGTCTTGAAAGTCAACGGGTAACTCTTCGTGCCCTGGCATATCGCCATTTTCGGTCGCCACATCGAAGTCTTCTTCATCTTGGACACGTATATTGTCGATATCAGCTACTGGCAGCGGAATAGACCTCCTGTCGTGGAGACGGCCCCCGGCAGGTCTGAGCCGCGTTGTATCTTCCACATCAGTAAAGTTCGATTCTTCCTCGTCGGCATATTCGTCCCTCAAGTCAGTCGGCTCTTCTTTTGCTTCGCCGTCAAGACTGGACTCCTCGCCATTCCATGGATTTCTGGCCGCCGGGACGTCCTCAGTGTTGGCGACCGACTCTGCACCCGGCGGCGGTTCCGCGTACCACTGGTCTATTTGGGAGTGCGTGAATGGGCTCGGTGTCCGTAAACTCTGCAGGCTTCTTCTCTTCATACTGTCGACCCGAGCCTGCTCTCTCAGGCTGGAAATCTTACCCTTCAAGTCTTTCATTTGGTCTTTGATGTCTCGCATCTGAGCTGCTGAGGCTGACCGTTGCAGGCCTCGCATACCGTTAATACCGTTTTCACTCATACTTCCAAAGGTCGGACTCAAAAAATTGTCCTGTCTTGCTTCTTGGCCGTGTTCGTCTAGTCCCCCAAGTTGAGCTACTTCATCTTCGGTCAGGGGCTGTAGTGTACTGTCCCTAGGGGGGGTGACTCTGTATGCCGGCCGGACAGACTCTGACCCCGCCCGTATGTGGTCGGCGCTCTTTGGGAGTGGCAAGGGTTGCCTGTATCCGCCAGCCGCACCCATCGCGCTCTGGGATCTCGGCATAGTTACCCGGTAAGGAAGTCCATTCCGGATAGCTATATCACTCGACATCCTGGAGTGGCTGGGAGAGGGCGTAGAGCTGTTGCTGTCGCGTGCGTACATGGCAGTCGATGCGCGTTGAAACGGGGGTGACGGGGTTGACGCATCCGACCCATACAAAGACGGCGTGATGTGGAGGGAGCTTCTTGCGCGGGTCAAATTACCCTCCATAGTCTGATCAGAATTCAGTTAGCATACAGCCAAGACCAAATGGTGACGCTTGAGGGGTAGCATACGGTCAGTCTCTTCTTCGCGTTAGCCAAAATCTCCTCTGCTCTCCTACTCAACGAGGTTGTTGAGTATGTCGATAACCTGTCAGCACTGTCTGTGTTGGGAACCCCCAAACGCGGCACCGCCTCGGCCGGTGTGCCCTCAACGTATGAGGACGCCATGCTCTCCTCGTCGTCACCTTGGAAGACGCTATCACCCACACTGGCGGCATCGTCGAAGTCGGCAAAGAGTGCGGCGTGGTCCTCTGTCGTGATCGTGCTATTGCTCTCAAGACTTGAGCGCCGTTCCCGCTGAGTATTCATGCTCTTGTTCGATTTTTTCGTCAACATGGCGGCGACTCCCATAGTTGGGGACGACCGCAACGCGGCATCGCTACCGCTTCCACGCGTAGGCGACTCGAGCCTCCGCAGTACAGCCTTGTTCCGCGCAGGGGAAGGCTTGCCCGGCGTGCTTTCGACCTCGGTGACCTCACCAATATCCGACAACATGGTTCCATTCCCGTATATTATAGGGGTCGTTGGCGTGATCGGACCCGTGGGGCCGTACGGGTGATTTAACCTCTGCTCGCTGGGGTTGTTGACGCCAAACATTTGATGCATATCGACGGCCGAGGCTGCTGCGTGTGCATTCTTCCACATCATGAGGGGCGAGTGGTCTCGGCCAGAAGAGCTATCGAGATCCGGCGCCGGCGAGACGCTGCGATCGTAGTCGGGCAGAATCATGTCGGGGTTCGTGAGGGTCGGGGAAGCGGGAAGCGGAGCGTGTGGTTGATGATGCCCATGGTGATGGCGTGGATTCGCGGCTTCTATGGCCGCCATGGCGGATGCGTGTGTCTGCAGCGGGAGCTGCAAAAGGTTTGTTCTCGATCGCAGTGGGAACGGAAGCAAGATTAAGAGCGCCGCGTGGGTCCCGTGGCACTAGGCCTTTGGAGAGAGCCCCGTCTGTCGCGTTCGCTACTACCCAAGAATTATGTCCAATGCTGCGTCTTGCCGTACGACCTGAAGCCCAGAAGGGGGAAGCGAGAATCGCGAGGGTGCGACGACTAAAAGCGCCTGCGGGCTGCAATTACCCGCAGCGTCCGTCCGAAGTGTGGATGGGATAAATTGCGGAAACACACAGACACGGGTCGATGGGAGTTAGCAATTGAGAGCTTGAAGGACGACATCTGGCGCTGCTAAGGTTTGGCCATCATGAGACGGTCCAAATGGATGGAAGGGTGTCGGGATGTCGAGACGCGCAAAAATATCATAGAAAACCTCGATGTCGTCGGGAAGAAGTGGAAAAACGGCAGCCGCGGCGCGACAAGGGCTATTAGCGAAGTCTAGGATGTTGAATTGTTCCTCGACAGCCAAGTGATGATGTAGTGGGGGAAGTGGAAACAGCTTGGGCCCGCAATGGTTTGTCGCAAACTTATCGGGTGAGGTGGTATTTGGCTTTCTTTTTCTGCTCGCTGCCCAGGATCAGGGGCAGACAGACAATTGGATTGTCTCTTCAACGGGCCAAGTCAAAATTCTTGGTATGGGAACGGTGAGCTTCAATTGCCCGGGAACGTGATGATAGAGTGCCGTGAGTCGCTTCGGCACGATCCCGCTGCTGCTTAATTATTCGGGTAGGCCTTTGGGCGCGTCGAAAGTTTATTTGGAGTCCAGTTCTTCCGCCTTCACCGCCGCTGTTGCGGCTTGACTCCAGATGCGAGGACCAGCGTACAAGCGGGCAGAAATTGGGGAACGCCTGGGCCTCGAAAAGCCTCCAAGAAAGGATCAATGGCAGTGTGAAGGAACAGAGACTGAACGCGTCAAATTCGCGATCTGGCTCTTTGAGTTCTCACTTCAATCTCCAGCTTCCATGCGGGTGGTGCAAGTTCTCTGGAATTCATTTAAAGATTCCTGCGGGTGTGGGCGGGAAACTGACCGCCGGCAGGGAACATGGCTCTGTGTTCGAGAACGGGGATCGATCCGCTGGAGCCCTGTCAACCAGAGAGCTAGTCACAAAAAGCCCATCACACATCGCCGGATTGATTGATGAGTTCGCATGCCCCTGATGAAGGCAACCCCTGAGCTGGTCGGAAGTGAACTGCAAGGGACCAGCATATCCTTGGAAGGTTCGAGCGCACGAGCCAATGGCCGTTGGTGCTGACGTTTGTTTCGCAACTGGGGGTACCGAATCACAGGACAACGACGGCAAGTGGGAGAAAAGCAAGGAAAACGCTAGCCCGTGATGCATTTTGACGATGACAACTCACCTGCTCAGGACTTTAATGTTTGACGGGTATCTCCATCGTGTACAAGCTTACGTAGGCAGGGATGCTAGTTTTCGCCCACCTCTCGTCCATCCACCGGGTAAGGACGGTCAACAAGGAATTTACCGAAGTTCGGCCCAAGACGGCCTTTCCCGTCCAAGTTGCTGCTTGTTTGATTGTCTCTGGCACGGATGTCACGGAGACTCCGTCGTCATCAGCCCTCAAGCGGCGGTGTCTCCGGGGATCCTTCTAGAGCGCCTCTCGAAACATCTCGGCTTGCCACGAGGTGGCATTTCGTGACCCCAAGGTAGCAGATCGCTATGTCTCAGGCTTTCCGCCGATGGAGCGCTCTGTATCAACCGCTATGTCGGGTCCATGCTCCACCGCTCCGCTGCTCCGTTGCCCATTCGGACATTGACGACTGGCTCGCTTTTTGAAGTTGGCTTACAACACATACCTCTCCGGGCCAAAAGAAAATAGGGTCTTTGCTTAAGATATGTGGAGAAAACCGCAGCAGGCCCTCATTTAAATGCTACGAGAGTGAGATCATATTAGAGGAGGGTCTTTGAGGATCCAATGGGGTCTTTCGAAACTTAGGTACAACGTGGGTTGTAACATTATCGGCGAAATTGTGCGGATTCTCAGATACTTAAGACACAGTTTGGGTCTTGACATGTCCCAATTCTAAGATCTCCAACTCAACGGCCCCACGGGCTCAAATGCAAACCGATGGCCCATGGTGGCATCTCACGTTCAAGCTGTGGCTCAGCGTAGGCATTGGCAGGCCTTTTTGGCACTGTAAAGAAGAGGCATAGTAGAGCACTGGTTCTACGGAGACAGCACTGTGCGTAAAGAATTTTCGCTTACTGTCCATTGAAGGCGGGACTGACACTAATTTTAGTCACAGCCACCAGCAAGGAGCTACCCGCTCACGAGTGGACATTCACGCCTTTCAAGTGCCACAAACCCCATTCCGGCGGCCTTTTTCGATCTCAATTAAATTTGTGAAACAATCAGACATTCTACGTCACTATCAGTCCTGCCCATAGGTTAACTTTCTGCCGGCCTTAACTGCCAAGGGGTGACATTCTTTCTGTTTGAAGTTGACTTGGCCAAATCTTGCCCTCATCGTATGGGGTGCCGCCATAGCCACCTACTTCTCAGACGGCTCAGCCCCTCCCCCTCCTTTTGACTGCCATGGCAGCGGTCAGTTCAGGAGACAGCCGCCGATACTAAAATGTCGCGAAGCGCGTCAATCCGGGTTCCTATACCCATTCTCGCTTTCTAGCTGAATAACCCTCTTGGATATTGTCTCCGTCCAGCTCCGACGACACGCCTGCGACCCCTCCAAAACTGTGGATGGAAGCTACGCCCGGCAGGGACCTCAACGGCAACAAACCACCCCACCCCCAACGGCCCCTGTTGAATCAAAGCAGTGTCCCCAGGCACAACCCGGACCCGGTCGACGAACAACCATAAGCACACGTACTTTGCGATTCCGCGCCAGCCACATATACGCATCCAATCTTCGCAAGCAATGGGCCTGCGAGACATTCTCAAGAAGAAGCAGGGGCCGGACGAGGGCGAAGCCGCCGACCCCGCAGCCTCCCAGCGCCTCGCCGCCCCCGCGTTTACCATCGTGCGGTCCGACACATACACGGAGGAGGTCATCCATCCGCCGGGGGGAGTGGACAACGATGACGCCTCGTCCTACCTGACGGTCGATTCGAAAACGGGCAAGGATCGATCCCGCCTGAGCCTCGACGTCTTCCGCAGCAACGATCGCCGGAGCAGGAGCCCGTCTGTGTCGAGTGGCAGGAGTGTCGGCGGCGGCAAGCGTCTTTCGCAGCGCCTCCATCTGAGCCGCAGTCCCGCCAGTTCCGACCACGTACCGCAGAATCTGCCTGCCATCATCGCCCCGGAAGATCCGGAGGCTGACCAGGAGGGCCACGAGTCGCAATGGGAGAAGCGTGCCACCATATTGGCGCGGGAGAACGAGAAGAGCCGCAGTCGCCCGCCCACGCCGGTCCGGGACGTAGCCCACAGTCTAGCCCATGTCCGCTTGCACGATGGGTCAAGCGACGATGCGCCTGCAAATTGGCCGCTGGCCCCTTCGCCGAGTCCGTCTAGCACGAAAAAGGGGGTGGTATCGTCTAAGGAGATCGATGCGGACATCCAGGAGGCTATCAAGTTACACGAGGAAGGGGATCTGGAGCGCTCCACGGTTCTGTTCGGCCGTCTGGCCGATCCGAAGGGCGCCAACAATCCCTTAAGCCAAGTTTTGTACGGCCTTGCTTTACGGTATGTACCTCCTAGGCAATACCCCGTGTGGGGTGCATCTTGCTTTCAACCCTACGAAGCACCCCGCGGCCTAGGTGACTATGATGCATATGGCTCACAGATGGTGGGGTGCATGTCCTCGCCGGAACACACCGTATGGCCGTGACAATGTTCACGGATAAACCCAATTGTCCAGTAAAGTGTACCATCATGAGTTGACTGACACATATTGCTAGGCACGGATGGGGTTGCAAGCCGGATGCGGAGGCCGCCGTCAACTATCTCTCGGCGGCAGCCTCGAACGCTGCGGATATCGAGCAGCTCGCTCTGCAAGCTGGACTCAAGAAGGGAGGGGCGGCCAAGGGCGAGCTGGTTCTCGCCATCTTTGAGCTGGCTAACTGTTTCCGTCACGGCTGGGGAATCCCCAAGGATCCAATTGCTGCGAAGCAGGTAGGCTGCTCCCGATCTCCCTCATTGTCGGGAGGCAACCATTCACGCACGTTCTGGAGGGACGGCCGGTCTGGGCCTTCCATGGCGGTGTTAACCATCCCACATCACATCTCTAACATCAGGGTCCTGTAGTATTACGAGACGGCGGCAAACCTGGGCGATACCGGTATGTCCCTTCAGATCTGGAGTGGTGTGAGGGCTGCTGTGCTCGTGGACATGCCCGGCGGCCGACGGCATGAGCTGACCATTGTTGCCCCTTCTGCAGACGCAATGAATGAGATAGCGTGGTGCTATCTGGAAGGATTCGGCACGAAGAAAGACAAGGTCAGTCTCTCTCAGCTGTCATCCCAATGCCATCATCAACCATCCCTGCATACTATCACGAGCACCATCATGGGGAGGCCTGGCAGTTAGAGCGCTGCCAGCTGGACGTCAGTGGCGTGCTCGCTCGATCCCTGGGAAAAGGGAGAGCCCATCCGAGACAGAGTCCGAAAGTTTGAGTGGTCGGGGTTGGCTGGCTCCACTAGTTCCGAGAGTTGGGCATCAACGAGGCTTTTTAGAGCCAGCTCGAATGAGACCGCAAGGACAACACTTGCCCCCATACCTCTGCGCATTCACTGTCTCGGGATTCGAAAGTTTGATCTATCATATGGGGCTGACTTTGCGCCGCACCTAACAGTTCGAGGCCGCGAAATACTACCGGCTGGCTGAGAAGAATGGGAACAAGATCATTGGGAATACATGGTACGTCGAACGGCTTCTCCTGTTGTTTCTTGTCATACATGGCACCATAATTTGCCTTCCCTTTGGACAATCGATGAATCCCCTTTCCGTCGATTGCCCCCCCTCTAAAGACCCCTCGGAAAACGCTTTCCCCGCAGCCCAACCCAATGCAAAGCTGCACCTGCTGCAGTCGAGTGGGCTTGGTTCGTGTCGAGAAGCCGCATATCTGCTGCTGCAGATGACTTGCGGCCCGCGGCGCGTGATAGGGCCGCCGTCCTGGGCCGCCTACTATATTTTTTTACAGCCAGTGAATCCGCTCGCCCTGTTTTTCACTCCTGAACCGGCTAATCGCACACCCTTGTTGTGTCTGTAACCACATCCCTTGCTTCTCACCCTCAGTCAGCTCCTCTTCCCCGACCTGGCCAGTGGTCAGAAACACAACTGTTGTTTTTCCAGGCTTTCCTAGATCTGGCTTCTTTCACCGATTGGGCCGAGGGGGGCGCGAGGGCTGGGAACGTGGAGCCTGCCACATGGGCCTGTCGCTGCGGCCGGCAGGTTGCCGTAGTCGGCCGCAGGTCAGGGCGCAGAGACGGACGCGGGGAACTCGGCCACCAAAGTTACAGCAGAGTTTTGATATTGCTCTGGTCGTGTTTGTGGCCGGTCGGTCTCAACGCGGCGCGCTTTCTTCCCTAACCGGGTCTTATCTCTTGTTTATGTTGTCATCCTCGTGCTGCGCTGTTTGTAAGCACGGCCTATACAACACTGACCGACTCGGTGTAGGATCTGGAAGGAGAAGTACGACCCTGGAAAGGGCAAGAAATAACGGGGACGCTTCTGGGTGGTCGAAGAGACGAGGGGCAAGTTCACTTCTCACGCTATACGCGGGGGCCCCTTCGCCGAGGCCAACGTTGGCTAGTCTTCTTTTTTTGGTTGGTTTTCCCGAGGCTGAATTCGGACGGAAGATCAGGAGGGGTTCACTGTACGGTAGAGGGGCATTCTCCCTGCGATGGTAAAGGCAGTTATACTGGTTGGCTCGTGGGCAGTGGGAGAGCGTATTATGATACCTTGGCGCAGACGAATTTACGTTGGGTTGCAGATCGCCCTGATGGGGTTCCATGCTGTGGTTGGAGTTGAAACGGTTGGGTTCCTTCGTTGTGCCGGTGCGGTATCGGCAACGATCCAGACTGGTCCTGAGTGATGCTTCAATGGAGCCCACCCACCACCCTGTTTGCGTTATCCAGGAACATCTACTCACGGCCGGATTGTATAGGCTGGATGGCGAGAAGGCAATCACGCCAGAGAAAGATGATGTCGTGTTTTCCAGTTGAGCGCGGAGGAAAAGAGCATATTCGCGTCGGGTTGGCACACAATGCTCCACGTTACGGGCTCTCCTTCGCCCCTTCCCATCCAGGGGCATTTCACATCTGCGGCTCTCTTTTGCCGGAGAGCGATTTCAACGTTCGGGCGGTTTCTTCTCACTTCCTGGAGTTTTTGGGGCTTCTTTATTTAGCGCTTTGGCTGCTCCATCCGCGATGAAAGCTGTTGCATGCTATGTGCCCACATGCTGAGGATTCCGCGCTCAAGCATTGGAATGCCAAAGGGCTTCAATGCGACGCAATGCAATGCAGTGCAGTTGCAGTTTTGAGGGTCTGAGGTCAGGTTTATCAAGTGAGACAGGGAGGCAAGACGTTGCAATGGGAGTGGGGGGACGCGGAAGAGGAGAATCGGAAATAGGGAGGCAAGGGGAGCGAAAGGCGCGTGGAAGTGATACTTTCGCTGGAAGTATCGACGGTTTGCATACCCTAGATCATCGATATGTAGGAGAGCGAGCTAACAGTCCCAAATAGCACGCGCTGGCGCGGATGGTTGGAGTTCAGTTGACGGGAGCGGAAGCTGAAATGCCCGAGCTACTGCGGGAGGGAAAGATCAGAAGAAAACATGTGTAGCTGCATTGCATTGGCGTGGTCTTGTCCGGCTTCCGCGGGTGGGTAATCGTCTTTGCCGGTTGCTTTTCCTGTGGTGGGTTTCATCCTCGCCGTCGGGTCTCGATGCTTTCAACGACGCTGCATTGCGTCTGCTCGCACGGCTATTGCAGGCCGAGGCCATGTGTGGCAACGCATGGCGCGGCATGGTAGCGCAGATGGTAGGATATTATTTGGGATATCATCCAGTGGTCAGGACAGAACTCCGCGACTGGCTTGGAGTAACCTGTCAGCACACTGGAATGGATCAGATGGACAGAAGTCGACGAATGCCGGAACAACAAAGGGAAGATCTGGTTGTTTTTATTGGTCGGGAAAAGCTGCAGTTTTCCAGATCACATGTGAGGATATCACAGCGGTGATCAGTACAGTGGGCCAAAGAAATTGTTGGAGTTGTGGCAAAATCGTGCCGAGTCTGGGCCGGTGAGGGTCTGAGCTCGCCCCTTTTTCTTCGCCACACCGGGTAAACAAACCAAATCGCAAAACCGCGTGAAGCCCAACTACGCAAAGAACTGAACCAGAGGCTCTCGTCTAAGTTTGATATATCATCTGTCGATGGATTTGCCTCTCTCACCGCTTGCATGATGAGATTCTGCAGTGTCTCCGACAGTTGATGTTGCAGATCAGGCCTGAATTTTGTCCTGCACTCGGTATCGAGAACTAGTTCAGATAGGTCAACAAAATGAAAGCTTCATCTACAATGCTTGACTCCCGGGTACGAAGGTGATCTGTTTGTCTTTGTGCGTCTCGAGCCACGTCCTAAATTTGGAACTACTAAACGGGTCGTGATCGACGAGAACATAACAACGACTTAGGTCAGGAGGCAAGATACCAGCTTCAAAACGAGGAGTACCTGAAGCTTGCGGAAGGATACATCGAGATCTCACCGTGATATTGAAGAAGATGAGTGTTGAAAGTCAAAGCATCGTTCGTCAAGTGAGCCCAGCCAAGCAGGTTCGAGAGGAGAGACGAGTAAATTCCGCCGATCTTTCCTCAACATCATTCCAGGGTTAGGCAGGGCTGACAGGCCAACGGCAATGACCCTTTCCAAACGGAAATCGATGTCAATCAGGGTCAACCGGCTGCGGCTCGGCACCTACAGGACCGTAGCCGGCGGAACGGGAACCCTGGATGTCGTCCAGGTTCTGGCCGATAAACAGCCGAGCGTGGAAGCCGACACCGGAATACTTGAGCATCCGGTCATGCCCGGTGCTTGTATAACCTCCATTGTTGACTTACAGCCATTCCCTGGATCCTGGAGCCGCAAGGCAGACAGGCATTCAGATTGCCAGAAGGGTCCTCAGAGCCAACCTCCCAGACGGATCAGTCGTAACACCCGGTTTCGGTGCCGTCCAACCACACTCGATGCCTCATTTGTAGACGGCTGGAGACAGGCGTGGGGCTTGAGGAGAATATCGCCTATGGCCTGCAGTACAGTCCAATACGCTGCCACGCCCACCGCAAGCCCGTACGCTCTTTTCCCCTCCGTGGTGCACTTTTACAACCTCGTCCCAAGCGGGCGTCCCAGGAGACGGAACAAGAAGTCTGGTGTTCTACTGGCTTGTCCCATGATGTGCTCCGAGAAACGCCTCGCTCTGCGTCACACAGCATTGAGTCTCAGCCATTTGCCGGGCCCCTAGGGCGCTGCCAGGGCCGCGTGCCACGGGACTGTCGTACACGTCGACGGCAGACATCGCTTGAAGGTTACACTAGCGGGAGATGGGCTGCGGCGCCGGAGAGACGGCACGCCAGAGGATTAGCATCGATCTGGACAGGCAGAGGGCGGTGATAGCGGGGAAGGGGGAGGCCGTGACTAGGCGAGAATAGGGGGTGGGTGCCATCGCCCTCCGTCGGGCAACAGAAAACTCTAACGGCCGTCTTGGAAATCTCTCTCCGCTGACGAGGAGCCTTCCCCGTCCCGCTGGTTGTAACTCCAACTCGCCGGAGGCTCCTGACGCACCGCATCTGCAGGCCCATCTGCGACCTTCCTTCTTCCCCCCTTTCTTCTCTGGTGGGAAAGCTGGGGAAGGGGAAGGACCCCCAAATCCGAAAGGTGGGAGTCGCTGATAGCCAATCGTCGCCATCGCTGCCCAATCGCCTGGGAATGCTCCCAATTGTGCACATTCAAGCCCTAGCACCTGAGCAGCTCTGCAGGTAGCCCTGCAGCCAAGCGTAGCTCGCTCCGGCTGAATTGCGAAGCCACTGGTCATCCTTCGTCTCAGGCAGGCACTCTGGGGTGCTTTGCTGCCAACCGACAGATTCCCCGGCTTCTTGCTAGTGCGCGCGCGCTCGTGTCTTCCTTGCGCTCCGGAGGGTGTAAGACGGCAGATGCGATGCGACCAGGCTGTGGCCTCGCGGCGTCGACGCTGGGCTGACGAGTGAGGGTGCTCCCCGTTATTGCTTCTGCTATTGTCATTGCCTCAACTGATACCGGTATCTCTCAATATCGGGTGAAGGAAGCGCAAAACCGAAAGAACCCCCAGCGCTATCTCTCGGGTTCCAAACAGAGGCATATAACGTGATACTTGAATGCAAAAATGCAAAATGCAAATGCAAATGACATAGCCGTCTTAACGATGCCATAGTTTGGAGGGGCTGTCAGCTTGCTTGGTAAGTAGGTAGGTACCTTACCTAGCAGCCTGCGCAAGTGACAGAGGGAATCCCACAGCCCCCTAAAGTCGCACCTTCCTCAACATCTAACTCACCCAACACGGAACTCGCAGCTTCAGTCCCCGACAAGGCTCTTCAGAGCCTGAGCCATCCCAATGACAAACCCATTCCGCACCTCGCATCACACAAGATCCAAATGACAAAGGAATGAAACCTACCCAAACCCTCCCGTCCATCCATCAGCTACCACGGCCAGGCGATCGCCCTACCTCTACACCCACCAAGCCTCACCGACATCCGGTCCCGAGCACATGATATGAGTCCCTCGACAACCACGGCAGTTGCAAACGGGCCCCATGCACCGTGACGTCCACCGGCCAACTTTTTACCCCAACGCTAGGGATTTGAAAATACCAAAGCCAAGAAAAAGGATTTATGTTTAGAAACCATGATCTACACCATTTAATGAGATCTGATCGCCGAGCATTCCCTACATCTTGCCCAACAACGATGACCGCGCGTCGTTGCCAGCGGAGGATTTATAGTGCTGAGCAGATAGACCTTCCTCACCTAAGCCGCCATGAAGAGAGATATGCGTGGGGGAACCTACCTACCTTACCTCACTGGACGAACGGAAACCTGGACGTCCGCCTCGAAGGCCGAGCCCCCTTCAACCCCGCTCGTTATTCTGCCATTTGATGCCGCCACTGTCAGCTGTCGTGATGGTTGTTTGAGTAGCTCTGTATGGTCACACAAAATGGCGCACGCGAAATGTCTTGTACCAATGTATATACGCTTGATGCTTGCTAAATTATGTGCAATTGCCTGCCATGAAATAACTCCATGCGGAAAAGCTGCCTAGCTACAAAGGTTCCTTATCTCATCTCATAATCATTATCTTCATCCCTGTGAGTGTCCATAGCTGAGCAAATCAAGGCTCGCCTTCTCATTTGTGCTGCTGTAGTAGCCCAAGGGCAAAAACTTGGTGAATCTCTGTCTGCCATTCCTTCGCTGAAAAGCCCTTTTGTGTGTCCCAATCATCATCTGTCCTTCTTGCTATGCGAGAGTCTTCGGGTTGGGGTGCTGGGTAGGTCGAGTGATGCGGGTTCGCTCTCTCACGAGCAAATATCCGCCACTGCTTCCATCCATCTTCCCACCGAGCGGTCCGCCGTCTTCATGACGGACAGGAGGCCGGTTGTGTGAAAAAAGAGTGTCGTGTATGCGTTTGATGACAAAAGAAAACCGTCGTCAGACATGTGTGTATCATGCAACTGTAGTGCCAAGTCCCTGTATCCGATCCCTTTCAAAATGCTTGCCAAAGCCAAAATGCAAAGCTGTGTCTGCTGTGAGTGCTGAGTGGTCCCGTTTCACCGGTCGACCTTCCAGGCCCCTCCCATAATCCCCATAGCGTGTCGTCATTGTTTTATACAAAGAAAAGTCGTAAAATGAGAGTGCGTGACAAGTCAGTGTCGTTGCGTGTGCTGGTTGCCCAAGCTCATAATCCCAGTAGAACAAAAAAAGCAAAGACCGCCAGAGTTCGCCATGCTCCCCAGAAACCCCCCCCGTTCTGCACCAGCCTGCCGAACCTGGCAGCGAGGCTTTTGCTCAGTAGCAGTAGTAGAGACACCAAAAGACTTACCCTGCGCCGTGGAAATAACAGTAGGAAGTAGGGGAAATCAACACATGATTAAAAACTAGAGAGAAAATAACAAGATGTCGCCCAAATCAGAGTATGCTCGCCTGCTAAATATTTCATTGAGAGAACAAAGAAAGACACAGTAAAGTGAAAACACGAAGCCAAAAATCGGGAGGTCTCCTGTCACGGGCAGGAGTGAAGAGTGAACAAACTTTCGGGTGCGTGAGCAGCATAGGTCTGAGTCGTGGTGTCGCGGGAGCGGTTGAAGTATATGTTGTCGGGCGAAAAGCAAACAGGTTGCGGGCCGGAAAAAGTGTGTGTGTGTGTGTGTGAGTGAGAGCGACCGAGCTGGACAAAAAAAACGAAAGCGTGGAGTGGAGTGTTGCGGGAGTGAGGCTGTCGCGTATTTTCACCGGGTGTCGTCATATCGTCAGATAGTCATAATTCTATGTGTCGGCGTCCCTCCCAGCAGTGCCCTGCTGTGCGTTACACTCCGCCACCATCTTGGCGAAGTTCCGGACGACATCACTAGGGATCTGGTCCCACAGCAGCGAGCGAGTGTAGACCTCGGCGGCCGACTGCTTGTCCGTGTTGCGCATGTTGGCGAGAGCATCAGCGAGATTTCGCCTGCCTTGGCTCGTAGACTTTTCAGCCGGAGCGCTGGGCGGGAAATCCTGCGAGCTCAAGCCGTTATACTGCGACGCGGACAGCGAGAAGAGCTGCTCGTTGGTCTGCTGCTCGGACGGCTGCGTTAGGGAGTCGACCATGTCTCCGAGCATGGAGGGCGCGACGTTGTCCATCACTGGGGTGGAGATGGATAGCGACGATACGCCGGCCTGGGCCCAGCTGGCGCCTGAGGGCTGCGGGGCCATGGCCTCAAGGGCTGAGGCGGCGTGGGAGACGCCAGCATCCTTGAGCACGTTCTCAAGGAGGGTTGCGGACGCGGCGCGGACATCCTCCGAGACGCGCGGGATGCTGGGCGTCGACCGGCTCGAGAGCACGAAGGCGCCGACGAGGAAAAGCATGAACAAAAGGCCGCCTTGTTGGGCTGGCTTCTCGCAATCCGTCGTCAAGGCCACCTCGGGCTTCTTGGCAGGAACAATCTGCACCTCCTGCTTGACCTCGGCAGTCTGGTCCATGGGGAAGCTGTTAAACATCTGCATCTCCTCCCATGGGCCGTCCATGTTCATGCCGTCCATGTCACCGAAGCTTCCGGCAAATCCGGATGCGTTCGGTGCAGTGGCGGCAGTCTCAAGGGTCTGCACGTGGTTTGTCAGGACGCTGATCTTCTTGCGCAACTCGCCGGACTCGATGGTGTGGGTGGCGATCATCTCCTCCTGCTTCCTCTCCATATCGTGGATGTATGCTTGGTATGACTGCTTCTCACGCATGAGCTGTTCCATATCCTGCTCCATCTTGGTGATCTGATCTTCCATTGAGGCGATGACCTCGGTGTAGTGCTTCTTCTCATCTTCAAGTCGTTCTGTGTGCTGCTTCTTGCGCTGCCTTGAGTCAAGTCTGGAAGCGAATGTTAGTATGCAAGAGGGGGGTGTGATGGGGTAAGCGTTGGTCGCGGCTGCTTACGCTGCTTGTCTGTTGCGCAACAGGCGTTTTTGTTGCTTGAGCTCCTTGATCTCCTGCTCATCTGTGGACTGAGAGATCAGTTGGTCGATGTTGCCCAGGTTGCGCTCCGACGGAATCTCAAATCGAGCGTTCTTCTTTCGGATGCCATCTCCCCTGCGAAGCTCGTTATGGGAGCGGATAAGGGGGCTGGATGGCCGATTCCTCTTCGCCATAGCCTGGTTCTTCAACTCTTGGCTCATCCAGTGTTCTTTCTGGGGCGACGTGGGGAGGGATTGGCCTGCCAGTGACTGGAACAGGGCGACCTGGTTGCTGGGGTTGCTGAAAGGAGTCTGGGCCTGGATGGTGGCTGGCCTGTGAAACATGGAGACGCCGGAGTCGTACTCTGACGGGAGACCGTCGAAGGTCTGGAGGGGTGTGGCGGACCCAGAGCTGGTCATGGGCCAGGAGTGGCTTTGGTATGCCGCTTGCTGGCTCTGATCCATTCGCATGAAGGGGTTGTTGCTGTGTTGGTCGAAGAAGGGGTTGTTTGACGAGACAGACTGCATCTCTACAGACGACTGCCAATCCTCCGTCTTGGGCGAGAACATGGCTGAGACAGCGAAAGAATCTCTCCTGCTCTCTACCATCGGCGGGGACATCTCTAACCCCGAGTCGAGGGAGCTCTGGTCAAGAATGTTGTCATCCAGTATGCTCGAGTCCTCGTCATCAAAGAACTTCTGAGCGTTTGTGGTGTCGACCGTTAACGGTGTCCTGTAGAATGTCTGCATTTGATATGCTGAGACCATGGTGGGCCACTGGATGTGATGGGAACGGATTCCGACTGAAAGGCGCTGCAAAATTTTGCAGATTGTGTGCTTTCTCAGAGGTTGTGCGGGCAGTCTGTTATATGGCCGTGTTAGTCGGGGGTGGGCGGACCAGCGGTGTAGACAAAGGCGTTCGAGGCACCGCTCTTATGTTTGGGGTGGCAGGGGGCGGTGGCAGGGGGGGATTCTTCAAGAGAACAAGGGTTATTGATCGCTCTCCGACTCTGCTGCCTCGTGCAAACTTACTGGCCGTGATTGCGAGTGATTCAATGAGGCAGCGGTTGCGGGAGAGAGAATTGGAGGGAGTATATGTCTTGGTGACGGCAATGCAGAGGAGCGAGCGAGCAGGGAGAAGGGGGGAGGATAGTACGGGGTTGATAAGAGGACTGGTGGGGGAAAAGCTGGGGTGGAAGAGGCGAGGCGGGATGCCGGGGGAGGATTTGGCGAGCGGGCGCAAAGGGAAAGGGTGGGAGAAAATGTCACTCACACTCTATGCTGCAAGTCGCACTGCGATTCCGTGCTTGGGGAGAGGGGTATCAGACCAAGGCGTGGATATGGTAGCGTGTGATGGGTGTGTGTAGGGCAAAGCTGCAATGTAGTAATAACAATGGTGATGGCAGAACACACAGTTAGCAGACACAATGCTGCTCCTGGGAAAGATGATACCGTACAGATGTCAATGACAGTAATTGAGAGGGTGTGCAGATGGGGTGGTGCTCGTCTCCATTATGTATTCAGAGCAGTGGTCAGGCCGAAGCACCAGAAGGTCGCGCGAGTCCGGTACGTACCAGCTGCCCAATCGTGCTCTGGGAATTGGCAGTAGCAGCAGACCTGGTGGTACCTCGAGGGTATGTTCTAGTTTTGCGCGGGAGCTTGTGGATGAGGAGACTTTTCGGAGGAGGGGGGGGTGGGGGGGGGGGGGGGGGCAGACGACCTCCAGCCTGGGAGTGCGACCAGAGAGATCCGATTGACGGGACCGGGGTGCTCAAAGTACCTCCCTGGACACCCTGGGAACACACAGTCAACACGCGGAGACGAGAGTCGGACGAGCAGAGAGCCCGCCGGTGCAAGAGCACGGCAGTCGCCAGCCTTGGGATCGCATCTCTCGCCTCGCGCGCGACTAACGACGGCACTCAGCCAGAGAAATACTGGACGCTGGAGCGACCTTGCGATGCCGACCTTGTTCTTCAGAGAGACCTCGTGCAACGGCAGCGGTACATGCAGTCGGCAGCGGGAGACTGGCGGTAGAGCTATTCTGGAACTGGAGTCTCGCACCAGAAACCCTCGCTCGGCTAGGGTTAACAGGATGAGAAGTAGCCTAGTCTTTGCTGGGGCGCGCTGGGGGCGTCAACTGGGAACGGCGAGGGAATCGTAGCATCCGAGATCGAATCAGATCAGAGATCGGCCACCAGGGTCTGGACGAGCGAGCGGCCTCTGCTGCCCTTGCCCAACGGGTGCTGTTCTGAGCGATGCGGCGACGGGGGGGCGTTGCCGAAGGCGCCCGTCTGACAGGGTAGGGCGAAAGCCGCGAAAGCTGGAGGAGACCTTGGGGACCCAACAGGGGGGAAGACGCGACGAGCATCCAACGTCTAACCTCGAGCAATGGCAAGTCGGCGACGAGAGCAGCATGGCTGCTTTGGCGTGCCGGAGACTGGAGCCAAAACGAGCATCCTCACGGGGGCGTCAGTTGTTCACGGGTCCCATCAGACCCTGGCAAGCCCGCGTCTTGGGTGTGGGAGCTGCTTGCGAGTCCTTGGCAGGCGACTGGCCCGACGTCGTCTTTTGGGTATCAAGGCCATTTCTGCCCAACCTGCCGGGGCGGGAGCTCGCAACCAGTCGTTCTGACCAACCCAATCACGGGGGCAGCGGTTCCTCTCAGAGACCGCCGCCGTCTCGTCGCCGTCTCTGCTCGCCCTCTACTGCTTGACGCTTCGATTCCGCAGCTGGACTCGGCAGTGGGCCGGCCACTTGTTCCATTTGGCCAATCGTCCCAGGTTCGGTCCGGTCGCTCATCGCCCAGCAGCGAAATGGCGAAATGGAAACCGGTTGGCAGGTTACTCCACGCCCGCCTGCCCAGTCCCGTTCTCCCCGAAGACGGATGAGCTGAATCAAAGAAGTCCTCGTTGAAGATGACGAGAACTGCCTCGCAGTATGCCTGTCATAACGGAGGGAAGTGCTCGGGTTGAAGCCGCGATGCCACCGATGACGAGATGGACGATGAGCTGCTGCAGTCAACAGGTCGCAGATCACATCACCGCACGCCGCCGGGGACGCCAGAAACTCGCGCAGGCCAGCTGAGGTTCCAAGTTCGTATTTGCTAAGACAAAATAAGAAAGCCGTTCATGGGGAGCACCGTCCTGGTGGTCGACTGCTGCGAGGTTCTGGGTCTGCAGCCCCACAGCGAACTGGAAGCGAGACGCCAGCTTCCCCGTCCCAATCATGTCTGTCGCCATTCCAAGCCATTCCAAGCAAGCGTACCTAAACGCGAAGACGCAAGTCGCTGCGGACCTGCTGACCCACTGGCCAGCTGCTGGCTGTTTCCAGGTTTGCGAGTCGACACTTCCATTTTAGAGTGATAACGGTCAGATCACGTGACACCCCTGCGCGCCTTCCTCTTCATCCCACTCGCCCTTACAAAGTGGGGCTTTGTCTTTACCCACCCCTCTACCTTCCTACCCTCTGCAATCAGCTCAGCTCGCTCGAATTGTCCTGCCACGCCAAACCTGAGTCAGAGCAAACATTTCGCGTCTGTATTTGTTGACATTATGCTTGATAATTCTCTCTGTTTGAGCTCAGCTTCAGGATCTGAGGCCAACAACAACCATCCCATCGATCACATCAGTCACCAGACGGGGACCGAAAATGCGGTGGCTGGTTGCAGCGCGCCATCCCCGAGACCCCACTCCGTGCTCAGTTTGAGGACGCTGAGAGACTCTGGATGGAGCTTCTGCAACTGCAACCACTCACGGCGCAGTGAGCTGCCTGCCGAGATCCATTGTGCTGATGGCCGCATATCCTGAGGCCCGCGCCATGGCAACCCAAACAAGCGCAACAGCTCCCGTCGTCTCTACCCAACTCAAAGAGTCGGTGTGTTTCCCCTCTGATACGCGAACGGACGCGTCTGTCTGTCGGACTGTGAGCCGGTCACGAACCATCCGCGATTCTTCGCACCGTCACCTGGACCCAGGGACTCTCCCGCTCAGGGGCAAGCGCAGTGGGCACGCTGTTGATTCGCTCGATGCCTCCCCATAGCGGCCTCTTCCAATAATGCCAGGAACAACTCACCTTACTGTCAGCTGGCCGATGAACAGTCGATTGACCTCCAGACTTCGGGAAGTCAAAACGCTGATGTCCTCGCAGGACCCCCAGCGCGCCCATCTGTGCATTCTGCTAGAACCTGTTCGCCCTGGAGTCTGACACTTGCTAGGCCTCGGTGACCCCTCAATGGGATCGCCCCATCTCGGAGCTCTCGGTCAGTCTACTTCGCCCAGCCCGCGCCTCGACGGCCTAGGCAGAAATGTTGATTTGAATGTTGATGTTTGATCCTGATGTGATCTCATCTGATATCGGAAGGGCCATTTTCCCATCCCCGACAGCGGCTTTCGGATGGGGCCTGCTCCCCAGACCCGTTGCAGAGGCCCGGCAATTCGAGGTAACGCACCACCACCACCAATCAGTTCGCGAGGCGGTCGTGTGTTCCCAACATCATTGGGGTCCTTGATGCTGCTCAGCCACGCCCGCCGCCGCCCGCCGCAAGTCAACGACTGCCCACCTCTGCGATTGTCGAATGTACCCAACTGCAACCGGCAATTCTTGTGTGTTTGACCCGTATTGGCATTGTTTGTTAGCTTCAGCGTCCAACTTTATGCGCCCGACTTTGCTCCCCAGATGCTCAGAGCGCTCAGCCAATCCTTCAAGTTACGCCTATCGCGCCAAATTGGCGTCTGGACGACGCTGGTTGACGTGAAGCGTTTAAGCCCGGCCCGTCAGATATCTCCTGCAGAAAGTGAAGGCCCAATATGTGGCCGAGTTGGATCTCTCTGGCTGTCGGATCGATCTGGCGGGCTACCACAGCACCAAACCAGGTATCATGTTTCCTGCCCAACGACGATGGTCTGCCAATACGATCCCCTGAGAAGTCGGTTCAGCTCGCCCACATGCTCCATACGCACTGATGACGCTACAATGTTCTGCGCTTCAGGGACCATGAAGTGGTTTCTTATTTGTCCCCGGATTTTGAGGCGGTAGTCCCGCATAACTCGAATCTGAGGCGTTCAGGCCAACCCATAAGGTAGTATGTGAAGTGTCTTACTGACTCACAGCCCTCCGGGAGAGTTACGCTCAAGCGGGCCGTTCCACTCCCTCTTTTCTCCCCAGACCTCAGGCTGTGGCCGGCGAAGCATGACCAAATATCTGCAGTTTCACATAAAACTCCAGGATCTGGCCGGATATCGGCAAGGCTGGTTCGTTACTTGGATGGGATGTTGGCGCCGGCGGAGCCAAGCTCCCACGAGCGGTGAGCAGCCGCGGTCTCACCTCGGTGCCTTAGGGCTTACTGCACTCTTCTATTCTGAGGCGCAAGATGCACCCGGTATTCTCGTTAGTCGGACCAGAGCTTCAACCAGCAGTCTATCATTCTGGAGATGTTGCTGCCTGCGGAGCTTGACTTCCAAACTGGTTGTCCTGGTGGTGGCAGAGAGTCAAAGCTGTTGATGACAGGTCCGGGCAGATCATGGCGATATTCACATGACATTGGATCACGGGAACCGACAGTCGAAGATCAGGAACCCCGTGGGTCGGTTCTCTCGCCGTTGGCTGTTATGTGCACAGTCCTGCAGGCGGTGCATGGAAAGAGGTGCAGGCTTTTCCCGTCGGCAAGTCGCAGAATTTGTCCAACGCGCAGCTGTTGGTGTAAGGCTTGGGCTGATCCAAAGCTTGTGAGCTTCTAACTTGGTGTATCCGGAGAGCAGGTAGTGGGGTGGTCTGTATCTCTACCCAGTAATTTTCTAGGCTCCCGTTCTCTTCAGATTTTTTGGCTATCTGTGACTTTTTTTTCGGTGCATGCGCGAAGATCCTTCAGGTTTTGGTTGCTGAAGGTCTATTATTGGCTCACGCCCCAGCGGGTCGCGAAGACACGGTGAGAGGCTCGATCTGGCGGTGAGGACGACGCTTGGAGGATTCCGTTCCTGATTCGGAACCAAAGCCACATCTCACGGCGGCACTACGCACAGATGCGAAACGAATGCAGAAACACCAATGGCTGGCAATTCTCTAGAACGTGTTGGGCACCGGCAGCCAGGTCGAACCCTAACCCACCACCATGATTGTGCTGCGACAAGTGAAGTCACTGGCATACGCATGGAGATTGTGTACATGTGTCCGTCTCTCTGTGTATGTGCATGTGTGTGTCTATTGTTGGGAAGGGGACGGTCGATGGAAGTAAACGTCTACATCAGTTGAGGATTGCTTACCCCTGACCAGGAATAGTTGGGCACGGTGGGGCTTCAGGTTGTGACTCTTATTCCTGATGAGCTCTGTCCGCGATGTTGAAACGGGACTGAGGATCCCGACTCCGACTACTGCTGTTGGTCCCATCGACAAACCTGGAATCGTATCCGTATGTTCGTTCTATAGATAGACGCTTGCTAGCTATAGGCTATCGTGACCGATTCGGCATCCACAACACGATCAAGCTACTGCCCTCTCTGTGACCGCCCTGTCCGCAACCCCGTCCCCGTTTGGGGCGTAGCTGCGTGATCCGGTTTCCCGGTCCTCTTGTCGGTGACGTAGCACGCGTAATACAACCCCTGGGAACGCAACTGCGGCGTGTGTTGCTATAAGGGAGTGAGAGGTGCGGGCGATCTCGGATGGTTTTTGCTTGGAGTCTGCCCAACGCTATCACGGGTTTGACTCGTGGGAGAGGGGGCATAGGGTCGGTCAAACAGGGTGTGAGCATCTTTGCCTATAGGTGCTCTGTAAGGTGTGACTGTGTTCGGAGGCACCTGGAGGGGTTGCGGGATGTTTGGTTACTGCTACACTTGGATCTTCTCCCCCCTGAGTGTTACCGTTGAGAGAACTGGTGAGTTTGACAAACTGTGGAAGCAGTGCGGATTAGCCGTAGGTTCTGGGCTGAAAACTGGTGGTCACCGTTCGCCGTCTAGCCTTCAGAAATACGCTTGATGAGTCACCGGGGTCAGATGCTAGATGGAAACAGGCTGGTTGCGCTGTCTGAGCCTGTAGCTACGTGATGGATGATATCATGCTGGGCTTAAAGTAACACCACACAGAAAGGCCGCAATTTCTTCTTACCTAGTAGCGAGCTGGGAAGGCGAAATTGAACGTAGACTCTGAATGGGTAGGTATATTCGTTTGCAAACAGACTACATGGCCATATCCTATCATGATACCCCGATCGGTACAATGATAAACATGCCCCTCCAATCCAAAGCGACTGCTTTCCACAGCTTCTGGCAACGGTGGACAAGACGACCGATATGACAGGCACACTGCGTGGTACGGGCCAGTGGTACTCAGACAATCCAGGGGAATGTTACTGGCGCACCGGCTTGTCCCCGCGAGCCCGGCGGGCAGATGGTAGCCTCAGGTGCCACGGCGTTATAGAAGTTGCCATTATTGCAGTGCAAGGGCCCGCAAAGTTCAGAGATGATATCGGCAAGCTTCTCATCCCTTTGTGCGCATGAGTTAAGGATACCCTCTAGGCAAGACCCTCCCGCCTCTACTCTTCGGCAGAGGGGTATCCAGGTATCTCTCGCTCCAGGACACTATTTTCCGAGACACCTCCTGTGTAAAAAACACAAAGAAACCACGTGGGCGTACCAAGAGCATGGTGACGGTATCTTTGCAACTGTCGGATATTGGGAGTATTGGTCACGCCTCAGAAAAGCGTTACGCGGATCCGAAATCCCAGAGGTTGACGAGAAGGCTGTCTTGCTCTACAGGTGAAGATTCAGATTTCGTGAAAATGTGTTTGGGAATCCTAAACTCCACAACTGGGGCTTTCTTGACTTGCTTGGACATCTCGGCCTCCAGAAGCTGAGGAAAAACACTGTCAGTTTGATACTCAATGATACAGTACGGAAAATACTCACACTGCTGTACGAGTGGTCCAAAAAGTCCTCCAGGCCGTATGACTGCTTTGTGAATTGCTCAGAGATAATCTTTGCGATTGTAGCCACGTTCGGGTGATAATGCGATTGTAGCTGCACGATCTCCCAGATACAGCTGTCAATCGCATGCGTCTCCATAGGGTCCTCCTCGTGCGGAAGAAAGGGGTCCAAAAGCCCCTCGCTTTCCAGCAAATCCCTCTCCTCTTTCGTCCGCGGTACGCGGTGCATCATAAAGGTACATAGAGGATGCTTTTTGAAGACGTTATAGAACCACGGGACGATGGCCACAATAGCACTGGGTGGCGCATTAAGTGCCAGGCGGGCCAGGCGCTTAATGAAGCTCGCCACCAACACGGCGGGCAAATGTGAGGAACCCAGAAAGGTGTCGAGGAGGCGGAAGAACCGAGACCGGTATTTTGAATGAAGGATGTCGGCATCTAGCAGGGAGTAAAGTTTGTTGTAGAAAGCTGGGTAGTCAAGATTTCGCTCCTGGATCAGGTAAAACACCCCTGAAAGTGCCAGGAGGGAAACTGAACCTCCCGAGTTATAACAGTCCGTCAGGAAGTCCATCAGCAGCTCTGGCTTGCTGAACCAAGGAGCAATCGAGGTCGCCATGACCTCCAGGACTTTCTTCCTCTGATCCTTGCTCAAGCCAAGATTCATGAGTGCGAGCCACGCCTCCTGGGCCTGCTTCTTGTGTTGTGATAAAGAACGCAGGGGGTGGTTCTTCTTATTCGGCGGCTCAACATAGAAGCTTTCTAAGGACTCGCTGGATTCTGGGACGTCGTCAATCTCCATAAGCATGGAAAATGCGTTTTCTCGAACATCTTCGTCAGCAGCATGGTCTCCCTCAGTTAAAATGTCCCTACGCCGATTAGCAGATTGCCGATGAAGGAAGAAGAGAGGATGCATCGTCTTACTTGATCCCCTGAAATGTGTAGAACCTGATATCGTCGTACTTCCCAAGGAACTCTGCCACAAATTCCGCTCGCAACCTCTCAACTGGCGATTGGAGAACTGCTTCCAGGATGTCCACGAAGTAACTCCTGGGGAATGCGGGTCCCTCCTTATCTTGAAGGTGCTGGGCCACTGCTTTAACAAGTGCCATGCTCAACATCATTGCCTTAGCTGCCAACACCTCGTCGTACATCATGGACAACAGGGTCGTCTGGTATTCCGAAAGGCGTTCTCTGAGCCATGTTGTGACCGTCGCATCCTTCTCTGAAGCGTCCCTTTTGTTGACCAGATTTCCCAGCGCCAGCAGCCGAATAAAGACCCGACACAGTGCCTCCACAGCGGGTATTGTAATATCCTTATCGCCTGGCTTCTCATTTGCGAGACTTATCAGTGTCGCGATGTTGTTGTAGTGCTTCCTGGATTCGAGAATTTCGGCCTCGAGTTTCTCGATATTCGGTTGCTGATCGGCCTCCCCGCCGCCGCCAGATTTCCGCCGTTTCTTGGAAGAATCCCCATTTTCCTGGCTCTTCCGCTTTGCTGCCAGTTTCGCCACCGAATCTTTGACTGTCCCTGGCATTTTGAATGTAGTTCGAGGGTCGCATACACAGGTTGTAGACTATTGTTCGATTGCTCTGGAATTTCCCACCTGCGGCTACATCAAAATTTAAGTGGGGCATTCTCTTATCAAGGTTTTTCGGTCTTGGCGCAATCCGATAAACGCGGGCCTTGCACCTGAAAGCACACGTGACATTTGTCGGGAAGAACCCGGGCCAAACACATTCCGTTAAAACCTCAATTCACTTTAGAAGCTACTGCAAAGGACGAGAAGTCAACAAGCCGATCACCCACATTACACAATGGCGTCCCGTTTGGCGAGAACTGCTGTCGGTGAGTTACAGGGAAGCTCGAGACGAGCTTTGCAGCGTCAATTGAGCGCTCAATTGCTAACCACAAGCTCACCAAAGGGGCCGCCCGCCTCCGACCGACGATTGTTCCGCGCGTCGTGCCGGCCGTCATCTCCATCACCTCGAGCCGCCAATCCTCGGGCGTGCCCTCGGTGGACCCGAAGTCCAAGGCGCAATCAATCATCGATGCGCTCCCCGGTAGCAGCTTGGTCTCCAAGACTGCCATTCTGTCGTCGGCTGCCGGTCTCTCCGTCTACGCCATCAGCAACGAGTACTACGTCGTGAACGAGGAGACTGTCGTCGCTTTCTGCCTTCTCAGCGTCTGGGGCGCCCTCATCAAGTTCGGTGGTCCCATGTACTCGGAGTGGGCCGACTCGCAGACGGAGAAGATCAAGAACATCCTGAACTCCGCGCGTGCCGACCACACGCAGGCCGTCAAGAACCGCATCGTGGACGTCCAGCAGATGACCGGCGTCATCGACATTACCAAGACCCTCTTCGAGGTGTCCAAGGTAGGCTTCGCAGGGGTCCCGGCGTTGCGCTGACACGACTGGATGCTGATATCACGATTTCAGGAAACCGCCAAGCTTGAGGCCGAGGCCTACGAGCTCGAGCAAAAGACTGCGCTGGCTGCTGAGGCCAAGTCCGTTCTTGACTCATGGGTTCGTTATGAGAACCAGGTCAAGCAGAGGCAGCAGAAGGAGCTTGCCCAGAGCGTCATCGCCAAGGTCCAGAAGGAGCTTGAGAACCCCAAGGTTCTGCAGCAAATTCTCCAGCAGAGCGTGGCGGATATCGAGAGTAAGTAGCTCACACGCTTGGTTGTCTGCGCTGATGGAAGACGGCTAACATGACCTGCAGAGATCGTCGCCTCCAAGGCTCAATAAGCATACACCCTAGACTTGCATGCGGGGATTGTTCTCTTTGTTGTACCAGTGTCCATACACACCTTGTGAATTAGCCAATACAGACCTTTAGTTCCCGAAACTAATGCTGGCCATTTCGCCATAAAATGTCTTGTGCAATTCTAAGTTTGTAGCCAAGGTCAACTTGTCCTCGCTCCGCCATCCCGTCTCCTGGCTATCGACAGCTTCTCTCATACCGTATGAGAGTATCCCCCTCCTCCCCCCCCAAAAAAAACCTAGATGAACAGGAAAGGTAGGCATGGATCCGGTTATATGATTCAAATGTAGGTACTGCTATTGTCTCCACTCTTAAGAGCTTGGTTCCATGTCAATGGAAACACTCTTGCCACCGTTCACTCAACGCGATCGCAGTCACCTGTGAGATATGAAGCTATAGCTGCACCCCACATATGCTACAGCGTTTTGATGGTAGTTGGCGTAGCATTCGATAAATAAATCACCTGGTTATACCACTGATAGCAAGTGCTATTCTTCACAGCAGATGCGTGCCGGTATGGTCATAAGTTGGGGATGGGATGTGTTTGTCAGCTGGTTCAGATAAGGTGCTCTAAAGTGGGTGCGCATACTGGCTAGGACCACCCGCCCATCCATCACAAAACCCAGAGATAGGCATTTATCGCGCATGAAGAAAATGAGGTGGTGCATCCAATGTGTGCTGGCAAAGATGATGAGCTGGGTGTGGGAGAACCCTGAGAGGTTCAGCCCTGAAAAAAGTTGGGGGTCAGCGTTCTGGGCACTGCGGGAAGCGGGGCACGCCAGTTTCAAGGCCAGGAACCGCGACAAAGAAACAGCTATCTTTCGCCCCCGTCATTCTTATGAAATGAACTCTCGGTTCGTGTGATATCATCAGATGCGAAGGAGAAACAACACCGGAGAAAGCGAGACCACAGGCGTCCTCCAGCATACCATCCTGCCCCAAACCGTTGCAACATTACGTACAGGAATTCCCAAACTGCGCTAACACGGCGCGAGCTCACCATCGACCTGCTTCTTAGCGACTGGGTAAAGAATTAAAGGTCCGCAGCAGTAGGGCCCGAAAGATGGGCGACCGACCACCAGATCGGCGCCCGGCACCACCGAGTCGGACACGCTCGCTTCGTATCGAGGAGCCGGAGCGAAGGCCACTCCTTGCCCACCGCGTCACGTTCAGCCATGAACTCGACCGCGAGGTCTTCAGCTGCTACGCCAGTGCCACCTCTCACCTGCCCGTCTACACCAGCATCCATCGCATCCGTCGCGACATAGTCTCCGTGGTCGAGGACTACCTCAGCTTGGAGCAGTTACGGGATGTCCGCATCAACATCTCGGTCGTGCGGCCCCTGGTCGACAAGCTGTATGAACAGGACGACATATCCATCGTCTACTGCCTCCTCGTCAACCGCGCCCAGTTTCTAAACGAACAGGAGCATCTCAAAAACCGACAGAATGTCAACTTCACCAGGGCTATGCTCTGCGAGCTTGTCGCCACCCGCATCCTGAGACGGTTCAACGAAGATAATGAAGGCCCCCAGAACCTCATGGTGCTCGCTCATATCCTGATCGCCGGCTTCGAGCCATTTCAAAATGCCCCGCAGGAAGTCCGTGACGAGGTCCAGTCGTTTTTGTCGCTTAACAAAACCTTACCTGCGCTGGAAGTGGCTATCCTCAGTGAAAGCAGGCATTTCCTGAGTTCTACCTCTTGTCAGAAGGTGTACGTCACCTCACACGGTTGAATCGCTATTTGTATTTGCTAATTGATCTTGCAGTCTCGATGCCATTTATGTAGGCCAGATCATATATACGCCTTCGAGCTACATGGATTTGATCTCGGACCACTACAAGCAACGACCTATCTCGCTTTACGATCCGAGACAGGGTCCCCTTCTCAACCAGTATCGTCTAGTTGTGCCCCGGACGAGGAATATCCTCGAAATCACCCAGTTTGTTATTCTTCTGGGCCTCTACTTGTTCTTCATGGCCGAACGAGACCCCAGTCGAGTAAGCGCTCTGGAGATCTGCTTCGTGGTGTATTCCATGGGATGGGTGCTGGACCAATTCGCCACGGTTCTAGAGCACGGATGGTACGTCATGAGACGTTTGAGTCCTGACCTATAGAATGCCTCGCTGACTAGACGAAAGGCGTGTTTACACACAGAATCTGTGGTCGTTCCTTGATGTGACGTATGCCGTCATCTACTGGGTCTACCTCTTTCTCAGGATTTGCGGCTGGAAAACGGGAAGCCTGGGCCTCAGCCAGCAAGCGATGGACGTGCTGGCTATGGGTGCGCCGGTCCTCATTCCCCGCCTGGCGTTTAATCTCCTTTCGGACAATTTGGTGTTCCTGTCCCTCAGATCTATGCTGTCCGACTTTGCTCTGCTCACAGCTTTGGCTGGCTGGTAGGTCTCATGGACCCCTTCAAAGATGTGAGAACTTGCAGTACTGACAAGTTGGCAGGTGTTTCGTTGGCTTCTTGCTGTCTCTCGTCTGGCTTGGAGATGGGAAGTTCTCTGCCGTGTAGGTATTCCTGTTTCTGATAGATCTGCTCCTTTACTAATATGCCCTAGGACGATAAGCAAGTGGATGATATACATTTGGTTTGGTCTTGATGGCTCAGGAATCCACTACTCGGTTTGTTCTACGGCTACTTGTCTTTTTTCTGTAGTCCTTGAGCTAACCAAAAAAACAGGCTGAATTTCATCAACTACTCGGTCCAGCCCTGATGGTGACATTTGCTTTTCTCGGAAACACGCTCTTTCTGACTATTTTGGTATCCATGTTGTCAACGACTTTCAGCAAACTCGCCACAGAGTCAGCGGCCGAAATCCAGTTCCGCCGCGCCGTTCTCACACTCGAAGGTGTGAAAGGCGATGCTATCTTTGCATACCAGCCACCTTTCAACCTCCTGGCCATTTTCTTCCTTATTCCGTTGAAGTTTGTAGTCTCGCCCCGATGGTTCCACAAAATTCACGTCTTCTGGGTGCGCTTCCTCAACCTTCCGCTTCTCCTTCTCATCGCCGTTATCGAGCGCCGCACCTCATGGTCTGCGACCGATACTCGCAGGGTATCGGCCGCAAGCTCATTCAAGTCTGCGACATTAGGACGGGGTTCCAAGTCCCGGGCTTGGTTCTGGGAGAAGTGGAGATGGAGCATCACATCCCACAGCGACTTGGAGACGGTCTTCGACGTTCCCCCGCCGGACTCAGTGCTGAATGAGATCACCACCGACGACGACCTCACACGCCACATGATACGCCGCCAGTTCACCCGACACAACACTCTCGACGGGGCTATACCGCCGACAGAGGAGGAACTTGGCGGGAAACCGAAGCCAAAGATGAAACAGCTGAACCGGCGTGACAGCATCGCTCCATTTCCGGGACTGAAAGCCGAGCTGCGAGGCATTCTGAGCGAGAGCGACGAGGTCAGCGATATCACAACCCGTCTCGAGGCGCTGGAAGAGAGCACGCAGCGCATTGAAGCATTACTGAGTAGGCTGGCGGACGGAATGATGGGGTCCGAGATTGGGGAGCCGGCCAGGGCAACACATGCATGGGCAGCATCTTTGAGTGATGGCGAACATAGCCCAGACGAACAATAACATTCAGGGTACTTTTTTATTCCGCAGATGTTGTTAATATGGGTAGCGCTGGTTTTTGGCTTACTCGAATACTCCTGAATATACGATGAATAGGATTCAGTGTTTGACGACGCGGGCATAATGCTCCGGGCTACGGGGCATGATTGTATCAGCGGGGGAAACTCTCCTCGGATGAAGACACGCTCGACTTCTCATGACTTGTTTGCTACAAGGCAATTCACCTCGTCATTCATTCACCTACTACGGTGAATGCCCCCCATACCTATATATATTCCGCTTCTATTCACAATTTACCTGCACATATCACATTCAAGGATGGATATAAGCCACCTCTCCGACGCAAAGCTCCAGCTTCCCTCTCACACCAAGAAAGCAAACCGAAACAGAACGCTACCCCATTCAACCTCTCTTGGCCACCCAAGACTACCCTACCCCCTAACGCCAAAATGTGCTACATCGCACACTACCGCGACCCAGTCTGCAGACATCGCTGGGCACGCATCACGAGCCCCTGCGCCCCGGGCCTGGGCTTCTCGACCTGCCCTCTCTTCTTCAACGACTGCTTCGTCCTCGACGAGCCACCTGTGTATATCGCCACATTCTAGTAGTGTCCACGGTGCGATTTTTGTGGTATTTATGATCGCAATCAGATTCGGATGGTGCCGAAGATTAGGAGAGGTATGTCAAAATCTCAAGGGATTACCTGGTCAGAGATTTCTCGTTATGAGCCGTGAGAATTGACATGGGGATAATCAAGAGCTGACAGTCATCGCTATCTAGGCTTCAAGATCGGGCGGGGGCCAGGAAAGTGGGATAAGGGGGTTGAGATCCCCTGTTGCTGTGTGATGATGTGAAGGCTTGACCTGGAAATGTATATACCTCTCTGACCCAACATTGATGGGAGCATTCCTAACTGGTTGAGAGGTAGGTATTTATCAGATATTTGAGGGTATCTTCTTATGGGTGGAGGATCCCAGGGGGTTGTGGTGGACATGGAGGGAGAGATTTATGGTTCTCTAACCGACAGATAGCTGGGAGCATCGCTCCCCCGAACATCAATCATCACGACCAAGTCTTTCCGACTTCAGTCGCAGAGCAAAAATACCAAATAATGCAACAGAGTGTTGACATCCTAAGTCCCAAACACCCAGCCTCATACCCAACCCTATCACGTGCCCTCAGGGTTGAATGAATGCGCCCCTCACCCCTGCAAAAACTCAACCACACTCAGTCACCACCCATCCCGCATCCGGCGCAAAAGTGAAGCAATCTCGACCTGCCCTCCCACCCCCCCCCGCAAAACCCCAAGCCATGCTCCCCACACCCGACACCTCGCACGTGCCATACTCGCGCGTCTACGAGCCAGCCGAAGATTCCTTCCTGCTGCTGGACACCCTCTCCGCCGCGTCCGAGACGGCCTTCCTCGCCTCGCGGTTCTCCTCTCCGAACAATGAGACCCCGCCGCCGCTAGTCCTGGAGGTTGGGCCTGGTTCGGGAGTTGTGCTTGCTTTTCTCACGGCGCATGCGCTCGCCATCTTCGGCACGCGGGGGACCCTCACGCTGGGCGTGGACGTCAACCGCTTTGCGTGCGCCGCGACGGGGGTGACTGCCGGCAAGGCGGTCGGAGAGGCGCCTGCGACGGCGGGGAATTTCCTGAGTGCGGTGCAGGGTGATCTGGTGGGGCCAGTGCGGCGCCGCGCGGTGGACGTTCTAGTGTTTAACCCGCCGTACGTTCCGACCGAGCAGCTGCCGGAGGCGCCGCTAGGGATTGCGGAAGGATCAAAGACGACGTTCGAGGAGGACTCGTACCTCTTGGCGCTGTCGTATGCGGGTGGTCGGGATGGGATGGAGACGACGGACCGGTTGATTGCGGCGCTTCCTGAGACGCTCTCTGAGAGGGGATGCGCGTACCTACTCCTGTGTGCACAAAACCGGCCAGAGGAGGTTAAGGCGCGGATTCGGGAGTTTGGGCCGCAGTGGATGGCTGAGACGGTGGGGACGAGTGGGAAGCAGGCTGGATGGGAAAAACTCCAGATCGTTAGGATCTGGCGGGAGCTAGCTTTAGGCGGCACGGTGGGATGATGGGCAAGGAATAATGGCGGATCGATAGGGCAGTGCGTTTAGGGGTTTCTATTCAGCATTCGTCTTCCTACCTCCCTGGTGAGCAAGAGGATCTAAAATGCTTTTCCTGCCTGAGATATCGTAACGGGGGAGGATAGAAGCCATACCAAAGCAAAGCCTTCTGCCCTCCTTCCCCGCTCATAATAGCTTTTCTCCGTCCGTCTCTGAACGCCGTAGTAGTGAGTGCTTGCGTCAACAACGCCGAGACCAAATTCATTCCAGGCAAAAACCGCAGCGACCGGGGCGGCACCAAGCTCCTGGACAAAATGTCACATGTCGGTGCCCAGACTTTTGGCCACATAACTATTTTCCGGCCACCGCTCCACCCGGCCGCTCATCACTTCACTTTGCGGCCAAACAAATCCCAGATCAGCACCGCAGCTCTTTATCTTGGACATATAATCGAATATCCACCTAATGCCCGGGCACCGGATGTCGAGTCGCAAGCTTAGCCTCGGCCTCGGCCACGCCCACCGCGCATTCCCCGTCCCCTTCCGCGCCCACGGGGGCCGCCACGGCCGCCAACGCTTGTTCCACGATCCGCCTCCTTGCGGGCCTTGTTCTTGGGTTTCGGCGCATCGTCGATCAGGAGTGTGTCCAAAGGAAGTGAATCGGGCTATTCCCATATTAGCAACACTTTTACTCGGGAGCGGGAAACCGAAGACAAACCAGAATGAAGTAACGGATCGTGCTGCCACGGATATTCATGCTGTCGAGAGGGACGGCGTCCTGGCCCCTGGGTGTCATCTTGACGTTGCGCAGCGCCGTGTTCATCTGCGGCGAGACGCTGGTAATCGTGCCATGTACAACGGTGCCTAGAGATGTTGCGTTAGTCGAATTGTCAACGATGTAGGTAGCAAGGGTACCAAACCTACCATTCTTGAGCTCAATCGTCACCGTCTCGTTCGCGCACTTCATCAAGAACCTGTATCATTCGAGGCAGTCCTCAAATTAGTTTCGCATTCTCCCGTTAATAAAGCTTTCGGTTTCTCCGTAATCGCGCTGCCAGCCTTGCGGGGCGAAGATGGAGGGCTCAGCACGCGTCGTGGCAGCAGGCGCATAAAACAAGAGGGAGCGAAGCAAGAAAGCAGAGGGCAGCTGCTTACCTGACCAACTTCATCTTGTCGGGTTGCGATCTATATGTCACGCCTCCTGGGTATTGTGTTGTGGATCGTCGTCGGTATTCTCCTCGCTATTTTACGTTGGCGCAATACTCGGTGACACTGGGATTGAAGCTTCCAATCCGTCAAGAGCGCTGAAGCCGTGCATTGGACGTCGCGAAAACCCAAGGCCCGTGCCCCTGCACGTGACCACTGAATGATAGCGATAACAGATAGTTAGAGCTCAGTTGCTACCCCGCCATATCTTCTGTCTCGTCGGGCTGGCAGTTGGCAGTTGGCAGTTGGCACCTGATGGTTGTATCACAACCATATCAGAGCTGTTCATTGATCGGGATATCAAGATGGTCTATCTAACAAACGCTGGGTCCGCGCAATAGCGTCGTGAACATGAGAAACAATAGTCCAGAATTCCGCTGACCACGAGCGGTCTGGATGCTGGAATTCTTCCTCGCTGATATATGCCACATCCAAGTGATAAATCCGTACCCCCAAACATAAACTTATTTGTTCTTCCCGTCCTCGCTTTCCGACACGCGTTCCCATTCATCTTCAGTGCTGACGCTACTCTTCGTCCCTTGGCTGAGTTCCTCCTCTGAGACAACCCGGTGCTTCAGCTCCCCAACCGGCTCAACAGGCTCAACATCGGTAGCTACCACCGTTGCCTTGGGTGGTGGAGGTTCCCTTCTTCCAAGGCTCGCCGTTGATGTAGCTGCCTCCTCGACTTCCGTCTCGCTGTCCTCCGAACTGACCGGCTGTTGCGCGGCTGCTGCTTGAGCACGCCGCTCCTTCTCCTCCTCCTGCAGCTGATGCGCCTTGAGCTCGTTTGCGAACCAGTTGATAGCCGCCCAGAGACCGCCGGAGATCACCGAAAGCACGACGAAGTGCACGCTGTATGTGGCGAAGAGGAGTGCGGCGAGAACAATCTGCAGCGCAGCGAAAGTGACATTGGTCGCAATGAGCAGCGAAGGAGTCGGACCCGGTGTAAAGATCGACTCCCAGAGGTCTTGCATGAATGATGCCATGCTTGCGATCGATGTCTGGCCGGCGGGGGATAGGTGGGGGAAAATGTCGCAATCAGGTGTCGCAATCAGGTATAGGTTTGCGCTGCGTGGTCGCTCGGGAGGTTGCGGTGCGTTTGCAGTATCAAAACAGTCGGATCTTGAGCGCGTGCTTGGTACCCTAAATAACCCTTGAAATTACCTGCTGCAGTAACCGGCGCGTCGCGTCGTGGGTTCGTGGCTTTGACTGAAAGTGGATGCGTCGTCAGAAAAGTTGCGGATTGCAGCAATGAGAGGGGTCGGGATCGTGGATCTTTAACAGACCAACAAAACCGGCAGCCTAAAGAAGCCCAGTGACAAGCAGCCAGGGGTAACACGGTTGCCGAATAGAAAAGGACACACAACGCAGGGCACATGGGAGACCAGACTCACACCAAGAAACCTTTGGACAACGTGGTTTGTTTGGGTCGACAGCCAGCCAGCCACTGGCGGATTACTGCAAATGGAAGTTTATTGGCAAGGCGGAGATGACACGGCCGGTAAAGCAGGTCTCTGGCACGGCTCGGTTTGGATGACAGCACAAAGACTATCAGTGCTGGTCAAGTTTCGAACAGTGAGAGGCGATATGGATTGTCACAGCGCAAGACAACTCGGTCGATGTTCAAACCCAGAAGATGCGCCGCACGTGGCGGGCGGCGTATTCAAGTTGATTCTCAACTACCGCTTGTCGCTCCTCAATAAATGCGGGTTGGTGGCAGGTGCAGAGACTGTCAGTAAATCAATGCGATGGCGGGGAAGGCACATGGCGAACTGGACGGGGAAGGAGGGGCAGTGACCCTGATGCTTGGCTGGGCTGAGCTGGACTAGGCTGGAGCCGGTGATGCAGCTGCCATGTCGGTCTTATCGCGGGATTCAGCTGCCCAGCCTAGCAGGACGACGATCTCCAGACAGCATCACAAGAGCCGTTGATTGCGCGCCTCAAGGACGCTCTGCGGCAAGGTAGCGCCTGTGAGGATCGTCGTCAAGATCATAACCAAACGCTGTGTTGCATCCCATGTCCACTATGCTCGTTATTATGGGAGGCTGCTGGGGTCACGTTGGGCAAGACAACCCCCATACCCATGGCTGGGTGGGCCCTTGGTCTATGTACCTACCCTTTTGGCCGACGATAACCTTAGGTGACGAACGACGGGATAGCACATATGGTCCGATGCGGAATCCCTTCGTCACTCAAGTATAAAGGGAACCTCTGCCAAAGGCTCAATGTTGCCTACCCAGACATGGCGCCGGACCGGGTCCTAAGATCTGGAACAACCTAGTTTCGCGGTGGACTCGGAGAATGCTCCGGGAACAGGGTCCGAATAGAAAGGCTGAGGAGGCGTCAGGTTACGGGGACCCGAAAAAAACAGTGGGCACTCCCGAAGTCTGCTTCTCGGTGTTACACGGTGTGATTTCGTGTATACAACCAGTACTGAAGATTTTTTGAGCCTCGAAGGCCTGGGCTGGTGCCTCACCAAGACGTCCGAAAGTCGACAGAGGAAAGCAGAGCCAGCTCGAGACTTGAATGGATGCCAAGAGCTGGGACGGGACGAAAACGTGACGGTCTGGAGCTTTCCTCGCGCTAGGCTAGATTCGGAACAGCGTTTCCGGTAATGTCCCTCCTTCCCTCGTTGCCCCGTGCGCGTAGATGGTGGACCCCCTGTGTGCCGCCTCAACATCCTGGCCTCTGAGCTGTCCCGACAGACCAAAACATCGATGTCCTCGACAACAACTCGTTCCCTCCCGACGAATTGATGGATTTACCAATAGACTTATATCCAGCATCTTGATGATTCCATACCCACAACCGGAGTACTTTGTGTTGTAATTGTTGACGCGCTTGGCAGATCAACTGCCGCCTCCCAACCCGGCTCCAGCTCCAGCTCCAAATCCTGTCTCATACCGACATTTGGAAGGCGCAACGCCGTGTCGCGTTCCGGACGCTGTCGCTCAACTCGGCAACGAATATAGTCGCACGTACACAGCCTTCCTCCTCCGGCGTGTCTCGTTCAACACCGGAGGTCCGTATAGGGGCCGCCCCGCACCTTCGTTCAATACCGATAGCCCATGTGAGCTTAGTCGAATGGGCTGATGCAGACGCCAACTCCATGATGGACACCGCAGACGTCTCTGCTGCTGCCGCCCCGTCTGCCCAGCAGTATCCGGAAACCAGGACTGTGTCCGGTTACTTGGGGGAGAAAGATCAGGAATGGAAGGCTCTCTACGAGAAGAAGCGGCCCCTAACTCTTCTGGAGCTGCCGGTCGACATTCTGCGCCTGATTGTTAAGGAGGTATGTTATGGTGACAGTCCATGGCGCATACATTGCCATAGATTGCTAACAAGTCACAAATAGATTACGCACACTAATGATTTAACGGCTCTCGCTCTGACGAGCTCGGCGCTCTACAACCTCGCCGTCCCCTTGATCTATTCAAGGTTCGACATAGTCTGGCCCGATGGACATACCGCATCGTCCGAGTCCAAGAGCGTGGATGCGCTTACGTATGGACTTTCGACGCTTTGCCTGGGCAGTGCCTTCGCCCGAACGGCACGTAAAGTGTTCCGACCGACCGCCTCGCCCCTTGCCAAGTTCGCAGGGAACGAGTATGCGAAATACACAAAAAAATTCTCCTTGGGCAACGGGCCTAACGATTGGGTCGCGGAGTACATGATAACTAAGGAGAGTGGCAAAATGTTAGGCACCTTGGTTGCGATCGCAGTGGCGAAGATGAAGAACCTCGAGACATTTGTGTGGGATATGCCGACTGGAGTGCTTTCTGATATATTCATGGCCTTGTCTTCACTAGGCGACCAGGACGACAATGAGTGCAAACTGAACCGTGTCTGGATAAGATGGCACGACAACTCAGAAAACTTGATCGTCCCGAATTCTTCGAATCCCGGCGCCCCCGCAGTCGTCCCCCTTGGCAGTCAACTCACTCCTATTGGGATTATGTTACCGCCCAGCGCGAGCCATCCGCCTCCGGGCGCAGCAATCCCGTACTCCGAGTACCATTGCGAATACCCGACGTTCAGCGTGTTGCCGCCCCTCAAAAGCCTAACCGTTCTGGATATCGATGAGCTGGGCTATCTAGATGAGATAGCAGTGCTTCTTGAACGCTCCAAGGACTGTCTTCAAGAGCTCAGGGTCGGCATTTCGGCAAAGGCTGTTCACAAGGACTTTGTTCAGACTTGGGATGGGCCCGGATTAAAGCAGATAGATCACCGGGCGCGATGGCCGGGAGAGAGTACTATCGGGGAGAGACGCCTTGGTGGAGTCCTTGGTGTCTTGGTTGGGAAGATCTACGATATCAAGAAACGGAGATTACCAAGAGGAATGGAAAAGCCCACAGCCGACGCCGTGGTTGTTGAGGTTCCCTCATCACCGGTTACGCCTGTCGCAACGGGACTCGAAACTGAGCAGTATGTCGCTTCAACGATTGGAGAGGCCACATCGCCATATCCTTTGGAGGATCAACAAACCGAAGATGCTGCGACTAATCGGCTGAAAGCGCACCTCCCACTGAGAACGGGGAGGCAGAGCAGATCAAGCCCGGGCAGCAGGAGACGGCTGGACGGGAAACTAAAGCTGCAGACCCTGGAGCTTGAGCGGGTACCACTGTCTCTGCAGGTCTGCAGGCTTGCCTTTGACTGGTCCTTACTTTCAAGTTTGACACTGCTTGATTGTTCTCAGCACGAGAGTCTCTGGAAGATGCTACGAAAGCAGTTCCAACCCACACCTCTGGGCTCTGGGTTAGGGGTGTCATCCAATAGTAGACACCAAGCCTCTGCTCCTCTACAGTATCACCTCGCATTGAAGTATATCCACACTGATGCTACATCGTTGGCACTGGTTACTTTCATAAAGGAGACGCTCGCACCGAATACTCTGGAGGTTTTATTCCTACAGGATCGCAGGAGAGGCAATGGACCACCACCCGTCATGATTGATTTCATCTTCAAGGGAGCTTTGAAGAGGCATCGCTTGAGCCTACAAAAACTACTGCTGGATAGCTCGGCAAAGTCTGCAACCCCGAGCACAACCGCTGGCCCCGATGCAATCCGGTGGCGGAACTGGGCACTCACCACGGAAATTGTATTATACATCACAAGCGGGCGAATGTGCAACCTGAAGGAGCTCGCGGTGTCGTTGGACTATAAGGATTGGGTAACCTCCCCCATGCTGACCGAACTCCCACTGAAGCGCCCTGCTAACACGCGGCCATAGCATACTTTTCTCCAACGCCTGCCCAATATTCCGCAGCTACGTTCGCTCAACATACCCCATATTGCGGACTATGTGACCAACACGCTCGAGCCGAGGGAGCTCGCACACCAGATCGCCGACATCATCACCCTTCGGCCCGAAATCCGTTTGTGTTATGTTGGCATCGGCGCCAAGTGCTTTGAGATTCTTGAGGCTTGTGACACAGGGTCGAGCTCAGGCGCCAGCGGTGTCAGCTCTCCTGACGCATTAGCCGAGGGCTTAGCAAACATGCAGCTTCATGGCAGCAGCGCCCATATTAACGGTATGTTGGCCACCGACCAGGAAGAGGAGGAGGATACGACGGATGAGGAAGACGACGAGGACGACGAGGAGGTAGACGCCGATGATTCGGAGGAATCGGAAGAAGACGACGAAGATGAGGACGACAATACGCCGACTACGGGGACATCTGATCCCGACGAGACACAGAGCGATAACGAAGTGGTAGAACAGGACGAAGATTCGGATGACGACGGGTTTGTCGAGCCGGACAACGGCAGGGTAACGCTCAGACTGCGGGAGATCCTGTTTTACGATGATAAAGTTGCCATTTTTCGGGCAAGGCACGGGAAGCTCTGAGTTTGCAACTCATCCCGAGGGAGGGAAACTGTGAGATATGTATGTGACTGGGGGTTAGGACTCTGCCAGTAGGCGTAGGTCTGGCACTTTGGGATATTTGTCTGCCGAAACAAGCGATTTCAGCGAGACATGGGAAAACGGAGTGGATTGTAGCATCGGCACCAGCTTTTACTCTTTTGCAATCAATACAAGATTGGTTAGAAGAGGTCGATGTGCGGCGCCCCGAGTTCTGGTGAGCTGTGTTTTTGTTTCCTGTTGTGAAACATCATGATGGAGGACGGGTGGTTGTCTTGTCTCCTGTCTCCTCTCGAGATTACTACAGATGCCCGTCCCAGCACCGACAGAAAGGGGTCGATAGTGTTTGCCGGATATGTTTCTGGCTCGGTGACGGTAAAAGGCAAGACGGTCAAACCTGTCGACGGTCTTGAGACACACAACCGTCCCGTGTGTTTGGGGATTTGTGGCTGGCTTGCCTAATTCCTTTCCAATCATCCCCAAGCAGGAAAAGGGGGAGTCGCACAGAAACATGGCTGAGTAGGCATGGATAAGCGTGGATTGCCGGGAGTGTCTCAGTGGACCTTCTTGCTTTTCACAGCGCCTAACATGCCGCGGCTAGATAGATCTCTTGTGGGTGGTCATCTAGACTTTGTGGTACGGCCTCGTCCCTCCCGGCTGTTGCTGACAGACACTATGGCGTTAAGCCGGCGTGTTGTGTGTTGCTGTTGGCCAACTCGCCAGAGAAGAGTCACGTACAATACAGGTAGTTCTCACGTGTGGTTCTTGGCCCCTAGCTGAATCAAATCATACTTTATTCTCTATTCTCTCTGCCTGGTGGTGATCTATCTTGGGCGGGCTTGGTTGCCTACTTCTGGCCGGCTGGCCGGACGAAGCGCCCATATGGGAGTTGTGTTTCCCTAGTATTACAGATCACGATGGAGCCAGCTCCGACTGCTAGCAAGAACAGAGAACAGAGAGGGAGATCAAATGTCGGGTAGCCTCGGACTCTGTGCCTGACAACACCGAGCCAGATGGTAAGTTGACGATATGAGAAGTGCTTACATAACTGTACAGCAGATACTCGGGGTAAACTGAATCTGATTACCTCGACCGAGAGACAGGAGCAACCGAACACCCGCATTCGTACGGCTTTCCGACCTTCTCTCGCGTTCAATGAAGACAGAACTCGAGCCAAGGCAATCAGGGATGAGCATCCTGGCGTTGTCCAAGTCCTACAGAGTCTACGTCAGCGCGCGCGCATACACACGCATACTCACTTTCCGTAGAAGAAGCACAACATTATGGCTTCGTGACTTTGGGCAGGACCCGGTCGGGAGGGGATCCCTTTCCGCCTTCCTTTCCCGCCCGGGCAGGCGAGTGGCTTCAAGGAGCGCGGCGTGGCACATCTCACCCAACAGCTCAGGAGTCAGGATCGAGATCAACATCGGTGCCTGCCGTGGCCTGTCTCCTTTCTTTGGCCACCGATCTTATGCCTTCCTTCCCGTCAAATAGCCCCCAGAGTGACGATGGGTATTTGGGGTGTTTGTTCGTCGCCGTCCCACTTCCAGTCTGCCTTGCTGCCGCCGAGCAGTCGTCATGGTATCCAACACCAGACTTCCGAACATGATCCTTCCATCGTCCCCAATCTCGGTCGAGCCCATGGAGTCTAGATCCAAGCAGAAATATGAGACACCCAATTCTACACCTCACACCCTCCCTCTTCTAGAGTTTAGGAGGTCCTCTACTAAAACCGGCTTCAAGACCCCTAGCAAGACCCCTCAGCAAGACCCCCCAGACTTTCTTCACACCTTCCCCAGACGGCAAGCAACTAGTAATAACAACAAACGGGAACAGCTCAAAGTGGCAAAGCGATCGTCGGGTGGAGCATAACAATGAGCACTTGTCCCTGTCCATGCTCCCATCCCGGCGTCCCAGCGTCCCAGAATTCGTGGAAAGTCGCCACAAACGGCGCCGGTCGGTTCTCCTTCCCGATAGACCGATAGCCCCCGGGGGGAAAAGGGAGCCAAACGGCCCACGGCGGCACCGATTGCCTCTAGCAAGGTCCATACCGTGTACGAACGAGTAGTGTATGTCTCCGATGAAGCTATCAGATGGTAGTGCGCTTTGCAAGCATGTCGGCATTCCGAGAAGGGCCACAGCGTTCTCCAACCCCCATGATCCTCGTCCCCGAAGCCGCGGCAGCAAACAAAGACCCGCCCGGTCAAGAAAAGCGTCGTAGTGTAAACATAAATAGCCAGTCTGCCTCGACGCCCCGTGCCGCGGGCCCGCGATGGAACTGCACTGCAAATCAAAAGGTCCAAAGTTGGGCAAAGATCCATGATGTGATCAGGGGCGGGGCTAGATCCGGGCGATGGAGTGGATTCATATCCTGGGCATATGAAACGGGGAAAATAACAACTAACAACACGCCAGCGCCAGCGAGCTGTCAGTGAGTGGCTAGCGCTGCGATGCAGTCACCTACACTAGCAGCAGTGACCACCTCAGTCCAGTTCTGCCTTGCCTGCATTGCTGCCTTGATATCTGCCCTAATCTCCAACTGGATTAGGTCTGATGATTTTCCGCAGCCAGCCAAGCGAGAACCGGAATGGAGTACAGTCCCACTCTGGAATTTGAGGTCCACCCAAGTATTTGCGAGGGTAGTAGGGTAAGGGAAGAGGGGGGGCGTGGTGAACGCCGGAACGCGAAGGATTTCGGCGACTTGGCGGGGAGTGTCACCCGTTCCGTGCGCTACCCTTTCGCTAATACATTAGCATATCCAAATCGAAGATCGGGGGGTCCATTTGACACGGCCACGGTCCTTCTGCATATTCATGAATTTGTGTTTATGATATCGTGGCAGTACAGCGATCCATGGCGTTCTGCCGGCACATACCCATCCCAGTTTAGCCTCCAGCCGCCGCATCCTTCGTAGGCATCTGTCAACAACCTGGTTTCCCCAGATGCTTTGCTGCGAATCAACTCAGCCAGGATCGATATGCTCACAGAGAGGCGCAACGCTAGCCTGCTTTACGTGAGATCTCGTCCCTTGGATGTCCAACTCCTCAAGCGCGGGAATCGAGGGAAGGATCGAAAACGTGAGGAGGGATGAATAGGCTCACAATCCTTCCTCAGTGACGGGTGAGAAATGCGAAGACTCCCCACGCATGCGCGAGCGTCGTCGATGAGATAGACAGGGGGCAACGCGTGACGACTTCACGCTGGTTGGACATTGGACACTTGAGCGTGATTGGAGCTTGACTTCCGAGGCGTCAATCCCAGAACCGTTCTGCAGGGCAGATTAGTCACTTATACGCTATGCTGCTGAGGGTCTACCCCAGAGACTCGGCGTTAGCATTCCGTGGACCGGAGGATGGGAACGGTCAACAGCCGCCCGTGTGGCGGGGACCCGTGTGTCCTTTGCGCCGCGCAATAACTCCTCTCCGGGTTTCATGGCATCAGTTGAAGTTGAAAGTCCACGAATGCCGTGACATCGGAATGGCCACGAGAGGTCAACCATAGTTACCCGAGGAGCTGCCCACTCAACTGCCAAACCTTTGCCGTCCTCGTACCTTAACCCTCTGCTGGTGCTGCACGGGCGGAAAGGATTACATCCTTCCAAGTCATTCACGGACTGGGACGGCTTGGGGCGGTCAAGAGCTTTTGTCAGCAGCCTCCTCCTACCTATCATTTCCATTTGCTTAGACAGCATCGTTCAGTTACGTAGCACTTCCAAGCCACGTCCTTGTAGATGCCCAAATGCCTGCATGTTATAACCTGGCGGGCAGAGATTGGCGAAGGTGCGAAGGTGTTACAAAGTAATGAGGTAGCCATGATTCCTGGGTACCCGCTGTCTCCGTGCTCGCCTCAAAAGGGCTGTATGTCGGCGATAACCCGCCCTAATCGGGACAGTGACACCTTCATCCTCCTCGAAATAGCGAGGCCAGCGACAAGTACGCACCCTGCAGCCCTATGAGCTTGCCATTCAAAGTCTCGAACCGTCCATTTTGGGCCCCTAGTATTTTGGCCTCTGGACGCCAATGCCAGACGTAAAATATCCTGCCTTAGGGCGAGGGTGGTCCCAAGCCCCCTTTCCCGCCCGTTGTGTCTGGCTCTGCCACCACAGTGCCCCAGCCACCACCAGCGGTCAGACGTTGGTCAAGAATGTAACTGGGCCTTGGGATTGTCATCTCCATGCATTGCGAATCATCTGAGTTTTACGTTGTATTACTGGTCATTCTCGGCTCCACGGTCTCGCGACAGAGCGAGAAGCTCGGAGGTAGAGGGGTATCGTCAACCCAAAAAGGCGACTTTGTCACCGCACCGCCAAAGTTTATGAATATCCAGTAGGTGGCAGTAGTTGAAGGTCGAGAATGGTTGGGAAACGGGTGTACTGGTAGTGAATAAACAACCCGGATGAGGTGTACTGGAAAAGTCGGCCACTCGGCAGTGGCCCCGAGTTCTCAAAGCTCGAGGGATGACTTGGCGTCAGCCACACCCGGCGCGATTTGGATGTGTGAATAGGGCTGAACGATCGGTGTGTTCCATAATTGACGAGGCTAACGCTGGAACTAAAGGCAAGTTGCAGCAGTATCCCGGGGACCGAGGAACATCAGGTCGATGGCACCTCCGACCGGTGCTATGAATCCCGCCGATTCGGCTCGGTGCGGCTGGGAGATTTCCCTTGCCAGCGAGAGAAAATGCACGGCGGGTCATGTCTGCCTGTGAGCGTTCACACACGCGCCATATCGGGACTATAAACGAGGTCATCATCAAATTGACATTCCCTAGTCACAACGTGTGCTTGAGTAGGACGTACTGTTGCGGGTGGGTATGACTCGATCTCAGCGAGCGGTGGGTATATTTTCGACTGCGCATCATATCACTGACCACTATTGGACTTCCTTCTCACCCGCTTGCCCAACCCTAAGCGGATGAACACGAGGCATACCGGTGACGAATGGGCAGGCAAAGGTCAGCACCAGAGAGTGAGTGCTGCTTGTTGGTGCAAGGTTCAAGCAGCTCGGACTCCTGGCTCGCTCTCAATGGAGGGGAAAGGGGGGGGGGAGCACTAGCCACGCGGCGCTATCAATGGCGAGTTGGGCAAAAGCTCCACTGCCATCCGAGGGGCTTGCTGTACTCGGTGATGGATTGTATCTTTTTGGGACGGCCGTTGGAAATCATAAGGAGATTGCGTCGCGCGAACCCCGCGTCAGGGAGCGGGAGAGCGCGCCAGGCCGCCATTCGCAACAGTAGGCCACTTACATGGGACTTGAAGAGCGGCGGGGAAAGTATGACGGCGTTGGAAGGTAGCTAGCGGATGTACGGCCACTGTCGCATTGGAGATGTCGTGAGTAGCATGTCCAATGGGGGTCGCGTTTTGGTGGCTTCTCGTTGCATTCGAGTCCGAATATCCGCGTAGTGGCCCGGTTCGGGCTCGAGAACCAGTTTAGCTCGACCACCGGGCTGCTCGGGGGTTCTCGCGCCACACCCGGCGCTGCAGGTGCAAGATTGGAGATTGGTGAGCGCTACAGCACGGGGTGTGGAGTTGTCTGGTCAAAACAACTGTCCAAAGTCTTCGGCCGTGGATGGCAGCGTCCCGTCCACATGCTGCGCGGAAGGTCGTGCGCGGGTTGCAGACGGGAGAGGAACAGAGATGTGTTGTTTTGGTTGGCTGGAGCTGAACCAAAACTCAAATACTGCCTTGCCACGCCGTGACGGGGGTGCGAAATAATTCCAGTTTTGCAGCCCCCTAACGAGCTGCACAGACCGAGTCCCAGGTGCAGAGCTCTGGTAGCGATGCAGCCGCAACAGCGTGGCCGTTCAGCGTCTGCCCGGCAACGCCCAAAACAGGTCGGGAGGGCCAAACCCGTCTGATAACTGCAATACTGCTTTGGTGCAAACGCGCGCGTTGACTCGGAATACAGGCGAATCATTCACCGGCAGGCTTGGAGCAGATTGTTGACGACCGGAGGAATATCGGTGCTAGGTTGTCTCTCAGAGGCCTTTTGATTCCAGAAGCGGTGAATATTTGAAAGCATGCGGCGTGTTCGTACCAAGGACCACACCCTGAATGTAGTATTCAGCTTCGCGAACACCGAATACCTACAGGCCTTGAGCGACTTTTCGCGCTTCAGGTAACACAAGACTTGGGCTTGGTCTTGTCCGGAGTCTGCTCCGTGCCGTCTCCACCTCCAATTCCCCACGTAACACCATATCTCCTCTTTTGAGGGGTGAAAAGTGGGTGGTGGGAAGGGGTAGGGGACCCCAACCCAAGCAGCTCGGAGCTCGGGGAAAAGCGGCCGACCAGCCAGCTTCCAAGCCACAGCACCCCGGAGATATCAGCGAAAGGCACCCCCCGCGCACCCGCCCGCCAGCCACACAGCGCCAGGGGTTCACGCTTTGCCCTACAGGGCTGTGGGATTTTGGGTTAAACTTCTGACGTCCTGAGAAGCTGCCAGTCGTGAGAGGCCAGCAGCAAAAGTCGCGCGCGCCGCAAAAATATGTGAGTGTATGGATGAGGCAACGGGGAGTCATATCTGGCTCTGTCTCGAAGAATGCCTCATCGGCTTCGCGTCTGCGCAATCGGCGAACGCACTGCGCAGTAGTGTAATAATAAGGGGAGTGGGTTGGGGATTTTGCCCACTTTCTGGGACTTCGACCGTTGGGGGCCACCGAGCTAATGAACATCACCCGCAGCCCCCTGGTGTTTCTGATTTGAATTGCGGAAATAACTCCGCTGAGTCTGTTCACACACGCGCTGGCTCACATTGATCCTCACTAACGAAGCTCTCAATCTGTTGGCAGTTTGATAAAACAGGCGATATTAGAATCCTAGACGACTGTTGCCAGAGATCAGGGATCGGAGTGAGCGGCAGGTCATTGAGAAGATGATATAAGCCCAACAACGGTGTGGTGTTGGTGCGCCCCGGCTTCCCATTGGCGAGATCAGCGAGGGCGGGGAGGGTCGGTTCTTCAATGTCCCAATTGTGTGGTGTCACCAATGCCGTGTCTCCAGAGTCCAGGGCCTCACTGCTCAAGTGCAACAGCCCTACGGATTATGCAATTCCGCTGCCTGCCATGGCGGCTGTGTAGCGGGGTTCAGACAATCCGCTTCCACCCGTACACCCACCGTCCTACAGAGTAAACTGCAAGAACTCTGCAGAAAATGAAGTGCAGATGTGAGTCGGCGAGAGTGCGGGAGAGCGCGCAAATGACGGGCGTGCCAATGGCCGAGTTTCGAGCCACATGATCGCGGCATCAATGCTTGGGTTGACAGCACATTCGGGTTGCCGCGCGAACATTTGATAGATAGGTGACAACTTTGCGGAGTGGTGTTCTGGAACCCAGGACCAAGCCATATGATTGTCAGCCGCGGCGACTCCTGATGCATGATCGGGGCGGCGTCGAGTGCGTGACCGACCGACAATAGCCTGCCACGATTCTCCTGCCTCTTTACGGCGGGGCGCGGAATACCTCCTGGATGAACGCACGCGGCATTTGTCCGCCCTCAGACGGCCCTCAGTCTCAGCGGGGTTCCGCGCGAAGCTGTGTTGAAAGGGTGGTGCCTTTCTGCTCAACGCCCTTGCTCACCCATTTGTTGCAGGATAGCAGTGCGTTTCCCAGCCACCGCAACCTTAGATTATAGAAGCCACTTATGCCAACAATCAAAAGGCGGTAGTGAGTTTGTGGTTTTTCTTCATCTTCGGCGCATTTTGAAGCACCTTGTCTCGAAAATGGTTGGTGCTTGTGTGAGCGAGAGCATCAGTCGCAACGATTTGCAATTAACTGAAGTGTGCCTTTCGACCCACGTGCCCTGAACTATCGACTGTCCGCCGGGCGCAAATTAACAGGGACTGCACAAGAATCGATTTCGTTCCATGGTTGCTTACCGGCGGGATTGTGATTCAGGTGCCGAATGTCACTTGATGATGTCGCTCCAACCGCAGCTTTGATGTCACACGGATGCGAATGCGACGAAAAGAATCTCCACCTTGACAATAACGGTTCCGAATGCACCGCCCAATACGGCCCATATCAGAAACAACCAGCAGTATCGGTTCAGTTGTCGCGCGCCATCGGCTTGACCGTTTCTCGACGCTGATGGAAGTCTTCGCGGAGCCCGCTGGCTCGGTTGTAGCGGCAGTAACGGTTGGTGTCGGGCAGATCGCCTGGCTGACAAGTGCCTTGCCCGTTGGGCTGGGTTTTGAGGGTTCGATTGTCGCCAGTAATTTGGAGGGTGCTTGAGTTTTCGAGTCCAATCGGAGCAATCATCCTCCCGAGAAAGCTACCTCGGCCCCCACAGAAGGTGTCCTTACCTTGGTGACGGGTTTGCCAGAAGGAACAAGGGCCTTGTCGCACAAAAATTTATCCACTGGCACAGGGTGCCTTGTGCACTGCGCTCCTTGGCGTCGATGTTTCGGTGGTGTGTTTCGCCTCCCCTACCATGACCCCCCGATAAGAATTCGAGCTGCGCACCCAAACAACATGAACGGATATTGCCTCGACGGATGCTTGTTGCAGCATGTCCTTATTCTGTGGCCATGAGATTCCGACCCCTCGGTAACAACCGCGCTTGATTCGCGCATCGAACGAGGAGGTTCCGTTGGCGCCATGCAGCAGGAGCAGTGTGTGCACACCCAGCGCGGCGCCTAGATGAATGTGATTTGGCCCTTTGCTGCAAAGCGGAACAGCAGAAACACAGCAACGACTGCTATTGGAGTCCTTAGCCGCCAGTCTGCAGCCCAGTGCTGCCACCTCACACCGTCAAACGACCGCAGCACACCATCCGCGAGAGCAGCTTGCGGGCCCTTCGGCAGGCCGCTTTGAAGTTGCCCAGGCACGTCGATGGGGTGGAATGTAGGTACGCAGTGAGCACCCTTGGCAGTTGGTGTGGCGTCGAGAGGCAGGCCCCCGCAGGTGCTTCAGAACCCGTCTTGAAATTCCGCCCTAGAAGCGGAAATAAGACGCCACATGCTCGAGACGGCACTGCATGTCACCACCGCGCTCACGATGCCAAAATTGAGTTCTCACCCATCGACCGAGAGTCCATGGCCCCCGAGTCCGATTCCTGGATCGTTTCCGATTTTCCGATGTGGCCGGCAAGGGACGGGTAACTGGTTGGATTCTCAAAGCTAGCTTTCAGGCAGCAGAATAAAGAGCGAGCTAGCCCCCTGGCTTTGCTAGGAAACACCCCTGCAACGGGCCCTGACAGGTGGGCTGAGGCTCATCTGGGGGACTGGCCGCGGGGCAGAGCGGCCGGAGCGCGGTATCGATGATCCAAAGGGGTGCAGGATTACGATAGCGTCCGAAGAGGGAATGCGGTAGACCAAACCTGGAAAACGTAAGTTGGCTCTGGTCGGCGGAGCTGGCACCAACTTGCACACTGGCGCAGCCGAGCTTCTGCATGTGAGATGGGGACTAACCGAAAAGTAATGATTCTGTGCGAAAACGAGATGGTAATAAATGCACAATCTCGACTCCCAGAGCAGTGTAGCGTCAAGCGGTTGGACCGCGGGACGGTTCAACCGTGCCAGTGGCGGTCAAGGGCTTGAGAGGTGGTGTCGTGTGCTGTCTATCGCATGGGGTATTCCTGACTCAAGTTCGCCGGCCGCAATGAGCATTTCTTTTTTTCAGCGAACGTGTTGATGCACGTCCTCTGTGCCGCGCTGCTAGGTGTTGGGCAAACGAAACGAAGTCAGTCACCGCCGCCAATTGGGACATCGTTTGTTTCGATGCGGTGGACAGCTCGACTTCTCTCCGCTGTAGTTCTTGAAACGCTCCATCTCTCTTTCTGACGGTTCAGTAACGTGCTATGCAGAATACGTCCACAGCTGTTGCGGAGTCTTAGTGTGGTGGCGGCCGGGCGAGGGGGAACGTCTGTAGGTGCTTCATCGAGCCCAGCAACAAGCGCCCGCGCTACGGCAAGCACATAACTTCTCCGCGTGATTGGACCGTCAGTGTTATCAGCAAGGGGCGGCCTTCGAGAGATTGAGGTTTGCCAGTCGTCCTGTGACGATTCGCCCACCATCTGTGTCGCCAACCCGTTTTTGACAGGAATTCTGGACAATCCGGGAACGTCAGTTACGGAGTTGTCGTCTGGCTTTCCGTTTTGGGCAGGTCGACGGTCTCGGGGAGCTCTGGTGTCGACGGACTTCTTTCCGCTGCCGCTTGTTGTCTCCCCCGCACAGAATCTTCCGTATGTTGCCCGTGAGCCTTCACCCCGTTTGCCCATTGCTGGTGGGGGCCCGTTGCGGATATCAGGAGGTGGAACGGCTGACCAAGGCACTTCCCTTGAGGCCCAGCGGTCGGGAAATCTTAAAATGGAGGACCTGTCCCCTCCTGGGTCCGTTTTGGCTCAGCAGTGAGCGTCCTGATTCGACCACTTGCCTCGACAGGTTGTGCTTTGGGTACGGATCCGTAAAGTCCGATTCTGGGCGAGCCCGTATTTTGGCAAAGGGCCAGCGAGCTTGCTCCAACAACATCCACGGTGGACTCTCGCATCTCTTCTGCCTCCACTTCGCGGCTATAGGGTAGGGTGGAAGTTGGGGTCGTACCCGTGTCGATGCGAGTTGGCTTCAACCGCATGTCCCGGTCAGATTCTCTTAGCCACAACGACTGGAGCAATGGGGGGAAAATGACGATGAGACGATGAAGCAATAATTTGAGATGGAACGCAAATATTTCCCGATTGTAACGTCTTTGCCAAACCAGCCCGCTCTCGAGTGTAGCGGGTGTTACAGTTAGAGTTGCCAGTACGCCGTTAGAGAAAGTTCCTTGCATTGACGCAAGACGTCAATCGATGTCGGCAGGCAGTTGGAAGAGCTTGGTCGATGGTCTCAAAATTTCGTCGTTCATGGCCCCCCGGCAACCTTCAGACTGCCCTGTGCCGTGATGAGTTCAAAAAAGAAAAGCACATGTCTGTGTTGGTCTTGGCAGGTGGTGGCAGGCGGCAGCGGCTGCCCGGGTCAGGCGAGGGGGCTGTCATCAAAGCGAGTGAGGACTCGACAAAAAAACGCCCAGCTGGAGAGCCTTGCCAAAATGGCCGCCTATGCTGCGCCTAGACCCCCCCCTGTCGCCTGATTGACGAGACTGGCGGGACAGGCGCAGAGGCGCACGCGCGCAAACCTCGTCTATTAGCCCTGGTTCTATTTGCAGGCTTGCCAGCTTCACAACAGATTGTCACAATACGCAATGGGCTACCGGGGACAACTACGACATAACGATGGGCTCTGACGGATAGGCAAATTTTCCTCCTCTCTTTCCTGCTGCTGGGTCCCGTGTCGTCCCTGCCTATCCGAGCTGGCCCGGGTGTTGGCCAACGGGAACCAGACGGGGGCAGGTATCGAATTAAACAGAAAGCGCGCACCTCTGTGCTGACAGGGTTCCGGATCCTTCAACTTCGTCAATCTGTCTGCTTCATCTCTTGCTCTGCCGCAGGTCCTCGCAGCTGGTCAATCAAAGCAGAAAAATCGCTCTTGCTCTCTGTTTCTCACTCACTGTGAGCCCGGTGTTCCCGTCGTCCTCGCCGTCTTCGTGAGGCGTTAGGCGATCCCCACCACGAGCAGAACGATGCGGCGGGACAAGAGTAGTCGCGGAGAACGCTGAGCGCAGGAGGCCGGCCGGCAGCGAGATGGTACCAACAGTCAACACACTGCTTGCAACACGCTGATACCCTGGCTTCTCCGGCTCTGGTTGACGGCGGACGCCTTTCCACCTTTCGGTCCCGTCGCATCCATCCAATTCGTTCCCCTTGCTGCACTTCATTCAATCCTGCCCCGATAGATCACTCGCCCCGGCATATGCAGTCCGGGTTGGGAGCAGCGAGGGTAGCAACGAGATGCGCCACGCCGCTGGGACAACGCGTTGGAACATTCCATTTCCTTGTGCTGTCCGAGCTGCAATACCGTGAGCCAGCTGCAACGTTGGCACATTGGACAGCGCTCGCAAGGCGGGCGACGGAGCTGGAGGGCTGGTACGCGTCAAGGAAGTTTGGAGGTCGGGAAGCCGTGAAGCAGCTGTGGCGCAACGGCGTGTATTGCTGGGCACACCACCCTACCAAGTGCGCTACACAAGACGTGGGACAAGCTGGGGTGCGGTGACACAATCGCTCACTCTGCCGCTCAAGCTTTCCATTGTGCTTCGATTCCGCCACGACGAGCCCTACCTCCGTACCCTAGGCGACCTGTCCTGGTCACTGTTTTAAAACGGCATGTCAAGCCCTCGCTTCCCAGCACAGCGCGGCACAGCTCTGTCCCAGCACCCAAAGAAAACCAGACAAATGCTGGAGCCTAGGGAGCGAACGGCCGTTTCGACCCGCGCCACTCATCCGGCTGCCATCTCTTCCTTCTGCTTGCCGCGACGGACGGCCAGTGCCCCAGGCCCGCCGTTGTTGATGGCCCACGCCGCCTGGCGTTCACTTTTCCTTCGAGGGGGTGCTCCGCTGCGAGCCAGGCGGCCAGCATCGTCTCTTGCCCTGAAAATGCGTACCCCTACCGGCCCCAGCGGGACGAGGTCGGGGGACTGGGTCTGTCAAGACTAGAGTATGGTTCCTTCGATCCATGCACCTTCAACATCCCCGGTAAGGCCGTTTACAGGGAGTCCAACAATCCCCACTCTTAGGGTCATATCCTTCTTTGCATGTACTCGATGATGTACCCTTGTTTAAC
>Ga0247760_1000193_pt1 | contig 68207 bp, 72 predicted proteins | sample UWRJL171409R4_FD_179936 | JGI IMG/M metagenome (GOLD analysis project Ga0247760, IMG submission 179936) | Plant litter microbial communities from Arlington Agricultural Research Station in Wisconsin, United States - UWRJ-L171-409R-4 | ecosystem: Environmental > Terrestrial > Plant litter >... | reverse complement strand
TCTGTCTCCCCCCCCCCCCTCCCTCATTCTTTTGCCGCCTCGTGGCCCTGAGTTTCCCTCTTGGCGGCCCTCAGAATCACGGACACGGAGACAAACATCACCCCTCCTGGCCCCCTGATTTTGGCTACTTACCTTATTGGTCCTGGGGCTTGACAGCGTCCTCCTTGGAGACGGCCAGCATCCCCAACGCAGCCATTCATGGCCCAATCCACAGCTCCGCAACAGCAACAGCCCCGACAACAGAGACACCTGCGCACCCACACCCACGCCGCAACCACCCAGTGCCCAGTGTCGCGGCACCGCAACATCCACTCCGCGCTTCCTTCCCCTCAGGAAGCCACGTCGATCCAGCTTCCCGAAGCTGATTCCAAGGGTGGTTAGATTGCATTCCATCGTACCATCCAATTAATATATCTTTGTTTCTGTCTCTCGCCGCTGTCCTCACCTCCCCTCTTTCACCATGAAAAACCTTCTCACCATCGAGCCTGGCTCCAGCGGCTATATGAATCTGACCGGCACAGAACGCGACATCATCCAGAACGTCGAGAGAGCTGGCGCTTCTCTCAGCCTGGTTGGTGTCAGTTTCATCTTCATCGCCTTTGCCCTCTTCAAGAGGCTTCGGACCGTTCCGAACACCTTCATCCTCTTCGCATCGATAGCCAATGTGGGGGCGAGCATAGCTTGCCTCATCGGCTATGACGGCATCCTGGCTGGAGACCAGTCTGCCGTGTGTCAGTTCCAAGGTTTTCTCCTCGAGATGTGAGGGCCCCCCAAGTCCTGCGGGAATACGTCCCATCGTCCACTCTCCCGCCCCTCTCTTGTCAGACCAAGGTTGACTTACAATGTTTAGGTTCATGCAATCAGACCCGTGGTGGTCCCTCGCCATGGCTGTGAATGTCTTTCTAGTCTTCTTCTTCGCCGCCAACCCAAACTCTTTTCGCAACTATCTCTGGCTGTATTGCCTGGTCTGTTTTGGCATTCCAGGAATACCAGCTGTGATATGCTTAGTCTATAAACCAGGCGGGAGGCACATCTACGGCAATGCTACGGTGAGCCCAACCAACCCCTGAATGTCCGGCTGCCGCCGTGTCCATGGACTTTCTAACGATATGTGTCTAGTTGTGGTGTTGGTTCAGCGACGAGTTCAACCAACTTCGCATCTATCTCTACTACCTACCAATCTGGACGTGTATCATGCTGTCTAATATCATCTACATTTGCGTCGGCTACAGCGTCTTTCATCAACGCAACCAGCTGCGCAATTTGACGTTGAGCAATCAGGCAAGGGGCGTTGCGAACTCCGATGAGAGGAACTCGGTAGAGAAGGTAAGCTTCAGTTGGGAGTTTGTTTCGTCCGCCCCCCCTTGACTTCTTCACTTTTCTCCTCTCGCACCGTTCGCCACAAGTCACACCGGACGACGTCACTCACTGCTGTCCTACACCGTGAGCGCCGCATATCGAACTGATCTTGCTAACGCTTTTTGTTTGGTACTTCTCAGGGCCAGGTTAGGCATCCAAGCTCGTATGGAACGGTTACCACCGAGGTTCAGATTACCGCCGAGTCATCAGACAGCCGGACGGTGACGCCACCTTTGACCCCAACCCCGTCCATGACGGCCGTGCTACATACTCCGTCAAACAACAACCTGCACCCGTGGCCGTCTCCGTCGGAGAACCGTGACTTCCCGCGGCCTACCGCCTCGAGAGCCAACAGCAACCCGTTTGCGAGCGTTTCGAGTGTCACCTGCACGCAAACTGGCAAAAATACCACAGGTCGGGGCAAGGTAGCCTTTTCCAGAGCCAGAAGACCGTGGAATCGATTTCTCAGGAAGCTGCGCAACCTCGATCCTATCAAGCTCGCCTACCTCCGCACGTCGTTCGTGTTTGCGCTTTCGATTCTCATCACCTGGACCCCCAGCAGCATCAACCGCGTCTACTCGTTTGCCCACCCAAAAAGTACAAGCTATTGGCTCAACCTCGCCAGCGCCATCGTCCTCCCGCTGCAGGGCTTGTGGAACGGGGTGATCTTTTGTGCCACGAGCTGGGCGGTGTTGAGGGAAGAGGTGAAGGACTTCAAGGCACGACACTGGGTTAGTCCCGACTCACAGCGGCTGCCAAGTGCCGAGCTGCGAAGACGACAGGGGCGTGGGAACGACTTTGTCCCGAGGAGGTTTGATGAGCCGGATTATGATACCAGCCCGCGAGTCAGTACCATGCGGGTCATCCGAGGCGGGTCGTTATGAGACACTAGGTAATTTTCCTAATCTTTTAATTTTCTACTTTGGCAAACAGCAGTCCCACCTGATATCTTCCATACCAGTCACGGTTCGTAGCTCTGTCTATTTTCATTTCCTTCGTCGCCGAGCCTGGCTCGGCTTATATGTACAAGGTCAGGGTGTATAATTGTTTGACCAGACCAGCAGGGTGTTGTGTTAGAGTGTGTCGGAGTAAGCGCAGCGTGATGTCAGTTGAAGCTTATACCACTATACATGTTTGACTAAAAGTCATGATTTGTTTTCTTTGAGATTGCCGGCTTATCCTACTGTGTGAGATATCGTTGGTACTTGAAACATGGCACAGGCGAAGAGGGCTAGTATGTTCGATATTTCAACAAACAAACAAACAAACTGAAATCACTGTTGGGACGGTTTGTCGAGAGATCAGCTGTTGGCTCTGGTGTTGAAACGGTGTGTTTGCCGTGGTGCCCAAGCCGGTCTCAGATACACGTCGGTTGTCGGCGGTTGGTTAATATACCGTGTAAAATGCAGCGTGAAGCCATCACTGGCCGACGTGCACCAACCAACTTCCGTGGCTAGAGAAATGTAAGGCAGAGAGGTGGAGTACATACGAAAAATGCTGTCTACTTGACACACAGAGATCTAGGCTCCCCAAACCACTGTCGGTGGCTTGCAGCCTCAGTGCCAGTGAAGTGTTTGCTTTCAGGGTTCCGAATCCCGGCCGGAGGATTTGCCGATCCCCCGATGCTTGGCGCTCTGTGCGTTTCCGCTGCTCCGCCGATCGTGCACGCCAATACGAGGCCGTCACAGTCTGTGCCTTTGATCGGACTGGGAGGAATGCCCGACCGACGTCGGCGTGTTGGTGTTGGGTGTCCGATGTGGGTCAGACGGCACTCGGATGCAATGCTCGGCGGGTGGTCATTGCTGCTTGGAGCCTCATTGCTTTTACAAGTAGACTGCGGCCGATGATATAATCGGCACCTGTTGATGGCGTCGAAGAGACCGGCAGACTTTGGTGTATTTCGGGTCAACTTTTCTGTTCTACTCCAGTGCAGACCATCAGTGAATTACGTGGTTGGTAAACTGTCTACGGGCCTGACTAGCCTGGGGCTGCTACTCCTCTGAGGGGTTTGAAAAAGAGGAGACGGTAAATAGGGGGTGATGTTGGCAGGCAGGTGGGTTGCAGTGTTGGTGGGATAACTAGGTACTCTACCTGATTCTTGTTACAAACTCAAAATGCGAATGTTGCAATTTTTGAGCGAGATTTCGTAAGTAGTAATTCCCCTTTAATTTTAACTTCTTCTTGAACTCAATCACTTTTGTCCGTTCTTCAAGTTCTTTTGCTGCTAGGGGAACAAGTTTGCTTTCATAAATTTGCAATGGCCGCGAACAAAATTTTCAAAAAGGCAGGATAATACGAGGCAGAAAGCGTACACCAGCCCACAGTCAGTCTGAGATTATGAATTTGCTTCCCATGGTTTGCATTTCGCAACTCGCCACTGCGTACCCTCAAGCGATTGATCGCGTACCCTGCACCAGAAGTCCCAACATGCCCCCTACCCACACAAAGTCCAGTCGCACATTCAGTTATGTGCTGGATCGAATTTTGTCCCGCGGCATCTTGTGTCTTTCACCCTGGGCCATGGGTTCTAGAATTCTTAAAGTGACCTGTGACTTGGCCTGTCTCACGGTTCCCCATTCCTCTCGGCCAACCTTGTTGTAAGGGAGAATTCACTTTGGGCAAGTTGAGTCGAAAGACTCAGTGCTAAAAGAAAATTATTGGACATCTTAAACAGAAGCCGAGAGCCCGTCTGAAGCCGGGCTAAGCCGCTGTATATATCAGAAACCGCAACCGAGCAAAGTATGCGTTGCCACGTAGCAGCAAAACCGTGTGTGTGTATCATGATGCCAGTGACACGGTACATTGGACTGATACGAGCTTAGGCTGCGATTCTGCGGGCGAGATGCTAAAAAGCGAGGCTGATGGGGTGTGCATGTCCACACCTTGGGGTTGTAACCATTGCACAAACGAGAATAGTTTATGTAGAGTCCTTTCTGCGAACTGCCTCTCAAACTCACAGTCTCCATGGTTTTGTCATTCTTCTGCCAAGGTTGGTGGTGGTTGGGGGGGTTCGCGTCGTTGAAGCTCCGGCGCTCCGGCATACGTCCGCGAGGGACATAAGCACCTTGAAGACTGTTTAAGTCACACAAGAGAGACTGGAATCAGCCTAAAACAGTGTTGATAGGCATGGGACTATGGGACTCTGGATCCTACGATGCGGTTATTCTTGGTCCGGTGCGAGTCTCAAGCAGCATTCTTATCATATGTTTGACCCGCGGGGCGGAACCGATGTGATCTTCAGGGGTCGGGAGTGGTAGATCCGTTTCATCGATCAGGATGACGATGAATTATGATGAATTTGACTGTCGTGGCTGTTCGGTAGCAGGTCGCACAACCTCACTGAACTGACGTGCCAAAGTGCGTACTGGACCGGAATGACAGGTCTGTCTTAGGTGATCTGACAGTGCATTATTGACGCATTGTGGGCTTTGAAGAGAACCCCGATGCCGTCACAACGAAGCCATGGAATGGAAAAACATCTGATCTTGGGGCTAATCGGATTGGCCCAAATTTGCGTATACAGAAGTGATCAGACCACAGCTCCAACCCCGTAAGCCCATCCATATCTGGGGCAGGTAAGGATGGAGCGTGATCTGTGCGGCTCTTTTCTATCGGTGCAACAGAAGAACTGTGCGGAGGGCATTGCCGGGTCAGATAGATGTCAGGGTAGATCAGGTGCGACGGCCGAGTGGACAGAACGGGCAAACAGGCATACGCCGCGGGTACACCACCGACCTCCACCACTCATGCCCCTCAGCTGGTTGCGGCGAGAGAAACTGGTGATGGGACTCTGTGCTCTCGCGTTTTTTTGCTTGGTGAGCAAGAAGTACAAGCGTGGGAGGGAGTAAGTCTCCGGGTATGGGGGGAAGAAAAAAAGGGGGGACAAAACAGGAAAGAGGGGAGAGGTAAGTGTCCCTGAAAGCCAACCTGACACCCTACGTGTCCTTCCCCTCTCAACATCCGTAGAGAAACAGAGCGGATGACCAAAAGCCGCGGCTCCCGCTGGCACAGCGACGGCCCACGGCCGAGTAGATTGGAAATTTCTAATTTGGCTAATGCATGCTCCCCGTGACACATACATGCATCAAGCTGTCGCCGTCCAGCGGACTGTACCGGTCTGGACCGATCGAGAGGCTTGGAGCAGAGTCGCTAGAAAGCATACGGCAGAGGGGAACGGCGCGAGAGTCGCTAGACGCTAGCAATCCATGCACACAAGGAGAAGATTCTGTCTGGCCAAGCGGTTAGCGGCAAACCGCATGTGCAGCTGTATACCCGATGCAAGGCGGAGGGGCTCTCACAACGGTTCATCGCGCGCCTATCAACAAGTTTCGCTCCTGGTGGATTGAGAGCACGGGTGGTAACCATCCCACACTCTCCGCTCCGACCAAGCCGTCGATTCTGTTATGGAGGAGAACACAAGCACACCATGCGTGCGCACCCCGGCTATTATTGTCGGTTCCTGACAGCCATCGACGAAATGGTTGAGGCTGAGTGACGTCGTCGCTCTGCCGAATCCCTGGAAACGCGGTCTCAGATCATCGAAGCTGGGAAAGCAGCACGACGACCCGCGTTCCGTGTCGCAGCACATCGCAGAGATATAAAATCCCCTCTCGTTCCCTGCCCCTCCGTGTCCTGCCTTCTAGCGCTGTCAGAAGAAAATCCCCGAGAAGGGCCCGGTGTATTCACGGAATGGCAATCAGGCCACCGAACCATCCACACCGACAGTGAGGAAACGTACCACCAACACCGCAACCCCGCCCCTGAGCCCTGACCCTGAAGCAATGGCCCCCCGCAGCCACGGCGTGGATATGATCCTCGAGGTCCCCTGTCCGGTGGGCAGGGTCTCTTGGGCCCACGGCGAAGCCGACAACAGCATCCATCTCTTCTTCGAGCCTCTCAACGAAGCCGACCCCAACCATCACCGTCCGCCCACCAGGACCGTCTCAACTCTCCACCTCGCCGACATCACCAGCCAGCCCCAACCTCCCGTCACCACAACCGCCCACGTGGCACCCTACATCGGCGAGGACGAATACCTATATACCGACGACGACGAGGACGACACCAGCACCCAAAGCACCGACACGGACCAGGCCTCCCACATGGCCAACAGCGCCACAAAGAAGAACACCTCCGGCGCCGACTTCGCCTCGGCAGACACCCCCCTAACGTCGGTCAACTCTGACGCCATCATCCTCATGCACGACCACCACGACGACGAAGGCAATTTCGCAACTAATGCCTCACAGCTGGTGTGGCCGCGCTGCGATAACGTAGAAATCGGCATCATGGGGGCGTGGCTGCCCGCACGGTTCGAGCGGCCGGCGGATGCGCCGCAGAACATGCGGGAGTTGACGATGGCGGGCATTCGGGAAGACCCCAGCGGCAGCAGCATTGAGGATATCCTGAGCATTGTGGAGAGGAATCGTGATGAGATGTACGTTGAGAGGTTCCGACGCGCGGCTCAGGCGTGACATGGTGGTTATGTCGAAGGAGAGATGACTGATTCTAGCTCTGGAATGGCTGGTCTCCCGGGGCGATATTTCTTCGGGTGAAGTGCGTCGGTTTTCGGTACCGATGTGTTGCGTGATTGGATGACGGCGAAAAAGGGGGCAAAATAGGGATGTTCAAGGCGACGGGTTCGCCGCGTGTCAGAGGAAGCCGGGTGACCGCTTGTGCTGTTGAGGGTGGTTTCCTTGTGGCAGCATGAAACTTCATCATTGGCAATATCCTCCTCATCTGCTAGCTTACATTGTGATCCTTGCAGGTCTGGGTATCGTCGGTCAGCCAACACATCTCCAGAGGTACCAAAAGAGGCAGGTATATGGTTGGTACATCCAAAATTGCAATGTTCTGAGGGAATATCCACAGGGTATACTCTTTTCCCTGTGGCAAAAGCCAAGGGCAAAAGCAGAATGCAGAGGCTCATAAATAACCGCTCAAATGTTATGTGCTGGGGCCGGACTTACCAAACCTCGTCGCGACCCGCCGCCGAACTCCAGACATCCCATCAACGCCGTAACCTGTATGCACTCCCCACCACGAAACATTCCAAGCATATCCACGCATCGTACAAGCATGCCATTTCGATATCCCTACAATCGATCGTCGGATCTCTTCCACCCCAGCGAAGAGGAAACTCCCCCTATCCCGGAGAGCACATTGTCGACCAGCACCTTGACCATCCCCTGGCCGCGCCTCGACTTGCTGCTGTCTCCGCCACTAGTTGACGCCGAGGGCTCGCTCCCAATGGTTGGTAGGACATTATCACTGGCCGAGAGACTGACGAACAGTGCAAACGGTACCAACCAGACGCACAAGCCAAAGTATGACGCAACCTCAGTGAACGAAGGCATGTCGCTCAGGGCATCGTAGTACGACGACATGTTCTGGTACGCGCGGTCCTGGTGGTGGGAGAAGTGTCGGAACCAGAGGTAGTGGTTCAGGAGGACGAGAACTACCGGGACCAAGTCAGCCGTCCATTACCCCTGACAGTACACACCCATGCAGTATTGCCACTCACCACATGACGACAGGAACAGGGGGTCGCTAAGCTTGACGTAGGGGAAGCGACGCATGTTCCCCAGGTAGATAACATGCGAAAAGATTCCTAGGAGGGTGAGGAAGAAGGGAAACCGGTCGACGACGCAGAGAAGTAGCTGCAGTCCCATAACCGAGTAAATGAGCCTCGTCAGGAGGCGTTTCGCGATGACCGTGTGCTCTTCAACGAGCTCCGACAGGTAGTAGAGCCCCGATGCTACATGGTGCGCGGTCATGTCAGTAAAAGAAGGGGCAGCATCCTCTAAGATGGAGGGGTTCGTTCGGGGGGTAAGTCGCACCTATCGCTAGAGTCAGGAAGCAAAAGCCCACGATAGAGCCCAGATAGCCCACCAGAGGGAGAATCCACATCTTGACTCTGTTCTCTTGGGCGTCGTGGTAGAGTTATCCCATGTACATGTCCAGACGAGACAGGGCGAAAAGGGAAAAGCGGTTTGACGGAGCATCCAACTCTGTGCGCATCAATTAACCATTTGGCCTCTTTCAAAGGGGAACGCGTTTAAGTGGGGCACTTTTTATGACGGACGTGTCCAGTCAAAGCATTTGGCGACGTCAGTGCTCCCGCTCCCGCCCCCACACCGCCCAGACAGCTGCGCACGGCGTCGGCTGAGGGATGATCCATCCGATAAGATAGCGATAAGAATATTTCTTATCGCGAATATTCTTATCGCGGACGAACTGCCCACAATCTTCAAGGTCTGAGGTTTTGTTTTAAGGAAAAGTGCCCGCTGCTGCGAGGAATACAAGGAGTCATTCGGATAATCGAAATCCATACCAGCGCTGAGCGCGAACGTAGAACGCCTGATACCGAGCGTAGAACCCTCTCCAAGCCGCAATTGCGACGCCAGACGCAAACCGCACCGCCTCACCGCCTTGACCCGCGCGATCAGCCCCGCCATAAATCCAAAATTGTGTGTCGCAGCCAACGAAGGGAACCGCCGTCGCAACACTCCAACAAGTCGCTACACTCCCACAACCCTCACATACGACCGCCTCACGGCGCATCACTCTAGCCCATCATGTCTCGCCCTGAAGACACCCTGTAAGTTCCGGCGCTCCTCCCTCCCACTGTCCCCTCCCCCCCAACCCAGTCTCTCACCACTAACCAATCAACCCACCCAACAGCCAAGCCGACGTGCACTACAACGACACCGAAGCCCGCAAATACACCACTAGCTCGCGCATCCAAAACATCCAAGCCTCCATGACCCAGCGCGCCCTCGAGCTCCTCGACCTCCAATCCCCCTCGCTCATCCTCGACGTCGGCTGCGGCAGCGGCCTCTCTGGCGAAATCCTCTCCGAAATCCCCCCCTCTGAAGGCGGCCCGCACGTCTGGGTAGGGATGGACATCTCGCCCTCGATGCTGGACGTCGCCCTCCAGCGCGACGTAGAAGGCGACCTCCTCCTCGCCGACATCGGGCAGGGCGTGCCCTTCCGCGCGGGCAGCTTCGATGCCGCGATCAGCATCAGCGCGATCCAGTGGCTGTGCAATGCCGAGAGCAGCGAGACCTCGCCTGCGGGGCGGCTGGCGCGGTTTTTCAACGGGCTGTATGCGTCGCTGAAGCGAGGGGGGAGGGCGGTGTGCCAGTTCTATCCCAAGAATGATGTGCAGAAACAGATGATCACGTCGGCAGCGGTCAAGGCGGGCTTTGGCGCGGGTTTGCTGGAGGATGACCCCGAGACGAAGAATGTCAAAGTGTACTTGGTGCTGACGGTGGGAGATGCGGGCGTCAAGGGGGATATCACGGGGCTGGTGGAGGGGATGGACGGCGTGGATGTGCTAGACTCGAGGAGGAAGGCCAGCACCAGAGCGAGGGGGATCAAGAAGGGGAGCAAGGCGTGGATTATGATGAAGAAAGACCAGATGGAGCGCAAGGGCAAGGTCGTCAAGGCGTCGTCCAAGTATACCGGGCGGAAGCGGCGCATCCAGTTCTGAGTTGTTCTCGGCCCCTTTTCTTTCTTCACATTATCCTGCATCGGGAGGGTTGGAGTTTAGGAGTTCTTTTCCTGTCGGCAAAACAAAGCTACCCATTTACAATCTGCAGTCTTGATACCCAAAATCTTCTTCAGAAACATTTCCGCCGTCTCCCTTCAACCCCTATATCCAACCAAGGGAGCAAATCTAGATGCCTCTCTAGATATGCTCGCCCGGGCGCAGACCAGCAGGCTTACCATCAGTCGCCTCGGGATGCACCGTATACTGCCCCGAGTAAATCGGTAGACCATCCGCGCCGATCGTAACCACCGTCGAAGCAACACTAACCCTCAGCTCAGGGACATCCTCCGGAGCACGCTCCTCCCCAGTGAAAAGCTTCACCTTCCACTTCAAATTCTCCCTCAAATGCGGCACCACCGCCGCCGGCTCCAAGCTAGCCAACTCCCCGCCCACAATATCCTGCAGCAGCGCCGAAGTCAACGGCACCGTCCCAGAGACCATCAGCCCCTCGGCATTGTCTTCGCGGCACTTTCCACACTGCGTCTCGGGGGCCCGACCAAGGACAGAGACGCGGCCGACGCAGTTCCATTCTGTGTCCCAGCTGTCGGGGTCGGCTTCGTTGATCTCGCCGAGGAAGACTTGGATGCGGAAGGACTGGCCGATTCCGTGCTTTTGGGCGCGGATGTTGACTACCCACTCGGTGTACTTGTTGTCGGGGGCTAGGTGCTTGAGGGACTCGGGGATTACTGTTGGGTAGTGTTAGCAGGCTAGTTCTGCGGGATTGAGGATGGGAGTAAGGCGCGGGCTACGCACCAGACGGAGTGGGTGCGTCCTTGGCAGGGGCTTTGGCTCCCTCGGCCTTGGGAGCGGCGATGGGCTTCTGGGCGGCGTCTTTAGCGGCCGCGGGGGCAGCAGCGGGTGCGTCTTTCTTCTCTACCGGAGGCGGCGAAGCGGCGAGGCTGAGAGCAGCCATGGCGAACTCTGGCTTCGCAGCGGCAGCGGCGGATACAGTAGGGGGTACTCTGCTGGCAACGTTGGACACGAAGTTGGCGAAGACGTTGCTGCCGTACAGAGAGACAACGGACTGGCGGAGAGCAGTTTGATATGCCGCTGTCGAGGGGAACTGCCACTTCTGGGTCTCGGGGTAGGCGAAGCCAAAGGTCGCGGAGTCTCTGACCTGGGTCGAGGTCCAGAACTTCGTGCCGCTCTTGTCCCTATGCCGAATATTAGCTGGAACGTTTTCTCCCTTTGACCAACTCTCTATGTCTCGGGAGCAGTTATAACTCCCGAGACAGTGGAGAAGGAGAAAGTTGGAAGGAAACCGCTCGCGTTAACACTGACCAGAAGGGAGAAAGGGGCGAGTTTTGGTCTTGTGTGGCCCCTCCCCGGGCGTTGAAAGTGGAATACGGCGCCGGGCGGGGAGACATGAAGCTGGTCGGGTTGAGGTCTTGCCAAATCGACCTGTCGTTGGTTAGTAACTCGGCTCCCTACATCCTAGGAGTGGGTGAAAAGGTGGGCTAGTTACCAGAGGCGATCGACGTTACTATTTGAAAGGTTCGTGTTAACGATCATTTTCTTTTCCGCACGGTCTGGAGTTGCTGTAAGTCGACTTACATGTGGTGCAGCCAGAAAATGGGGTCGAAAGCAGACACCTCAAGGGACGACATGTGTCCGCCGCCACCCACACGATCGTGGATCTCGTTGTGGACGTCCTCGAGACTGCCAAAGGCACCTGGGCTGGTGCTTGGATCCCACCTGTTGAAGCTGAAGGCATCAAAGTTGCGGTAAGACAGCAGCAACAAGCTGACATTGCTACGCAGCGAAGCCAGCTCGTTGGCCAGGATCGGGGCGATCCGCGCGTCCTGCGAACGGCCTGATCTATCGGGATATCGGACAGTCGTGGGGAAGCGGGACCACTTTTGGCGGACATCAGCAATCTTCTAAGAATCAGACCAAGGGATGGCATCTTACATTGGCGTTGAAGTCCCCAGGCGAGGGATTCACGGGATGGAAGGCGAAGCGGTTGATGGGGTTGGGGACGGTCTTAGTCCGGCCGTCGACGTCAACGATCGAGATATTCGGAGAAGCAATGGCAGTGGGAAATGCCGTCGATCCCGAAGGGGGTTGGCTCGCCCAGTCAAAGTACGGAGCTCGGAAGTCCTTGGCCGCGGCAGCAAAGCGATCACGCAGGGCGCCAGCAGTGAAGCGTTGGGCCACAGTCTGGACCGAGGCGTACAGAGCTTGCTCATAGAGAGCCAAATACGGTCGGTGCCAGGTGATGAACAGAATGGACGAGTGAGTGCAGTATCCTCCGAATCCGCTGCTGGTCTGCCAGTTCGAGCCGGTGCTGCCGACGCCGTTCCAGGGCTTGTAGGGCATGCCATGGATACCGGCAACCTGGTAGTAGGACGCCAGCTGGCTCTCATCGAGACTCTGCAGCTGTTGGAGGCCCAGAACATAGAGGTTGAACTGGTCAGGGAAGTTTCTCTGGAGGTCCCGGATCTCCCGACGCAGCGGAACAGATCCGCCAGCGCCTGGGGTGGTCGGGGCTCCAGTGATCGCGATGTTGCCGCTCATGATTGCGTTGTTCTATGGCTGCTTTCAGATCTGTATACTCGGAATGATGAAGATAATGATGCCCCTCCGCCTCCGACGGCTTGGCACTCTGAGTCTTTATACATCGAAGCAGCCATGACAGTCATCAAAGACAGCCACTCCCCCATCTTCAACTGGACCCCTCATTGAGGCCCAGCTCCGGACTGGCCGACTAGAGGTGCGGTCAGTTGGACTGACATGCGCCCCACAACGTGCAACGGCTGCCCATTCAGACGAACCACTGGCAGCCACTGGCGTCGACTTGTGGTGTCGTCAGCGCGACGGGGGCTCAGCTGAATGCTGCTGCTGTCACACACACACCTCGTGCATTGTCTCCAAGTTCAGCCCGCGGGCTCAACCTGGTCATCAGCATTTTTTTCGGTGAGCCTTGCTAATCCGAGTGTCGGATGTGTCATGTTGCCGATCGACCGAGCGGGCTGCCCAATGCCTGGGGAAGTGACGACCGAGTAAGCATTCCTCACGGCGCCAACCGCGGGCGTGGGCGCCTGGAACAACGGCTTCAGCCCTAGCGGGGTGTGCCTACCTTAAAATGCACCAAGCTTCCACCAAACGTGCGCCGCCCAACCAGACGGGAGCACGCAGACACCTGGCTGGGTTTGGCTTGGAGGTTGGAGACGTGCGTGATGGAGGGGTGATGAGGGGTACCCTGGAGGGGCACCCCTTTTCACGAATAAACACTGCTCAGTCAAAACACCAGCAAACTATCGATAAGACCATGCTCTGAAACTCCGACTCTCCGGAAATGTCTGGATATTTGCCTAGCGCTGCCTCCCTCACTCACTCAGATCACCGGAAAACCTCGTATTCCGGCCAATCTCCATCCCATGCGGCTTCCCAGCTGTTTCTCCGTCTCCCATCGTCATTGCTCCGTTGCCAGAGCCTGGCTGCAGCTTGAACGCGCTTGAAGTCGCACAGGAGGGTAGCTCCAGCTTCCCCTCGCAGAGAGGCAGTGCATCCCTGCAGCCTGCAAGAAGGGTTTTTCGTCTGGACTGTCTCTGTATGCCGAATGCATCAATGACCTTCCGGCGACCCGAACCGCTAAAACTTAAACACGGTCACCCTGACCAACCAGATCACACACAGTTTGTCAATCGATCAAGATGCAATCCAACCACAACTCTGCACCATGACTAATTCTGTTGCTGACCCCGACTCTCCGAGTCCCGATCATGCCAGTAAGCTGTCTGCTTCCCCGTTGGTTGCCAATCCTGTCTCAGCGATTTCATGACACTCCCGCTCCGGCTGCCAACCAGCCACTTGAAAACCCCACTTGCCCATCTTCAGTTACCATTCCCATGCAAAAAGAGAATGCAACGAAACAAAAATATGACAGTGACGGGATTCGAACCCGCGCCCCTTTCGAGACCAGGATGTATTCTTGTTTGAATGCTAATTCAGGTGATTCCTGAACCTGGCAGGACGTTGAGCAACCGACCGATGAAGGATGAGGGATGAGGGGAAGGATCCCAATGCAACACCATGCCATTGGTGAGACGAGTACGGTAAGTCGAGACATGATGCCGTTTCACTCATAGTACCGCCAAGTTGTCCGATGTTGAAATACGGCTCTTGACATATGTTTTTAAATTGGTCAGATTGCTTGTGTGCGTAGGCAGAATCTAATCAAGTAACCTGTCTCTTTATACAACGGAAGCACTCCCCACCAATGTATTTCACCAATTGTCGCCCTTTCCATCCACACACCCTCGCCGTTGCGTTGGCTGCGTTCCTGTGTGTTGCTCCGTGAGCCTTAACCGCTTGGCTACTCTGCCGAATGAGATGTTGAGATGTGGAGAATTGTTTTGCGCTGTAGCGTAGCGTAACCGATTGTGTGCGGAAGGGGGTTGTGATGGAGTCACTCAGGTCTACTTTGATGGGGCTTGGGGGAGGGTGGAGCCCTGTGCTTGGGAGTTGGGACGGCCCGGAAGGGATCTGCGGGTTGGAATTTACGCTCGATGACGACGACTGGAAATCCTTTCACTAGGCAATCAGATTATTTGGGTCAAACTTGATGAAAGTCAGCTTATGTTGGGCAGGAGCTTGCCGGAGCGTGCCCTGCAGCGCGCCTTGGCGTACCCTGGAGCTGCACCGGATTCTTGTGCTGTGCCTTGCCGAACGCGCCACCACCATGAGAGCCGATATGATTCCACCATCTGCATGTAAAATCAAAATATAGCAATGCTTCCTTTGTCAATATGTGAGGAAGATGTTGTTTGTATATGGAAATAAGGGTACCAGATTGTCAGTCACCCTATGCATTCCGCACCTGAGTATTCCGGAAATCAAAGCAAACCTGTCACAGCATTGAAAGCTTGCTGTGCAAACGGAGGGCCAAAGTTGATCAATAACCGGGAATGGCGTAATGTTCTTCGGATTATTTGTCTTGACTCTACGCAATCAGGAAACCTGAAACCTGGAAAGACTACCGTGCGTGGTTACAACTATTTATTTTATCTGGGCCCCTTCGTTCCTTCCTCCTCGCGATACTCTCATGCCTTTCTCCCTCAACCACCCCCTTATTCATTCCTTTATAATGGATTCTTTCCATAACAGAAGCTGCCTGCGTCCGACAAGGCTTCTCGAGAACTTGAGAGCCCGAACCAGAGCAGGAGAACACAACACCTCGTGCACAGGTAATCCTGAACAAAATCGAGAACACCCGTCAGGCGGTACTGAAAATGGCTGTCCTCCATTGTGTTGACGAATGGGACCATCTCACGTGGCCATACTGGTAGGGTCATGAGGCAGTCCATCGGGCGATTTTCAATGATTCCTGCGTCAACCCGGGCCGGTTGGCAAGATTGATGCCCGGCGAGGCAATTGAGATGCCTTGTTAGTACCTACCTAGTCTATACTCGACACTTCATCCACGACGTCACTATGTAAGTTTTCTGAACTTGATTTGCCCTCCTGCAAGTCACATTAAGAGATTTTCGTTGCTGACTCTCATTTCTGAAGAAATACCAAGAGAGACCCCAACCTACCAGACACCTACCACATCCACTATATCTCCATGCGGCCTAGTCAGCCGTAGGTCCAGTCGCTTGCCTTTCCCCGACCGAGCGCAACACGGCCCGCCCTTGAAGTGTGTTCTGGAGAACCCGGATGCCTTTCCAATCCTTCGAGGACCTCAACTCTACCCGGTAGCGTGGCGAGCCATCGTAGATAGCTTTAAAAACACCGCTGTCGGGGAACCCACCATACCGAGGAGGAGATGACTTAGGATATCCAACAACAGGGATATCTCATGCAATGGGTCGGACTTCAGCCGGTACAATGGGTGAGAAGAAGAGGTGTACTATTAGAGTCCTCACCGCTGCCTCCCGGTCTTCATGGAGAGTCGTGGATAACTGGCCTTGGAACGGGGAAGAAGCCCCTGGGCCGGGGCTCTTAATGGTCGAGGAGGTGATGCGACTGATGTCGATCATCACCTTGGTTCTGCCCTGAGCCTGCCACTCCGCCACGCAGAGACACTGAGGAGTGTGTGCGACAGTTATAGTTGGACATCCCTTACTTTCCCGGCATCATCGAGTCGGCTAGGCACCTACAGTTGCCGCGAGTCAGAGACATGAGCAATTTTGAAGTTCATGTCATTGCTTGGGACATACCGTCACTCGTGCGACACAAGCACATGTACTGCACTATGCAGATTTATATAGAAAATTGAGGTTGGAAAATCTGCCGTTCACTTAGGTAGTGAAGCAATGTGAAGCTGTCCATGTTCCGCTTCAACCAATGCTGCCGTAAAGTTGCCAACATGTAGCTCCTGATCGGAAGTGGCCACCCAGGGTAGGTTTACCATTTAGACTTCATAGACACGTAATTGAAGTATTTGGGTGGTTTGAGTGAGATCTAGACGCCACAATGAAGCACAAAGTGTCGCCGCCTTCAAAAAGGTGCCGCAAAATGAGCTGAGGTGAGGTGACCGAGGGGTGGACTTCTACTGACCGCACGTGACGGTCACTGGCCCGGGTCGGAACACTCGCAGTATCTTCTTAGAATGGGAAGTTGACACTTCGAAGGGTGGGCTGTTTCTGGTGACAGACGTGATAGTGACTTGCCTGAGGTTAGAACACTGGTAGAATGTAATATGAGGTTGACGTTCTGGGGTGGACTGTTTCCACTGACTGCACGTGATGGTCACTGGGGTCAACACCATCACCGTGCGAATAGTGAGTCAACATTCCATTGTTGTAAGTAGCTATTCATCATTCTGCACTGACATGCACCTCCGGGCGTTGAGCGTCGACCTCGCCCCAAAGTAAGTCGACTCGCAGGCGGTTTCGTTGCTCATGCTAACCCAGAACTTCCAAGGGTGACGAAATAATCTTAGGCTTCGCCAAACACCTCATTGGAGGACGAAGAAGCCCCCGAATTTGAAGCGCGGGCAGCCAGAATCATAGAAAAAAATGCGTTGCCCGATAGTCCAACTTTACTCCATACAGTACAGCGAGACGGGACCCGTCGCCAGGCACTGCAGCCTAGCTCGGCGGTCCACTTTCTCGTCCAGCCATTGACGACCTCATTCCTTCGTCCTGTCGTGGTATCTTCCACCAGCCTTTCTATCGCATGGAAAAAGAATATCGGTCGTGGCGGACAGCGTCTTGCGATGCGATCGGATCTACATACAGGTTACGCAAGTTGGGTCTCCCTAATTAGGTGGGTATCTCTTTACAACGCCTTCTCCATCGAGTCGAGGATGGCCCGGGTGAACTGGTGGTTGGTGGCATCACCACCCATGTCGCGGGTACGAATCTTGCTGCGGGGCTGTTAGTAGTTGCGCGGGCTATTCTTGTTTAGGATAAGCACTTACCCTTGAGCGATAACGTCATAGACGGCGTTGGAGATGCGGTTGGCGTGGTCGTCAAGTCCAAGATGACGCAGGAGCATGGCACCGCTGAGGAGAAGAGCGGTGGGGTTGGCCTGGTCCTTGCCCTGGATATCGAGACCGACGTGACGGCAGCCGGGCTCAAAGACGGCGACGTCGCGGCCCATGTTGCAGCCAGGAACAACACCGGGACCACCGACAAGGGCAGCGGCGATGTTGGACAGGATACCACCGTACAGGTTGGGCATGACCATGACGTCGAACTGCTGCGGGCGGCTGACGCACTGCATGGAAGCGTTGTCAACGATCATGTCGTTGCACTCCAGCTGGGGGTAGTCCTGGGCCAGGCGGTTGAAGGTGCCGCGGAAGAGACCGTCGGCCAGCTTCATGATGTTGGCCTTGTGGATGCAGGTGACCTTCTTACGGTGGTTCGCCAGGGCGAAGCTGAAGGCGAACTTGGCAATGCGTTCCGACTTGGCACGGGTGATAATCTTGAGCGACTCGACGACGCCGGGCACGCTCTGGTGCTCCAAGCCGCTGTACTCGCCCTCGGTGTTCTCACGGATGATGCAGAGATCGACGTTCTTATGGCGGGTCTCGAGGCCGGGGATGTTCTTGATGAGGCAGATGGAGGCGTAGATGTCGAGCTCCTGGCGCATGGCAACGTTGAAGCTCTGGTGGCCGGAGCGGCTGATGGGGGTGTGCAGGATGCCCTTGAGGCCGAGCTTGTTGCGCCGGAGCGAGGCGACGGCGTCGTTGAAGGCGTCCTCAGTGCGGCCGGTGGCCTTGCCGGCATCCAGACCCGTCACATCGACCTGCTCCCATGTGATGGGCACGTTGTCGGCCTTGAAGATGGTCTTGACGCTCTCGGCAACCTCGGCGCCAATGCCGTCGCCGGGGATGAGGGTGACGGTGTACTTGCCGCCATATTTGGTGGGCTTGAAGAGGTCTGACTGGACGGTGCTCGGGCCGGGGTTATCGTTCTGGACGCTGGCGAAGCCGCGCGCCTGGCTCAGGCGCTGCGACGGCTGGGCTGCTGCCCGAAGGAGGCGCTGGAGATGCTTATCAGCGAGGACCGCCCTGAGCGATTTTGGGCGTTGCGGTTGCGCAAGTGGCGGGGGGCGGCGCTGATTGAACTCACCTGGGCCACTCTAGACGAGTTTCGGGACAGCATTGTGGTGGATTGGGTGCCGGCGACCGACGACGGAGGAATTGATGGCTCGGGAGGGTTCGTCGAGGTCGTGGAGGAGGATGATGGCGAGGCGAAAAAGACAAGCAGAGCCAAATGCCGCAAAACAAAATGCCTTGCTGGAGCCCTTCTTGGTGGAGCTCTTGTTTTTTGGTCTTCCTTCCTGCCGGCCGAGTGGACTGGTCGGAGAATCGAGCTAGCGCTAAGCTAAAAGGGGGTTGGCGCCGCGGGCTTGGCACGCATGGGACAAAATGTGCTGTGACGTTGTCGTCGCGGCTGCCAGCGGGTCTTAGGGCTTCTGGACGTCTGCCAAGAAACGGCTCGAATCCCAGCGCTGAAGATCTCAACTGTTGAAAGCTTGAGTGCACCTCAATCGGATCTCGCCGTCAGCAACATTATCTTCAGCTGAGGGGGTGACAATGTAGTTTCCAATTCTCCCTTTCTTTTGCTATTATGTATTTTATGGAAGCATTTGCATAGAAAACTGGATTTGCCCTTTCGGAATTTCGTTGTCGGCAGACGTGTCGCACAATCACGCATAGCTGATGGGCAGGGGAGGACTTTGCATGATAAGGTGAGCAGCATCATGAACAGCCAGCCACCTCACCACCAAACCGTCTAGCCACTGAGGTAAGGCCACCTGCAGGGTAATTGAATCACTAGGTTCCCCGGCCGTCAGCCCGCCCCGACTTCTCCCTGACCTCCTCTCTCCTCCTTTCTCGTTCACCTCTTCATCGCCTTTCTATTTCCTGCCTACTCTATAGGTAAAATAGCCTCAGCAATGTATCCGGTTGACATCCTGAATGTGCGCCATGATAGCTTTGCTCTCTGGGTGCCAGAGCCCGATCCCTCTTTTACGTCCCCCCATCTCATCATTGGAAAGCTCAGCCAGGCTTCTGGTGACTTCAGCTTGACTGGCCGATTCCCATTGTCACTGTCATTAGAAAAAACAGATCTATGGCTGCTGGATCCCAAGACGATCTCGCCCCCGCTTGATGATGCAGTCTACCACTACTGGTTCGAAATCAGCGATACTTCGCCAGAAAAGAGAGGACTCGTGCTGGTGACAGACCCGCTGGCCTTCGCCGTCGACTACCGGGTTACTAGGGGTGGAGGCGAAGTGGTTCAGCCGGCCTCTGTCATCAAGTATCTCAATGGGAAGCTCTGGCCTTGCGACAAGGACGGGACAGACCCCGTAGCAGCCGCAGTCCCCGACCAATCTGAGCTCCCCAGCAACAACCACCTCGTGATCTACGAACTGCCTGTCTCGTGGGCGAAGGCTGGAAACGACCCCCGTGGTGTGGACGTTGAAGTCGGCACCTTCAAGGATGTCCTCGCTCTGTTTGACTTGGAGTCACATGGCGAGAACTTCTCGACAACAGCGGTTGTCAGTGATGAGGCCCTCCTCGCCGACCTGGGCATCAATGCTCTGGAATTACTACCTGCAGCGGACGCAAGATCAAAAGGGGAGTGGGGGTATGCGACAGCCAATTATTTTGCCCCCGATTACGATTACGGCTCTGCTTCTGACCTCGCCCGCCTCGTCAACAAAATACACAGTCAGAACGTCCGCCTCTTCACCGACGTAGTCATGGCGTTTGGGCACGAGCCGTATCGCTATATTGACTTTCACCAGTTCCATCTGCGCCCCAGAACGGAGCCAGATAACGCCGACAGCCACCAATCTCATGGCAATGGGTTCCCCAGGGAGGGCTGGGGTGGCGAGCCCTGGAGATATATCCAATCAGTAAAGTCCTACGACCTTGAGACGGGGAACAACAGTCTTTGGGTTCACCCATCGTGGGCCTTCCACCGCGCCCACCTCGCGCGGTGGATGAGCGACTTTAGCGTGGGTGGTCTTCGCCTCGATTCCGTCAACAACATCGGGAACTATGACTTTGTGCGCTCCTACAAGGAACGGGCCTGGGAGCTTTACAACGCACGATACGGCCCCTCTGCCGATCCTAGCAAGTTTCTCGTCATTGGCGAGGAGCTCTCCATGCCAGTCTCCATGGTTCGTGACGGGGTACTCAACGCCCTCTGGAACGAGCCCTGGCAGCGCAGACTGCGCACGGCAATCCTCGGCAAGATAGCCTATGACGCCGAAAGTTTCGAATGGAACGTTAGAAAGCTCGTGGACTGTACGATTGACGATCGTGACCGCGATGCGAAGTTCACTGATGGCGCACAGGCGATAAACTACGTCACATCCCACGACATTGAGGGCGAGGGAAAAGAGAGACTGTATAACTATCTCCAGAACTGTCACATCTGGGATGTTAAAAAGAGAGCCAGGCTGGCATTCGCTCTCCTGCTTACCAGCGTCGGCATCCCGATGATTTTTGCTGGCGAGGAGTTCTGCGATCAGATGGACCAGAGTTTAGACATGAGCAAGAAGCAGACAGACCCGGTCAACTACTCCAGGAAGAATGACGGCGGCTGGCGGCAGGAACTCTTCGGCTATGTGGCGAATCTTGTCAAGTTTCGGACGAAGTGCCCCGCACTGGGTGAAGATGATACCGAGTTCATCCACGTGGATACGAGCCGTGGAGGGAAGGTCATGGCCTGGCGCAGAGGCAACACACTTCCGGTCGTCGTGGTTGCAAACTTCAGTGATGAAGATACCCCTGGTTCCCATTATGTTGTACCCAACTGGCCAGACCGGGATGCACCTGGTTGGAGGGAAGTGTCACAAGGGAGAGAAGTCCCGCCCGGGTGGGTTGGACACGAGCCATTGATGCAATGGGAAGCAAAGATTTATACGCGTTGGAGAGATTAAGCGATTCTGTGTGGAGCTAGCTCAAGCCTGTCTAGTCACTTACAGAGTCTTAAATTCCACGTCTCTTCGGAAGCTCCAACTTCCATGAGTTGAAACCAGCTCGTATCCCAGAATTCCCTCGATTAAGGCCACGACTATCGGAGTGGTCACCCGAAATTGGGTAGTGTATCTGGTTTCTTTGGTGCTGAGAATCAGCCTGTCGAATAACTCCCCGAGACCGAATGCGGACTGGCAAAGGGTCACTTGAACGGCCGCTGGCTGTAGGCATTCTTGTCAGTGTCCGAGCAGAGCTGTTGAGGGAGAGTGGCATACCTCGGCTGTGTCGTGATGGTTGACCCGACACCATCGCTGAAGATAGTCGGAAAGGACCTTCAGGGTCGGTGAATGGCTGCACTGAATCTCAATCTCCGAGTGTCCCGGAATGAGGGTCAAGTGATAGGGGGGTCTGAGGAACAGCTCGTCGGGCCTGGGTAGAGATAGGGCGTTGGGCAGAAACTCGACAGTAGTCTTGGCCGTTGCGGGGGGCAGACTCCGAGCTTTCTCGACCACTTCAGGCTTCCCAGTCGCGGTATCCATCTCCACATCAGCCCATTCGTCTGCTGCGGTTGCCCCCTGTCGAATAGGAAGCTGCGCTTTCTTGGGGGCTTCGAAGCATGTCAACAATTTGCCGCGGAAAATGGGGAACAGCTCGGCGGGCTGGAAGACTCTTTTCTTCGGCAGCGTGATAATGAAGCCGCTCCGCTGTTCAGACCACGAGGTGGCAGCATTGTCTGAAGTCGAGACCTCCAGGAAAAGCCGCAGCCTGCCGGACTTGGACTTTTCCAGAACGGTCTCAGTCCAGTCCTCGTGTGCCGAATCTTCTAGCAGTTCCATCATGCTCTTTGCCCATGCTTGGACGCAACCGGCGAGGATGGCCACAAAGTTTCCCTTGTCGGGGTAGAACTCTTCAAGCGCAGCGAGCAGAAGCTGCCATTCCGGCTCAATGACGACCTCATGGCCAAGGAGCTCCTGCAGGCTCTTGAGGGTCGTCTGAAGGTCACCATCTTCCTGGCTCCAGATGTCGCGGATTGCCACTTGGGCTTTGAGAGGTCTGGCATGTGTTCAGCGATGCAGTGTGGTAGGCGGTTCGATTCCGGGAACTTACAACGAAGGCATCACTTTTTGGTCTCAGGTCAGGGGGGATGACTGAACGCTAGTGCAAACAAGCCCGGGAAACGGGAAGTTGGTAATGCGACTGTGAGATGTACGGAACAATCTACATGCTGTCGGATGGACATTCTCTGACCGCCATCTGTCTTAAAACCCCTCATCGTGCTGGAAGTGAGAAGTCCGAACCGGCGCCCTCATAGCGATGTGGCGCCTGCGACACCCCTGAGATCAAGCACATCCGACGTATGGGACTGAGGGCTGAACGCGGGGTTGGTTTGGGCGTTGACAACACGGCGTTCGGGGGTTGGGACGCCACCACAAGCCCAAGCAAACAGGACAAGCAGGCAGCGAGGCGGAATCGTGATGCAAACCCCTGGATCAGGATCCAAAATAAGCCACCAGCACGAGTCGCGGTGTTGCCTTTACATGGTTTATTTTGATTGAGGGGTAGGCGATGGCGGGCAAGAAGATCAAGAGGCCTCACTCCCCCCGCCGTTTGACATTACCTAAGGCAGTTGCTCCACGGTTGAGGCTTCCCTGGGGCGTTCCGATGCTGGGGTCCCCAGCCGGGTTTGACTAGTCCCACAGCGCGCCTGGCAGGGTATGATCCACTGTGATCTGGCTGCGCCTGCCCAGTCTCGCCAGTGCCTAACGCCATCTTTTACTAGCTCCCCACACTGCAGCACCCCCGCTCGCTTCTGGGATGCTGTTTCGACATGTGCGGAAACGAGCTGTTCAGCTTCAACCACAACTGCGGTGAGTGCACGCACTGAGAAAATGAAGGCGCCTGCACGGCCGACATCTAGCTCCAGACAACACACTTGGCTGGCTGGTTCTTCATGCCGGTTGACTCATTTGAGGACGACTTAAGCGAACTTACCGCTGCTGCCCAGGATGGTGTTTCGAAAAGCGACACTGTCGAGAAGACCGGATCGCGTCGTGGGGAGGGACCGCGCGAGATGCGTGCTGGGAGTCCACACCGGGCTATCCGAGTAAGGTATAAAGAGACGAGCCTGGTCATGATGAGAACAAAACATCTCCATCATCTCACCTCACCCTCTCGACATACCCCCTTCACTCTGACCCTCAAACAGACCGGCAATCAATCTCATCATGGTTCTCCTTCCGCCTGCCGAGAAGCTCTCGCTTGCCCTTCGCAAGAACGTGAGAGATGAGTGGGATAACAACAAGGCCGACCTTGAGAAGCAACTGTCTGAGGTCCTCGGCGAGACATGGACTGTTGAGGTGACCCCCAACGCCATTTGGCCCTATCATAACGACGGCTATGCCAAGGAGTCGCTAGGAAGCTGTATCAAGTCGTAAGTCTAAGGTCGCCATCAACATCCTTTTTGCAACGTTCTCACATATTTCTAGATATGTCGAGGGCGCCATCTACCAGTTGAAGTATCTCACCGGTAGGTATGACTCGCTTGCCGCTGAGGTCAACGAGATCGCACACGCCAAGGTTCTCACCTTGGCGGCCGACGAGGTTGAGCCCTCGCGTTTCTCATATAGCGGCGCCGACGTGCAGGATGGGAAGCTGAGGATGGTCTTCAACCCGACGAACCTCGGTGTGAACATCGATTACTGCCTTCAGGAGCAAAACCTCCTTCCTGCCCTCAACAAGGCCCCCACCGAAAAGCCAATCAGCTTCTCGGCGCGCCTCAGCATCAGGGGCGACTACGAGCCCACGATCAAGGACACTCAGCATGCGCTTGCCGAGCTTCTCGGCAAGTCTGATGACGAGATCAAGCTCAACCCTAGTATGTGCCAATCCGAGCCCGTTTCAGTTTCTCCCCCTTTTCAGCTGTCTCGGCAGTTGAGACTAGGCACAAGAGCACATGCGCCCGAGACAGAGACATGCCTGATATGGACGCGGTTAGCTGACGTTTATCACAGACTTCGAGGACACCTTTGCTAAGCTATCTGCAGCCGGGAAGGTCAAGGGTAGCGATCTCCGCGAGGACTGGGAGACCTGCCTCGGAAGCTTTACCCTCAAATACTTTGAGGCCCTGGCATATCAGATGAAGTACCAGAAGTTCGGCGAAGATGATCTTCTCCAGGAGGGATTTTTGGAGGCGGTGCCCGAGCTCGAGTTTGTGTTCCGTATTGTCGACAAGCTGAAGGACAAGGATTCGTCGTACTGCGAAGTGGAACTTGCCGATGGAAAGCTTTATCTCCAGTGCCCTGCCCAGAGATGGGGTGTCAACATCGACTACATCGGGTCAAAGCTGGTTGATCTGCTTTGAGGCTGTTGAGACAACGCCAAGTACCATAACCAGCCCCTCGTCAGCGTTCTCGTGGAGGACGAGACGGAAGAGGACTCGATTTTTCGAGGACTTTCACCGCAGAGGATATTTGAGTCCATACAAGCCGATTTTCTCCCCCATCCAATGCTTTCGTGATGTTTCCCCGCTTTTGCTTTCCCGATATCGTTGAGTTTTTCTCGTCAAGGGACGCGGCTCCCCGCATGCTGGGCCGACGCAAAGCTGCAGGGGCAACAGCTCGATCGCCAGCGGGCTGCCGTTTCCGGTCCGCAGCAGTGGCGAAGCGGCATCGGTGTCTGTTACCCCGGCGGTGTGTTCAACGGTGCAACTTGCGGCAAGCCCCGGCTACGGCCTGGATGTGACAGTTCGGGTGGCTGGTGTTTCCGTACAACCTCGAGACATGCCACCATTATGAGGATGAGACAGCGAGTGGCATTCTAACAGGACCGCGAGCGATCGGAGCCAGTTACTCTCCGCCGAGCGAGACGAGAAGACGTGATCTGCGGAAAAATAAACATCAGCAATATCGCCCTGTGTTCCCTGGAGGCCTGGAGGGTTGGGCTCCATGGAACGCAGAGCTTGCCGCCGAGCGCCAGGCGGTGAAGAGTTGCAGAAGCTCGATACCGTGACCAAGAATCTCGCGTCGCACAAACTTAGCTGTTGATGCCCGAATATGCCGAATTCCCTTTGCGGTAGCGGTCTTCCGTGGTGTGCCGTGCTGGGTGTGTCGCGGTCCCGTTTAGAGAGACAAAACTCCTTCGGGATGCCAACACCAAATCCTATACCGGATGTGCCTCGCCCTCGGCGCAGGATATGAAAGGTTTTCTTTAGCCCCGCAGCCCTCCAGCGGAGCGCGGGCGGCAGCTTGCGGTTAGCGAGGACGAGCTGTTGTTAGTACGGATACGCAAATAGGCAAAAGTCGTGTATCCGGGCCAGGAACAAGATCCGTCGACCAGTGCCCCCACAGCTCCGCCTTGCCTTGTCTGGATACGAGACGCAACCTCTCTAGACGTCACCTGTGTCCCGGGTCTGTTGACCGAAAGTGCTGCCTACCAGTTGGCAGTTGGCACACGGCGATTCGGATAGCAACGTTACTGACGAAGAGCTGAAGCTGCTGTGAGCATATAAGAGGTTGCCAGTGCCCGATCATAACTTCAGCTTTCCCCAGATCACTCACCAATATTGTCTTTGCCAACGACTTACCGAACGAAATATCGTATCCCTAACCAAATTTACATCTTTGAAGACGACATCAAAATGTCCAAATATCTTGCACCCCTCCTATTTGGGGCCCTTGCCTCTTCTGCCCCGACCAGTACCGACAGGCAAATTTCTGAACAGCAAACTACAACATGTGGTGATGCATCGATGGCGCTCACTTGGTCGATAAATGGGTTCCATTACCGGAGCTCTGTGATTTACAGTTTTCCCAGCCACCGCATCGCTTCCGGCACCGTCGACTTCAATCTGACCAACCCAGCACTCCCCCACGCGCTAGCATGCTCAGCCTACAGTACACAAATGATGGACTTTTTCTATGGTAACATGTGGTTCCAATGTACTGGCCCAGACGATACCGAGGCCTCTTTCCAGTTCGATAAGTCGTCAGGGCGAGTAGACCTCCAGCAGAAATGGAGCTGCCCGAAAGATACAACACCGTATGCTACCCCCCCTCAGACTCTACTCTAGCGGATATGGCACTAACTAGATGTACAGGACAAGCTTTGAGGCAATGGGGACTGGCAATGTCAACCTGGAATGCACAAACACCAAATGGCAGAACCCAAACTGGACGTCTGACGCGTTGTATTCGACTGAGTTCACAGAATGTATCCCGCAGGACTTCACGATCAAACCGACAGAGCTGATGGCAAGTTCCTTGCGATGAACTCTGTTTGTCCTTGCTTAGGCCCGGTCGTCTAACTGGACGGTTACGAGATACACGATGCTACGAGTTCAGACATGTCAGAGCGCGAATACCTACCTAGACTTTTGGGCTTGCTGTCACGGATAGAGTGGACAGGAGGCCACACCTTCGTTAGGGCGATAATATCAAGATCTTTATTTAAATCATGTTGGTCCCGAGTGGTGCTTTGTGTTGCTGGAGATCCATGAGCTAAGGCGTAACACAAGGCCGCACATCTGATCCAGCCTTGTGCCCCTGATGCGTGTGCTTTCAGAGAAGTGCTCTTTCCCAGGAACATTGTCACACAGCAATACTCTACCTCCTTCCAGAATGTCGTGGAAGCGGCCCTCTCGCAAGGAGGTCTGCATGCCTTGGAGAGGTGGTTACGTCACGAGATTTACACGTTGTTAATTTCAGCTCGATGGCACCCTTTCCAAGGTGACCAACACGCAAAGGTGAGTCATGCCCCTCTCACGGGTATCCGCTAGCAGCGCCTGGCCTTTAGCTTGGAAGGTATAGCCGCTCATGCCTCGAAACCTCAATAGAGCAAACTATTCACGAAACCCGCCACAACGAAACGTATCTCGCGAGATGAAGGCATTGCGAGATTTTCCGACGCCAGAGTACGAGAACACAGCACAAAGCTTGACAGCACGTAGGTCGTCACACTGAACCCCAAGATCTGAAGTCTCCTCCCCAGATTACATCCCGCCTCTCCGCCACGCCGCCATCAGTCACACCTTCCACCTGGGTCGTGAGGCAGCCCTCCCAAAATGAGCAAAATAGCCGCACTCTCACAACCCAGAAGATAAAACAAACTCAGACAAAGCAAAACGCGTTTCAGAACTGACAGCTTACAGTACGCAGGGGCCCTGATAAACTTCACCGGTATCACCACACCACACACAACCCCTCGTGGCGAGCTGCCCTAGAGCCCCCTCCGCTCTGCGAATGCTACTACCCCTCGTGGGGCATCTAGAGCGCCATGGGCCTTCCCCCAGATTTGTGCTCCCGAACAATGAAAGCTGAGATCAGGAATGACCGACTGTCTCAAGACGGAAGCGGCTTTATGAGTTTCCCTTACAACGGTATTTCTTTCTTCCTCTTCCGGCTTTGGCGAGCAAGGATACCATCTGCAGCGGATAACACCCGCTCATGACACCTCACGCTGGCCGCAGAGGCAACAAACAAACTCAGAGTAAGTCACGCAACATCGAAGCAAGCGCGCAACCATTCCTGCCCCTTATACGCACCTGCACTCAACAAGTCCTAGGCGAATAACGAGCACAGCTCCTGCCCAGCGCGTGGCGACACCATCGGACGAAACCCTCCTCGAATAACGAGCACGACTCTTTCCCAGAGGGCAGCAACACCTTCGGACGAAACCGTACGCGAATAACGAAGCCGGGCGACGCTTATTCGAGTATGAGCGGTCGTTATTCGACTGTTTGTCGTCTGCTCCATCCGATCTTCTCCCCCTCGGCTATATCTCGCTCATTCTCGCCGGTTTCTCCTCAAACTCTGGCGCGCATTTGTCAATCTTGACGGTTCCCGAGCTGAGCATCTATCTGCGCCAAATGCTTTGTCATTTTAAAGTCAGAAGCCCCCCTCCCTTGATAAGCATGGAGAGCTCTGGCTCTTTCCCGAGGTTAACCTCACTGGTGAGTTGTTCTTACATCTGACTCTAAATGCTAAGAGGAAATGTCACTGACGTCAGATTAGGATAAGAGAATATGGGAAGATGGTCAGATTAAATATACGTCCAGTCCATCTTCTCATCTGTCCAAGTAATAAACTTGGCTGTCGGAGCGATCCTGCCTGTCCTGTCCCTCACTGTCTATGGACCTTTTTGTAATTTCAGGCATGCTTTGGATTTATTTAGAGGCCTGGAATAGCCCATCTTCGCCTGAGCCTGGTATCGCCACCCTGCTGACAAGTACACTTTGGAGATACGAGGGCTGCTGGCGGGCCTTACGATTCCCCAGCCTGGCACTTTCCGCTCATCAAGTTCTCAACAGCTTCAGCTTGTGCCCTGAACGGAAACAGTTGCTCGCTACCCATCGTCCAGAAACCGACAACTGCAATCATGGCTATGGCTACGCCGTCAGTAGGAAACTGCCACCTACCTAGCTGCGTTTCATTAGGCTCGTCGCATGTTTGGGCAATCGGCTATCTCCTCACTGGCTAATACAGTTTGCTATCCTCCCTCGAACTCCAAGCCCAATATCGCCAACACGAGTGCTTCAGAAGTGTCTGCCGTCTTCAGGGTGGCATCGCCCGCACTGCTAATATCGAACTCTGCCACCCAAGCTCCGTACCATGGCTCATACTCTTTCTGTCCTGTCAGCATCACCATCGCTGGCTAGATACCAGCCTTTTCGGAATGGGTGATAGGAGCTGCCTTCAACTGCGTGTTCAACTCCGCCCACGATATGGCGAGTGCGCCAGCTACGTAGGTTGGCAGCATGCCTTCAGCTAGACCTACCATTCTCACTCAAGAAGCTCTCGGCAACCTACTACCTTCTCGTGATGAAGTCAGACCATCTGTCGACTGCATTGCTGGACCGCAATAGCAAGCTGTGCCATGTAACGAACCGCCTAATTGACGCTCAAAGGTTGACCACAGCAACGAACCGATTCGTTGGATCGCGACAGCCAATTGCCACCAGACGCCCCGCCGAACTGCGACGACGAACTGTTTCGCGTCGTGAGAGGCAGTTACGTTATCCTAGGTACGAACCGCCTCATTGAAACACGAAGGTGGACGGCGGCAACAACCTGGAAGGAGGCACGCAACAAATACAATCGAACCGTCAACCTGCCCACCGCGCCATGCTTACATCATTTAACCCTCTGTGGTACAAGCCTTGAGTTCTCGTATCCGTAAACAATCTTGATGTGGTATTTGACATTGTTGCTGTTGGCTTGTTGGCTTTCCTGACTACATGGCCTCCACGCCTTCACTAGGCTGTAGGAACTGACATCCTCACCCAGGTACCTGTCATGGCTCGAAGGCAACAATCTCAGACCAAATCTTCTTAACGGAGGCTGGAGCATCTCTAACCCATAAGGTCCCTACAGTGGTGGTCTTCTCTACCTTATTCCATTCGGCAGGAGCAGATGTAAGTGACACCTCTCAATTCCTCCTGCCCGGAGTTCTAACCTAAGTATTTAATCCAGACTATATTCCACCAAAAGGCGCCTTTTCCCTCGACATCCATGGCCATATAAACCTGAAGCTTTCCAGCTAGTGGCCCCCAGTCCCTTCTTGTCGATCAGATCCCGACCAGCCTAGCCCTGGCACAATGAGTCTAATATCTCAGTCTGTCCACGATTGAATGACTAGTGATCTTACCATTTAACGGGTTTCCGTCTTAAGGCCATCGTAGGGCTTCATCTTAGAATGGGGCTTACCAAGGCAGGGAGGCTCCAAGCTTGGTGTGTTAGGCTGCTGATACCTGAGCTCTGACGTTCTCCTTGTGGCAGCACTTGCCCCAGGGCTGCAAAAGCGCAACACAAGCAAACGATTGACGCTATCGTGAGGCAGCCGCCCCGACCGCAACTGCGACCGTGCGTGGGTATTAAGCAAACTAACCTCCCAAATATGAAGCTATTGCGACCGCAACAACGAGCACCGCAGCGCACAAACCTCAAGTTTTAGCAATCACGTCAACCACAGCGACCGCAACCAGCACGCAAAGGCATTCACAGCACATGATATCTTTGCGAAAATAGAGGCAAATCCCGGTTACCTGCACGACCAAAACATAAGTCTCAGCTGTGTGCCTTCCCCGTAATCGCTGCGTGTTCGGCCATGTCCAGAGATGACAGAAGCAAATGAGCCCAAAGAACTTGTTTCTGCAGCAAAGAGCAAAGACCTTAAGCAACGAGACATAGATAATTCCGTAGCGGCGTGTTTTTATCGAGTATCATAACTGCTTCACTCGCGAGAAGTGGGAGAGAAGTGGCGAGCACAATGATCGGGAAAGAGCCTACTTGACGCTATTTCGGGATTATATCTCCCTCAAGGAGGCCGCTCATATCGTAAAATCTTGCCTGTCTTAGTTTCGTATTTAGATAGCAATTGACATTATCCCGTCAATGCTCGCCTCTGTGATTCCTCGGCTGGTAGTTGCTTGCAGGATTAGGTCGGGTGTAGCCGGTGAGTGTCAGAGCCAGCCATCGAGAGAGGGGAGGGGGATCATGGCCAATCTGTGATAGGGTACTCTGTGTCGGCTATTCTTCAAACTGCTCTGGTAGCTGGATTCCTGACAACCACCACAGACATGGCCCGAGCGCAAATAGGCTAGTTGAAGCTATTCCGGGATTGGGGTTCACTCTGCGCGATCGTTCTCAGTTGGAAATATCATCATAAACTTCATTCCCATCATGTCTATCATGAACATAAATAACACCGCGACACCACTCGAAGCACACGCCCCTATGTTGCCTCTTCTTCTTCGTCCAGCGGCTCAACCCTGACAAGTATCTCTTCCAGCAACCCCTCCAGGAAGGCCCCGACATCTTTGCCCATGCCTACAGGCTCTGCCTTGTCGTAGTGGTCGATCTCCTTGCATACATGTGCAAGCTTGTACACGAGTTTGCGGATCTTTTCGTGGGCCGCTTCAGCCCTTTGCTGTCCAGGCGTTGGCGGGGCAACCGGGAACCCTGGTTCCGGCCGGTACAGTTGCTGGAGATGTATTTGGCGCCGCTTGAGCGCCTCTTCCAGCGCGGGGAAGATAACATCATTGAGCGCATCAAGGTCCCCACTGGGGTTCGAAGGCGCCGGCGGGGGGAAGGCGAACGGCGCCGCCGTACCGCCTCCGCCCGGCTCAGGGGTCGATGACGCAGACGAGGACTGGCTAGCCCATGCGGAATTTCGCGGAAGTTCCTTCGATGGTAGAGGGGGCAGCCCGGAGCTGACGTAGTTGGTTTTGTGCGGCGGAATTTGCGGAGGCTGTGAGGGGTACTGTTGCTGCTGTTGATAAAACTGGTTCGGTGCTGGCTGGTTATTGTTGCTGTTGTACAGCGACTGCTGTGATGCTTTGCTCCGAAGAGGCTGCAGTTGCGGTTGCGGTTGTACCTGGTTTGTTGTCCTCTGCAGCGGCTGCTGCTGTGATACTCTCCGAAATGGCGGTATCTCTGGTATTTTCATGGGTGGGATCTTTGACGCAGATACTTGTCTGGACTGTGGGAGTTGTTGCCCAAGATGCAGTGGAGTCTGGCTCTGAATTGCCGAGCCCAAGTTCATTCCACTCATATCCCTTTGGAGCTGCTCCTGCAGCACCCGATCGTAATCTGGAGAGTTTCCTACTGGAAGAGCGGGCATGGGCTTAGCCAACGACGCACGTGGTGTCTCCGGATCCCGAACGTGGTATTTACTGGGCGATCCTGGAAGAGGCACCTTCGCTGGAGATGGCGGTGACATGGCCTGTGCGGGTACCGGCCTCCTTTGAGGCGAAGCTTGCCTCGAAGTTCCGGCCCCATTACCTCCTCCACCTTGCGGCTTCAGCGTGTCTCTGGGGTCTATCGCGTGCTTTGCTGGGCTGGGCTCCCTCCTCCTCTCGCCGTAGTCGCTTTGGGGCTCGTTTGCCCTCAAGGATCTCGCGTTCGTCGCAGATTCGTCCATGGGATTCAACAAGCCGGGCCTGTTGACAAGGCCGCCGCGGTCGCTAACTAGTCTCACCGTGCCAAAGTCCCACATGTCCTCGTTGATAGGGTTGCGATTCTCGACGTACCCCTCGTCGCTTTCCATATTCTCCTCATCTTCTTGCTTGTGTGTGGCACTCCATCGGCTGTGCCTCTCAATGAGCTCGGTAAGGTAAGTCGTTTTCTTGGCGCGCCTAATGAACGGATGCTTGAGCAGCTCCTTTGCCGATGGTCGATCCTTGGGATCCCGCTGAAGACACAACTCGATGAAATCCTTGAAAGCCTTGGTAAAATTTCCATCGAGTCGTGGAGGGGGGTTTTTCGGGATCAGGAACAGAACCTTCATCGGATGGATGTCGGCATATGGCGGTTCCCCGTTGGCCAATTCAAGGGCTGTAATACCCAATGACCAGATGTCTGCTTTATGGTCGTAGCCACTCTGCTTAATCACCTCGGGTGCCATCCAGAATGGTGTCCCAACGAATGTGTTCTTCTTCGTCATGGTCGCCGAGAGCTGGCCAGAGACGCCGAAATCCGCGAGCTTGACCTGCCCATTGGCCGAGAGGAGAACATTCGCAGCTACCATACGTTAGCACCAAGAACATCGGATCAGACAAACCAAGACAAATCCTACCTTTAACGTCGCGATGCAGCTTCTTGTCCGAGTGCAGATAGTCCAACCCGAGGAGCAACTCCCGCACGATGATGGCGATATAGTCCTCTCCAATCAGGCCGGGTTTCATCAAGTCGGCGCAGCTACCCCCAGAGCAGAACTCCATGACGATCCATAACTCGGCCCCCTTGGCGTAGGAGCCATAGTATTTGGTGACATATGGCGACTGTAGCTCGGAAAGGATAGCGATCTCCTGAATAATGTCCTCGACTTCGTCTTCTGCGCTCTCGATGTCTATGACTTTGATCGCCACGGCATGGCCTGTTCGCTTGTCAACCCTTGAGGCAGAATGTTAGTAACGTCGTCCAGACTGGAACTAGGAAGCTTGGAGGGGCACCTCACCCCTTGTAGACCTTGCCAAAGCTACCTCCGCCTGGGAATCAACGTCCGTTAGCAAGCGCTCCCACATGGGCCTTGGCAGGGCCCATGTTATTGAGGGCAACCAACCAATGCAGTACTCCTTAGTGTACAGCAGCTCCGGGTCGAGCGACCCTTCGCCCTCTTCGTACTCTCTGTGATCCTTGTCCGCCATGGCCGCGTCTCTCTAAACTCGTCGTTAAAGTCTGGCGTAGAATGCGCGTATCTCTCTCGGCAAAACACCCGTCCAATTGCGCAGCATAAGGCGGCGGGCGAATCCCGTGTGCTAGTGGAGGGAGCGGAGGCGGGCGTCGGTGAAAGTTGCCAAGCAAGCAAAAGCGCAGCCCGTGTTCTTCAAGAACTCCCGACGACCAGTCTCTTTTCCTCCGACAAGCTGTGCCCTGGATGATGGGAACGGGCCGAAGAATTCTCTTGCGAGAGGACGAGGCTCGGCTCGGTCGTGGAAGTCGGTGTGAGGGCGGCGCGCAGCGGAATGTGCCACCAGTCGCTGTCGAGATCGAAATGCAGGCGACGTCTGGATTGGGTAATTGGTCAACAAAAAAAGTGAGACAAGAATTGCCAACGGTGCGGAAGGAGCTGCAGGAAAGAAAAAAAGCCAGGTACATGTAGAAACCACGGAAGCCAGGGAAACCAGCTGGAGGCCGGTGCTCAAGGATCGAGGGGCGTGTCGTTACTTTCAGTGTGCTTACCTTTTGGACGCCAAAATGCTTTCGTTCGGGTTGGTGCTATGCGCGCTGCAGGTCCAAATTGCGAGAAACAAGACAGCTCAAATACTCGGTTATAGCTATTGATTGGGGGAAATGCTACAAAAAGTAAAAGAAGAAGACCGTCCGCAGCCAGGCGCACCCTTTTCCAGTATGCGCTCTGTCCAGTATATCGGTGTGCCTGGTTGCCAATGTGCACTTCCAGAGTGTGGGGTTCCAGGAAAACACATGGCGCCCACCCATGGGAATTTGTTTATCGCGACCTCCACTCGGACGGCCCCTCCACGCTCAGGGATGGATCCCGGGCCAGGGGGAGGCGACAGAGTTGCAGCGGCGGGGCACGCTCGTCGTCGCTTCTGGACACGGGAATCTCCAGCAGCGCAACGACCGAATCCCAATGCCCAACTGAACTCCAATCCAAACCGACGCCAACCTGAACGTCGAAACTCGTCCCAAAAACCTGGACGCCGCCAATTCACCAATGGGCAACTCCAAAGCCGTAGCAAAGACGCAGCTGTTGACCCTTGCAATTTCCCTCCGCTCTTGCAGCGCAGCACGACATCCATTCCCGCCCTCCCCGCCGTTTCTCCGCAGGGCCAGACCACAGGTCACTTTTTTCCCTGTAATTACCCCAGGGTCGCCAGGAAGGGCCTGACCGGCGCTGACCTGCCGTTGACATCGCATTGAACGCTGTCTTGTTCGCTTTCCAGCAATGCATAGAAATTTGGCCAAATTTGCCGTAGAAACCTTGACTCTGCCCTTGCCCAGCGTACCTCAGTAAGACCACCCCCGCAGGCCCCTCGACCATTGGCCGCGGGATTTCGATCGCGGAAATCACGTCACCCCTATCGCGTCACTTCTGAGGTGTCGTCAGCCAGGGCTAAAAACAAGCGTGGGGTGTTTCAGGGGCAGCGACAAGCGTGACGGCAGGTGGGAAGAAAAGGCTCCCTCGCTCACTCGCCAGGGCTGATGTTTCCCCTCGCTCACCTTCCCCCGCCAACGAATAACCTGCCTTACCAGGTGAGGCGTGCTCACCTCAGCCCGCGCAGGGGCAACGTACTACCCGGTTGGCTCTCGTTGTCGGCACGCAAGACGCCGAGCTTCAGCTGGATTTGCCCCAGACATGGTCGCCAAGCACGATTTGGTTGGTCGACGAGCAAACCTCGGCAATTACGGTGAGGGAGTTTCGACATTGGTAACCGATTCCAGATCTGGATTCACCATGATGATTGATCATTGATGCCTGCTGTTTGAGCAACCAGGAGAATGGATTTCACCCAACTAGAAACCTGTTTGCCCATGCCTTACGCAATAGTCTACTTCTCTAAGTTGATGCCCCCTCAATGGATTCCTTCCAATGCAAATGTAGCCCTTGTCACTCCCTGTCCGGATATGCCAACCAACCAGGCTGCCCGTCATGCTCCATTACCTAGCACCGCTATCCCGTTGCATACCCGCATAAAACCCTCCCTTAAGTGAAGGAAAACGCTGCAGTGGCGGTAGCCACTAACAAGAAAGGCAGAGGGCCACATTTGTCGAAGAGTCTGCGCGAACTCCGTGCCAGTGACGCCGTCTAACGAGGTGTATCGTCCTCGCACAATCCAATCGCAAAAAGCCTCCCGGATGGTACATCTTGAGTGAAAGTAGTGAATAAAATGGGGCGCGTATGTTCTTCAGCGCGCTCAATCCTCAGGGTCAAGGAACTCCATCATGACCGTTCCGTTCGAGAGCCCAGCCTCCTGGATCGTCTGGTCGAGGAAGTCGATCAAATCGCTACCCTGCGGCATGGACTTGAGCTCAAATGCAACCCCTTCCTTGCCCGCAATGGGCTCTGCCTTAAGCCACTCGTATAGCCGGACAACCGGTTCATCGAGACGGAATCGGCGAATACTGCGGCTGGGTGGGTGGCGCACCTGGATTCTCGTTGTGGTCTTAGGATCAGCCGCCGGCTCCACGTGAGGTCGATCGGACGGGATCCGAGCAAACGGTGACACCTGCGGTGCTGAAGCAGCGGGTGTTGCAGCATCCTCGGCTTCCATGTCGGCCCTCTCTTTGCCCTTTCCGGAGCCAAGATCCCCAACAGACTTCGTAAGTTCATCGGGGTCGATCAGATCGGGTGAACCATCGCTGCCGTCCGCCTCCAAGCTATTCTGCATCGCCAACTGAAGCATCTCTTCCTCTGTCATCCGCTCAACATTCACCGAGCGTTCGGGACGCTTCGCTTTGGTGACAGGATTCTTGCTGTTAGCGGCCAGGCTGTATCGATCGAGGAACTCGACAAGCTGCCCATAGAAATCCAGTGACGGAGGGAAAGGGATCCCGCTCCAAACCTTGACCTGCTCACCGGTTCTAGGATCGATGATAGACACATGTGGGTAGTTGTTCGGGTTCTCGTGCGATTGGCTGGGGAAATAGAACGAAATGTACTGTTGGGCTGACGGGTCGGCCTTGTCAAACTGGAGAAAGATGAAATTCTCGCTGACCAACGCCTTGATGGCTTCGTCTTTCCAAATATCGCGGTTGAGCGCCTGACAGTTGAAGTCGGACATATCTTGCAGATTGACCAGAATCCATCTCTTGCTCTCCTTTCCCAAATCACGCGCCTCGTCCCAGGTAATGTTGGCTATTAGGTCATAAGGAGGGCGGAAGAGCTCGGCAAGTCGCGTCGCTCGACTAGACGCAGCACTTGGCGCTGGAGGGGCGCCGGCAGGGCCTGCGGGACCCGCTGCTCTGGCTTCGTCTTCCCAGACCGACTGGGCAAATGGGTTATTGCGCGGGCGTGCTGTCATGTGTTAGCTCGTGCACCAGAACGATCCCGGAAAAGCTCCGCGGACCAAAATTAATCTCAGAATAACATACGTCGAGGTGCCGCCCGCCTGCGAATCTGCTCTAGTATGACTTCCTCATCCGGGCCACCGTAGGCGTCGGGAGCAACCAACGTCTCAGTTGTACGAGCCATGGGAGCACGAACGCCTTCCTCGTCAGCGCCTTGCCCGGCGTATAACTCTTCTTGTAGTCTCTTGGCCATTGCAGCATCCTCTTCCTCCTGTGCCGTCCGAGCAACAGTGACAGCGTTGAAGGTATCATCGCCGTCGTCAAACTGCTCGTACGCCTCATCTTCCGTCATCGGGGTGTCATCGTCCGAATCGAGGTGGATGACGCCCTGGTCATCCTCGCGGCCCGCTCGGCGGTTCGACTGTGATCTGCTTGGTCGGGCTTGGGCCCGCGATGTGTTCGTACTCGGTCCGGCGGCTGCAGGCGCTGGGGTTGAGAGCGTCCGCTGGAGGTCTTCGTCGGCGAACCAGAGCTGGATGGCCTGCTCGAGGTCGGCACCGCACATGTCAAGCATGCGTTGCGCGGCGTCATCGTTGGCGCCAGTGATGCCCATAAAGGCATGCAAATCCTCCACGCTCGCCATCTTGGGTGGGAGGCGATCGGGCAACGGCGGGTGTTGAGGCGCGGGGTTATGACAGAGGAGGGGTTACTGGTGGGATGAAGGCTGTGAAGGCGAGAAGCGAAGAGGGTGATCTTGGACGGCAAGTCAATATTGAGGGGGTCGACCCAGGCTCTCGGCTATCAAAGTAAGGGCGCCCAAGTGTGGTGGGAGCAGGTTTTCCCGGTGGCGTTGGGCGAGAGGGAGGTTGTGGGAGACGGGCCCGGGCGATAAGGCTTTAAAATCGGCAAGCCAGCGCACTGAGCGCGGGGTCTTCCTGTTGGGGCGCGGTGACGGGATGGAACAATCGGATCTGCGTGGAATGGACAGGCAGCTCCGCGTCGCCTGGAAGGCAGAAGAAGAGTAAAGAACGGAAGTTGGGCAAAAAAGAGACGCCTTGGAGCTGAAAGGCAGCGATGTGAATACGTCGGCGAGGCACAAGCTCCAGATCAGCTCTCGCAGGCGTCGCTGGTTGGCACCTGCTCTGGGCAGCGTGTGACGCAAGAGCTGCCGGATCATCAAACAAGCGATTCCCGTGCCGATGCCGGCGCACAGACCAGGCGACAACAACATCGAGGGTTAGGGTAAAAATGTGGGCAACCCAGGAATCGAACCTGGGTTTATTCGGGAGAGGTTTTTAGCCACAACGAACTGTACTGACCACTATACGAGTTGCCCTTAATTTGATGGACGTTTTGGTGGGTATTGCGACACTTTTGCTCGATTGGCGATTCCTCTCCACCCTGTTTCCAGTGTTGACACCCCTGAGATGGAGACAAAAGGTGGGGCAGATGGACCGCCACTCCTTCCTAGCTCACCAGACCGTTCATATCACGCGTGGATATTGAGATCTCAAGAAAACATTGGCCAATTAAACAGAGATGAGATCTACCGCTATCTAGCCATATAAAACAGCACATCTGCCTTCTTAGGCTAGAATCGCCAAGCATTCCTTCCACTTGGCCTGCACATCCAGCGACCTCTCCTCCTTCAGGGCCTTCTCCATGGCCCCACTGACAAGATCCTTAGTCTCGCCCAGCCCTCCTGCACCACCACCAGCCTGCTTCTTCCACAGCTGCAAAGCCGCACCAGCAGCTTTCGTCCTCGCAAGCCTCTGCTCCTCCGTCCCCGCGTCGGCTCGGTCCAGATCCAGAGTAGCAAAGTACCACTTCAAAATCTCCAACCCTTCGCCGGCCGCCTTCACCTCACTCTTCCCGGCCGCCTCCAAAATCTCTGCGACACCCTCATACCAGTACGCACGCCTGATCATATCGAACTCAGGCTTCGAAATGTACGGGCTCTCGAGGTTCGTCTTGCTGGTGGAGGAGGCTCCTTGCTCGAGCGCAAGGACAATTTCCTTCAGCTCGCCAAGAGGATTCTCTGCCATCCTCTTTCGGTTATAACCCTTCGCCACGGCTTCAATCCCCGTCCAGGCAGTCTGGCTCTTGGTATCTATTCCCCTTGCCGAGTTAGGCTTCGTAGGCTTATCCACGTCCATAGCATCCTTATCCTCATTCGGCAAGTCGACGTACGGCCAGACAATTTTCGAGATCTCAGGGAGGAGTGTAAGGTCATCCCTCGCAGCCGCAAATTTTCCGAGACATCTGAAGGCGTGGGGCCGATAGTCCTCGTTGTTGCGATTCGCCTCACGGATGGCAATCTTCTTGAGTTGCTCGCCAAACTTCGCATCCTCCGTCCATAATGTCTTGCTCTTGCTGACAAAGTCCGGAAACGGCTTGAGCAGCTCCTCTTTCTTGGGGAAGGTCTTGAGCAGCAGCGCTTTGTCGTAGACCGGCCAGACAGCCTTGATATTTGCGAGATTGACCTGGCCTGTGAGATCGCTCGAGCCAGTAATAGCCGCCACGGCCGAGGCAATCGCGAGTGCACCAGCATGCTTGAGTGCCCACTGGGCAGAGCCGAGACATTTTTGAACCAAGCCAACAATCTCGGGGATGTATCGTGTGACCGTCAAACCACTGCCAGCATGTTTGCTCCAAACTTCCTCGAACTCCTTTTGCACATAGTCGTCGATATCATGCTTGGCCAAAAACGCGAGGGGAAGTAGTTGCGATTCTAAGGCGGTGAAGTGATCTGGCGAGATCTTAGACAAGGCCAAGATGGCATCAGCAACCTTCTCCCGGCGGGTTTCGTCTTCTGACTCCAGGTACAGTTTGATGAATCGGTTCACGTAAAGTTCTTTCGCTGAATCAGGGGCAACGCGGAAGATATACGCTGCTGCGCGAGCATAGTTTCCACTGACTTCATCATTGCGGCCGAGTGATTGCTTCTCCATAAGTTGCAAGAATCGCGCGGCGTGCGGTTGGAAGTCGTTCGTGTGTCGGGTTGCCAGGGTGCCGAGGAGGCGAGCGCATCCAATCTTGGTTGCCATGCCCAGGGATGACTTGACAGTTTCCTCTAGTTCTGGGGCAAGCTTGTTGATAACCTCGGCATCGGCATTGCGAAGGCAGTTCTCGATAGCTTCTGTGAGGGGACTCTGCGAAACCATGGCGCTCCTTAACTTGTCGATCTTCTCCTTGTTCTCCTCCTTTGCTCGCAGGTAGTGGTAGTTGATCGCCTCCGGCTCTACCGTGCTGAGCTGCCCGAGGAGGTGAGGCACCAATGTGGGCACGTAGGGGTTCAGCGCCTTCCCACCGCTTTTGGCGACCTTGATGACAGTGATCGTAGAGAAGAGCTTGACGTCCTCCGCCGAGTTGTCCATCGCTTTTTCCGACAAAAGAAAAGGCAGAGCTTCGTTCATCATAGCCACAGCGGCTGCCGTAGACCCTGACTCTTCAAGTTGCCGCACCAACGTGGTAGATAACGAAATGCAGAGGCGAAAAGCCGCCTCGCGAACGGTCCCCTTCACGTCGTCCAGCACTTTCAGCGCGGCCGCCCAGATATCTTTGTAATAGGGCTCATACTTGGGGAACGGCCGTCCGGCAATTAAGTCCGAGATAGCAGCGCAGCATGCTTCTCGTACTCTCCATTCTTTCCCGAGGATGTTCTTAAGCAAATCCTTCATGATTGCATCGAAGTGGATGTCCAAGACAGTGCCGGAATCCTTGACCAGTGCTTTCCAGATATCATCCATCGACTTTTGCACGTGTGTATTCGGGTCAAACCGGTAGCGGAATAACTTGGGGTACAGCTTAGGGTCGATCTCTGACTCTGAGAGGATGTTGCTGAGTCCGAAACGCCCGAAGGCGGATCGAGTAGACCAAGTCGCCGAGTCGGCTGCCAACGACATGAACTTGTAGATGAGGCTCTGGTCTCCAACTTCATTCGCCAGGGAGACAATGTCTTTGTAGGAGGTGATGGAATTCCCGTCAGTAGTGGGGAGGGCCCCGGCTTCGAACAACTCCGTTTCCTCTTCGACTTTAATCTGCGGGCCTGTGCCTGTAAACGCTGTAACGATATCGCGCTGTAGCTCCTTCTGCAATTCTGCATCTCCCTTCTGGAAGACAAGCGTAAGTCCTCGAGTAGCTGTTTCCTTGACCAAATCGTCCCTGGCGCCGAGGAGCCTCATGAACGCGACTTGACAGTCTCTCAACTTTGAGTGGACCTCTTCTAACTGAGAGGAATGCTGGATGATGCAGAATAACCAAATCCCGGAAGCCTTCATCAAAGACGGCTTGGTTGTCTTGGAATCTATCAGGAGTTTCTTCAGGGCCGAGGTGACCCGGTCGGAACGTGCAGTTATACGCCAAGGCCCCTCTCGAGCAGCAACATCAATGGCGAGTTGAACAACCCCGGCATCCCAACAGGCAACAGCGGCTGTGATCGCTTCGCCCACAGCAAACTGTACTTCCGCTCCCTTTATTTCGTACAGAGAGTAGAGTTTTTCCAGTACAAGCCCAACAATATCATCTTGCCTGAATGCGAGAGTGAGTCGTCCCAGTGCCGTTATGGCCTTTTCGTTGCCCTTCTTGGCATGTATCATCAAAGGATCAACGAATGCCTTCGTAACATACGCGACCATGTCCGATTCGTCTTCTTTCCCTGGAGTGATCGCTATCCCGGCCGTCCAGAGTTGGGTATAAGATTCAAAGAGTGCCTCTTGAGTCGACACCTGGGAAGAGGACACTGATTCTAGTGTTGGGAAGACGTCTCCAAAGCCGGCATCTGGAGATTCTTCCACCGAAGTCTGGTAGTACACCCGGCGAGACCAGAGGTGAGCCAACCCCAGGAAAGCGCCCTCTGCAGCATTGAGGCCCTGGCCAACAGCTGTATTGAAGGACGTTGCAGCCTTGGCCAGCGATTCTGCCGACTTTTTGATCGACTCCTCGGAGCACGCCGAGTGAGCGGCCAGGATTCCAAATGCCCTCGCGCCCAGAACACGTACTTCTTTGTTGTTCGAGGTAATAAGGGGAATGAGCTCACCGGCGCGAAGCGCGAGCGGCCCCAATACGTACTCGGGTGCGAAGCACGCAACGTCCACAAACGTTGTAGCACATTGCTCGGCTAGTTTGACATCTTCCTTGATCATTCCCTCAAAAGCGGCTCGAAGGAGGTGGAACAGGGCGCGGTTACCATCATCCTGGGAAGCAAGATACTCTCGGATAGTTTGTCGGGTTTCCACGTTTGATCGTGTGCGCGTCTCCAGCTGCCGCTCCCAACCTGGATCTGCTTTGAAGTCCTCGAGCGCTGTGAGAAACAAGATACGTTTGCAGTAATCGAGGGCGACAGGGAATGCGAAGAAGGCGTCTCCTGAAAAGTTGAGAAAGGCCGAGTTCTCATCAACCTCCATCCCACCGCCTCCGCTACCATGAAGCCATACCGAGGAGCCAACAATACTTTGTGTGATGTTCTCCAAGAAGAAACTCCTCACCATTTTCCGCCATTCCGGCAAAATCCTTGAGTCCTCATCATCAGCATGGTATGTCCATGGATCCAGGCCTTTCTTGCCCTCTTCAACCACCTCACTACGTTCGGCCCGCCGAGCGGCGATGGCTAACAGATCGATCCACCTCGCGTAAATGTCGGAGAACGGGAGGCAAGTATTTGCCCATTTTGTCGCGGCATACCTCGCGCTGCGAACAGCATCGCCCTCTTCTTCGTTCAACGTCATGTACGTCAGGAGAATGGCACGCAGTTGGCTGTAGGCGGCCTCAAGGCGTGGGTGTTTGAGGACGGTGGTAAGGCCAGACAGTGCGCTTTCGATGTTCACAACCATATCGTGGGATGGGTCTTCGGAGAGGGAGCGAAAGAGCCACCCAGATAGCGCGAGGTATGCGGTGTCGGACATGGGGGCACTCCTTGCGAGAATGCCGATTGTTTCGTAGGCTCGCGAGCGCAATGCTTGCTCGTCGAGAGATTGGCTATTGGCCTTGGGCCAGCCTTGCTCCTCGATGAACCCTTTCAACAGATCTACGATTGGCCCACCGACCTTTCGAAAGTCGGTCTTGCTGGGGCCGATCCGAGCTGCCCAGTTGATGAACTCAAACTGTGCGCGGTGCAGCTTCGCAAGCTCGAGTCCGGATGAACCGGTAGGCGCTGGGCCGTCACCGGAAGTCTCTTCGCTGGTATTAGCTCGAGCCAGCATATTCTTCTTGAACGCGGCCAGGATCTCGTCGGTAAAGGTGGTAGCTATCTCGGACCTGCTCAGGAGACCCAAGATGCGTGCGCGGTAGGGGCTCGGCAGCTTTGAGTGGGCCTCAAACAGCTTCCGAACTAACTCCTTGTCCTCCAACGACACGGAGGTCCTCTTGAGGAGGTCATCGCCGATATTGGAGATGCGGAAGTCAGAGCTCGACGCGGCGTAGATGGCGGGCAAGAAACGCTCCGTGTCAACAAAGGCCCCGCTCGAGAGAAAGGCAGCAACCTTGATACGTGTCTCGGTGAGGTTGAGGCCCTTAGCGCCGGGGTCCCATGTGTCAGGTTTGCTAAGAGTAAGGAATTTCACGTCGGCTGTAGAGAGTCCCGGCGGAGGCTCTCTGGTCTGTCCCCGGAGGAGGAGAACCTTGCCCAGCCAGCTAGCGAGGAAGGCGGCGTCCTTCGGGCTTTCGAACACTGCATCTCGTAGAGCAACATCCTCCTCGCTTCCACGCGAGAGCACCTTGAAGTCGGCTAGTAGACGGAGAATAATGTTGAACAGGGTAGGGGCAGTCGGCGAGGGCTCTGAGCGCAACTCGTCCGAGCCAATGCCGCGGATGGCCTTGGGGATCAACGCCCGCCGCTCTTCGGGCTCGAGTCGCCCGATACTATGTTGGATGAAGACGAGGTCAAAATGTTTGAGGAGCACCGACGTTGCCGACTTGTACTGGTCCAGCAGGGCAGCAACGGGGAGGACAATGCTGCGAGGCCGATTAGTGGACAGTCCACACAATCTCAGCGTTTTACGTACCCTGGGGCCTGGATGAAGGTTTCGACTCGTTTGCATACTTCGATGACCTGTTGGGGGCAAAGTGAACGTGAGCATCGGAACCGGTGAGAGCTGGTGGTCGATGTGGGGCAGGGAGACAGGGGCAACACAGGAGGGGCAGCTCACCTTGGTTTGCACGGACTTGTGTTCGCTGGCCACCTTGAGCAGCAATGCCGGTAGGTAGACCTTCAGCAGCTGTTGCAGTTTTTCCTCATTGTTGGCGACGGCTACGATGCGGAAGTCGACCTTGTCGACGAGGTCAAGCTCTCTCTGCTCATTGGAGGCATTCGCCATGGTGAGATTTGGCGATTTGGCGCCCGATGGTTCTCGGAGTTACCGTTTGCCCATGCAGCCAGTCGACCTGAGACAAAAAGGGTCTATCGCGGGTAATGCGACTTCAAATATTGCAAATATAAGTACTAACGGCTGCCACCATGGCTTAGTTGCAGTCGTAATTCCTGGTGCCTCCTATGTGCTGTGCTTGATGAGATTCTTGAGGGTTCGATGGCGCGCCGTCTGAGCTTCCACCAGCTCCCAGGCGGCAAGAGCTCACGCATCCTAGGCGCCAAGCGCGGACGCAAGCGAGTGACTAAGCACGAACCCAAAGGCCCCACATTTACGGAGGAACACGAAGCCCCTGAACTTCAGGGATGAAGAGATGTCCAGCTTCCAAGGTGGTCAGAACAATGATACATAGTCTCAAGGGTTTGGTAAGCTCCCGGCGTGGAACTCGCGGGTCAAGCACGGCATTGCCTTCCACAGGATCAAGTCGATGTGTTGGACCCTAACCCTCTCACCGGAGACAGCAACAGTCACTCGCCTTCCCCCAGATAGTGTCACCAAAAAAGGAGATAAAAAAAGGGGAAACATCATTTCAGAGTAGGGAGCAGCAAATGCCTCGATTAGCAAAAAAGAATCGATGATCGCTCATCAACTGTTCATCTCCTCGACCGGAATCGAGCCGGTGACCTTTCGGTATATGAATGTAACATTTACAGCCGAACGTGATAGCCAACTACACCACAAGGAGGTTATTTGTTGAAGGTGTGGAGCGCTAATCTCGTTTTCATGCAGCTTGCTTGCCGGATGACGCACATCCGCGATTCCATCTGCACAAAACGGGTCCAACACTGGCATCATGCAGCCGCCTGCAGCGTCGATACAAACGCTCGCGCTAATATGTGGGCCCCCCGAATGTATCGATCAGAAATGGTTTCTAGCAGGTATTTGGGAAGTGCAGATCATGAGACGACGAACTCCGATCCACAGGAGGGTTCGTAGAAACTGCCATTCATAGTCAGTGTCAAATCCGGAGCGAAAGGGCGAAGGGCAATGCGAGATTGTCTTGAAAGTTTGCATCGCCACGACGATGCAAACCTACACAGGCGGCGAGGATGTATTCTCGCCTTTTCATTCGTGGCCCTTTTCCCTTCGGTATCTGGCTTTCTTGCAAGCTTAGAGGCCCAGTATACACAGCTGTGTGCAATCGGACCTTGAAAGAACTGAAGCCATCTTCCATTGTTGAACGTTTGAACGTACAAGCGCTCCAGTCTCCTGCACACGGTCAGTCGAAAATCTCATCAGCTTGTCAGTAGATACCTACATGGACAGCTGAAGTCATCGAGTAGTATGAAAGCGGCAAGACTTTGAACCAGGTGCCCGAAACAAACTATACACTCGCCAGGAACACAAGACCGATGCCGTGGGAACATGAGGAAAGGACTGCGATTGTAGGATTAATACAATGTCCGGTGCAGCGGACGCGGCCCACCATTATAAGTGACTCGGACGTGTTGAGCGTCCCGTGTGGGCAGAAGCTGTCCGGGCATGAGCAGTAGGTACCATACTAGTACGAAGTACCTTGATGCGGTTTCTAATCGATTACGGTTTGAATATCAACGCATCTGCCTCATTTTCTTTATTTTCAGTTGACTGCCTCTAAGCAGTCTTTTCCCCTTAAATTCTATCAGACATACAGTCAATCTCAGCTCCCAGCTATCTCAACGGTTTGGTTTCTCTCCTGAGCTCCAAACTCCAAAACTCTTGACCATCATAGCGGCCCCTTCCGCTCCAGCTCGTAGCAGTTTCTGCCATCGACTACTCGCAGTGAATCCTACTTGCTACGCTACGCTGCTTCTCGCTCTGCTACTAATTCACGCCATCTCTGGAGCGCCGAGGCCAACCTACCTCTATCGAAGCCGCCCAAGATAGCACCACCAGATGTGTCTTTCGATCCAACCCTCAGCACCCTCTGGCCGTTTGGAGCCATCACGAACCGCCGAGTTCACGTGAGAGACTGCAGCTAGGTATTCACCCCTTTCCGCAACCCTCTCTGCCAACCCTCTCTGCCAACCCTCTCTGCCCTCCCCAATACCAGCCAAGCTAACCGATATCGCCTCCAGGGAGCATCGTCGACTTAACCGCCGGAAACGCCATCTCCTGGATGGGATGGCTCCGAAGAAATACCTCCTGGAAAGCCGACAACATAACCTCGACCGACTCCCTCCAAGAATTCAAACTCGAACCCACCTATCCCAGCCGGCTCGAACCCGCCTCCCCCAGTCCCCAATGCCCAGCGCGCTCTCTCCCCTCAGCTTCATGACCTTCTTCATAGTATCCAACTTCGCTACCTAAATGAATATCCCCCCCCCTCTTAGTCTCGAACCGCCTCCGGACACCCCATTCCATGACAGCCGTCGTGGGTACAAACTCCGTTACCTTCGCTGGACAAACAACTATCTTCTTCCCTCGCTACTACGCTGTTCACACCGGGGTAGATCGACAGCCATACCGCGTACATCATCGACGTGATAGAAGGTGGTGACAACCTAGATAAGATCGAGTCCTTTGCTCAGTCGGCAACAACGGCAGTGCTCTCCGCTATCAAGATGCGGTAGGCGATGTATGGGAATTGGTATACGACAGTTGTGGCCGGGTCGCGGTTTGGTTGATATCTGTCCACGGTAACTAGGAGGGATTATCTCCTTTATCCTCGGTCATGACAGGGGAGAAATCAAGACTCGAGTTATATTAGACTACCTACTATCTCGACTCGAAGACGAGGGCGGCTCCAAGGGTGCTCACCTACTTGAACGTCACGTACTTCAGGGGCTTGTGCCATGGTGTTGCCGAGAAGTGAGTTAATGGTTTGATACTTACCAAGAGACTTACCCACCTTTGGCGGCTCTGCGGGATATGATCTTTTAGCAGCTTTCAGGGCCCTATTCAATGAGATCAAGTCGAAGAATCAAGTTAATCGGGCTGTCTCAATCTTTAGGTCCAGTGACATCTGAGGACGATCGAGGGTATCCGAATTAGCCGAAACAAAAGAAAAGCGAGCCAGAAAGCCCAGCAGTTCTGTTAACCAAGCAAAGCCATACAATTACAGACGGCTCGCCAGCACCGTAGCAAACACCCATCCAGGGGGTCATTGCAGCGGTGTGGCACACCTCCGCCAAGCTGACAGGAGCGCTGATCCTTGGCCACCGCAAAGCCCACTGCTCCAAAACCGCGCCCCAACCCATTTACCTATGTTCAAAGTTAACAACTTGTCTGCGCAAATTAACATCCTCGTTGTACTCACTTATTTCACCCCCACCGGCTCGCGGGCCCGCTTATCCCGAAGGAAGACAAGGAGAAAGCGACAGGAATACATACGTGATAAGGCGAGAAGGCGGGTGGTAAAGAGAGGAAGTAAGCGAGCCCGCCTGACAGACGGCCCAACGGATCAATGCCACGTGTTTTCATTGGGAGAAAGAGGAGGAAAAAAATACACTAGGACGACTGAACTTTCAGTTGGCCAAATCCTTCACAAACCTCCGGGCTGATAGCATCTGCCAGCTGCCACTCCTGGTATCCAACGATGGATGATCAGTCTGTATAACGACTTGCTACGTTACCACGAGCAGCCCAAACCGAAGGATAAGACGGCTCAGAGGATTCCGCAAAGGAGACGAAGCCAGATACGAGGAAGAGGCCTTGGCGGCGTTCCGGCCCCCAACATAATTGGGGCACCTAGGTTGCCATACCACTCCAAGAGAACGTCTGGGACAGCCGGACCGGTCAACAAGGCGAGTTCATATCGAACCGCGAAGTGCCCCAGGGCTCGCTGGAAAGGCTGCAGGTTATTCAACCCGAGTTAGCGGCGACTTACCACGTGTTGAACATCCACCCCCGACAGGTCTCACATGGAAAGTTGCCAGCGCCAGTTAGCAACCAGCAACCAGCAGCATCCGAGATGAGACATCGTCATAATCATCCCGCACTGGATTCTCCCGTGTCCCGCCCGTCGATTTTCCCCTGCCAAGACCGCGGTGCACCTCGTGTTTCTTTTTCTTTCTTTTCTTTCTCTTCCTGATACAAATGCGCCAATTGATTGGGCCCATGTTTCGGAAGAACAAGTTGTATGGCCATCAATGCCGCGCATATTGATCGTCATGCGCGTCCTTCTGGATCCCGCGAGCCGTTTTCTCTTGACCGGGTAACCAGGGACTACGCGTTCAGCCTGTAAATTTTCCGATTTACATTCTGGCGCGCCTGTTATTGGTCTGCCCCTGAGGCTCAGGCTGTTTAGACGACTGCCAGCCGGATCTCTACCGTGTCTTGAGGCGCAGGCTGAAAGGGGAAATGTTCTCGAAGGGTGGAATATTTGGATATCGCCCTCGTATACTGCGATTCCGGCAAGCTTGGATGGCTATCCGGGCTTGGTCTGCGCGTTCAAAGACGATTGCGTCGAGGATATCGGGGTCGGCTTTTTCGGCTTTCTCCGTCTCACTTATTCACGACCGTTGACGCTGTGAACTTCCACAGCATTGCGCTGCCCTTAGCCCGAATTGAAACTGCCTGAGCCCGGGTGAACTCAGCTGGTCTTGCGACTCGTGAGGGCACAAAGTGCCCCTTGCGCTGTAGCAAAAGAATGTGTCCACAATTCAAGAGCAAGAAGTCGGTATCTGGCGAGGAATGGCCCAGCGATCGTAAAGAAGGCTTAGCGGACCGCGGGTCGGCATTGCTGAACGTCGCAAGACAGCGCATCGGCTTGTGACTTCTCCTAGCCTTAATCGTATCCGTCCGGCCTAGACCACCTGATTGCCGACACATGGTGCCCCGGCCTTTAGCCCATATCCCATCGAAAGTCGTCGCTGGGAAATCGTGGCTTGATAGGCGCACGAGCAGAGCTGCTCCTTCTGCCCGAACCTTGAGTCCGGACTCCGAGGGAGACGATAAATCAAACGTGATACTGGGCTCGCATTCAAGTGCCGACGTGGCGTAGCAAGCTCTGGTTTTTGTAGTGAGCTCGTTATCCAAGCAGCCGTTTTGACATACGTCAAGCAAGGTCAGTTCAGACGTGGACTGGGTTCTCAACGCTTGGTCAGGTAATGGATGGTACCCCTACACCCTTTTGGCACAAGGGGTTGGCTGGGCGGATGTTAAAACCGATGCACGGCGTCCCGCCGATCAGTTGGGGTCCGCCTCCTCTCTGTTCATGGCAATGTGTGCTTCCTAACATGCAGTCGGTTATCCATATCTCCTCACCAAGCACCCCAAGGGTGGCCTCGCAGAGATGCTAAAAACGTCTCGTACTCGACGGCTAGCTAGGTAGTTGTTTCCAAGGGTAGGTTTTTCGGCAGTAGCGAAGGCACAAAGGCGAATGACACCTTAAGACCGTGAGCGATGTCAATGGTGTTCGAATTCTTGGCTCCATGTAGCCACAATCACAGGTCTGACCGCCGGCCCCTCGACATATAAGGTTGGCACAATCCCTCCGAAGCGGGCCGTATGCCGCTCCTGAAGGCAACAGCTTGCACATGGGCGTGAGTGTAGAGGCCTTATCTCTCCCGTCATTGGCTTTCTGGGAGGAAAATAGGAGCCACGCCCCGGCTGCAGCATCACCGCGCCCACAGCACTCTAACACTGTCCAATCAGGTGACTGACTATATTGACTTTGTGGTAAGGCCAGTGAGGTAGGGATGCCTGGGTGGAGCGAGGTGAGGAGTGTTCGTGCAGGACGAGAATGCAAGGTTGAGGCAACGCACGGGGGGTGGTACGCTACTGCAACTGAAAGGTGGTTGAGTCCGTCGGCTGTCTTGCCCGCCTTGTGACGGGAAAGCCCCGCAAAGAGAAGGTCAGCGATGGCTGCAGGTGTGGCCTGGCCGGGAAGATGAATCGGTTGTTTGGGGCTGGTGGCCTCCGAGCCATGGTAAGGAAACCCGGCTTTGCCGTCGTTGCTCATGCTGGGTAGCGAGTATTGGAAGTTCTTGCTGTGAGTTCGAGGCCAACGAACTGACTTCGTCACCCGGCGCGTGGGAGACAATGAGTGAGTCTTGGAGTGGGTGACGACATTCGGTCTTCCACCTGCTCCCCAGCACGCCAGTACAGTACAGTGTCATTTCCCCCGCGAGTCCCCTCCTGGAGGGAGGAACATAGACATCGCACCTAAGCGGGTAGTCGCCGAAGCGTGTCCGGGTATCCATGTCATGATGCAGAGGTTCAGTCGGGGTCCGGCAAGCCCGGATGCCCGGCCACCTGCCGAGGGCGGCCCACCGCCCTCAAAATTCAACCACTATCTATGGAGTGCCGACCTTGCTCCCTGTATCGTGTGATCCATGCCAACAAGAGTGCGTATCTCGGCCCGAGAGATGTAATGCCGAATGGTTTGATATAGTTTTTGTGCGGATGGGACATGGCCGCATCCTGTGTAAATATCACCGTCAAATACAGCGTGTATCGCTATATCGGCGGGCGAGAGTGTGTGCGTGTGAATCTTACGTACGGAAACCCTCATGGGTACATGCGTACAAAATCTGCAGCTGAGGGTGTTGGGGAAAGCCAATCGAGCGGGGTGTGGGGATGCACGAGGTCTTGGAGAAAGTACCTGATAGGACCACCCCCCGGAGCTAATCTTCTGGCGGTCGAACTGACTCGCTGTCATCGCCGACACCATCAAGAGCAACGCCCTGGGCAGAGACCCAAAGAATTGACTGCCTCACTGCTGGCCGGTGGGTTATCAGGTGACCGTTTCTTCGAATTCTCCTAAGCGCTGTCGAGTGCGATCCTTTTAGCAGCGAAGAGCTCGACCTCCAACGTTGGCAGGGGTGCCGTCGATCCGTTGATTCTAGAAGTTGGGTTGGCTGTCTGCGGGGAGATTTGCGGGAGATGAACCTCAATGCCATGTGGCACACAGATAGCCTAGTACGTACCGCAGGTACAATGGTATCTAACCAAGTCCGGCTTGAAATGGTAGAATTCGAAACGACTCCAACCCATCGGCCAAGGCACAGTTTGTCCCGAGCGGCCGTCGTGGCCTGTGATATATCCGAGCGCCCCGAATGGCCGAATTCTCTCAAGCCTCCATTTTGCCTCTGGCTGCCTGGAGCCGCGACTCTCTTGGCGGATGGGCCAATGCAGGTCATCGGAACGGTATGCATGTGTTGGAGCCAGAGCTGCGCATCATATCATTCACAGCAAGCCTCATCCCGTGCTGCTGCTCTGCTGCTCGGCTATCCTACGACCACATGGACCGAGATGGCTGGGCCACAGCTCTGGACTGGAGCAAACATTCCAATGGGGAGGTAATATTTTCGAGACGACCCGAGAGCAAAGACGGAAGTGGTGGTTTGCATGGCACCATGGCGTTGGGCATAGGGCGCGTGTGCGAAGATTGGCGCGAAGCAACCGAGCTGATACAGGGCGCGTCAGGTTGCACATAGGAGAGCTTTCAGGGCTTCTGGCTTGTCTGTGCGATCCAGATTGCAGTGGCTCCTCTGTCCGCTGCGCATGCCGCGTTGCTTTCCTCGAGTTTGGGAGCAACAAATTACGCATAGACTCTGTCTGAATTTAGGCAGATGCGCTGCCAATCCGTTGTTCGCGGCGCGGCGTTCTCAGACTGCGACGTGATGCGATTCGTCGACCCGAGCCTGTGGTCTTTCGCTGGCTCCCCCTTTTGATGTGGCGCCGTGCCCTCCCTCCCTCTCAGCACACGCATTTTTGTGTGTGGCTGTGGCCGGCTTGGGTAGTCCGCACTGGGCAGGATCCTGTGGGAATTTCTTTTGGTCGGCCGGATCTCGCGCATCTCGCTCGGCGCCAGGGGGTCGCAACTCCAGGGGCCACTGCTGGCGCCACAGAGATCGTGGGGATGAGTGTTGCAACGGAGAAAAGCATGCGCCTTGAGCGTTGGCAATTATGCAAACCATAGCAACGCCGTGATTGTTACACTGCCCCGGCCCGAGAGAAGCACCGGACGATTGTCGATGGCTTCCGGCCTCAATGGATCTGGCTCTCCTCAAAACTGTCCCAGTTGTCATAGAGGGCGGGCACATGGAGCCGATCTTCGTAGGGCAGAGGCTTCTGAAACGAAACAAATGCTACCATGCCCGAAACCCAAACCCTGCAGAAAAGGTTAGACTGCCGGTCTTTCCGAGCTTCTCAGCCCTCAAACTTTGATTTAGTGGCACGACGACAGCTTGTGGTCTGCGATCCGGCCTTTCCCCTCTTTGGCATCGGGAGCCGAATCGACGATGTTGCTCCAGGGAATTGCGCGACTGGGGGAGCCGGCGGTCTCTATTCGCAGCGCTGAGAGAGCAGCTTGCCGTCATTGTAGGGATGACAGGGGGGCTGCTTGTCGGTCCGACGAGGAACATGCCGGGATAGGCGCATCTGTGTCCTTTGCGACCCGGACGTGGGTGATTCATCAGCGAGAAGTAGTGTGTCGAAGCTTTCGCCGTGTCGTCCGCTGGGCGAGAGTGCCGCTGCCACTTCGCAGATGCTCCTCGCGATGATCGATCTCAATGCGCGACGCAAGCCAATGCTCCTCCACTCCACAACTCCACCATGTACGGTCAAAAGAATTTTCCTCAACTTCTGTGCTTCCCCACTGGGGAGTATTTGTATGCATGCCACTCCACCCAGCAGACGATGGCGGCTTGGGCTCCCGTGGTGTTAGCCGGGTAGGGGCTTCTGCTATTACCACCATGCTGATCCCGAGCCGCCGTCGTATGCCCTGTCCGTCACGGCTCTATATGAGAGCAATTATTCCCAACCATCAAGGGCCGCATAATGATCGCCTCCATTCGGGATTGAGGCCAACCACGGTCCTGGTCACTGTACGCATTCCGAAAGAATCTCACCTTTGGGCGAATTAGGCCAGTGTTGGATCGGGGCGCGCGATGCTGGCTGATGATGAGACGAAGATTGCGAGTGGAGCTTCAGCAGTGTGTGGGGTCAGCGCCCGAGGTCGTCCCTTCTGGCACAGTCTATTTAGTGTGCACGAAAGCTTGGCGTCGCATGTCGAAAGCCGCCTGGTGAAATGCGCCTCCATTGTTCTGCTGCGCGGCATCGCTGGACGAAGCTTTGTTCGATGGCGGATTACATGTGGTAGTATTGTGATGTGCAAGACTGCCTGTTCCCTTGCATCCGGCATGTGAAGCTACCTGGTCCGCCGTCAATGTCTCCCACCGTGTCTGGAGCTCCGCAGCTCAGCGCAAAGAGGAGATGCGGTCGTTCGCAGCCCGGATTGTTGGGCCCTCGGGGCTCACGCCCGTCGCCTGTTGCAGCAGCAGACCCAATTGCCTCGAAACCACTCTTCCACTCGCTGGGAGGTGTGTTGGCCAATGCGCGCAGTGCGAGGTGCGCATGCTGTGTGCATCTAGTGTGAAAAGGTTGGGTGATGGTGTGTTGAGTTGCCGGACATCGGGGACGAGTGGTGAGCCTTTCCAGCTTGCCCAGCCCACCGAGTGGAGGGGTGAGCTCAGGTACAGCGACCTGCCGATGCAGGCAGAGGTTGCTCGCTCCAGTGTACCGCGATACGTACCTCTCAGGCTACGGTAGGCGTCCTGACGCGATCCTATCCTTCCCTGTCCCGGCTGCTTTGGGCTGGGCTTTCCCCACCATCCTTGCATCCACGCAACCACGCATCCACTTAGCAGGCAAATTCTCGCTTCCCTCAACTCTCGGCGCCTTCCCAGTTTTATTTCCCTTTTGCTTCGCACACTCCACCAGCGAAACCGCCTCTCTTTTCCTTCTCTTTACCCCTCCACTACGCACGTCTTGTGCTCTCCTCTATCTTTCTCTTTTCCATCGTCGCGCTGCGCTTTTCGCACGAGCATACTTTTGCGTGTTCTTTGCTCTGTCGTCGCACTTGGCTTTGCTTTCGCATCCCGCCAGTCTTCCTCAACCTTCCCCGACTCAACCTTCCGAGACCCCGAGTCCATAATCCCGCGCATCTTCGAGCGTTTGCCCGTCGAGTACCTACATCCTACCTCGAGCGAACGTCTTGTCTTCTCCGCCGGCCGTCTCTATCGTCAGTTCTTAACTGCTTTTGCGGAGTTCGATCGAAGAAGGGAATTGTGCTTGTTGCCTGGTGCTCCTGAAAGAGTAAGTTGCATTGCTTCTTCTAATTATCTCCGTGCTATGTGTCTGTTGTGCGCCTCTGGTCCCCCGTGAATAAGCATAATGGTCGAGTGATGGGCGCGGTGGGAACTGGGACATTGTCGTCAACGATGATCGACCCAACTCGACGCGACGGAGCTCGCGACGTCTCTGTTTTGCGGCGCGGCATCTGCGGATCTTACCTCCTTTTGATGCCCCTGAACCCCGAACCACCGGAAAAAAATCGCCGGACTCGAATGCCGTACCAACCGACCCCCCAGTCGCACCGACGAGCCCCCGACCAACTGCCCGATAGCAGAACAGCGCCCACGTGTAATAATCTCGCGATCTTTGGTCTCTCAGCTGCCTGATGTCTACCTTGACGCATGCGCCATACTAGGCCGACGCCCAAACACCTGTCCGATCTCGTCGATGTCATCTCATGAGGATATGTACACCTTTACCGCCGCGGCCGTGTTGAGGATCATGCGACACAGCGGAGCGGTCTCTGATGGCATGGCATGGCGAGACTTGGATTTGCAATGGTGTCAAGTCCGCTGGGCAGCCATTGCTGAGGGTTGGCACAACTGGGTACGATTCTTGTTAGCCTACCCCCCGCCGTTTGAAAGGCGCCGAAGGGTCAGTGGGTGGCAGCGACTACCAGGAATTCTCTCAGCGGCGACCCTCTTGAGACTCGGATTTCTCACCGAAAAGGGGTTCGGGAGCCGCTCTGACGCTCCACACGGGGCTGGCCATTGGCGTTCCTCTTCAAAGTGGTTGAAATGGTGATGGATCAAGTCACATCGGTCACACTGCGCCCAAGTTCGCCTGCAAGACGTTATTTTTGCCAACCGACCCGCCACACCCCCAGGCCTCGATTGGAGCTCAGCGTTCCTCGTGGATTCACCCCGGTCGTTTCGCGGCTGTATATGTTGGGCGCCTCTCGTCCCACGGAAACCACCGCAACCTGGGTTGCACTTTGAGGCTTGTTGTTCAACGTCGCTGTTCAGTGCGGCCACGAATACGGAACTCTCATACCGGCTTCCCTCATGGCGTTCCTTCTCAAGCTGCTCAAAACATCGCCTTAGGGAATGATGAGTAGCTGGATACGCACACCGTTTCCGTTGGATGCTGCTGGATGGCGTTTCTGAGCTCGCTTCCTGGATTCATGTCAGACCAGATCGAGCATTCAGCCAGTGGATTTTTGGCTCGCCGGCGTGGACTACTTCGCTTCCCGACACCTTGTCCCTCGAGAGTCTCTCGTCTCCTACCACCGGATATGTCGACTGCGATTCTGTTCTTCAACTTCGCGCCCAGACAGCTCAACGAAACTGGCTTGCATGTTATGCTGATGCGTTTTGTGACTGTCTCTGGCAGTAGCTAATTTGGGAAACCTACAGGTTGATATCTACCATCGAAGCCAGGTCCTGCGATAATCTCGGGTTTGCATTTGGCGGCATCAGTCTTGATCGTTGAGCGCACCCCGTAACCTTGGATTCGAGCCTGCATCGCATCGCCCGGAATCCATATTGCCTTCATCTTAGTTCTCGAACTGCCTTCTTCCGGTCTCTTTTGTTAGAGCACCAATCGATACGGACTCTCGGCATCTTTGACATCTGTTAACTCGGATCTTTGAGTTTTAAGGCGTGAAGGCGTCGTTGTCGCTACAAAAGTCCTGCTTCGGATCTGGATACGTGCGGATCCCTTCGTGTTCATCGGTTGAAAGGTTAGGCGTCTGGATCGGTTATTCCGGCATCGTTGCTTTATTCTGGGTTCTTCGGTAAGCTATTTCTGCTTGAATCTTTTTCCTGACGTCCTGGAACCCACCTCCTTGTCCCAACCCTGTGATGCCCCCATGGTGGTTGGTACCGTTTCGTTCAAGTGAACAACCTTCGGGCAGGGCTTCCGCAGTATGAACAGAATCGAACTCAGGTATGGCCCGCAATCGGGAACCTAGGCCTCCTAGTGCCAACTCAAGTGTGTTTTCCACCAGATCGGCGGTATTGTACTCGTCTCGGGGGTATTTGTCCTAGGAAGACGGCCTGTCAGTTGATGGCCTTGCGATTTATGAAATCGGATGCGTATCTTCACGTGGTCGACAGTCTCGTCCAGGCACCTTGTTTGACCATCACCCTACTCACTTGGTGACGCCACCTTGTTCTCTGGTTGCTTGGCGCTCAATCTCACAGGGTGGATGGGCTGCTTCTGATAGTGACTCGCTCGTCCCGTTCATGACGAGCGAGACACTTTCGGTCGTGGTCCAAGAGCGGATTGTTGGCAGAGGAGATGGTTTTTTTCCCTCACCGTCAGGTGGTTCAAACCTGGGTTCAGGAACAACAACCCACCTCGGCGAGTCGGTCCAAGCTTTCAACCATCACTCACCCACCTCACGCTGTTTTCTTTTGGGGTTCACGACGAGTACGGGGCACCTCTTCTGGCTGGTGGATTTTTCTCTAGTTATCTTTTTCCGCTCCCATACAAAAAAAACAACAAGCACTTTCACCTCTACTTGACTAACGTGGGGTCAGACTCTTAGGGCTTGTTGCAAGCGGATTTTGCGTTTGCAATCCCGATCTCCCTCCTCCCTTCAAAAGACAACAGTTGGGTAAGCATCTTTGTCTACCAGATTTGCTACGTGCTACACACGTACCGAAAACCTGCTTGGTGCCAGTGGCAGAAACGATTTTCACTTCTGTGACACACATACACCAAACCAAGTGACGAGCTTCTACTGACACCGCCTCGTTCAGATCCTTCAGCTGTTCAATTTCTCTACATCGATCTTAACAACGGTATGTTTTTTTTGGCTCCATCGAACCCTATGCGAGATGGATCTCTGGCATCATACCCTTCAAAAATCTCCTTCACAAGCTGCCATCCTATTCACGCTGAAGGCTGTGTCCGGAAAGGCTATCCCCTCACCTGCTATTGACCCATTATCCACCTATTGTGCTTTTACTGCCACGAGTGCACAATACCCCGAGACTCAAGACACAATCCCCATAAGCGCGCAACACAGCTCCAAGCGCTTAAATTCGTTTCTTCACCTCTCCCACAACTCGCTCTTCTTCTCTTTTTACATCAACCACGCTCTAACCAGCCAGGACCAGACATTCGATTTCTCACACATCGCCTTTTGACGACACGAGATCTTTCGCGACTCCTCGATAACAACAACGCACATTCGTGTAAGTTATTTTCTATTCGCATCATTCATCATTCCTCTGATGCCAATCACCTGTACTACACTTTGGAAGGTCTTCTCCAACCTGGTCGGTCTGCCCAACGTCATCCGAAGTCCGGACGAAATTGGCGATTTCCCACAGCTGCGGATGACAGGCGAATTTTCGTCGTTTCTTGAGACGACACCGGTTTTTGGCACCCTAGTGCTTTACCACTGTCCTCACTATTCTACAAAGTTCATCTGATCTCTCCCCCTTTATCTTTGCTTGTTTTCCACCAACCATGTTTTGGCTGGTACCTTCCGCCTTTGCTGTTTTCCTCATTTTCACCAATACCTCTCTTATCACCCCCCAGACCCTCCATCCTCGACTTTTCCTACCACTGGTGGTTCTGAAGCTTTTTCAACCTCTTTCCAGCAGCCACTTTTCCCATCAACCAACTTCTTCCCTCAGCATCTTCTTCCCTCAACCACCTTTTCTCTTTAACCACCAACTTCCTCCACTCTTTTCCTCTCTTCAACCAAGTTTCTTTATTCCTCTCTTCCACTCGGCTTTCTCAATAGCTTCATCCTATACTCTACACGCCCAGGTTCTAGTTCGCACATCTGGTTGGTTATCAACTTCAGATTTCAAAATCGATTGACTTGACAGCTAACCTTCCTTCCCTAATAGACATCATGGCCGAATACGCTCCTACTGGTACTCCCGGTGCCCCGACTTCCGCTCCCAATATGAACGGTTCTGGTGATGCCAACTTCGCTGCCAACGCACCTATGCCGACCTCAAGCGAGGCCGCCAAAACCCTCTGGTGAGTCATATTTGATTGATGACGTCATTGCTTGTTTAGCGAGATAGGGGTAATTTGACTAACAAACAAACATAGGATGGGAGAAATGGAGGGCTGGATGGATGAAACATTCGTTAAGGGCGTCTTCTCCACTGTCCTCGGTGAAAATGTTCAAGTCAAGGTTATCCGCGACCGTAACTCTGGGTATGTACCTTCCGGGGTTTTCTCCCTCTCTGTCCTGAATTACTTTACTGATAGTTATTATTTCAGAAATGCTGGCTACTGCTTCGTCGAGTTTAACACCCCCGAGGCTGCGCAGAAGGCTCTTGGTCTCACTGGAACTCCGGTCCCCAACTCGTCTCGCGTCTTCAAGCTTAACTGGGCTTCAGGCGGTGGATTGGTTGATCGCCGGTATGTTTCATTCTTCAATTGCTTAATGTTTCGGTACCTTCTAACAGCTACTTTTCAGTGACGATCGTGGCCCCGAGTTCAGCATCTTCGTTGGTGATCTTGGCCCGGAGGTCAATGAGTTCGTGCTGGTGTCTCTGTTCCAGTCCCGTTTCCCGTCGTGCAAGTCGGCGAAGATCATGACGGACGCCATGACCGGTCAGTCCCGCGGCTACGGCTTTGTCCGCTTCAGCGAGGAGTCCGACCAGCAGCGTGCTCTTGTTGAGATGCAGGGCGTGTACTGCGGCAACCGTCCGATGCGTATCTCAACTGCCACCCCGAAGACTCGGTATGTTTCCTGCGATCACTATGCACTGTCAAGATGCTAACTTCATATAGTTCTCACCAGTATGGACATGGTCATGCCGCTGCCCAGATGGCTGCTCCCCTTCCCGGCCCTCCCGGCCCCATTGGTGGCTGGACGATGCCGCAATATTACAACCAGCAGCAATTCAATCCAATGCAGCCCATGAACCAGTTCACGGACCCCAACAACACCACTGTCTTCGTCGGCGGTCTGTCTGGCTACGTCACTGAGGACGAGCTTCGCTCTTTCTTCCAGGGCTTCGGCGAAATCACCTACGTCAAGATTCCTCCGGGCAAGGGCTGCGGCTTCGTCCAATTCGTTCACCGCCACGCTGCAGAGATGGCCATCAATCAGATGCAAGGGTACCCCATCGGGAACTCTCGCGTCCGCCTCTCCTGGGGTAGATCGCAGAACAACTCTGGTGTTGGCACCCCGTACCGCCCCGCCCCCCCACCGCCTCACTACACCATGGCTGCTCAGGTCGGTATGCCCCCGCACGCTGGTGGCGCTCCTGGCGGACCGTATGGTCCTGGCCCTCAGCACTTCCCTGGCGGTGCGCCCCAGGGCCCTCCCGGTTCGATGCAGTAGATCACACTGCACATGACTTCACGATCCCAGCACCATCGCAAGGCGTCTCGGAGTTTTTTTTTTGGAGGAGTGGTCTTATGAAAATGGTCACATAGCTTTCCTTTCCTAGTAGTCATAAACGGGGTGATTTCGGCTCTGCTTTGGCAACTTTTACTATAGGAATGAACGTCGATGATTTCGTCTTTGGTCTTTGCTGTTTGTGACTTAGTTTGCCTGGCCATCATGCTTTTCTGGTCTTGATGATTTTCACCAATCAATTTTGTGCTGACCCGTTTGCTCAAACAGCTCCTACTTCCAGCGACGCACATTCATCTCATTTGCATAAGGTCATCCAGACCAAACAGACATTCGATGAAAAACAAGAGTGCAATGACAGGTAACAAAATCACAGACCGTTAGGGAGCTAACATTCACAGCGCCGGGACTGTTTTTACTGGGATCTCACAGACATCGCAGGATTAGGCAGGAACTGCCATGACAGCTCTTACATGGCATATACACTGACACTGGAGGACCGCCAAATAGCAGCTGGAGGGTTGCTAGATATTATATTCAGTTGCTAAAACTGTAGGCTGAACGGAACATCGGGTTGCGATAAGTGAAGAGATTGAAGAGGAGAAGGAGATCGAAGAGATCAAGGAGATTGAACAGGTGTGGCTATCGCGATCTGATGTTTCGTTTGGGATGGTACGTGCTAAACACCAAGATAGAAGAGTGTATCAACTTCTGCTATCTCAGCAAATCCTCTGGTGGTAACTGGCCGAAGGAGATAGGTGCCCGTGGGACGCTGGTACGGGACTTCTTGGGACAGGAAAGCGTGGCAACTGAACAAGAACTTGGAGGTACCACTCACGAGATACCCGTGCAAGCTTAGAGAAGGAGCAGCTTAGATAGCATGCTATGCCACGACTTTGAGGATGTGGATGGATAGAGGGGGTACGAAACAATCCGAGAAGGCAGCCGGCTCTTCGCGAGAGCTCTCGCGGGCACCTGCTCGGCGGCCTTGAGATGGAGAACAGAAAACGATGAACGACGAGAGTCAACTCCGCGACCATCAGAAGACTGTGAGAGCCCGCTGCTAAAAGATTGCAACAAATGGTGTGTCTAGACCTGCCAAAACTGCTCAGGGAAGAGACGAGGGGCAGAGATTGGACTGGCCGGTAGCAGGGGCATGAAGAACAGAGATAGCGAGCACCTGCTTAACGGCTTTTGAAAGCGGGGGGGTAGACTGGACTTGTTGAGGGTGACATGATGGCCTCGAAGAGATGATGAATAAGTTTGGCTGGCAGATGCGAGCGAGGTGATGGCTGCGAAGACTAGCCTGTCACCCGACGGAGGATTGGGGGCAGGTTGGCCATGGTGATAGTGGAATTTTGGCAGCGGCAACTTGCCCAACGGCCTTGTAGGCGGCGAGAAGCAGGTTAGGGTGGTGATGTAAATGTTGTGATGGTTGCAAGAACTCACTTGTCACCCTGTGGCAAATGGGGGACATATTTGACTTGTTGGATAGAGTATCAGGATGTCCGTGGGAGTTTGTTTGGTCGAAGAGGCGTAACCGATAACGTATCCCGATACCCTTGCAAGGGGTGTTATCGAGAAGATGTGAGGGAGCAAGCCAGGTTGGGCGGTATGTAGGAGGGACATGATCGTTTCGAGAACCTGATCGATGACCTGGAAAATATATTGTGAGCAGGTGGGACCTGATAGTGGGAGAAGCACGACGGTGGAGAGAGCTTACTTGATAACAGCAGTGCAATCGCCAACTTGCTCGATTGCTTCGCAAGGAGTCTTCTCGTGAGAGACGCGGGAGCAAGCGAAACTGGTTGATGGGAGTAGTACAATGGCCTCGGGCATTTGTTTGATTGCCTCGTCAAAAGCTTCCTCGCAAGAGATGGGGAGCAAGCTTGACCGGTCGATGAGAGGGGCATGATGGGCGGGGAGATGCTTCATTGGGTTGAACTGCTGCTGGTGGAGATGCTGGTAGTGGAGATGCTTCGAAAGGCGAAGATATCGTAAACACAGCAAACGGGCGAGGGAAGACATGGTAATGGCTGCTGATTGTAATCCTGGGCCTTGTACATACGTTCTGAAATTCTCCTTGGCGGCAGGCTGCTTCTTCTCCTTGCCTGGAGTCTTCTCCTGGCCTCCTGCCATTTTGAAGGCTTGGGCCGGAATTGATTGAGGAGATCTAGTTGGCAAAACATGACAAACGGGCGAGAGAGGGTCGGTGAACTGGTTCATGGGCTGCATGGGATTGAACTGTTGCTGGTTATAGTACTGCGGCATCGTCTAATCACTAGGGAAAGATATTGTATCTGAAACACAGCGATGGCTTCAGGCGACGAGAAGAAAGCGTCCCAACTTGGCCGTGAGGAATTTCATGAGGCGCGTCAGAACCGACGGGTCCTCCTCGGGCTGGGTCTCCTTGACTCCGAAGGTGTAGTTGGACAGCGGGTAGAGGCTGATTGTGGTGGGTTGGTTGGCGTTGAATGAGAGAGGGATGATGGGGGCTGCGAGCTCTGGAGAGCTGCCGACGTGATGTTGATCTCTTCAGCCCAGTTACGTAATGGCAAGACAGAGGAAAGAAGAGGAGGGAAGGGGGTCCTTTCCAAAACTCGCCAGGGGGCAGGCAGATAAAGGCGCAGGCAAAACACACATTCCAGAGCCTGGAGCAAGTTTACGCGTCCAAAATATTCAACACTTGGCCTTTACCCTAAAAGAAATGGTCATTTATTAAGAAAACACCAAGTTACCCCTGAAAAAATGGTAATCTAATCTCAAAATCCCGAAAACAGGTCAGGTGAAAGTCACGTGGTGTCCGTTTTCCTTAACAAACTATATGGATAACGTGGATGGCAGGCCAGTCCCTCTAAACATTATTTTGGGAAAGTTAAACAGATAGTCCAAGTATCCACGGGTTGTAATGTTTGAGCTTTATTCTTAGGCCAAGTGTTTAAATTCCATTTCAATATTATATGATATCGATTTCGGAGGGTTATTCCCGTCTAAATTGGTGGGTGGGGTGAAGACTTTGATGGAAGTTTTTGGGAAGGTGTGGCTGTTTGGTCATTTCAGGGCTCAGCATCACGAAAAGGCAAAACTGACTGAAATGGTAATGTGAAGACCAAAAGGTCAGACTTTGTGAAGCAGTGTCTTTAACCCAGGGCAGCAAGCACAAATTCTGAAGGCATCAACAAGTAACACAAGCAGATGAAGATACTGAAGGCGTTGATACAGGAGGAGGATACAAGCGAAAACAATAGCAGCAGCATTTTGAAACAGAATTACCACAATTGCAAGGAAAGGCACAAAATAAAAACATGAAGTATTGATCATTTATCAAACTATGACATCTACATGGACACCAAGACAAGACTGACACCCAAGATCCTCCAACACAGAGTAGAAGACGAAGAAAACCCCCCAAACGGAGCAGGAACCAAGAGGTCTCAAGGCTCTGGAATGTGCGGCCCGACGCACAAGACAAACCCGGCAACATAGGCGCCGAAGGTATGGCTGAGGAATGTGACAGAACTGTGTGTGCTCCGCGTTGGAACGCGGGAACGGCAGGAGCCGAGAACGTGGCGTTCGAGACAAAGAGAGAAAGGAGTTGCCTGAGGAAGGCGGCAATTGACACAGATTCGAGGTTTTGCGCTGGCGGTTTCGCAGTGCTCGTCACGATGCGGAAACTGTGTTGTTGCGTTGGAGTCGCGGAGTGTGATTGCGACGGAGAGGACAGAAGAGACGAAAGAGGAGGAGCAAGCGAGACTTGGCGCGACGATATGTTGATTGGCGCTGGAAAGCGAAAGCGGTTTGCGAAGGCGGTGTTTGCGAAGATGGCCTTTTCTGGACCTGAGGCTCGAGATTCGAGTGCCAGTGTGATTGTTGATCGGCCGACGAGCGGAGGAGTTGGGTGAAGTGTTGCTGCCTAGCAGTTTGATGACAGCGAGATGGGTGTGTTTGTTGGTGGCGCTTGCCAAGAACAAGTATGAGTATTTTCGAGCAGTTGGGCGTGTTTCGATGACCCGGGGAGGTTCGAGGGACGAGTTGCTGCAAGCGTTCGGTGCGAAAAGCGGAAGGTAAATGGGGACTGTGTTCTGGTGGGAGAAGAGTGTTGGCGATTGACTTGAAAAATGTCTCCCGGTGAGGGCCCGAAGACATGAGGATAGGTGTCCTCACGAAGTTGCTCTCTTTTGGTGTTGTGGTGAGGTCTAAACTGCCGGCCAATTTCTGTGTCTTGGCTGTGTGCGCGTGACGGGCGTGTCAGAGTGTCTGTGGTGTTGGTTCAAGAAATCAAAACTTGAAGTGCCCTACTCGGAAGGCTGCACGCGTCTGCGGTAGACTTTGGCGCGGGGCTCGGCCGACGAGAGGTCTGGGACCATCGCGTTCTGTTTTGATGCTAGGGGGTAGTCTCCTTGAGATCTTGCTCTGGGAGGTACCCAACCAAGGAAGAGGACTCGCGGACAGCTGAGCCGGTTTTCTGGCCCAAGGAGAGGATCCCACCCATTTGCGGTCGCAGATGATTTCGCCACGTCGCTTTCGTGGGTAGACAAGGCGAGAAAAGGAGTCTGTATCTAGTCATATCAGCTTCGAACTATCCGTAGGAGGATGGGGGGTGTATTGTGTTGAAACTGTATGGGATACTAGCAGGTCTGGATACACCTAGTGCCTATCAACTGTCCCCGGACATTTTATTCACCTCGTCTGACGAGGTGAATAACGTTTGAACCGCGGTCTGGAGCACGTATTGCAGAGAGGATAGCAACGTGTTGAATACCGAACACCCTCTATCAACCTGACGGCGGGCTGTTTGACGTGAGCTCGAACATTGTGCTTTCTCGCAGTTCTGGGGCGAGGGTAGGTAGGTCGAGCAATGAAGGCGATGGTGGTTCTTTTTGTACCTGTGATTGGAAGAGAACTGAGCCCTTGTATTAGCCATATTGTTCTGTCTTTTGAGGAGGGGGCGGAGATGGGTGGTGACTTGGATGGTATGGAGCTTGAACATGACTTCAATGTCTGTCGCGAGCATGGGCACGGTAGCTTGGAAAGCAGTCTTGAAGCCTTGGACGATACTATTCCGGGTCGGTTATCCAGTGGCCTATGGAGCTCGCCCAACCTCCTTTCCTATGCTCTTCTTGCTGTGACTTCTTCTCCGTGTATCTGACATAGCATGATGGCCTCTCGGCTCCTGATCCTTCAGTATCACAAAACCGGTTTCGTAATGGGCTGACCGCCCAGTAAAGAAGCCGTGCTTCTCCGAAGGTTCAAATCTTGTTCCTGGGCTTGTTACTGGGCCGCTGAATCATGTAAATGAACGAACGTGCCGGTTTCCTAATCATCATGTAGTTTTCCGCTCTTGGTGCCCTCATCTTCGAGTTATAGAACCTGGATTATTGTCAGCCGAGATCATGTGGGCACTGGAAGAAACAGCGGAGGGAGCGGAGGTCCTGGCTCACAACTGCTCGAGGGGCAGACAGGTCTGATACAACTCAAGCGTGTATGCCGCGGTTGGCTTATTTTGGGGCGCGGCTGGTTAGGCGTTCTTGTGGGCTTTAGCAGACCGAAAAGGGGGCGAGAGTCGGGCTTGTCCTCGTCTACACCCTCGAGCTGAAGGCGTCCGTGGCGATCGTCACACCCCTGGAGCCATAGCGGTTGGGGACAATGCGGTCGGGGCTCTAGGTTGGGTATTGACTCTTAATGCCCGTCGAGACATCAGTTACAGGCATTGTGTCTTTTCCCCGATGGCCGCCGCTTGTATGGGTTCGGGGGTGTTCGCGCCCTAGCGTGTCGAACTGCTGTCGGTTGCTGGTCTCCGAAGTGTAGATATTCTTCTTTTACTTCAAGGTCAAGGCGTAACATTCCCTGGCCGTATTTGCCCGAGAGCAGTGTTGAGAGGTGTTTGGGCGCTGGGAGGTCTTCTTGGAATCGAGCGTAACGTCTGGGCCTGGTGCCCTGGGAGGCAAAATAGCGGAGTCTGTCTCTCGGAAGAGGCGCAGAAGATCTGTGAGCTGTTGACCACACTTGCAGACCTAGGTAGATATCTAACAGGTAGGAATATTGGGAGGCTCAATGTTTCCGGCGCCTCGGACGTGGTGGCGGCTGAGGCTGGAAGGCAGAAATATTGGTGCCTGTGTTGACCGCCAGAGTCGAGCCACCCCACCCCATATCTGGGGACGAATCTCTGAGCTGCAATGCATGGAGCGTATTTGGGGATGGTTAATCTCCAGGGGAGCAACGGAACTTACCATTAAAGGCGTTAGATTCGGGCTGGAAATTCAAACAACAATTTCCCCGTGCATGGTGGGCGTGCCTTTGTCCGGGAAGGCCTGCATTTGGCGGGAAGGTGCAGCCCACCTCCCGCCCCGAGTGACGGGGATACAGGACCGGGGTCTTATCTAGGGCAAAAGGCGCACAGCATCACATCCAAAACAGAAAAAGATCAAGTAAGAAACTCCAACAACAACAACAGACACAGCCCTGACGAGACAAACAGGGAAAGGCAGGACAGAGGCGGTGCCTAGGTTGTGGAGGCATCGAGTGTACGTCAAATAGGTACCTATCTTCAAGTTCTTCGCCCCCAAAACCTGAGAGGTGACTGTTCGCTGACTTCGTTTCGAGCAGGCCACATTTTCAACATCGTCCCCATCTAGCCTTGACTGTCGATTCCAAAATCGTACCGAGCCTCCCCGTGAGACATGGATCGAGACTCCAACGGCTGATGGTATTGAGCCATGATGAGAGGGGGGAGCGAGACGAAAATAAGCAGAGAAAGGGGTACAGGACTAGGAAATTTGCGTGATCGAGCGCCCAGCTCTCAAGACCACAAGACCAAAGAATACCGCAGAAGCAGAATCAAGCAGTCGTACGCCGAAGAGGGTGCAAATGCCCCTTAACAACCCAAACGGGTATACAGCGGCATGGGGCTGGTTCCGCCCCCATTCCCGCACGCCTGGGATGGACTGGGATTTAGGGTCTACTATAGGGTAAGGGATTCGAAAGTTGTTGTCCTGCTGGGGCCTCAACTCGGTCATGTCTCCATTAATAAAGTTCCACGATGCTAACATATCTCCCCGGTTATCTAGTGGTGGTTCTTGATGCGGCGCTGCCGTCAGCACAACACGAACGAGTTCAAGAAGGAGAAGCCACACATATACACGGCCGGGCTCGCATCCTCGCCCCCGAAATTGGCCAGAGATGTAGCATCGGGGCCTGCTGGTATCTACGTCAGCCCCCAAAGACCTTCTATCCACACAGGCAAGGGCTTGATCGCATTCTAGAGGGTAAAGCCTGGTCTTTCATTGATGCGATACGGTCTGAAGCATTGGAATCCACGACATTCCGCAGTGTCTCCATAGATTGAAGGCATGAGCAGCTTCGCAGCGCGCCCCGTTTCTTCTCGATGGCGACCTAACATAATCCATGTGGAAACCCCTATTCCTACCCGAGCAAAAGAGGCAAAAGACATGGCAAAGACAGCAGCCAACACCTCAACTCCAGTATCCGTTCACGCTCTCCTCTCGACCCTACCCACCGGACCGATCCCCGACTCGTGCAGTTTTTACCCTGGCGGCCATCCACCCCACCCTACCCCAGCACAGAACTCCTCATGCAGCCTGATTCCACAGCCTCCATTCCCTTGTGGACTCCTCACCGTTGCCGACTCCGTCTCGCAATCATGACCGCCTAATTGCAACACAAGTTTCATCCAACAAGCAGGCCTTGTGGCGCAACGGCTAGCGCGTTCGCCTCCAGAGCGAAAGGTTATCCGTTCAAATCGGGTCAGGGTCAAGCATTTGTTTTTTGCCCGTTTTCTCCACCAGGGAAGATGTGGACTTGCAGATACCAACTTTTTGGTGGATATGCGAAGACAGGTCGGGGGAAAGTATGGTGGTCCGGTTCGTCGCTCAGGGAGTGGTGAGTGCTTGGTTTGGTTGCTGCTGCCTGCTGACTCGTCTTTATAGACTCGGGCTATAACGACATGTGCCGAAACAGAGCAGAGGACCAGAAACCGAGCTAAATTTGATGTTGGACGGATATGAGCCTGAATCTGAGATATTCCGACCCCCAGGTAGAACGGAGGGAATGGGCGAGGAGATAATGGCGAGAACTGACAGCGCGATCCCTGATGTTGCCATTGCAGCCCACATCAATATTTTGGGGCCTCCCGATATCCGCGAAATATCTTGTCATATAGGACACAAACCAATGGCGGTAGCTCTTCAAGCTGAGGGAACAATTGCAAGCAGAACGGCGCGGCGCGTTGTTGGCTGTCAGATAGCCCCTGTGTCGAATTCTAATTAGTCCACTAGCATGTCGAGCAAGCTCTCGGGACAGGGAGGGCTGCTGGAATTGGGCAACTATCTCTATTCCGAATAGACTACACCTTGCCAAATACCTATATTTTGGCTGAATAAACTGTGCAAGACTACCTAATCAAAACAAAGACAGTGAACAACAACTTTCCATGGCAGGGTCTTTTTCAAGGAAGCTTGCATCATGATCTGCAAACATCCACATACCAGGCCACTGCAAAGAAAGCATATTTCCTGGCGACGGGTATGAAATAGGCATATTTCTCGAGACACATGCATATTGTAAAGCAGATTGTCTATCTCAATCTCCCGATGAATTTAAGGCCGTGCAGCTTCGCAACCAACTGTTCAACTCTGCATCCCCAGATTATTCCCCCCTCACAAACGCTGACGGGGCGATGCCCCCCCCCCCCCCCCATTCCCCCACCCCCCGACAC